>Ga0187783_10003745_pt1 | contig 11213 bp, 9 predicted proteins | sample 1015_SJ02_MP02_2_FD_132471 | JGI IMG/M metagenome (GOLD analysis project Ga0187783, IMG submission 132471) | Tropical peat soil microbial communities from peatlands in Department of Meta, Colombia - 1015_SJ02_MP02_20_MG | ecosystem: Environmental > Terrestrial > Soil > Wetlands > Peat | place...
CACCCACATTTATGGTGCGAGGAGAATTCCGCGCGGGGAAATGCCGAGCTGATGCCGATGAGAGTCCATTAATATCGGAATATAGAGGGAATGGATCTAAGCGTCCGCCTCAACCCGTTTTCAAGAGACGCTCGCGGACGCGGTCGGAAAGCATTTTGCCGTCGACTGTTTTACCTTCCAGGCGTGCACGCGCGGATTTAATCACCGCGCCCATTTGCTTCGGCGAGTTCGCTCCGGTTTCAACGATTGCCGCTTCGATCGCGGCGCTCACCTCTGCATCGGTCGCTCCGGCGGGCAAATATTTTTCGATGATGGCGATTTCCTTAGTTTCCTTGTCCACCAGATCTTGCCGCCCACCGCGGGCAAATTGTTCGACGGATTCGCGCCGCTGCTTCACCAGGGTTTGAAGCACCTGCAATGATTCGGCGTCGTCGAGCGGCCGGATTTTCTCGATTTCTTTGTTCTTGAGCGCTGTTTTCATCATTCGGAGGACACTCAGACGGAGCTCGTCCTTCGATTTCATCGCGTCGGTTAGATCTTTCGAGATGAGGTCAATCAGAGCCATTCTCGCGCCGCAGCACTATAACACACGCTCTAGGTGGCCATTGTGCTTGTGGCTCCGTTAGTGGGCGCTTTGAGCCGACAGATACTCTCGAAACCGGGAAGTTGGGAAAAACGGGCCGACGCTACTTGAAGTTGAACGTCAGCGTCGCGTTCTCTTGGATCGAGATCTGCTCGGGGTACACCGAGTAGAAACGGTAAGGCAGTTCAGCCAAGGGATCCTGAATCTGCTGCGATAACGACGCAAAATTACCCACGAATCCTCCGGCGATCCCACCCCCATACCCGGCCAGGGTGGCGCCCGCGCTGCACAGACCGGTGATCTGCACACCTATCCTGTCGGCAGTCGCCTGAGCCTCGGCCCGCGCTTCATCCAGCGCCCTATCCCGAGCTTGCGTTTCATACTCTGCGGGTTTCTCGATGGAGTAAAAAAGGAAAGTAGACTGCGGCTGAGGACCGTATGGGTTGTTCACAGGAATCGCGCCGGTCTTGCCGAGCGCGTCCACCGCGGCAGCCGCCTTTTCGGAGAGTTGCTTTTGATCCTTCAACTGGTCGCGTCCAAAAAATAGATATATGAACTGTTGGGCTTCGATCCCCGTGATGACTTCAGACTGATTGGGACCGTAGTACGGACCTCCCGCTTTCAGAATTGTCACTGGGGTGATGCGAAAGTCGGCGGAAGAGTAGCCCAGCCCGGCGAGTGCGGATCGAGCCTCATCAGCTTTCTTCGCGCTTTCCGCCACAGCATCAGCGGCGAGCGGCGCGGACGAGCGAATGATCAGGGTCAAAATGGCCACGTCGGGTTGCGCCGAGACCTGTCCGGAGCCCGTGACGGTGATGACGTGGTCGTGCGAGCATTGCGCCTGGGCTCCAACCACAAACAATGGGATAACAAGCAATAGAACCGCCGCGGTCCTGGCGTGCATCATAGTCCCTCCACAGCAGCCGGCCGAATTCTCCCTCGGGTCACGTCCGGAGCCATTTAGAACAGATGCTAATCGGAGCCAGAGGGAGGCTCGCGAGGATTGACAGACTTCGCGCACCCGTCTAGCCTTTCAGGCCCAATGAAAATCATCGTTGCAGATCCAATTAGCGAGCGCGGAGTCGAGCTACTGCGCGAGCCCGGTTGGGAAGTGGTCCGCACGACCAAAGATACGCTCGCCGCGGAAATCGCCGCAGCGGAAGCGCTTGTTGTGCGCAGCGCCACCCGAGTCACGGCCGATTTGCTCGAGAGCGCGGCGAAGCTCCTTGTCGTCGGCCGCGCCGGAGTCGGCGTGGACAACGTGGATCTCGACGCGGCCACGCGCCGAGGCGTCCTTGTGATGAATACGCCTGGCGGCAACGCGCCCAGCGTCGCCGAGCACACCGTGGCGCTGCTGCTCGCCCTCGCCCGCCGCATCCCCACGCTAGATGCCGCGATGCACGCCGGACGCTGGGAAAAATCTAAAGGAATAGGCACCGAACTTCGTGGCAAGACTCTTGGCCTGATCGGAATGGGCCGCGTAGGCAGCGAAGTGGCGCGGCGAACGCGTGCCCTCGAAATGAAGGTGCTCGCATACGATCCTTACCTCACAGAGTCGGCGGCGCGCGAAGCCGGCGTTTCTCTCGTTTCTCTCGATGAGCTGCTCGCACAATCGGACTACATTTCGCTGCACACGGCGCTCGTGCCCGAAACCGAGCGCATCATCAACACCCAATCACTCGCCAAAATGAAAAAGGGCGCACATCTCGTGAATACCGCACGAGGAGAGTTGGTGGACGAAGCCGCGCTTGCCGATGCGTTGCAATCAGGCCATCTTGGCGGGGCGGCGCTCGATGTTTTCGTCGTCGAGCCGCCCAAAGATTCGCCGCTTGTCGCGCTGCCCAACGTGGTCGCAACGCCGCATGTCGGCGGCTCAACGGTTGAAGCGCAGGAAGAAGTCGGCACGCTTATCGCGCAGCAGGTGCGCGACTACCTCGCGAGCGGCGTCGTGCGCAATGCGGTCAATCTGCCTTCTCTCTCGGCGGAGCAATATCGCCGCGTCCAGCCCTATCTCGCGCTCGCTGAGCGGCTCGGGTCGATGGTCGCGCAGGTAATCGCGGGACGTGGCACACGGCTTGAACGGGTTCGCATCGCTTACGCGGGCGAGCCTGCCGAAATGGGCACCCGCGTCCTTCGCAGCGCCGTTCTCGCGGGCGTGCTCAACGCCGCGCTCGCGGAGAAAGCGAATCTCGTCAATGCCGAATCCATCGCCTCATCGCGCGGCCTCGTCGTCGAAGAACGCGCGGGCCGCCGCGAGCACGGCTTTCCGGACACGATCGAAGTCACCGGCGACACAAGCGCCTCACGCGCATCGAGCGAACCCGGCAAGGGCGCGTTTACCGTCGAAGGCACTGTCCTTGAAGGCACTTCCCCACGCGTTCTTCGGGTAGACGGCATGGCTCTCGAGGCGCCGCTCGAAGGCACGCTTCTCCTGATTCGCAATCGCGATGTGCCCGGCGCGATCGGCAAAGTCGGCACGCTCCTCGGCTCGCTCAATATGAATATCGCAACCTATGCGCTAGGCCGCCGCGCGCCAGTCCCCGAAGCGGAAGCCGTGTCGCTTGTGCGGCTCGATGGCGAAGTGCCGGACTCGATCCTTCCGCCACTTCGCGAAATCCCCGCAATCACCGAGGCGCGCCTGATCCGCCTCCCGTCCTGAGGCTCAAGGGTGACAACTGGTCAGCGGTGAGCTTGCGTGGCCCCTGTTTCTTCGGGAAAATGAGACGAACTGTGACTGCGCTCCCAGATGCCCATCTACGAGTACATTTGCGAGGATTGTAAGACGCGGTTCGAGCATCTCGTAATGAAGCCGAGGGTGCGCATCGCATGCCCTTCGTGCGGCGGCGAGCGTCATGCGTTGCAATTCTCCGTGTTTGCAGCGCCGGCGCCCAACGGTCATCCTTCACGCAGCAGTGGCATCTCTACTAAGTCTTCCTCCTCTGGCGGATCTTGCGGCTGCGGCGCAGGCGGCTGTGGTTGCCACTAATTTCGCGAGCGAATCCGTGAATCAGCTTACAGCGCGAAAGAAGACGATCGGAACGCGTTACGTCCTTGCAATCGCGTTCTTCTGCGCATTCTCGCTATTCGTCCTCGACGCGAATCGCGTCCAAAGCAGCAATCCGTCACGCGTCACGTATCCGCAGGAATTGGGCCGCGTCACTTTCGCATTTTCGGGCGATGTTATTCCTCATCAGGCCGTCGTCGAATCCGCAGACGCTGAAGAGAAAATTGCCAACGCCCCAGCGCCGACGCCAAACACGCAGAATGCGCCGATAGCGTCCGGCACCGCGGCGCCCTCAGTCGCTCCCGTTTCCGCGCCTGCCAATGGTGCCCCCGACGCGGAGGCAGTTCCTCCTGATGCCGACGGGTGGGAAGCTCTCTTCGCGGATGTCGCGGATGTTTTTCGCCAGGCCGACTATGGCTTCGTGAATCTCGAGACGCCAGTCGCGCCGGATCACTCGCTCGGCACGAAAGCTTTCATGTTTAACGCCCCCATCGCGTTGCTGGTGGCGTTGAAAGCGAGCGGCATCAGCATCGTTTCCTTTGCGAATAATCACGTTTTTGATCAAGGCCACGCGGGCTTTAATGAATCGCTCGGTCATTTGAAGGATGCGGGCTTGCTGTACGTGGGCTCGAACGATTCCGCGGCGGACGCATGGAAACCCGTGATCGTAGAAAAAGACGGTATCAAGGTCGGCTGGCTAGGAATGACGCGCTGGCTCAACGGCAATCGCAATCCAGAGAAAGATGCTGACCCTCACGTCGCGTTTTTCCCATATCCCGGTGAATCAAACGGCGCGCCCGGCATGGATGAAGACGGCGTGCTCGCCGCGATCAAGGCAGCGCGCTCACAATGCGATTTCCTGATTGTCTCAATTCACTGGGGTATCGAGTATTCGCCCACGCCGCGACCTGAAGACGTGGACATCGCCCACAAAATGCTCGAGGCGGGCGCTGGAGCTATCATTGGCGCCCATCCGCACGTTTTGCAGCCCATCGAGACGTATCTTACGCAGGACCATCGCAAGACGGTGATTTTCTATTCGATGGGGAATTTTCTATCGAATCAGTCGGCTACCTACGTCGGAGGAATGATGCCGGATAAGACCGGCGATCCTCGCGACGAATTGGTCGCGAAATTTTCGATCATGAAAAAAGATTACGGCCCAGGGGGAATTGAATTCGAGCTGGCGGACGTCGGAATCATTCCGGCCTGGGGAGAGAACAATCGTTTGCGTGTCCGCAGCGGCTTCGACAAAACCATTTTCATCCATCCCGTCTTCATGGATCGCGAAATTCCACGCATCCAATCGCGCCTCGACGAGTTGTCGCAGCCGGGCCAGGATCTTACCGTGGAGGAGAAGCAGGAATTCAAGCAACTAACGGATCAACTCGCCACGCTCAAGCACCGCCGCGAATTGCTCCTCGCACGCACCGGCGACGACTATCTCATTCCTCCCCCTCCGCTTCCCTGACTTGTTTCGCGTGTAAGACAGAGAAAAACCCAACAAGCGAAGGCTTCAATCTCAGCGGGCCAAGCGCGTTGCCTCTACTTGTAAATCGTGCTATCTGAACCGCAGGAGGAATCATGGCAAAAGCGGACGCCATCTTCGCGCCGGACACTATTCGCTTTTTCAAAGAACTCGGCCGGAATAATCGCAAGGAGTGGATGGACGCCAATCGCGAGCGTTACCGCTCCGCTGTCGTCAAGCCGTTTCGCGCGTTGCTGAGTGCCCTTACGCCCACAGCCCTTGCACTGGATCCCGCATTCGACATCTCGGGCCGCACGGGGAAGAATTTCAGCCGCATCAATCGCGACATTCGATTCGCAAAAGACAAATCGCCGTATCGCACCCACATGTATTTGATGTTTCCGGGCCGACCACTCGAGGGATGGGATGGCGGTCAGCTTTATGTTGGTGTCACACCTGAAGTCGTGACCGGTGGATATCGCGTGTATTACGATTTCGAGACGAAGTCGCCCGCGCCCTTGTTGCCTGCGCGTGAGCTCGCGAAGCCGAAATGGATCCTGCAGCAGAAGCGCCGGCTCGGTGGCCGCTACGAGAGCTACTGGTATTCGATGGAGAAGCGCGAGTGGACCAAGCACGACGGCTGGCCGGTAACCGCCGATGAGTGGGGCAAACTGAAGGCGTGGATCGTCCGACGAAAAATGGCGCCCACTGCATTGTCGCGCCCAAATTTCGCAGCGGAGGTCGCGAAGATCTTCCGCGAAGTCGCGCCACTATATAAATTCTTGTCTGGCTCGGAAAGCACTCGCCGCAAATAGCTCACTGTCTTCGGGTGTGTACCCAATCCGTGCACAGGACCTGAAAAAAGTTCCGGCCGGGCTGCGGCATTTTCATGTCTCGCTGCATCTAAATTGAGTAGGGAAAGTGTGGCCCCGTCGGGTGGAGTTGGAATTCGAGGCCAGAGACCGGAAAAACATGAAAGTGTTGCAAGAAAACGCGGCCGTTGCGCTGTCCGCGGTGCATTCGGACGAGAGTCTGCGGATTCGCGTGGAGACGCTGTCCTACAAAACTCGAGAGCGGCTCGAGCTGATCAATATCACGGCCGACCTGAACGAAATTGTGCGCCGTCATGGATTGCGCGCGGGCTTCGTAATCGTGCAGTCGCTGCACACGACCACGGCCGTTTTCATCAATGAGTTTCAGCAGGCACTCGTGGATGACATGAAGGAATTTCTCGAGAAGCTGGTGGACCGCTTCGACTACTGGCGGCACAACGATTCGCGCATCTCCGAATGCGATCGAAAAAATGCCGCGTCGCATCTTCGCGCGATGGTCCTCGGACATACACTGTCGCTCTCGTTGAGCAACGGCACATTGGCGCTCGGCGGCTGGCAATCGGTGATTTTGGCTGAGCTCGATGGTCCTCGCGAGCGCGCCGTCCAGGTGCAGATTCTCGGTACCCCTGCGTAGTCGGGCCTCCTGCCGTCCGCCTTTTTTGCCATCCCATCTTTGGGCTAATCTTCGGGATGCAGTGTCCTTGGGCGAATGCTAAAATCTCCCCGCCATGACACAGCCAAAGCGCATCGCCATCCTCACCGGCGGCGGAGACGTCCCTGGACTGAACTCCGTAATCAAAAGCGTGGTCTACCAGACCACGGATCACGGCTACGAAGTGCTTGGCATCCGGCGCGGGTGGGAAGGCCTGACCCATATGCGCCCAGGACTTGAGCTGGATCCAGAGTACGTTCGCATACTCGACCGGATTAACACGCGCGGCATCGACCGTACCGGCGGCACGGTCCTACATACCTCGCGGACAAATCCGCTAAAGATGAAGCAGAAGAGTCTGCCCCGGAATTTCCCGGCGGATCGCTTGAAGACGATGCAGACGGGCCCCGAGACGTATGATTTCACTCCCGTCGTCCTTGAAAACCTCCAGGCCCTCGGCGTCGAGACGCTTTTCGCGATCGGCGGCGACGACACGCTGAGTTTCGCGAAAGTCCTCGATACGAAGGGGTTTCGCGTTCTCGGCATCCCGAAAACAATGGACAACGATGTTCGCGGGACCGAGTACTGCATTGGTTTTTCCACGGCCATCACGCGCGCGAAGGACATCATCACGCGCCAGCGCACAACGCTCGGGTCGCATGAGCGGATCGGCGTTTTTCGCATTTTCGGGCGCGACGCCGGCTTCACTGCGCTTTTCACCGCATATGTCACTTCCGGACGGTGCGTCATCCCTGAGGCCGAATTTGACTTGGCACAATTGGTCGATGTTCTCGTGGAGGACAAGCGCAAGAATCCCAGCCGCTATTCGTTCGTGATTGCGTCGGAAGGCGCGATGTGGAAGGGCGGCTCGGTCGGCGAGTACGGCGATGCGGACGCGTTCGGCCACCGCAAGAAAATCGATGTCGGTCAGGCGCTTTCTGATGAAATCAAGAGGCGCGCCGGCGAAGAGACGATCACGAGCGACCTGACGTATGACCTCCGGAGCGGCGAAGCGGACGCTTTCGACCATATGATCGCGATTACGTTCGCGAGCGTCGCAGTAGACTTACTTCGCCAGGGCACATTCGGGCGGCTCGTCGGGATTCGCGACGGCAAATATGGTCACACGGCACTCCCCGAGCCGAAGCTTGGCCCGCGAAAAGTTGATGTCGGAAAGCTTTATAATATCCAGCGCTTCCGCCCACACTACGCAGATAAAATCGGCGTTCCTTTCATGTTGACGAGAGAAACCGACTAGCCCGGTTGCAATATTGTCGCAGAATTCTTATCCGCTCTAAGGTGAAGCGGCATTAGAACTCTTCGTCTTCCGATTTCTTCAGTCGCGTCCATTTCATCTTCAAGCTGATTCCACGCGTTCTTGCATCGGCGAGGATCGCCTGACGCACCTCGGCAGGCAGCCCGCCCGGAGGATGCACTCCGCTCATATCACGAGGAAAGTGCTTGATGAAAAGCGAGGCGACGTTCGCTGTGGCATATGCAATCGGGGTTGCGTGCAGACCACGCAGTCGAAGCTGATACAGAGTCGGAAAGCTCGCGTCCCATCGCGCCTCGACCGGCTCATCTTTTTTCACTCCCCGAACGATCACGGCGGCAGCGAACCGCGCGTTGCGCAAATCGCCCCGCCGGATTAGCCGCGCCACCTGTCGCGGCGTCGGCGTTCTTGGAAAGCGCGAACTCACGAGGCCTCGGGAGCGCGAGAGCTTGCCCTGGCGATACCACCGCCGCAGCCGGTCAATTTCGTTCCCGCCGATCTTGGCGTCCATTTCGCGCAGCCGAACGAAGTGGGGGAGGATACAAACCTCGTCCTGCGCGGCCAGCACCACGCGCGTCTCTCCGATCGGGGGCGGAAATCGAAAATTCTCGGGTTCGCCGAACCGCTTGCCAAAGCGGAATCTCCCTTCACGATAGATTCGCGGCCGCGAAACAGCTTCGTCGAATGACACGTCGGCCGACCATTGCGAGACGGGATCGTCACTTTCGATGCTTTCGTAGAGGCGAATAAGCACGGTCTCAGCAGAATCCATCATTTCAATTGCGCGCGCGGCAAGCAGATTTGTAAGCCCCGGGGATGCTCCTGCCGTGATTATGGCGCAACGATTCTTCTGTACGAAGCGCCGGTCGTAGCGAAACTGCTCGGGACGGAACGGATTTCGCGTCAGATGTGCATCGAGATCGAGGTAATGCGTTCGCAGGCGGAGGGCGGCGCGCAGAGCAATCTCATTGAAGACGGCGGCAGTCGCGTTTACCAGCAGATGCGAGCCTCGTGCAGCCTTCACAACAGCCCACAAATTTCGCGCATTCACTTCGACAACCGGAATGGGGCTGCGCTTTCCCAGGAATCGCCGGGCCCGCTCCGGGTCGCGGTCCCCGCAGGTCACGCGATGTCCTTGTCGCTCGAGGAGTTGGGCCAGCAGCGAGCCAGTCGAGCCAGCCCCGAGAACGAAGATGCGCATCGGCTGGTCACTCTACCACAATCCTCAGACGCTTCGTGCCTAGGCGCTCTTCCGCACATCTATGGTAAAGAGGGCTCCATTGAGAGAGAATGGATTCAGGCGTGAGTGCCAACCTGTGGCGCCCCCCGCAGGCGAAGCGTGGGATTTCATGTCCGACGAAGAGCGCGAGCCGAAGCTATTTACATTGACCGCCGCAGAGCGCGCCCGCCGCGTGCTTGAGCCAGCACTGATCGAGGTGGTCGAGCTGAACGGCAAATTGACGGAGCTGAATGACGCATTGGGACAGGTCGCTCAGCGCATTGTGATGATGGGCGGAATCACGGTCCCTCACCAGAAACTTTCGATGGTCCGCACGGAGCGCGATCGCGTCGCTGCGGCGATCCACGAGGCGATTGAGAAGATTCAGTCCACCGGATGCATCGTAAAGGATATCGAAAAGGGCTTGGTCGATTTCCCCGCCCGCTTGAACGATGAGGACGTTTTTCTCTGCTGGCGACTGGGGGAAGAACGCATTCGCTTCTGGCACCGCCAGAACGAAGGCTTCGCGGGCCGCAAGCCGATCGACCCGAGTGACGTCGGACCGCAGGAATCCATCCATTGAGTCGCTACGGCAGGCCCGCTCATCGGGTCCTGCTGCATAGTGCGAGGAAGGTTTCCACTTGAAGCGAGCCGAAAGCAGACTCTCGCGCGCCTCCAGCCCTTACCTACGATCGGCCGCTCACCAGCCTGTGGATTGGTACGAATGGGGAGAAGAAGCGTTCGCCCGTGCGCGGGCCGACGACAAGCCCATCCTCCTTGATATCGGGGCTGTCTGGTGCCATTGGTGCCATGTCATTGATCGCGAGAGCTATGAGAATCCCGAGACGGCGGCCCTAATCAACCAGCTCTTTGTCCCGATCAAGGTGGATCGCGACGAGCGTCCCGATGTAGATTCGCGCTATCAATCCGCTGTGAGCGCGGTTTCCGGCCAGGGCGGATGGCCGCTGACAGGTTTTCTCCTTCCCGACGGCCGGCCGTTTTTCGGCGGCACGTATTTTCCACCGGAGGATGGCATGGGCCGGCCGAGCTTCCGCCGCGTCCTCGTCACCATGGCGGAGGCATATCGCACGCGCAGAGCCGATGTCGAAGAAGCGGCCGCTGAACTCGTCGGCGCCGTCGCCCGAGCGGAAAGCTTTCAAGGGGCCGCAGGCAGTCTTGAAGTGGGCGCATTGGAACATATTGTGGACTCCATCGCGCAGCGGTTCGATTTTCGCAACGGCGGTTTCAGCCGCGCCCCGAAGTTTCCTCACTCGCAAGCGATTGATCTTCTTCTAGATCAATGTCAGTTCGTTGGCAAGGGCGGACCGCACTTGCTGCACGTTGCGGAAACGACGCTCGAGCACATGGCGCATGGCGGTGTGTACGACCAGCTTGCCGGCGGATTTCACCGTTACTCTGTAGATGAGCATTGGCGCGTTCCGCATTTCGAGAAGATGTCATACGACAACTCCGAGCTGCTGAAGAATTATCTTCATGCCTGGCAGGTCACCGGAGATCCTTTGTTTCGTCAGACCGCGGAAACGATCGTCGGCTGGGTGGACGCGGTGCTCTCCGATCGTCAGCATGGCGGCTTCTACGCCAGTCAGGACGCCGACCAATCTCTCGAAGACGACGGCGATTACTTCACCTGGACGCTCGCGGAATTGGCTGAGGTCTTGACGCCCGAGGAAGCGCGCGCGGCCGAGTTGCGCTACGGAGTCGAAGAGGTCGGCCAGATCCACCACAATCCCGCGAAGAATACGTTGTGGATTGCGAGCGAGCCTCCCGAGATTTCCGGGGCGATGGCTCTACCTGAGTCGCCCGTGATCGAACTGCTCGAATCCGCCCGCCGGAAGATGCTCGCGGCGCGACTCGCGAGGCCTGAGCCGTTCATTGACCGCACACATTATGTTTCCTGGAACGCGATGTTTTGCTCCGCATATCTCGAAGCGGCGCGCGTTCTCCGAGGGGAAATTGGGAGCAGCTGCCGCAAATTTGCTATCCGCACGCTGGATCGTATGCTGAGGGAAGCTTGGAACGACGATCGCGGCTTTGCGCACCGGATCGGCGGCGAATGGCTCGAGGGAACGCTGGATGATCAGGTATTCGCCGCGGCCGCTTTCCTCGATGTTTACGAGGCGACGCTTGAGCTCTGCTATTTCGATGCCGCACGTCGCGCCA
>Ga0187783_10003746_pt1 | contig 11210 bp, 8 predicted proteins | sample 1015_SJ02_MP02_2_FD_132471 | JGI IMG/M metagenome (GOLD analysis project Ga0187783, IMG submission 132471) | Tropical peat soil microbial communities from peatlands in Department of Meta, Colombia - 1015_SJ02_MP02_20_MG | ecosystem: Environmental > Terrestrial > Soil > Wetlands > Peat | place...
ACGGCTGCAATCTTCCTCTGAGTTTGGATCGGCGGCAGCGGGACTTCCACCTGGCGGAGCTCGCGCTGTTTGATTCCTGGCACCGTTGTACCGGTCGCACGCTGCCGGAGCCGGTGCTGCATTAGAGGTGAACGCAGGGCGGCAAACAGATAATACTGGTCCACGATGGCTGGATTACCACGCAGAAGGATGACACGCTGCGCCAAGGCGATCGGCTCGCTTGAGCGAAGAATAGCGACCTCACCGAGAGGGGCTTCAGTGGTGAGGAGGATGTCGCCCTGCTGCGGGAACCCTCGTCGCATCCACCACGCGTAGGTGTCATCAGAAATGTATTCCATCCGACTTTCGTCGATGCTCCCGTTCTTGATGACCTTGGCGGTTAGCAGTTTGATTCCGGACGACGACTTTGGGGGTGTCTTGCCCCGATAGTCGATGATGGCTTCTGTGATGTCGCCAATGCGTCCCGAGTTCATCCCAGGAGCTCCGAGACGTTTGCCGCGATACGCTCCTGCATAACCGCGGCTTCGGTGTGGAGCTTTTCCAGCTCTTCGTTCAATTCTTCAAGTCGGAGGCGGAAGTCGACGCCGTCATCCTCGGCAGCGGCGGCATGGACATAGCGTCCAGGATTTAGGCTCCATCCCTGCTTTTCGATCTCTGTGAGCGTCGCCACTGCGCACAGGCCCGGAACGTCCGTATAGACCCCGCCGGGAAAAGATGCAGACAACAAGTCCGCTGAGCCTTCAGACGTCTCGATTTGCTCGCCGCGATACAGTCGTACGATGTTTGCCAGGAACTCGATTTGCTGCGGAAGCCAGTCACGGTGCGCGCGATCAATCTGGTGGAAGATCTTGCGAGCGTCGATGAATAGAACCGTCTCCTCATGTTCCGTCCCGCGCTTGCTCCGGTCAAGAAACCACAAGGTCACTGGCAGCGTCACTGTATAGAAGAAGTTCGAGCCGACTGCCACCAGGACATCTATCACCTTGTCCACTATCAGCTTCTTGCGAATCTCCAGCTCTGTGCCGCTCGCGTCGGCGGCCGAGTTCGCCATCACAAAGCCGGCCCGCCCTTTGCCGTTCAATGCGGAGTAGAACACCTGGATCCAGATGTAGTTGCCGTTATCTGGCCTGGGCATCCCGAATGGGAAACGAGGATCGCCTTCGAGCCTTACCTTGTCGATCTTGTTGACGTTGAACGGCGGATTGGCCATGACGTAGTCGAACTGGCCGACCGACCCGAAGGGGTCCTCGTAGTAGGTATTGGACTGGCTGATCTGGCCCTCCAGTCCGTGAACTGCGAGGTTCATCTTGCAGAGACGTACGGTCTCCTCTACGCGCTCCTGGCCATAGATGGATAGGCGACCGGCGTTCCCGTTGCGGTGCTCCTCAACGAACCGCGCGCTCTGGACGAACATGCCGCCGGAGCCGCAGGCGGGGTCCAGGATCTTGCCCGTGAACGGCTCGATAATCTCCACGATCAGCCGCACGATGGGGGTCGGCGTGAAGTACTCGCCTCCCTTGGAGCCCTCAGCGATCGCGAACTTCCCGAGGAAGTACTCGTAAACCTTCCCGAAGGCATCGCCCTCGATATCACCGAGGATGGAGTTGACCGAACGCACCAAACTGACGAGGGTCGCGTTGGTCAGCGACTGATACGTCCGGGGCAGCACTCCCCTGAGAGCTGGGTTCTCTTCCTCGATGGCGGCCATAGCATCGTTGATGGCCTTGCCGATGTTATCGGCTTCCTTCAGGCGGAGCAGTTTCGCGAACCGCGCCTGCTCGGGGAGGTAAAGAACACCCCTGGCCTGGTAGTTAGCCTTGCCGATCACCCGGCGCCCGGTGCTGGTGCCCGCCAGTTCGGCCTCGACCTGGGTGAAGCGGCTGTCGGCGAACTTCAAGAAGATCAGCCCGAGCACTGGGATGGAGTATTCCGCGGCCTTCAAGTGCGAGTTGGCACGCAGTTCGTCCGCCGTCTCCCAGAGGCGATCGGCAATGTCGTAAATATCGACCGTGAGTGCGGAGGGTGCAGTGGTCACCGAAGGATTATCTCGGGCATACGCGCCCTGATCCTGGGAGATCCCGAAATCTCCGGGGGCGTCAACCGCCATGCGTGACCACCCTCCTTGCTTTGCTGTGCTCAGCCGGTTTTGCCTGCGATAGCGTCCCAATCGACGGTCTTGAGCCACTGGATCAAGCCTTCCCGATCCTTGCACACATCGACTGCGCTGAAGTGCGCAAGTAGCGGAGACGGTTCCCGTTCCCGGACCCTCCCGGACAGGTCAGGAACTTCTTGCGCCGACGACAACACTACGCCGTGACGTGCCCGCGAGATCATGACCGAGAGCACCCTTGTTTCTTCGGCTAGCTCACTTGCGCTGGAGGCCCTGAAATCGGGGAGGCAGCCGTCCTCCAATCCGATGATGATCACCCAGTCGAACTGCTGCCCTTTGCCGACGTGTCCGGTCAGCAAGTGGAGGCCGGGCTTCGTCAGGAGGGTGTCGCCGTCACCAACAGTAATCCGTGCGGCGACCGCGGTGGGGCTTGCGCCTTCGGTGAGCAGGTCGGCAGCCCAGGCCAGCGCATCCACCAAGCACTCCCGCGTGTACGGGTCTTGTACGTCCTGACCTTGTGCGATGTCCCACAAATACGCCAGCCGGTCTGATGCTGCGGCAAAGCTGGTAACCGTGACGCGGCGCAGGGCGCGCCGTAGGAACGGCGCGGTCTGCGTGTCGAACGCCGGATCGTCCCATCGGTAGCAGGCAATATCGGTGGCATCGGTGGTGAGTTCATCGATGAACCGCCGCCGGTTCTTGGACCGGGCGATCACGGCTATGCGCTGGTTAGATGCTCGCGCGTGTATGTACCGTGCTACCGCGAGCGCGGCACGTGCTTCGTCGACAGCGGTTGAAAACGACACGAGGGCGGCAACGCCATCCCCCGGCCACGCGTGGGGCTGCGCACACGAGAGCGCTTGGCCTTCGGTAAGGTGCCTGAGCGCATTGACCATAGCCAGGACCGCTGGTGAAGAGCGATGCGATTCCGTCAACTTCACCGTCCTGGTGACCTCGGCCTCGATATTCGCCTTCACGTGGGCGGGCGCAGCACCGGCGAAGCCGTAGATACCTTGGGCCATGTCACCGGCGTAGGTCGTCCGGCCGTATCCGAAGCGTTGGACGATGCGGAGCTGCTGGGGTGTCAAGTCCTGAAACTCGTCGACGACCACGCACGCGAAGTGGTTCCGGTACAGGCTGGCGATGGTCTCGTTCGCCAGGATCAGCTCGGCGCACCGTAGGAGGTCGTCGTAGGTCAGCCGGTGCTGTTGCCGCCGTATCTTCTCGATTGCGCAGGCTATGCGATCCTGAGCAAGAACGGCGAGTACCTCGTCATCATGGCGGGCCTCCTGCTTGGCCCGGCGCAACGCCCCTTGGACCTCGTCCGATGCTCCGTACGAGAGGCCCCGAGCACGGCACTGATCACCAACCCAGTCCCGGTCCGGCATGGTCATCTCCGGGTCCATGCCGATGACGTTGGCGTGGGCCCGGAAGATCCGGGCCGCGAGACCGTGAAAGTTCTGGACCGTGACCAGGTTGCGGAAGTCGTCCGGCCGTACGTGGGTTCGCAGCCGCTCACGGATGTTGTCGCGGGCGCGATTGGTGAACGTCGCCACCAGCACCTTGCGCGGTGCCAGGATATGGCCGTGCGCCGCCAGACCGGCTACCCGCAGAGCTAGCGCTTCGGTCTTTCCGCAGCCTGCGGGCGCCAGAACGAGTAGCCCGAGTTCGCCGGCATCTCGGATCGCCAGCTGGCCACTGGTTGGCTGCATCATGCCGAGGTTGTTGCGATGGAGGTGAGCAGGGCGGTGACCGGCGTAAGCCGGGTGGCGGCCGTGGCGTCCAGTACATCGGCGACCACGATGGCAGACCGCAGCTTGTACTTCTTCTTGCGGCAGAAGTCGGCAACGTCGGAATGGCTATACGCGCCATCTGGCCCGCTGGGAGTGCAGTTACGCAGCTCATTGGCGCTGAACAAGCGGGAACGCGTGATGGCTTCCCACAGTTCCGGCGGCCCGATAGCCCGCACGTACTCGTCTTCGAGATCCTGTTGGCAGATGAGCACATCGTGTGCTTGGAGGTCGGCCTCGGCAACGCCAAGCTTCTTGGCGGTCTCGGTTACCGCATCCTGGTCTATCAGGAACGAGAGGTCTATCTGAAAGCCGTTCTGACCGAAGAGGCTCAGTACATACCCGACGTCGCCGGCGCCGTCGAGTTCGATTACCGACACGCCCAGCCGGTCGAGGTCGCACTCGACTAGCTCGGCGACGCGTTGGAGCACGATCCGATCCGAGGCTCCCTCAACCAGCACCACCCGCGCCGCGGTGAGCGGCTCGAGCTTGTCCCGCACCCACCAGCGAGCCAGCAACCGCTGCTCGTTGGTCAGGAATCCCGGCGTGGGCTGGACTAGGCGACCGCCGGGCCGCACCGAGACGATGTGCTCCGGCGGAAACGAGCCTACGATGTCCGGCGAATGGGTGGCGATGACCTTCTGGTTCTTACCCGCTTGCAGCAAGCGAGCCAGGCTGCGTTGGCTGGTCGGGTGAAGATGAATTTCCGGCTCGTCGATCGCGACGATGTTGGCGGATTCGCTTACCAGGTCATATAGCGCGATCGCGAACAGTGCGCGGGTGCCGTCAGATTGCTGGGTCATGTTGCGCGGTTCACCGCGCCGGGTGACCTGCATCCGAACATCGGTCAGCACGTCCTTGGTGGCCGATACGCCCGAGATGAACGAGAGGTCATCGGTGTCGATCCGGTCGGGGATGGCACGCGACAGCTGGCCAGCCAGTCGCTCACGCAACGCATGCAGGACGTCCGAACTGGATAGCCGGTTCTGATAGTGGGCGGCGATCGCCTCGAAGCTAGCACGCTCGTCACCCAGCTCGATGCTGGACAAGATGTCTTCCAGTGAGCTGTTCCGCTCCTCCCGGAAGTCTCGCGCGCCGGCCTGCGCGGCGCCGATCATCCGCCAGCCGAGCCCGGCGAGCTGATCGCGGCTCAGCTGCCGACCAGTCCGGCCATTCGGGCCGATTCGCTGGATCTGAATCGTGCCGCTGTCATCAGTGGTGACCTCGAGGCGGATAGCCAGCGTCTTGCTATCGTCGGCGGGATCGACCTGGATTTCTTCCGGGAACTGCGCTTCCTCATCCGGCGTTAGATCAGCGAGCGTCACTTCGACCGTGAACGGGGCTGCCGGGTCGCGCACGTCCTCGGCGACAAGCCGGGTGTAAAGCTGGGCGGTTGGACTACCAAGAACGAGATCCAGGCACCGCAACAGTGAAGACTTACCGACATCGTTGGCGCCCACGAGCACCAGATGATCTCGCACATCAAGATCACAGTCTTCGAGGCGCGAGTGGTTACGGATGCTGACATGACACAGCCTCATCGGAGCGCTGCTGCCCCCTTTGCCGTCGCTAGAGCGAGTGCGTGCTTGGACTCCAGGAACAGCAGTTGCCGTCCCTACCGTCAGACGACGCCCCGGCCCGTCACCGACGACGGCAAAACAATAGTGAGATGATGGGCTGCACGCTATACAAATCGGCGTAAATAAGTCGTGCTGTACGTTCACGCTTGCCAGTCGGTGGGACTGATGAGCGTGATTACTTACGTGACCGACGCGACTGCCATGTCACTATTGCGCTATATCGTCCAATTCTGTTCCGATTCTTGCGGGACGCCCCGCCGAGCGGAGTGCCGTACGATCGATGATCTAACTGCTGCCATCGGCCGATTGTTGGCAAGGATTTCACAGCGTCGAGGTGCGCCGCCTATGAAGCTGACCCGCAGGGTCCTTTCCGGCTATAAGCCAGATTGCAGGCGGGTCCCGGCGACATCAGCCCATGCGCGGCTGTCGGCGCTCGATGCGCCGACGGCGGTGGCGGCAGCAAGGGCGAGTACAGCGTGGGTCTGGGCAACGGCGGCCCACACGCCGGCCGTGGCCTGGCCGTCTCCCTGGCCGAGGAGCTTGTGCGCCTCCGCGGCAAGTTCCTCAGCGCGGCGGAAATGCTCTGGTCCGGTCATTGGTGCTCCAGTCGTTTCGTTGTCCAGTACTGGAGTGATACCGCGCGGGTTCCCGGGCGAACTCCTTACGCCGACATGCGCCATCAATGTTCATCGGCCACTTAAGGACGCTTGGACCCTGAGCAGCCTGTCCATGGCTTCTGCTCCGGCGGTCAGCACCGGCCGGAGCTCGCGCCGGTAAACCACCTCTGTCGTTCGTGAGCTCGAATGCCCAGCTAGCCTGGCGATCTCTTCGACAGGCACTCCGGAACTGGACATCAGTGACACGAAGGAATGGCGCAACTCCCGTGGCGTCCAGTGCTCCCCCAGCTTCGCGGCCTTGCAGACCGCCCTGAACTCGCGCCGGACGTTGGCCGCGTCCAGGGCGCTGCCCGTCCGCGTGGTGAAAACAAGATCGTGCTCGCTCCACTGCGCGCCCGCGGCCAGCCGTTCCTCGGCTTGCCGCGTCTTATGGACCCGAAGCGCCTCGGCCGCTATTTGCGGGAGACGCAGCGTCCTGCGCGATTTGTCGGTTTTGGTGTCCCCGTGCGCCCGTACCGAACGCCACACCGCTGCGCTGGCTGGCACCGGCGGCGTACTGGCCGGGTCGCCGAACTCGATGTGCTCCCACCGTAGCGCCCTGGCCTCCTCGGTCCGGATGCCGGTGCCCAGGCACAAGGCGATGTAGGCGTGCATCCTGGTCCCGTCGGCGGCGGCCAGCAGCGCGGACGCTTGCTCCAGGCTGAGGCTCTTGCTTGGCCGTCCGGCCTGGCCCTTGGGGGTGTCGACGAGCGTGGCGACGTTGCGTGCCACCAAGTCCCGGGCCTCGGCGTGCCGGATCGCCCGCCGCAGCGCGCTGGGGTGCTGTCGGTCAGATAGCGGAGGCCGACGGCTTGCCAGCCACCGGGCGGTCTGATCCTGTCTCAGCCACAGCACAGCAAAGAGAGACATTGTCAGCTATCGTGCTCCGATTGTCAGTACCTATGGTTTCTTTGACAGCGATCAGATAGACTGTCCCAGTGGCTGCTGGGTCCAGGTACATGACACAGGATGTTACCGACATTAGTTCGAGCGCTCAGTTGGTCAGCTTTGCGACCGCCGGCCAACTGGCGCAAGTGCTGATTTACCGAGGGGACCTCAGCCAGAACAAGGTCGCGTACGCAGCAGGTCTGGCCGGAAGGCCCATCGATGCTGGATCTGTGCTTTCGAGAGCCCTTCGTGGCCGCCTCGCTGGTACGCAACTGCTTAAGCTGGATGAGACCATCGGTGCGATAACTCCGCGCTTGGATTACACCGGAAGCCTATCGTCGCTGGCTGAGAGACTGTCGGCCGTGCGCTTCGGCCATCGATCGGGCCAAGCGTACGTCCCAGTCAGGTGGACCAGCGAGATACTCAAGGACCCATCTCCCCCCAGCGAGCTAGGCGTGCTAATTCAGGCGTTCGCGCTGCTGTCGGCGTTTGAAGCAGCGGGCAGGATCGACGCCTCCGGCAGGGGCAACGCTGAGATCCGCGACCGTTACGCTGACGAGCTAGCACATCTGGTGCCTCGCCTCATCGCCATCTCGATAGGACCACCTGCGCCGAGGAGCGCCGAGGCCCAGCTCGTGCTCGGCGCCCTCACCAGCTGCGCCTTCCAGCCAATCAAACAGCGTCTTGACCGTGAACTGCGGTCCTCACCTCTAGGGTGCCGGTTGTGGCCAGCCATCACTTGGCTTGTCAAATTCATCCCTGAGACAAACATGTTCGCCGATTCGGTGAGGTCCTGGGTCCGCCGGCTGCTCCTCGATGCAGAGAAGCTCCGAGAAACGAGCCTCTACCCAGGGGACGGATTTGACCTCGAGCTGGCCATGGCCGTACCGGCGGCTTGGTCCCCGCCTCAAGATGACTGGGTCGGGAGAGCCCTGCTTACCAGGGCGCAGAATACAAAGGCCAGCGTCCGGGAACGCGGCGCGGCGGCCCTGGCGCTGTGGGAGCGCGCCCTGCGCGACGAAAGACGCGGTCTAGAACCGGAGCTGGGTCGCCTGATTGCCGAGTTCCGGAACCCAGAAACCCGGCCCGACGTTGCGGCAGGGCTCCGTTGGGTGGCCGCCACGCTGGACGCAAATATGGAGAAGAAGGTGCCCGTCTGCAACGAGTGGCCTGACGTCGACGAACCTTGGTTTCGGTATGTGGACGACGCAGCCCACGAACTAGATAGCTCCGAGATACCCGAACATCTCCAGCCCGGAGCGAAGACACTGTTCCAGCATGCCATTCTTCAAAACGCGAGTATTTACCGCCGTGCAGCCATAGATACAATAGCCACTAGTGGCTGGAATGAGGCGGTGGTAAATGCGCTCGGCCGTCTGTTGCGAAGTGAGACAGAGGAGTCGTGGCTTCGAATCCGCGCTCTGGCCGCCCTCGGTTCTCTACGGAGAGCCGACTATTCCGTCGAAGACGACCTGGTAGCTGCGTGCCTACATGCACACGCCAACCTGAAACTAGCCCCGGGTGAGCCGCCGCGTGTGCATGTCAGCGAGATGCATGCCACACTATTTGCGCTTGGTGATTGTTTCAGTACCGACATTGACCGCGCAGGGAGCGCACGAGAGGAATTGCGTGACGTCCTTATTGACCTGGCAACTGTCGATGCCAGCGGTGCTTCCACGGCACGTCGCGCCACCAGGGCCGCGGCCTACTTTCTAACCATCGCCGCACAACCGATAAAAGGCGGCGAAAGGGACTTTTCTTATGAGCTGCTAGAACAGCTTTCAGCGTATCCGGATCCATTGACATCACAGCTCAGCAAGTGGGCGCTACGCTTTCGATTTGCCGATGACGGTAGCGTACGGCCAATGCTAACGTCATTCGACGAACAAACGGCAAGCGCGATGCGTTTTACGTAAAATTGCGAACAACATAATCGTTACTAACGCAACTAGCCTCAGTCAATGAGAGGAGTCCTCCGAGTTAGTCAATTTCCAGCTCACCCAAAGGTAAGTCAGTATGAGCTCGCCAGGAGAAGAGTATCTGAACTGGGATCGGAAGTCACGGATATCGCTGCCCTCGAAAGCGGCAGATGAGTACATGATCATCTCGGTCCTAGAGTTCAGGCGGCTGCGGCAGCGTATCGACGAAACGCTATCTCCCACCCACGATATCCTGCCTGCCGCCTACTTTGCCCTGTTTGGAGCGGCTCTTGCCACAGGCGTAGCGATACCACCTCTCCTGGTAGGCACCGGTTTGCCGAGCTGGGTCATTCCAACCTTTATCGTGTCTGCAAGTTCTTTTTTCGTACTCGGGATAGCGCTTGTCCTAGTTTCCCGTGCTGTAGGTAATGGACAAAGAAAGGCTGCATCAGAGATCGTTCATGATATGAATGACCTTGAGACGATCTACCACAGCAGCGAAGTCGCAGGACCACTTACTCAACCTCCATCAAGCCACATCCCCGGAGGAACTGCAGCCTGGAGCCTGCCTGGATCATTGGTCTCTAGGACCAATGATCGACCAAAGTCCGTAGACATCGCCCGAGGCGAGTCGGAACGGTCATAGGTCGCCGCCAGGCCAAGGCCACCCAAGGCCGATGAGGTGCAGGTCACGCCAAGCAAGGGTGGACGATAGGCCAAGCAACACCGAGGTGCCGGAGAGGACCAACAAATGTATAACACGAATGAAACAGCATTCCGGCACACGGTCGCACGACTGCCACGACAGCCTCACAAGACTCGTGATCAGCCAGAATGCGGGTGAGCTGCGCCGAGTCACCAACCTGGTGATGATGGGCCGGGCGTGATAGACCGTCTTGTAAACGGCAGGTCACATCATCGACTGGGATCCCCGATTTGCGCGGCTCGCGATGGCCCAGGTTGTGCTTTGTAAGGACTTATCGCGTGGTTACTGATCCAGTTCTATGGGACGCTGCCACCGGCCGTTCAGGATGTCAGCGAGCAGTTGCGGGAGGTTGGGCGGCAGGAGTTTGTCGGGACAACATGCGAGGCCGAGCTGGGTCCACCACTTGTATCCGAGCATGCCCTGCTTTTCGTTGGCGGTGTGCTTGAGCCGGAGCTGGGGCGTGATCTGGCGGGTGCAGCCGAGGTAGGCGGCTTCGCGGCGGTGGTGATCGCGTCCCCGATACCAGAAGCGGGTTTCCCGGACCCACAGGCAGGGACCGAGCTCGTCGAGGACGATGCCGGTCTCTTCGGCGAGTTCGCGGCGCGCTGCCTCGTGTGCTGGCTCGTCGGCATCCATACCGCCGCCGGGCAGTTCCCACCAGTGGTGGGCGGGGTCATCGGGGTCGCGAGCGTGAATGAGCAAGACGCGGTCGCAAGGATCCAGGAGCAAAACGCGCGCTCCCAGGCGCAGCGTGGGCTCGGCCAATTGCTGTGTGACAACGGACATGAGGGTCTGGTCTCCGGTCGCGTCGGCAGACCTGCCGGTCGGGCCGGCCTCGGTCTAGAACAGCGTGGGCGGTGTCAATACGGTAGCCGGATCGCATGTTAGCAGCGCGTCAGAGGTGTAAACGAGAGGCGCACCGATACTGCTGGACGACGGGAGAACGGATGGCTTGCCGATGTTAAGACAGCCTGGCGGTGGTCACTGACGCTCTCGGGTGGCAGCTGGGTACAAGGTAAGGACGCGAGCGCTGACCTGCGCTGCGAGCTGGTCTGCGGTGCCGCTGGTGGCGTCAACGCACCAGATCGGCCAGCCGTCGGCGGCAAGGCGCTGTGCGGCCTCGCGGTACAGCACGGACTCGGTATGAGAGGAGCCTGGCATCGCTTCGAACCGGCTGTGGCCGCCACGCCGGGCTAGGCGCGCCGCGATCACCGCCGGGGCGGCGTACAGGATGATCGCCAGGTCGGGCAAGTCTGCTCCCCAGTTGAGAGCGACGATGGTCTGCCACTCGATGTCGTCGATGCGCTGAAGGACCAGGCTGGAGGGTAGGTAGCGGTCGCATAGCACGATCTCCCCGGCCCCGCGGTGCGGGCGGATCTCGCTGGACAGGTGATGGTGACGGTCGCCCGCGACCAGGCAGGCCAGCGCCATGCCCCGATAGCTGCCGGTCCCGGCGCGGATAATGTCGCCGAGCTGTGTCGGGGATGGCTCGCGGGTGGGATGGACTGGCAGTCCGTGGGCGGTGAGCTCCCGGGCGGCTGCGGCGGCCAGGGTGGACTTG
>Ga0187783_10003747_pt1 | contig 11210 bp, 11 predicted proteins | sample 1015_SJ02_MP02_2_FD_132471 | JGI IMG/M metagenome (GOLD analysis project Ga0187783, IMG submission 132471) | Tropical peat soil microbial communities from peatlands in Department of Meta, Colombia - 1015_SJ02_MP02_20_MG | ecosystem: Environmental > Terrestrial > Soil > Wetlands > Peat | place...
CAGGTAGCCGGAGGCTGTTCGCCCCGCGGCGGGATGGCGGGCCTGGTTGCCCTGGCCAGCCGGCCCGGTCCGCCAGCAGCGGCCCGCCGCCAAGGCAGCACGCCGTCGATCTCGGTCTCCAGCGAGAAGCTGAGGAACGTCCTGATCAGCACGATGAGTCCCAGCACTAGGACGTTGTCCAGGGTCGGCGCGACGGCTATCGTCCTGATGAGGTCGGCGGCGACGAGCACTTCAAGGCCGAGCAGCAGCGAAGCGCCGAAAGCGCGGCGCAGTGCCGCGAGTGCCTGCTCGCCAGAACCAGACCGGCGCCACGCGAGAACGGCCAGTACCGCCGACCACACGACCCCGGCGACGAGAACGAGGACACCGAGGACCTCGAACCCCTGGGCGACGTGGCTCATCGTCGTGGTGAACGGGGAGGCAGACTCCTGCGAGCCGGCCGCCAGCATGGCAGAGCCCACTCCTGACTTCCTCCCGTCCGCCGGGCCGCCGTGCTCCCGGCATGGCGGGTGCCGGCAGTGCCAGTACCCGCATGTCACACCTGGCTACCGCGCGAATGGGTCAAGCTTGGCATGCCGCTGAGGACCGGATCGGCATAGAGCGGCACGATTCGGCACCATCCGCGGCACGGGCGGCAGCGGGCTGGGGCACCATAGATCGGTGTTTATCTTCCTGGTTCGGGCCATGCGTACCCGGCAACGGACGCGCATCCTGCTGCTGCTGGCCGCGGCGGCGGCCTGCGTCCTGGTCGGCGCTGTGCTGTTCGCCCACGCCCAGCGGCCACACCTCCCGTTCACGACGGGCCTGTACTGGGCGATTACCACGGCCACCACTGTCGGGTACGGTGACGTCACGCCCGACACCGGGATAAGCCGGGTTGTCGCCTCTGGCGTCATGCTGACAACCATTCCGCTGCTCGCCTCGGTGTTCGCGCTCGCGACCGGCGGGTACGTGGCGGCGGGAATACGGAGGATCCTGTCCATGCACAGCCCATTTCCTGACCCGCCCTACCGGGTGGTGATCGGCATGAACCCCTCGGTGCCCGCGATCCTGCGCGAGCTAGTCGCCGCGCGGGTCGCGGTCGTGCTGCTCGCGGATGTCGACCCGGGCGGCGTCCCGGCGGAGGTCCATCACATCCGCGGTGATCCCACCGATGAGGCAGCGATCGCCAAGATCAGGCCCGCGGCCGCCGAACAGGGGATGATCACCGGGGGCTCCGACGGCGACGTCCTGGTCAGCTCGGTGCTGGTTCGCAAGCAGGCGCCGAAGCTACCGCTCGTCGCGCTGGTCAGCTCGCCGTCCGTCCGCGAGGCGCTGCGCGATCTCGGAGTCCAGCAGACCATGTCAGCACATGACCTGATCGCGGCCACGCTGGCGAAGAGCCTGGAGGCGCCGCACGCTGCCGACATGGTCTCCGAGCTGGTCGAGTCGAGCAGGCACAAGCTGGCCGAACTGCAGGCCGACGCAGTCGGGGCCGTCGGCAAGCCGCTCAGCGCGGTGCGGGACGAGCGCGCCGGCCTGGTGCTTGGCGTGGTCCACCGCGGCAAGTTCACCCTCGGGCTCGGCGACGATCCCGTGATCGAGGCGGGTGACTACCTGCTGGTTGCCGAGGGCGCCGCGGCAGCAGCCTCGGCTTCCGGCTGACAGGTGCGGGCACTGCCGGCCGGGGTCACACTGGACGGGTGAAGGAGACGATCAGGGCGGGCGTCCGGGTCGAGGGCGTCGTCCAGGGCGTGGGATTCCGGCCGTTCGTCTACTCGCTGGCCACCAGCCTCGGCCTGACCGGCCTGGTAGGTAATGATGTCGACGGTGTCTTCGCCGAGGTCGAGGGAGACGCCGAGGCGGTAGCCAAGTTCCTTGCCCTGCTGGAGCAGCAGGCACCGCCGCTGGCCAGGATCGACCGGGTAACGTCGACTAGGCTGCGCCCGCAGGGCTCGGCGCAGTTTGTCATCGCGGCAAGCGAGCACTCAGGCGAGCGCCGGGCCCTGATCTCCGCCGACAGCGCTACCTGCGCCGACTGCCTGCGGGAGCTGGCCGATCCGGCAGATCGGCGGTACCGCTACCCGTTCGTCAACTGCACCAACTGCGGCCCGCGCTTCACGATCGTCACCGGAGTTCCCTACGACCGCGCGCTCACCACCATGAGCAGCTTCCGGATGTGCGAGCAGTGCGCAGCCGAGTACCACGACCCGGCCGATCGCCGCTTCCATGCCCAGCCCGTGTGCTGCCCGGCATGCGGGCCGCGGGTGCTGCTGACCGACGCGGCGGGAGCGCCGCTCGCGCGCGGGGACGACGATCCGCTCGCCGCGGCCGCCGCGGTCATCCGCGCCGGGCACGTGCTGGCCGTCAAGGGCCTGGGCGGCTATCACCTCGTGGTGGACGCCGGCAGCGAGGAAGCGGCCGCTGCGCTACGCGGCCGCAAGCACCGCGAGGACAAGCCGTTCGCGGTCATGGTGCCGGACGCGGCGGCGGCCGGCCGGCTGTGCGTGGTCGACGAGACGGCGCGCGGGCTGCTGACCAGTAACCGGCGGCCCATCGTGCTGCTGCCGAGGCGGCCGGAGGCCGGGGACCAGATCGCGGTCTCAGTAGCGCCGGGCAACAGCCACCTTGGCCTGATGCTGCCGTATACCCCGCTGCATCACCTGCTGCTGGAGCTGGTCGGCCGGCCGATCGTCGCCACCAGTGGCAACGTCTCCGACGAGCCCATCGCCTACCGGGACGCCGATGCGCGCGAGCGGCTGGCCGGCATCGCCGACGCGTTCCTGCTGCACGACAGGGCCATCCACATCAGGACCGACGACTCGGTGGTGCGGGCGGCGGGCGGCCGGGAGGCCGTGGTCCGCCGGTCGCGCGGCTACGCACCCGAGCCGCTGCGGCTGCGGCACGCCCTGCGGCGGCCCGTGCTCGCCTGCGGTGCCGAGCTCAAGAACACGTTCTGCCTGGCCAAGCAGGACCGGGCGTTCGTGTCCCACCACATCGGCGACCTGGAGAATGCCGAGACCCTGCTGTCGTTCGCCACCGGAGTCGAGCATTTCCGCAGGCTGTTCGACATCGAGCCAGAACTGGTGGCGCACGACCTGCACCCGGACTACCTGTCCACCAAGTACGCGGCGGACCTGGACGGGGTGGAGCTAACCGGGGTCCAGCACCATCACGCGCACATCGCATCGTGCCTGGCCGACAACGACGCGGACGGGCCGGTGATCGGGGTGGCGTTCGATGGCACCGGGTACGGCACCGACGGCACGATCTGGGGCGGCGAGTTCCTGATCGCCGACCTGACGACGTTCAGCCGGGCTGGCTGCCTCGAGCAGGTTCCGATGCCGGGCGGCGCTGCCGCGATCCGCCATCCCTGGCGGATGGCCGCGGCCTACCTCGCCGCCGCCTACCCCGATGGCGTCCCTGACGGCCTCGCTGTCTTGCAGCGAAACGACGCAGCCTGGGCACCAGTCACGGCCATGGCCGCGCGGGGCATCAACTCACCGCTGACCTCGAGCGCCGGCCGGCTGTTCGACGCCGTCGCGGCCCTGCTCGGAGTGCGGGACTCCATCAACTATGAGGGCCAGGCCGCCATCGAGCTTGAGCAGCTAGCGGACCAGTCCGAGCAGGCTGGCTACCAGGCCACGGTCTCCGGCGGCGAGGTAGTGGGCATCCGCGGCAGCGATCTGGTCCGCGCGGCCGCCGAGGACCTGGCGCTCGGCACCAGCCGGCATATCATCGCGGCTCGCTTCCACAACGGGGTTGCATCGGCCATCACGGCCGTGTGCGCGGCGCTGCGCGAACGGCACGGACTGCATGCAGTGGCGCTGTCCGGCGGGGTGTTCCAGAACCTGCTGCTGACCACGACGGTCACGGGCCAGCTGGCGGAGGCCGGGTTCACTGTGCTGACGCACAGCCGCGTGCCGTGCAACGACGGCGGGATCAGCCTTGGCCAGGCGGCGGTGGCGGGTGCGCGCGACCGCCAGCGGCTGCTCTGAGGTCGGGCGGCGGGCAGCCTGGGGTCTAGCTGGTCTGGCCGCGGCGGTCAGTGCCGTGCCGCACTGGCCGGCCGTGCTGAGCCGTGACCTGAGCCCACGGCGGACGGCGGCCGGGAGTCGGCGCCGCCGCGGGCAGCAGGCCGAATGCGTTAGCGACGGCGACGGCTCCGGCCCTGTTCCGCACGCCGAGCTTGCGGAACAGGCGCGTCTGGATGTTCTCGACCGTCTTCGGGGCGATCCCCAGCAGGCGTGCCGTCTGCCGGATCGAGTAGCCCTGGGCGCCCAGCCGCAGCACGTCACTCTCCCGCGCGGTTAGCTCGGGCAGGTCTCCGGCACCGGACGCTCGCTGGTCCCAGCGAGCGCGCACCGCCCCGATCAGCGGCCGCATGGGCAGCGAGTCGACGACGAGATAGCCCTGACCCGCCATCCGGAGCAGCGACAGGAACCGCTCGCCGATCGCATCGGCGAGCACGAGCGAGGTTGCGCCGTTGGCGAGCGCATCAGCCAGTTCTGAGGAATCGAGCGGCTTGCTGTGCACGAGGATCGCGGGAATGGCGAGTTCCTCGACAATCGCCCAGTCGGCCGGCTCGGGATCGACCAGCGCGGCCACTATCGGGCCACGATGCCAGCGCGCCCAGTGCGTCTGCGACACGTTCTCGCGGTCGCGGACGAGCACGAAGGTCATCTTGTTGGCAACAAGGATCTGGGTCACCTGATCGAAAGCCCAGCTTGGCTGGCCCGACACGACGGCCAGCACCGGGAAGTCCTCGCTCGGCGGCTCACGGCCTGCCGCGGGCGGCGCGGGGCGCTGATCCAGGATCCCGAGCGACGCGGCCCTTGAGACGGCGTGCGCGCCGCTGTTCACGTCCAGCTTGGCGTAGATCCGGCGCTTGACGTTCTCCACGGTGAGCGGGCTGATCCCGAGCAGGTCGGCCATCTCAGGAACGCTGTGCCCGGACCCGGCCAGCACGAGTATCTCTAGCTCGCGGTCGGTCATCTCGCCGGGGCTCGACCGCGCCGCGTGGCGTCCGCGCCTGCGCCGCAGCACGGCCAGCATGGCCTCGAGGCCGTGCGACTCCGGCACGAGCGAGGAGACGCCTGCCCGGCAGGCGGCCGACAAGTCCGCCTCGGCGGCGTCGCGGTAGGTCACGATGACGTTCAGTTCGGGGAAGCGCTGCATGAGCCTGTCGACCGGGCGGCAGATCTCCCGCAGGCGCGAGCCGGCGTCGAAGATCACCGCATCAGGCTGCCGCAGCTCACACAGCGCTGGCATCCCATCGGGCTCGGCCACCGAGCCGACGACGGCCACATCGGGCCGGGTCGAAAGCGACGACGACAGCGAGTCACGGAACAGCCGTGACGGCGACTGTATAGCTACCTGAACGACACGAGCGGGCGGCGAGGCCATTCGTTAGCCTGCTTCTCAGTCTCGACACTAAGCGGGTTAGCGCGGTACCGGAGTCTACCCCCGACCGGCGTGGGCCTGCCGACTAGTTTCCCTTTGCGCTGTTATATCCGTTTCTACCAAGATCTGCCGATCATCCGGAGTTTGCCGCCTGGGGCTGCACGTGCCACCCACCCTGTCCCCGCGGTGACCTGGGCCGATGGGGCAGCGGCCTACTGGCAGGCGCCGTGCCGACGGCCGAGGGAGGCAGACAGCGGGTATTGCCATGACGAGCTATTTCGGACGAACTTCAGGCAGGTGGCTAGGCGGCCGGAATTGTGCTCGGGTGCCCCAGGTCAGTCGTGCGGCGGCGGAACCCGGCGGCGCAGCCAGTCGTACCAGGCCTGAATGCCGTCGCCGGTGGTTGCCGAGATCTGCAGGAGCAGCGCATCCGGCGCCGCGATCCGGAGGTCAGCCATGTAGCGCTTGATGTCAAACTCCACGTACGGCAGCAGGTCGGTCTTGTTGAGCAGCACCAGGTCCGCCTGGCGGAACATGTGCGGGTACTTCAGCGGCTTGTCCGCTCCCTCGGTCACCGACGCCAGCACGACCCTGGCCTCCTCACCGAGGTCGAACAGGGCAGGACAGACCAGGTTGCCGACGTTTTCGATGACGACGATGGACCCGCTCGGCGGGTCGAGGCTGCGCAGCCCCTGGGCGACCATGTCCGCGTCCAGGTGGCAGCCGACACCGGTGTTGATCTGCACCACCCTGCTTCCCGCAGCCTGGATGCGGCGGGCATCAAGCGCCGTCTCCTGGTCGCCCTCGATGACCGAGATCATCATGCGGCCTGCCTGGTCCTTGGTGGTCCGCTCCAGCAGCGTGGTCTTGCCGGAGCCGGGCGAGCTCATCAGGTTGATGGCAAGGATGCCGCGCTCGCGCAGCCAGCCGCGGTTGAGGGTGGCCAGGTCGTCGTTCTTGGCCAGCACCTTCTGCTGCAGCTCGACCGTGCGCCCGGTGCCGGCGGTGTCCATGACGTGCACATGGTCATGGTCATGGTCATGGTCGTGCCCGGCGTGGTCGTGGTCGTGCGGCTGATGCTCGCGGGTATGGCGATGCGGATGATCGTCGTCGCCCAGGTCGTCGGGCACCGTGATGACCGCCCCTGAACCGCACCCGCAAGTTCCGCACATGCCTATGCCACCTGTACTGACGTGATTTTCAGGTCGTGCCCGCTGAGCACCGCAATGTCGGCACTGCCGCACGGACACAACGCGATCGGGCCGTCGGGCTCGAAATCCTTGCTGCAGACACGGCAGTGGCAGGTCGCCGGCGGCTGGTCGATCTCCAGCGCAGCGCCCTCCAGGTTGGTTCCCTCGGTCACCAGGTCGAAGCAGAACCGCAGCGAGTCCGCGACGACGCCGGAGAGCGCTCCGATCTCCAGCCGGACACAAGTGACCCTGGCGCCTGGCAGGCGCTCGGTCACCGCGTCAACGAGGCCCTCGGTGATGGCCAGTTCGTGCACCGCCGCTCTCCCTGGCTGCTCAGCAGATTCTCGGTAGCGGATCGCCGACCAGCAGATCCACGATCCGCGTGCCCCCGAAAGCGGTCTTCAGCTGGACGATCCCTGGCGGCTCGGCGGTGACCCGGCCGATGATGGCCGCCTGCTGCCCCTGCGGATTCGATCGCAAGGCCGCGAGCGCTTCGCTGGCATGGGCACCGTCCACCACGGCGACCATCCGGCCCTCGCAGGCCACGTACATGGGGTCGATCCCGAGCAGCTCGGAGGCACCCCGCACCTCCGGGCGCACCGGTATGTCGTCCTCGGAGACGAGCACGCCCACGCCGGCCGCGGCGGCGATCTCGTTCAGGATGGTCGCCACCCCGCCGCGGGTCGCGTCCCGCAGCGCCCGCACACCGGTCGTGGCGGCGAGCAGCGCCGCGATCAGCCCGTTGAGCGGCGCGGTGTCGGACTGAACGTCGGCCTCGATGTCGAGCTCGCCCCTGGCCAGCATGATGGTCACGCCGTGGTCTCCGATCGGGCCGGACACCAGGATGGCGTCGCCAGGCCTGGCCTGCGCCACCCCCAGGTTGTGATCGTGCTCGATGACGCCGACCCCGGCGGTGTTGATGTAGCAGCCGTCGGCCTTGCCCTTCTGCACGACCTTGGTGTCACCGGTGACGATCTGCACCCCGGCCCGCTGCGCCGCATCCCGCATCGAGGTGACGATGCGGGTCAGGTCGGCGATGGCGAAGCCTTCCTCGAGAATGAATCCGGCCGACAGGTACAGCGGGACCGCGCCGGCCACCGACAGATCGTTCACCGTGCCGTTGACGGCCAGGTCGCCGATGTCCCCGCCGGGGAAGAACAGCGGCGACACCACATAGGAGTCCGTGGTCAGCGCCACCCTCGCGCCGTTGACGTGCAGCCGGGCCGCGTCCTCGAGCGGCTCGAGCAGCGGGTTGCGGAAGGCGTCGAGGAACACCGCCTCGATCAGGGTCTGGGTCGCCTTGCCGCCAGCCCCGTGCGACATGGTGACGCGATCTTCCTTCACCCGCGGCCTGGCCCGCCTGGCGCGGTCAATCCGCTCCAGCACCAGTTCCTCGCGCACGGTGCCGGGCAGCGGCTGCGGCGAGCCGTGATGCTCGAACCGGGTCGCCGCGGCGGCCTGCTCGCGGCCTGTCTGCTCCTCATGCTCGCGCAGGGCCTCCTGCACCCAGCCAGCGCTCGCCGGGAGAGAACTGTCCGGCTCGCCGGTGCCGGACGCGGGTGGCGGCCCCGACTGGTCGAGGTGGCCGGCCGTCACGATGTGCTCGCTTCGGGCACGCGCGTCCTGGTCAGCCGGCCGTAGTTGTAGTAGGCAGCGCACGCGCCCTCCGGGGACACCATGCAGGTGCCGATCGGCGTCTCTGGCGTGCAGGCAGTGCCGAAGACCTTGCACTCCCACGGCTTCAGCACGCCCTTCAGCACCTCGCCGCACTGGCAGGCCTTCGGGTCGGCGACTCGGACGCCGGGCACGGAGTAGAGCAGCTCCGCGTCGAACTGGGCGTAGTCGGCCCGCATCTTCAGCGCCGAGTGCGAGATGAAGCCGAGGCCGCGCCACTCGAAGTAGGGGCGCAGTTCCATCGTCTGCCCGATTGCCCGCAGGGCCACCACGTTTCCATCCCAGGGCACGACCCTCGAGTACTGGTTCTCCACCTCGGCGCGGCCCTGCGAGAGCTGGAGCATCAGCATGTAGATCGACTGCAGGATGTCAAGCGGCTCGAAGCCGGCCACCACGACCGGCTTGCCGTAGTCGCGGGCGATGAACTCATACGGCCGGCAGCCGATCACGGTGGACACATGACCGGGTCCGAGGAAGCCGTCAAGGCGCAGGTCCGGAGAGTCCAGGATGGCCTTAATGGCGGGGATGATCGTGACGTGGTTGCAGAAGACGGAGAAGTTCGTCAGGCCCTCCGAGGCCGCGCGCAGCACGGTCATCGCGGTCGACGGCGCGGTCGTCTCGAAGCCGATCGCCATGAAGATGACCCGCCTGTCCGGGTTCTGCCTGGCGATCTTCAGCGAGTCCAGCGGGGAGTAGACCATCCGGATGTCGGTGCCGCGGGCCTTGGCGTCGAAGAACGACCCGTTGCTGCCTGGCACGCGCATCATGTCGCCGAACGAGGTCATGATGACGTCCGGCTCGGCGGCCAGTGCCATCGCGTCGTCCACCCGGCCCATCGGGATCACGCAGACCGGGCAGCCGGGGCCGTGCACCAGCGTGACCTGCTCGGGCAGGTAGTCCTCCAGGCCGTGCTTGTAGATCGTGTGGGTGTGCCCGCCGCACACCTCCATCAGCTTGTACTGGCGGCCAGGCTCGCACAGCCTGGCGATCTTGGCCGCGAGGGCGTGCGCCTTATCGGCGTCGCGGAACTCGTCAACGAATCGCATGGCCCGCTGCCCTTCTACTCGATCCGTGATTCGGCGAGAGCGGCAAGTTCGTCCTCGTAGGCCTGGCCGATGCCCTCCAGGAACTGCAGGGCCGCGGCTGCCTCCGCCTCGTCGATCTTCGATAGCGCGAATCCGACATGAATGAGTACCCAGTCACCGGGCACGAGGGTCTCGTCCTCGAGCAGGCCAATGTTGATCACCCGGCGGACGCCGCTGACGTCCACCCTGGCCAGGTCGTGCTGGTCGGCGAGGATCTCGATGACCTCACCGGGAATCCCCAGGCACATGTGACCACTCCTTCGTGATTAGGGCATGGTCGTCGCCGGTGGCTCCGGCCTCGGCGACCAGGCCGAGAATGACGCGCACTGCCTCGTCGACGGCCGCGGCGACAGGATCGCTGAGCCCCATGCCGTAGTCCGCGGTCGCCGGCTCGCAGCCGACGATGAGCACCTGCCGGGCCCCGGCGTCCAGCATGCCGAGCATGCCGAAGACAACGTCGGGCTGCATGCCGTGCGCGTTGAAGAGCGGGTTCGCGTCCTCGCTGGCTTCCGGCAGCGCCGCGAGGTCCGGCTCGATCACGTAGATCGTGCCCGGCGCGCCGCCGCGTGCCGTCGCGTCAACGAGGATCATGGACTGATAACCGTTGGCCAGGTCGTAGGCCAGGTGCATGCCGCGAATCCCGTAGTCCACGACATGCGCCCAGTCGGGCAGGTCCTGGGCCGTCAGCCGCCTGGCCACCTCGACGCCGAACCCGTCGTCGCCGAGGAAGATGTTGCCGACGCCCGCGATCAGCAGCTTGCCGGTCACCGCGCGCCGCTTTCCTGGCCGTTGGCATGCGGGGACTGCCCGGCGTGCGGCTCGATGAGTACTGCCTGGCACAGTTCCCACAGGACGTCGTAAATCGTGGTCTGCGCTTCTTGTATCCGGTGCACCGAGGCCGACGGGGCGACGAACAGGTAGTCGATGCTGTCCAGTTCCGCCATCTTGCCGCCGGAGTAGCCGGCGATGCCGACAGTCAGCATGCCGCGCCTGCTCGCCTCGTCGAAGGCGCGCAGCAGGTTCTCGGAGTTGCCGCTGGTGGACAGGCCGACGGCGATGTCCTGCCTGGTGCCGAACGCCGCGATCTGGCGGGCGAAGACGACGTCAACCCCGATGTCGTTGCTCAGCGCGGTCAGCACCGCGGTGTCGCTTGCCAGCCCGAGCGCAGGCAGCGGCCTGGCCGCGCCGCCGGGCGCGAGGAACATGGTGGCCAGCTGCTGCGCGTCGGTCGCGCTGCCGCCGTTGCCGAAGGTCAGCAGCCGCCCGCCGGCCGTGAACCTGGCGGCCATCTCCCGCGCGCAGGCCAGCAGCCGCGCGCCGTCGGCCGCCAGCACGGTGCGGCGCAGCTCGAGAATCTCTTCTGCCTTCGCCACAGTGGACTGGCGCACCTGCTCAAGGACGGCAGACACATCTGTCTTGCCCGAGTACAGGAACGGGTACAGCGACTCGATCGAGCCGCTCGGCGGGTCGCCGCCATTGCCCGCGCTGGCGTGCTCGTCGGCCTGGCGGTTCATGAGGCCACCACCGCGATGGCTTCTTTCGCGTGCACCAGGATGGTGTCGCCGACGGCGGCGGCGACCAGGGCGACGCTGACTTCCTCCTGCCCGGAGCCGGTGTCCACCAGCGCGAGCCCGTCGCCGAGCAGTTCCACGATTCGCACCTGGACTGCGGTGTCGGAGCAGGTGATGCACACGTCGTCATGGCACTGCGGCACGGCCGCGGCGGGTGCCGAGCGCGGAGCGGGCAGGTCCGCGGTCGTCATGTGACCACCCCCGGACCGAGCACGCCCGGCTGCTCGAAGAACACGTGCACGAGCTCCCAGAGCACGTGATAGCAGGTCACGTGCATCTCCTTCACCACCCGCGGGTCGGCGCAGGAG
>Ga0187783_10003748_pt1 | contig 11209 bp, 9 predicted proteins | sample 1015_SJ02_MP02_2_FD_132471 | JGI IMG/M metagenome (GOLD analysis project Ga0187783, IMG submission 132471) | Tropical peat soil microbial communities from peatlands in Department of Meta, Colombia - 1015_SJ02_MP02_20_MG | ecosystem: Environmental > Terrestrial > Soil > Wetlands > Peat | place...
AAAAACTTGGCTGGCTTTTAACGCCCGGTGAATGATTTCGTTGAGTGAGCACCATTGTTTAGTTAATTCGATATCGCCGACTTGCAGCCTGGCCATATCCAATAAATTCCGGACTAAGCTGTGCATCCGCGTGGCGCGCTCATGAATGGTTTGCGCCAGCTCATGGCGGACGTGATCCGGTTGGTGATCGGTCACCAATTTGTCTGATAATTCCAGCACCGTGGTTAAGGGTGAATAAAGCGCGTGAGAAATAGCGCTTAATAACGCATCGCGCAGGCGTTCGGATTCCATGGTCAATAAGGCGTCGCGAGCAACCGCCACGTAATGAAGATGCTCAATCGATAAGGCAATTTGCGCCGCAAACGTATCGAGCAAGCGTTGTTGTTCAGGTAGAAAGACTTGTTCGGGATGAATCGGATCAATCGCCAGCACTCCGCGAATGCGCATCGGCGCCCGTAACGGCAAATATAAAATAGAACTGGCCGGCAAGGTTTGGGTGCCGGCGCCCGCCGGTTGTTCGTTATCATAAACCCATTGAGCGATGCCTAAATCACCGTTAGCAACCAGAATGGCCGGATCAATCGCCGTGGTTTGCGCATGGACTTTATTATGGCTGTCCGGCAATAACAGCAATACCTTGGCTTGAAAGACATTACTCAAATGCCTGACACTGATTTCGATCACTTGCGGCATTGTCAGTGCTGAGGTCAGTTCTTTGCTGAGCGCATTCACCGCACTGGTGCGCCGTTCGCGGTGCATGGCAATTCGCGCTTGATAGCGCAAATTGGAAGTTAAATTGCTGATAATCAACGCCACCGTCAGCATGACGGTAAAGGTAATCAAATATTGCGAATTAGAAATAATAAACGACCACTTGGGCGCCACAAAGTAAAAATCAAAAATAGCCGCACTGATAAACGAGGTGAGTAAACTGGGTCCACGGCCAAAACGGGTCGCGATAATCGCAACGCCCAATAAATACAGCATGGCCACATTGGAAAGATTGAGAAAATGACTGAGTGAAGCGGATATCAACGTCACCAAGGCGCAAGCCACCATTCCCCAAATGTAACCCGGCCAGTAAGTTTTAGGAACGATCTCGAATTCAAAGGGAGGTGCAGGGGCGCTCGGTTCTCCTTCTTCCGGTTGTGGTTCGGAAGATCGTTCGACGATATAAATATCGATATCGGTTTGTTGATTGGTGAGCGCTTCCGCCAGAGTCGGACGAAATAATCGCGATAACCGCGAGCGCAAAGGGTTGCCGACGATAATTTTAGAAACGTTGTGGCTGCGGGCATAATCGAGCAGCACTTCGGTCAAATCAGTACCGGCCAGCAAATTGGTTTCGGCGCCTAATTCCTGCGCCAGCTTCAAATTTTTAAGAATTTGATCGCGTTTATTTTTCGGTAATTTTTGCAGTTGCGGGGTTTCGACATACACTGCAAACCAATCGGCGCGTAAACTGGTGGCGAAGCGGTAGGCTTTACGAATAATGCGTTCACTGCTTTCTTCAGGGCCTACGCACACCAGCAGCCGTTCTTTGGCTTGCCAGACGCGTTCGATGGATTCTTCATCGCGGTATTCGCGCATTTGCATATCGACGCGATCAGCCATGCGCCGCAGCGCCAGTTCGCGCAGCGCGATCAGGTTGCCTTTGCGGAAGAAATTTTCAATCGCATACTTGGTTTGCTCGGGAACATAGACTTTGCCTTCTTTGAGGCGGGTGAGCAACTCGTCGGGAGGTAAATCAACCAGTTTTACTTCATCGGCCTCATTGAATAAGCTATCGGGAAACGTTTCCAAGACTTTAATCCCGGTAATATGGCTGATCACATCGGTGATGCTTTCCAGGTGCTGAACATTTACCGTGGTGTAAACATCGATGCCGGCGTTTAATAGTTCTTCCACATCCTGCCAGCGTTTGGTGTGACGCGAGCCTTTGACATTGGTGTGGGCGAGTTCATCGATGAGAATCACTGCCGGCTTGCGCGCCAGCGCTGCATCCAAATCAAATTCCTCCAGCATTCTGCCGCGGTATTCAATCGATTTAGTCGGCAGTATTTCCAATCCTTTTAATAATTCAGCGGTTTCGGCGCGGCCATGAGTTTGAATAAATCCCACCACCACATCCAAATTTTGATTACGCAACGCGCGCGCCGCGCTAAGCATCGCAAAGGTTTTACCAACGCCTGCACAGGCGCCGAAGAAAATTTTCAACCGTCCGCGCCGCTGCCGCGCTTGTTTTTGTTTCAGCTTCCCCAACAGCTCATCGGGGTTTGGACGCCGTTCTGTCATAGATTTTAACTCTGTGGATAGGAACCTGCGTTTGCATGTTTATTCCTTTGAATGGATACGGATTGGTAAGTAAGTTCATCCAGAGCGAGATTTAATTTGAGAACATTGACTCGAGGTTCGCCAAGCAATCCCAGCTGCCGTTTCTCGGCAACAGTATCCACTAATTTATCAAGCTTTTCTACAGGAAGATGGCGGATCCGCGCAATGCGATCGGTTTGATAGAGCGCGGCGGCCAAGCTGATTTCGGGATCCAAGCCGCTGGCGGATGCAGTGACTAAATCCACCGGCGCCGGCTGGCGGGGATTAGACGAGAATTTTCTGAGTAGCGCAACGCGAGCAGCCACCGTTTGGATTAACAGCGGATTGGAGGGCCCAAACTGCGAGCCGCGCGAACTGAGCGGATTATAAGGAAAATCATCGGTCGCGGAAGGGCGCCCCCAAAAATAACCGGGCGAGGTAAAATTCTGACCGATCAGCGCCGAACCGATCACCTGGCCATTTTTACTCAGTAAACTGCCGTGCACTTGATGAGGAAACAACACGTCGCCCAAACCGGTTACGATCAGTGGATAGATCACCCCCACTAAAATGGCTAATAAAATAAATAGCGAAATCGCCGGGCGGATAATTAGGTTCATAACCAACTCAATAAAATATCAATTAATTTAATCGCGATAAACGGGACAATAATGCCGCCCAATCCATAAATCAACGAATTTCGCCGCAATAACGCGGCGGCGCCCATCGGTTTGTATTTAACCCCTTTTAACGCCAATGGAATCAACAGCACGATGATCAGCGCATTAAAAATAACCGCGGATAAAATAGCGGAAGACGGGCTGCTCAGATGCATGATGTTTAAGGTTTGCAATTGCGGATAGGTCGCGCTGAATGCCGCGGGGATAATTGCAAAATATTTAGAAATGTCGTTGGATAAACTGAACGTCGTTAAACTGCCGCGGGTCATCAACATTTGTTTGCCGATTTCGACCACTTCGATCAATTTAGTCGGGTTGGAGTCTAAGTCCACCATATTGCTGGCTTCTTTGGCCGCCTGGGTGCCTGAATTCATGGCGACGGCGACGTCGGCTTGCGCCAATGCCGGCGCATCGTTGGTGCCGTCGCCGGTCATCGCTACCAGCTTGCCCTGCGCTTGGTGTTGGCGAATCAGTTCTAATTTGGTCGCCGGGGTGGCTTCCGCCAGAAAGTCATCGACGCCGGCTTCGGCGGCAATCGCCGCGGCAGTGAGTGAATTATCACCGGTGATAATAATGGTTTTAATGCCCATTTTCCGCAATTCGGCAAACCGTTCTTTGATGCCGCCTTTGACAATATCTTTAAGTTCGATAATACCCAGCACCGTTTTGCTGTCGGTGACTACCAGCGGTGTGCTGCCGCGGCTGGAAACGGAATTCGCAATCAATGTTGCTTCTTCCGGAAAACAGCCGTCTTGCGCCAGGATGTGTTTGCGAATGGCGTCCAGCGCGCCTTTGCGAATTTGGCGGTCGCTTAAATTCACTCCGCTCATACGGGTGTATGCGGTGAAGGGGACAAAGGTAGCGCCTAAGGCGTTAATATCGCGCTCGCGGATGTTATACCGTTCCTTCGCTAAAATAACGATCGATCGGCCTTCCGGCGTTTCATCCGCTAAAGAAGCCAATTGGGCCACGTCGGCGAGCGTTTGTTCGCTCACACCGGAGAGCGGATAAAACTGCGTGGCTTGGCGATTGCCTAGCGTGACGGTGCCGGTTTTATCGAGCAATAATACATCCACATCGCCGGCGGCTTCCACCGCTCTGCCGCTGGTGGCGATGATGCGGTGTTGCATCATCCGGCTCATGCCCGCGATGCCGACGGCGGACAGTAATCCACCGATCGTGGTGGGGATCAGACACACTAATAAGGCGATCAACGTCGTGACCGTCACCACTGAACCGCTGTGAGTCACATTCACGCTGAAAATAGAGAAGGGCAATAACGTCACGGTGACCAACAAAAAGATTAAAGTCAGCGCCACTAATAAAATGGTTAGGGCGATTTCATTCGGGGTTTTTTTGCGTTTAGCGCCTTCGACCATCGCGATCATTCGATCCAAAAACGCCTCGCCCGGATTGGCGGTAATTCGAACGACGATCCAGTCCGATAACACCAAGGTGCCGCCGGTGACGGCGCAAAAATCCCCGCCGGACTCGCGGATAACCGGCGCCGATTCGCCGGTAATAGCGCTTTCGTTAACCGAGGCGACGCCTTCGATCACTTCGCCATCGCCGGGAATTAAGTCTTTGGCCTCCACCAATACCACGTCGCCTTTTCGCAATAACGACGCGGAAATTAAGTCATACTCAGCGCCGTATTTGGGTTCACTGAGTTTTTTAGCCAGGATATCTTTTTTGGCGCTGCGTAAAAATGCGGCCTGCGCCTTGCTGCGCCCTTCCGCCATCGACTCGGCGAAATTAGCGAATAATACCGTGAACCACAGCCACACGGTGACGGTGAGATTAAAACCCACATGACGGCCGTGATGAAAAAAGCTGAGGATTAAAATAAGGGTCGTCAACAAACTGCCGACATAGACCACAAACATCACCGGGTTGCGCATTTGGATCTTAGGCGTCAACTTCTTAAAGGATTCAATCAGGGCGGGTTTTATGAGTTCGAAGTTCATAATGAATGACTCAGCCCTTCAGCGATAGGCCCTAATGCTAATGACGGGAAAAAAGTGAGTGCAGCGACTAAAATAAGGCTGGCCATTAACACCAAAATAAATAAGAAACCGTGAGTGGGTAATGAGCCCGCGGAGGAAGCCAATTTTTTCTTCTTGGCCAAGGAGCCGGCAATGGCTAAGACCGGAATGATCGTCCAGAATCTTCCAAACCACATCACTATTCCCAGCAGGATGTTATAAAACGGGGTGTTGGCCGATAAGCCTTCAAACGCGCTGCCGTTGTTATTCGCGGTGGAAGACAAGGCATATAATATTTCGCTAAAGCCGTGCGTGCCGGGATTAAAAATGCCGAGGCGCCCGGCTTTAAACGATACGGCGATCGCTGCGCCGACCAAAATCAGAAAAGGGGTGATCAAAATAATAATGGAGGTCATTTTGATTTCATAGCTTTCGATTTTTTTGCCCAGATATTCGGGCGTTCGACCAATCATCAAGCCGGCGACAAATACCGCCAAAATAGCGAAAATCAACATTCCGTACAATCCTGAACCGACGCCGCCGAAAATAATTTCGCCCAGCTGCATCAGCCACAGAGGAATTAATCCACCGAAGGCGGTGAACGAATCGTGCATGGCGTTGACGGCCCCGCAGGAAGTTGCGGTAGCCACCACCGCAAATAAAGCGCTAGCGGTGACGCCGAAACGAGTTTCTTTGCCTTCCATATTGCCGCCGGATTGCAGCGCGCTGACCGCTTGATCGGCGCCGGCTTTGGTCAACCAGGGGTTGCCGTGTTGTTCCGCATAAACCGCCAGCACTGCCAGGCAGATAAATACGATCAACATGGCGGTGAATAACGTCCATCCTTGTCGAGTATCGCCGATCATTCGTCCGAACGCGTAACATAACGCCGCGGGAATCAGCAGTATACTCAGCATTTCCAGGAAATTGCTGAGCGGGGTGGGGTTTTCAAACGGGTGCGCCGAATTGGCGTTGAAGAAACCGCCGCCATTGGTGCCCATTTCTTTGATCGCTTCTTGGGAAGCCACCGGCCCCATGGGCAAGGTTTGGGTTTGCCCGGATAAAGTGTGGATAACCGGATAATGGTTGAAATTTTGAATGACGCCTTGGCTCATTAACGCCAGGGCTAATAACAGTGTTAATGGTAATAAGATGTAAAGGATTCCGCGGGTGAGGTCGATCCAAAAATTACCGATGGTGGTGGTGGAATGCCGGCTAAATCCTCTGATCATGGCGAATAACACGGCTAATGCGGTGGCTGCTGAAAAGAAGTTTTGGACCGCGAGTCCGAGCATTTGGGTGAGGTAGCTTTGGGTGGTTTCTCCGGAATAATCTTGCCAGTTGGTATTGGTGATGAAGCTGACGGCGGTATTAAATGCTGAATCCGCGCTGACATTGGGGAGGTGTTGGGGGTTTAACGGCAAGACGGCTTGCCAGCGCTGTAATAGGTAAATGGACAAAAAGCCGAGTAAATTGAATGCCAATACGGCGAATGCGTATTGTTTCCAGTTCATTTCGTGTTGGGGGTTGACGCCGCTGATGCGATAAAGAAAGGTTTCCAGTCCGCTGCCGTATTGGTTTAACCAGGCGTTTTTGCCGTCGGCGATTTGGGCGATATACCATCCCAGCGGTTTGGTGAGTAATAACACGCCGGCTAGCAGCAGGGCTAACTGCAAGAAGGCATTGGCGGTCATGAAAAATTCTCTGGCTTAAGTAGGCAGATAATCAAATAAATGAATAAAAACGCCGCGGTTAAGCCCGATATCCAGTAAAGCCAGGTCATGGTTTATTTCCCAAACGGGCGCAGCCTAACACCAACAAAAAAGTGATCGCTGCGCAAAGAGCTATGATTATTATATACAAAATATCCATCTGTTTCCCAACGATTTTTCGCTATTATAACTATCTACTCAGTTACGAACAAGTAGCCTCAACTATCCAGCCGATGGATAGGAACATTCACTTTTGCCTCAGATTCGATGAAAAATTGGCCTCAAAATGCTCACATACCTGTGTATGCTCCGCTTTTTCGGCCAATTTTTCATCGAATCTGAGACAAAATTGAACGTTCTGCGTTTGCATATTCATACCTTTGAACAGGTTACCAAGAAGCATTTTCGAGGTCGTTTAAATTTCGCTGAATAATTTGATATCATGCGGATTTTCGTAGTGGGGGCCCTTTATGAATAAGATGGCAAGACTGGCTAGTCTTTTGGCTAAGGCGGACATTGAGATCGATGGGGGTCGTCCGTGGGATATACAGATAAAAGATGATCGCGCGGTACGGCGGATATTGTCAGAGCCATCGCTGGGCGCGGGCGAAAGTTATATGGAGGGGTATTGGGAGTGTGCTCGTTTGGATGAATTTTTTTTTCGAGTGTTGCGGGGTTTGAAACCGAAGGAGATTTATCATTTCACGACTTTATTTGTTTATTGGTTGAAAAATTTTTTTATCAATCCGCAATCGCCTCGATATTCTAAACGAGTCGCTGAGCAGCATTACAATATCGATAATGAATTGTATATTGCGATGTTAGGGAAGAGTATGGCTTACACTTGCGCTTATTGGCGCAATGCGCAGACGTTGGATGAGGCTCAATTTGCTAAATACGATTTAATTTGCCGTAAATTAAACTTGCATGCCGATGAAAAGGTATTGGAGTTGGGTTGTGGGTTTGGCGGATTTGCCAAATATGCCGCAGAAAATTATGGCGTTTCCGTGGTTGGTATTAATATTTCCAGCGAACAGTTGCGTTATGCGAGAGGCGCCTGCCGGAATTTGCCGATTCAGTTCTTTGAGTGCGATTATCGCGATGTGAAACGTTATAATCCGGATCGGATCCGGTTTGATAAAGTGGTTAGTATCGGTTTAAGTGAGCACGTCGGCTACCAGAATTACCGGCAATTTTTGCAGATTGCTCGAGAAAATTTACAAAAAGACGGATTATTTTTGTTACACACCATCGCCAAAAATTTTTCTCATCACTTCAGTGATCCGTGGATTCAAAAATATATTTTTCCGCACGGGATGCTGCCGACGTTGAAAATGATCACCGGTCTTTCCGAGCCTTATTTTATTACCGAAGATGTGCATAATATCGGCGCGGATTATGATAAAACGCTCATGGCTTGGGATCACAATTTTGAAAACAGCTGGCCCAGTCTCTGTTCCCGGCACGATGAGCGATTTCGGCGAATGTGGCGATATTATTTATTATCTTGCGCCGGAGGGTTTCGTGCGCGCACTATGCAGCTTTATCAATTAGTGCTTTCACCGCGAGGAGTATTGGATGGTTACCGAAGCATCCGCTGATTATCAACGAAAGAAAAATGAGCTGCTGATGCAATGGAAGGAAATGACGGGTAACGGCGCGATTCGTTTGCACAAGAAGCGGTCGAATTTATTTCGTCATCGCCAAAATCTGCCGGCTCGTTGGCTGGATCTGACTCGATTTAATCGAGTGATTCGTATCGACCCTATTAATCTCACCGCGGAAGTGGAGGGGTTATTAACTTACGAGGATTTTGTTGCTGAAACGTTAAAATATAATTGTTTGCCGCAAATCGTTCCGGAATTAAAATCGATCACCGTGGGCGGCGCGATTGCCGGACTAGGGGCCGAATCATCTTCTTTTAGATACGGTTGGGTGCATGAAACCGTGAGTGAAATGGAGGTGTTGTTAAGCCACGGTGAAGTGGTTTGTTGTACCCCAAACAACGAGCATCGTCAGTTATTTTATGCTTTCCCGAGTTCTTATGGCAGTCTGGGTTACGTTTTAAAAGCGAAACTGGGGTTAATTCCGATTAAACCCTACGTGAAATTATCTCGCCTGAGTTTTCGTGAACCCAAAGCCTATTTTGCGAAAATGGCGGAGTTGGTTGAGGCGCCGGCGGTCGATTACCTCGATGGCGTGAGTTTGGGTGATGAATTGTTGATTACGGTGGGACAATTCGTCGATCAAGCGCCTTATGTCAGTAATTACCGGTTCATGAATATTTATTATCAATCCATCCCGAAGAAATCCACGGATTATTTAACAACTGTAGATTATATTTGGCGTTGGGATCCGGATTGGTTTTGGTGTTCCAAATATTTTTTAATGCAAAACAAATTTTTCCGATTTTTACTGGGCAAATGGCTGCTAAAATCGACGGTATACTGGCAGATTATGCATTTTGTGAATACCCATCCTTGGGTTCAGCGTTTCACTCAATGGGTTACTCCCAAAACCGAGACGATTATTCAAGATTTGCAAATTCCGGTAGAAAACGCCGGTGAGTTTTATCAATTTTTTAAACACGACCTGCACATTGACCCGATGTTAATTTGTCCGATCAAACTGAATCCGTCTTTGGACAAATTTCTTTTTTGTCAGCTGGCCAAAAACAAAGTTTACATCAATTTCGGCGCCTACGGCAATTTCATCCCCTCCGATCAAGAGGCCGGTTATTTTAACCGCCTCATCGAAACCAAAGTCTCCGCCTGCAACGGCAGCAAATGGCTTTACTCCAACGTCTTTTACACCGAACAAGAATTCTGGCGCCTTTACGACAAATCCACCTATTTCTCCCTAAAAAACCAATACGACCCCCAAGGCTTATTAAAAGACATCTACACCAAATGCTGCGAAAAAATTGTCTCCTAGCCGGGTCACATCCGGTGCTTGACAACCCTCTACAAATGGTCTAACGTTGGCCAACGTTAAATAACCATTGGAGCTTATCAATGAAAACGAAATTATTACTGGGTCTTAGTTTACTCTCTATCCCATTTATGGGCTATGCCAATGGGTATGTTCAATTTAATTTAGTAAATATTTCTCCTTCTTTAGCCTTCCCTCGCGTTGAAGTACAGCAAGGTTCTTTCAATTACTATTATATGTCTTACTCAGGCGCACAGCCTCCTGTCGGCTGTCCTACTTATGATAACCCAGCTTATGCTCCCTTGAGTGTGCCGTTTGATGTTTCTAAGGTAAAATCTACTGTGTTTACATTCACTCCCCCTGATTTAGATGTTTGCATGAGCGGACAAGAAGGAAGTAATTTTATCGCAATTGTGGGCTTGTTAATTACTGAAGTTAATGAAATGGACGCTCCCCATTGCGGCGCCGCAAACAACCTGCAGTCACCCACTGATGTTGAGCAGGCAACTCTGGGGATTGCAAGAACCGCCAATAGTGTTAATTGCGTTTCAAGTTAGGTTCCAGACCAGGACATATTTTTGTTTTTCGTTATAAAACAAGAGATTAAAGAAACGACTTGTCCATGTCTTATGTGGCCACTAAAGAAATAGCGAGTATTGAGTGCAACCATTTTTTAAAGGCTAAGCCAAAGTTTGAGTGCTTGGTCTATGATTTGTAATTCCGATGAAGTAATTCTTCCTATTTTTTCGCGGATTTTTTCACTTTTAATGGCAGTAATTTTATCTATCATTACTTGAGAAGATTTTTGTAAACCATTTTTTTCAGAGGGAGATAATTCGATACGAAATAAAGGCGTTTCAATTAAATGAGAGGTGATGGGACAGAGCCACGAGTTATCTTTATCGCCATTCCGAGTCATCCATTTCGTCTTCCCAATCTTCCTCTTCGCGAGCCTGTTGACTTGCCAACAAGGATTGTTTTCGGGCTTCCTCTATCAATTTACTGTCGAGTACCTGATTAATGTAGGCCTGCAGGGCTTGAATGATAATCCAGTTTTTCCCCCGATGAAGCAATTGGCTGGTTTGTTCCAGTTGTTGGCGTAAGTGCGCAGATAAACGAATACTGGTTGTTTCACTTCCATAACACTTTCCCAATTGCTCAACAATCATTGGTTGTCAATGCTGTGTTTTGAAAGCCTGAATCAGAGAATCAGAAAATATGATTTTCTTATTATCGTATAATTTGCTATAATATAGGCAGAGGTACATTATGTCTAAACACGTCATTAGCGCTACCGGCTTGAGTCGAGCTTTATCTACTATTTTAAATAAAGTGTTATACCAAGGCCATGATTTTGAGATAAAACGTGGTAAAGAGATAATCGCTAGGATTATTCCGGTAGAACCGCACAAACATAAATTAAAGTTGGGGAATCTAAAAGAATTTTTAGACCGCTTACCTGCTTTAGACAAAGATGATCGTCAAGCTTTTTTTGCTGATATTAAATCAATGCATTCGAAGATGAAACATGAGGAGAACCCGTGGGATTAGTACTCGACACCTGTGTTTTTATTCAAGAAAAAATGTT
>Ga0187783_10003749_pt1 | contig 11209 bp, 9 predicted proteins | sample 1015_SJ02_MP02_2_FD_132471 | JGI IMG/M metagenome (GOLD analysis project Ga0187783, IMG submission 132471) | Tropical peat soil microbial communities from peatlands in Department of Meta, Colombia - 1015_SJ02_MP02_20_MG | ecosystem: Environmental > Terrestrial > Soil > Wetlands > Peat | place...
ATGCCGATCTATCGGATCGAGAAGCACTCACGGCTGGCGAGACGACAGGGCGCCTATACGGTGGTTACCGCCACCGGTCTGATCCTGCGACGTGGCCACGATCTTGCAGGGGTGTTGCGCGTGCTCGATAACTGCCTGCACCTTGTGAGAAAATGACAGAGGCCTTCACGTGGCGTCCGGCGCCGGGGCGGTGCCGCCCGGGGCCAGACGGCGCTGCATGAGCACCGTGTCGAGCCAATGGCCATGCTTGAATCCGACGGCGCGCAGTGTGCCGGCCAGTTCAAAACCTGCGGCATAATGCAGTGCGATCGAGGCGGTCTGGGCCGAATCGCCGATCACTGCGATCATTTGCCGGAAGCCTCCCCGTTCTGCTTCGGCAATCAGTTGCGTGAGTAGCGCGCGGCCTAATCCCTGCCGGTGCGCCGGCGCGGCTACGTAGACCGAATCCTCAACGGTGAAACGATAAGCCTTGCGCGCCCGGTAGGGGCCCGCATAGGCATAACCCAGGACGGCCCCATCACGCTCGGCCGTCAAGTACGGATAGCCCCCCTCCAAGAGAATCTGCCGGCGCCGCGCCATCTCATCCGCGTCCGGGGGGTCGACTTCAAATGACGCCGTGCCGAACCGCACGGCGTGCGCGTAGATCTCGGTAATCTGCGCAATGTCGGCCGGCTGCGACGCCCGAATGTTGATCCCGGCACGCGCCGCCGGATCGGCGGCGCCCGATGGTCCGGAATCGGCCGGCGCCGCCACGATCGAGCAAACGCTCAGCGTCGATCGCCGAGCAACCGCAGCAACGACAGGAACAGATTGATGAAGTCGAGATAGAGTTGCAGCGCACCCATCACCACCTTGCGGCCGGCAACCGTACCGTCGTCCATCGGGTCATACATTTCCTTGATCGTCTGGGTGTTCCAAGCCGTCAGTCCAGCAAACACCAATACGCCGATGGTCGAGATCAGCCAGCTCAGCATGGCACTGCCGAGAAAGATATTGACGATGCCGGCGATGATGATCCCGAACAGACCCATGATCAAAAAAGAGCCGAAGGCCGACAGATCACGCTGCGTGACATAACCCCACAGGCTCAGCGCCCCGAAGGCTGCGGCCGAAACGAAGAACACCTGAGTGATCGAGCTTACGGTGTAGACTAGAAATATCGTCGACAGCGACGCGCCAAGCAGCGCAGCATAAACGAAGAACAACAGCCGCGCCGTGCTGGCCGCCAGAGATCCAAGCCGGAAGCTGATGAAGAACACCAAGGCGAGAGGGGCGAAGATCAGCACCCAGCGCAACGGGGTCTGAAATAATGTCTGGCCGAACGGCGTCAGTGCCAGACGCCCGGCGTCGTTGGTGACCGTCGCAAACTGAAAAGTCAGCCACGCCACCACACCGGTCAGCGCCACGCCGCCTGCCATGTAGTTGTAGACTCTGATCATGTGAGCCCGCAGGCCCGCATCTACGGCAGCCCGGTCGACACCGACACGAGAAGCGGCCGAGTAATTCCGGTCGTAGTTCGACATGAAACGATCCTCTTTGTCGCCTGGTCGCGGTCCGTTGGATCGGCCGCGCCGAGGCCCGACGCTGCGCCCCTGCTTGGTCAAAGCCGGCGCCCGCATGCGAATCCCAATGTAGTGGGAAACCACCCCGGCCGCTAGATCTCCCCGATCGCCCCGTGGCATGCGACCTGGCGATGCACAGTCCGTTTACCAGACCGACGGCCCGGATTATTCCTCGCGGTTGCCAAACAGCTGCAGCAGCAGCATGAAAAGGTTAATGAAATTGAGATAGAGGGAGAGCGCGCCCAAAATGGCCGACTTCTCGGCGAGTTCCCCGGTCATCGCACTGGCAACATATTCATCCTTGAGCCGCTGCGTATCCCAGGCCGTGAGCCCGGCGAAGACCAGCACCCCCACGACCGAGATCAGCCATTGCAGCATCGTGCTGCCGATAAAAATGTTGACCAATCCGGCGATGATGATGCCGAGCAGGCCCATGATGAGGAATGACCCCATGCCGGTCAGATCACGCTGGGTCGAATAACCCCACAAGCTCAGTGCTCCAAACGAGGCCGCCGTAATGAAGAACACCTGCACCACCGAGGTGTGTGTAAAGACCAGAAAGATTACGCCGAGGGAAAGTCCCATCACGCCTGCAAATACCCAGAACGTGACCTGGGTTGCCGCTGCGCTCATCCGTTCGACGCGGTAGCCGAGCAGAAAGACGAGCCCGATCGGAGCGAGCGCAATCACCCATTTGAGCGGTCCGATGAAAACCGCGTAGCCGAAATTGGTCAGCAACACGTCATGAGGCTGCACCGTCACGCCGGGTTCGACCGGGACGAGTTGGCCGGCACGCAGAATATAGGCGGCATGCGACGGCGTATCGGTGACGGAAAGCATGTAGGCCCCGAGCGCGGCAAAGCCAGTGATAGCGAGCCCGAGCACCATGAAATTGTAGATACGCAACATGTAGGCCCGCAGGCCCTCATCGATGATGGCGGCCTCCGCGCCGGTCATCCGCCGCCCGTATTGCGCAAAGCCCATGTTGCGATTGAAGTCCGCCATGACCCAAACCCCGTGTGTCGCCCGGCCGGGCGGCCGGCGGCAGCGCAAAGCCGCGCCTCAGACCGGGGCCGACTATGAAGAGAGATTTCGGCAACCGACAAGGTGAAATTCCGCCGCAGCCTCCGCCGGGTCGGTCGTTCTGCGTGACCTAGTGTCGCGAAAGCTGCTGGCCGGAGCCGCCTACAAGTGCCTCAGCACGGCCGCTGGCTTCTGGGACAAGGCCGCGAAGGTCCCGATCAGTCCAAACACCACCGTCACGCCGACCGCCGCGGCCGCCGCCGCAACGGCGGGGATCGGCAGCCAGGCAAAAGGCATATCCATGACCTCGCCCACCACCACGGCCGCCGCGGCCGAGCCCGCCGCCACGCCGAACAGCGCCGTGGCGAGGCCGAGTAGCAGGTATTCCAACGCGTAGGCCGCAAGCAGGCGGCCGCGCGTCGCTCCAAGTGTCTTGAGCACCACGGCATCGTACACGCGATGGCGGTGGCCGGTGGCCAGCGCCCCGCCGAGCACCAACACGGCAGCGATGAGCGTGACAGCGCTCGCCCCGCGCATCCCAAGCGTCAGATTGACGACGGCCTTGCTGATGGTCTCAAGCACTTCCTTGACGCGGACCGTGGTGACGGTCGGAAATTCCTGTGCCACCGCCTTGAGCAGCGCGATTTCCTCCTGCTCGCTGCTCCCGTCCGGATAGGTCAGGGTGGCGAGATCGACGTGGGGTGCCCCGGCAAACGCGTGGGGTGAAAACACCATCACAAAATTAATGCCCAGCGATTGCCAATCGACCCGGCGTAGATTGCTGACTTCCGCCGTGACGTTGCGGCCCAGCACGTTGACCACGATCGTGTCGCCGACCTTCAGACCGAGGCCGTCGGCAATTCGATCTTCAAATGACACCAGAGGCGGCCCCTGATAGTCCGGCCTCCACCACTGGCCGGCGACGATTCGTGAGCCTTCGGGAATTGCGTCCGAATAGGTGATTCCGCGATCACTCTGAAGAACCCAGGCCGCGTTGGCGCCCGGTCTGACATCCTCCACCGGAACCCCGTGTACGCGTATGATTCTGCCGCGCAGCATGGGGACCTGCTCCAGCATCGCTCGCGGCGCCTGCGTCCGCACAAAGGTCTCGAAGCGTTCCGCATCGGCGTGCTGGATATCGACGAAATAGAAGGAGGGCGCGCGCTCCGGCAAGGCCGCAGTGAACTGCCGGCGCAGGTTGCCATCAATCAAAGTCAGCGTAACCAGCAACGCCAACCCAAGGCCCAGCGACAGCACGACGCTCGGGGTGAGCGCCCCCGGACGGTGGAGATTGGCGATGACCAGGCGCAACAGAGTCGAGCGCGGCCGGGCGATCCGGGCGAGCCCCATGACCATCGCGGCCACTAGCCGCAACGCCACGAAAACCGCCGCGGCTGCCGCCACGAACTGCGCGGCGATGCGATGGTCGACCGCGAAGGCTATGGCGAGCGCCGCCACCACCGTGATGCTGACCGCCGCGGCGGCGACATAGCGAAAGCGTGGCCATCGCCGCTCCGGCGCCACCTCGTCGCGAAACAGTGCTGCAACCGGAACATCGTGACATCGGCCAAGAGGCCACAGCGCAAAGGCAAGCGCCGTCAGCAGGCCGTAGACGAGGGCCAATGCCAGTTCGCCCCAGTGAATCGCCGGTGCCAGGGGAATCGGAATGGTGCTGCCCAACGTGGCATCGATCAGATAGGGCAGTGCCCCGCCTATGGTGAGCCCGACCAGACTGCCGGCAAGCGCCAGAATGCCGATCTGGGTCAGATAGAGCGCAAAGACCCGTGCGCCGGAGGCACCCAGCGCTTTAAACGTCGCGATGACGTCTCGCTTACGCTCGAGATAGCTCTTGACCGCATTGGCAATCCCCACCCCGCCGACCAGCAGCGAGGTGAGACCCACCAAAGTCAGGAATTGCGCGAAGCGTTCGATGTTCCGGCTCAGTTCCGGGGATGCGTTGTCGCGGCTGCGGATTTCCCATCCGGCCTGCGGGAACTGTGCTTGCGCGGCGGCAATGACCGCCTGTACGGCACGGTCGCTGTCGGCCGTCTCGGGCAGCCGCAAGCGGTAATGCCACCTCACCAGGCTGCCTGGCTGCAGCAGGCCGGTGGCCCGCAACGCATCCTCGCTGATCAGAAGTCGCGGGGCAAAACCAAGGCCGCCGATCAGCTTGTCGGGCTCGGATTTCAGGGCCCCGCGCAGCTCAATGGTTGCGCTCCCCAACAAGATCCGGCTGCCGACGCCAAGATCGAGCCGCGCCAGCAGCACCGGATCGGCCACCGCTCCGAACACCTCGCCGCTGGGTCGGAGCAGGCTCGCCAGATCGGAGGTCGGATCAAGCTCGACACGACCGTAGAGGGGATAGGCGTCATCGACCGCCTTGACGTCCACCAGCGCGGTACGTCCATCGGATGTGCGCGCCATCGCACGCATCATCGCGGCCGACGAGACCCCGCCGCGGCTCGCCAGAAACGCTCGTTCGTTGCCTTGCAATTCGCGGTGGATCAGCGAGAACGCGACGTCGCCCCCGAGGATCACCCGCCCTTCCCGGGCGAGACCGTCGGTCAGGCTTCGCGCGACCGAGCCGACTCCTGCAATTGCCATGACGCCGAGGCTGATGCAGGCGAGAAACACATAGAACCCTCGCAAACCACCACGCAGTTCGCGGAGCACGAATGTCAGTGTTGCGAGCGTCCGATAAGAACGCGGGATCGGCGCCGGCGAGGCGAGATCGAGGGCGCTCATGCGGACATCCGCGCACCGCTGACCGCCGGCTCGATGCGTCCAGATCGCAGCCGCACCACCCGATCGCAACGTTGCGCCAGCGCTGCGTCGTGGGTGACAAGCACAAGCGTCATCAGACGTTCGCGATGCCTCGCAAACAGCAAATCGATGATTTGGGTGCCGGTGGCTTCGTCGAGATTCCCGGTCGGCTCGTCAGCCACCAGAATGGCTGGAGCGGGGGCGACGGCACGCGCCAGCGCCACGCGCTGCTGTTCGCCACCTGACAATTCTGCCGGATAATGGCCCAGGCGTTCGGCGAGACCGACGGCGGCAAGCTCCTCCCCGGCCCGCTGGAAGGCGTCAGCCGCACCAGCGAGTTCCAGCGGAACCGCCACGTTCTCCAGTGCGGTCATGGTCGGAATCAGATGAAACGACTGGAACACGATGCCCACATGCTGTCCGCGGAAGCGAGCCAATTCGTCCTCGTCGAGTCGCGTGAGATCGCGCCCGGCCACCATGACTTGGCCGGCATCCGGACGCTCCAGACCGGCCATCACCATGAGAAGCGTCGATTTGCCGGAGCCAGATGGGCCGACCAACCCAACCGCCTCGCCAGCACCGATGCACAGATCGACGGATCGGAGGATGTGGACCCGCGCGGCGCCGCGGCCGAGCGACAGCTCGACCCCCGACAGGGCAATCGCCGCATGCTCACCGGCGGTCGTGACGTGGTTCATCCGTTTCGCGCACCTCGTTAAAGCGTTCGGGTCCAAACGTCGGCGCGCCCTTTCGTCGGTTGCATCCTTGTCAGAATCCCGGTTCAAACTTCCGCCTGGAGTCCCTACGCCGCATGCGCGTCGTCCCGTCCAGCATCCGCGCGATTACCGTCGACGTGCTGCAATCGGGGGTCGTCGCGAGGCGGCGTGATCCTGACATCAAAGGGGCTCGCACAAGGTGGTTGGCGGACGTCGCCAAGGCAATTGATTGCAGGCAATTGGCGTCACCGGCCTGATCGGGTCGCGCCGTCATTCCCGCGGGGCTCGCGTGCGGAAAGGAAGACGTTATATGGGAAGTAACGTGGTCTGATCCACTGTCTTGGCCGGCGCCTAACTGTCACACCGCATTGCGGTCGCGATGCATCGAGGTGCTCGAACCATGGTGGCTTGCCGAATTCGATCCGGTCCGGTCGAAGCCGTCAGACGCCTGCTTGTCGCAACCCTTTGGGCATGCCTCGCTGCCACCGTCTCGCCCGGCGACAGGGGCGGCGCTGCCGGTGAGTCTCATGATGGGCCCGCGGCCGGTGCGCCGATTCGAATCGTCGCGCTTGGCGATTCGTTGACCGCAGGGCTTGGTCTGCCCGAACAGGCCACCTTTCCGGTGCAGTTGCAGAAGGACCTCACCGCCAAAGGATACGCGGTTGAGATCGCCAATGCGGGCGTGTCCGGCGACACCGCCTCGGACGGGCTCGCGAGGCTTGCTTGGTCGGTGCCTGACGGGACCGACGCGGTCATTCTGGAGCTGGGTGCCAATGACGCGCTGCGCGGCATTGATCCGAAGGTGACCCGTGCAGCGCTTGAGACGATCGTGCAGCGCCTCAGGCAGCGGCATGTCGCGATCCTGCTGGCCGGCATGCTGGCACCCCCCAATATGGGTCCCGACTATGGGCGTGCCTTCGAGTCGATCTTCAGCGAGCTTGCCGCGCGTTATGATTTGATATTTTTCCCGTTCTTTCTGGAGGGAGTAGCCGCCGACCCAGCACTCAACCAACCTGACGGAATGCATCCGACGGCAGCCGGCGTCGACGTGATCGTCGCCAACATCCTGCCGAAGGCCGAACAACTGATCGGTCGTATCAACCAGGCGCGGCAGCCTTAGGCTGTTGTCGCTGCGACGCGAATCTTCGCATGTTAAGCCTGGGCCACGGCCGTTATTGCCCCTGCGGAGAGACCCATGCCCCGTCTGTTCACTGGTCTTGAGATTCCTGCCGAGGTCGGCCAGTCGCTGGCCATGCTGCGCGGCGGTCTGCCCGGCGCGCGCTGGATCGATCCCGAGAATTACCACGTGACCCTGCGCTTCATCGGTGACGTCGATGCGGCGCTGGCACGCGAGATTGCCTCCCTTCTCGACCAGGTCAGCCGCCGGGGCTTCGAACTCAAATTCAACGGACTGGCGTCGTTTGGAGGCCGGAGGCCCCGCGCCGTCATCGCCGCCCTCCAGCCGATTGCGCCACTGCTCGAGTTGCAGGCCGAGCACGAGCGTTTGATGCAGCGGGTGGGGCTTGACCCCGAAGGACGCAAATTCACGCCGCACGTCACCCTGGCGCGACTGCGGGATTCTTCGAGCGTGCAGGTGGCCGACTATCTGTCAACACGCGGCCCGGTCCGCGTGACGCCGTTCTCGGTTTCGCGCTTCGTACTGTTCTCCGCGCGTGCCTCAGTCGGCGGCGGGCCCTATGTGGTGGAGGCCGCCTATCCGCTGGCCGCCTGAAGCCACCGGGCCTGATTGCCCGCACCGGCCCATCACGGTCTGATCAGCACTTTGCCCATCACCTGGCGATGTGCGAGCTCCTTGAGTGCGTCAGCGGTGCGATCCAGCGGATAGATCGCGTGGACGTGCGCCGAAATCCTCCCCTCGCTGCACCAGTGCAGGAGTTCGGCCATGTTGGCGCGATGTCCCTGCGGGTCACGCTCGACCCAGGCACCCCAGTGCACGCCCAGCAGCTGACAATTCTTCAGCAGCACCAGGTTGAGCGGCATTCGGGGAATTTCCCCGGCCGCAAAGCCGACCACCAGAAATCGGCCATCCCAGGCGATTGCGCGCAGAGCCGGCTCGGCCAGCGGGCCGCCAACCGGATCGTAGACGACATCGATGCCGCGGCCGCCGGACACCGCCCTGAGGGCCTCCTTGAGATCCTGTTCGACGTAGTTGACGCCTTCGTCGGCCCCGTGCTGCCGCGCGAAGGCAAGCTTGTCCGACGATGATGCGCAGGCGATCACCCGGGCGCCCATCGTCTTGCCGAGTTCGACAGCCGCAAGGCCGGTGCCGCCGGCGGCACCCAGTACGGCCAGCGTCTCACCGGGCTTGAGTCCGGCGCAGTTCTTGAGCGCGTAGTAGCCGGTGCCATAGATCACCGTCAGTCCGGCCGCCCGCTCGAAGTCGAGATTGTCTGGCAGCCGAACCAGACGCTCGGCGCGGACCACCACACGCTCGCGGGCGGCCCCGAATCCCATGTTGCCGACCACCCGATCCCCGGGCTTGACCGCAGTGACGTCGGCCGCCACCCTTTCAACGATGCCGGAAAACTCCGCGCCCGGCGAGAACGGCAGTGACGGCTTGATCTGATATCTGCCGGCGATGATCAGTGTATCGAAGAAATTCAGCGCCGTGGCCTTGACGGTAACCACAGCTTCGCCAAACCCGGGGATCGGCTCCGGAATATCTGCGAGCTCAAGATCATCGGCACCCCCGAGCCGGGTGCACAGAATGGCTTTCATGGCAACCTGACCAACCGACCACGATGGTGGCCGCGGGAACAGCCCGACAGCCATGCGCCACCATGCACCGTTGCATCGGGATTTTGAAGCATCCCGGCCCACCGATTTCGCCCACCGATTCGTAGACGACGCTTCCAATGATTCCTGCGCGCAACTGCGCCCGGCGCCCAACAATGCCTTCACTTTGGCGATTTGGGTGGCTATGCCTTGCCAGGAAGCGGGAGGCTCAGGTCCGACCCGCAATGCGTGAGGCCCGATGTTGCGAACCTGGGTGTCTCGGCCCGCAGCAATGCCTGCAGGCCTTCCTGTCGCACTCCGTCATGCCGCTCTCCCGGTGGTCGCGCTGTCTGCGGCGTTCGCCGCGGCCGCGTATCTGGCAACGCCGTCGCTCGCGCAGACCACGACACCGATTCAGCCCTCTGCCAAGACCAGGCCAGCCCCGAAGGAGACCCCCCGACCAGTCGCGGGTGCGCAGCCGACGCTGCTCGGTGAGTACGGTGACTGGGGAGCCTATGAGGCAGCCAGCAATGGCCACAAGGTCTGCTACGCGCTCGCGCGACCCCAGAGTTCACGGACCAACCCACCCAACAAGCCGCGTGACCAGCCCTATCTCTTCATTTCGTCACGACCGGCCGAGAACGTCAGAAACGAAATCTCGGTGATGATCGGCTACGCCTTCAAGCCGGGCTCGGAAGCCACCGTCGAGATCGGGCCAGCAAAATTTGCGCTCTACACACAAAATGACGGCGCCTGGATAAAGAATGCTGCCGAAGAGCCGCGCATGGTCGACGCGATGCGCAAGGGAGCCGACCTTATCGTGACCGGCATGTCGGCGCGCGGCACCCAGTCGACCGACGTGTTTCCGCTCAAGGGCCTTACCCAAGCTCTCGATCGCGTGGCTCAGGACTGCCGGTGACGCTCCGGGCCTGACGGGTCACGGCCGACCGTTGGCGTCCGCTGACGGCGAGTCCATGATTTTCCTCGTCGATTCTCCTCGTCCTGCTTCCCGTTGACATCAGCGGGGCTGCGAGTTGCAATCATTGGTCCGCCGGGCTAAGCGCGGCCGGTTCGGGAGCATGAAGTGGCTGCCGCACAGAGTCCGGGGCTTTGCAATGCGCGGGTTGGGAGCCCATCTGGTCGTCCTAGACGTCCGAGCGGCCCCGGTATTCGCAAGAAGGAAACGTTTGCAGGCATCTGACGTCGGTTGGTGCGACGCGGACTGCCGGTTGAACCTGAGGCGCAGTGAATTCCGATGGCGGGCTCACGACCAGCAGGCGAGGCAGATCACGGCCCGATAGCGCCGACGCTCGCCGCTCGAGATGAGGTAGCTGCTGACGCGCTGCCGCGGGCCGAGAGCCGGCGCTCGCTGCTGGGCGCCTCGCGCCCCGAACTCGCTGACGCCCTGCGCGCGATCGGTGTGCCTGAACGCCAGATCAAGATGCGTGTTCAGCAGCTCTGGCATTGGATCTACCTTCGCGGCCTGCAGCATTTCGAGCCGATGACCAATGTCGCCAGAGACCTCCGAGTAGCGCTTGACGCGCATTACACCCTCGAGCGGCCGACGATTGCAGCCGAGCAGATCTCGGCCGATGGAACGCGCAAATGGCTGCTCGAGCTTGCCGGCAGCGAGCCAGGCGAACGGCCGCACCAGGTGGAATGCGTCTATATTCCGGAGGCCGACCGCGGCACGCTCTGCATCTCAAGCCAGGTCGGATGCACGCTGACCTGTTCGTTCTGCCATACCGGAACCCAGCGTCTGGTCCGAAATCTCACCGCCGGTGAGATCGTCGGCCAGATCATGGTAGCACGCGAGGCCCTGGGCGAGTTTGCAAGGCTGTCGGATCCCCGCGCGACCGCGCCGGACGGCAATCGCCTCATCACCAACGTGGTGATGATGGGCATGGGCGAGCCGCTCTACAATTTCGACGCAGTCCGCGATGCCCTGGTGATCGTCGCTGACGGCGAAGGCATCGGGATTTCCAAACGCCGCATCACGCTCTCCACTTCGGGCGTGGTGCCGAATATTGCGCGCTGCGGCAGCGAGATTGGCGTCATGCTGGCGATCTCGCTGCATGCGGTGCATGACGAACTGCGCGACGTGCTGGTCCCGCTTAATCGCAAATACCCGATCGCTCAGCTGCTGGATGCGGCGCGCCAATACCCAGGCTTGTCCAACGCGCGCCGCATCACGTTCGAATATGTCATGCTGAAGGACGTCAACGACTCCACCGCCGATGCCAAGGCCCTCGTTCGCCTGCTGGCCGGAATTCCAGCCAAGATCAACCTGATCCCATTCAATCCCTGGCCTGGCACCCGCTACGAATGCTCTGAATGGGAACAGATCGAACGGTTCTCGGAAATCGTCTTCGACGCCGGCTATGCGTCGCCGGTGCGTACGCCGCGCGG
>Ga0187783_10003750_pt1 | contig 11207 bp, 7 predicted proteins | sample 1015_SJ02_MP02_2_FD_132471 | JGI IMG/M metagenome (GOLD analysis project Ga0187783, IMG submission 132471) | Tropical peat soil microbial communities from peatlands in Department of Meta, Colombia - 1015_SJ02_MP02_20_MG | ecosystem: Environmental > Terrestrial > Soil > Wetlands > Peat | place...
AGCGGCTGATCGGCTTCGACATGGGCGGCACCTCCACCGACGTCAGTCACTTCGACGGCGAATTCGAGCGAACCTTCGAGACCGAAGTCGCCGGGGTGCGCATGCGCGCGCCGATGATGCAGATCCATACGGTGGCGGCCGGCGGCGGCTCGATTCTTAAATTTGACGGCAGCCGCTTCCGCGTCGGTCCCCACTCGGCCGGCGCCAATCCGGGGCCGACCTGTTATCGCCGTGGCGGACCGCTGGCGGTAACTGACGCCAATGTCATGGTGGGCAAGCTCATCCCTGAATTCTTTCCCAGTATCTTCGGCCCGCAGCAGAATCTGCCGCTTGATGCACAAGCTGTACGCGAGGCCTTTGCCGGACTGGCAGCCAATGTCGGGGACGGCCGCACCGCCGAACAGGTCGCCGACGGCTTCATCAAGATCGCGGTCGAAAACATGGCCAATGCGATCAAGAAAATTTCGGTCCAGCGCGGCTATGACGTGACCCGCTACGTGCTCAATTGTTTCGGCGGCGCCGGTGGCCAGCACGCCTGTCTGGTGGCCGACAGCCTCGGCATGACGAAGGTGCTGATCCACCCGTTCTCGTCCTTGCTCTCGGCTTACGGCATGGGCCTCGCCGATATCCGGGCGACCCGCCAGCAGGCGATCGAAGAGCCGTTCGGGCCGGCGGTCGTCGGGCCGCTTATGGCCACCGCCGGCACGCTTGAGACGCAGGTGCGTGACGAACTGGCGCGGCAGGGGGTTGCGTCGGACCGCATCCTCGTCCATGTCCGCGCCCATCTGCGTTACGCCGGCACCGACACCGCGCTCGTGGTCACGGCCTATTCGGTTGGCGCGACCGGACCGCGCGAGATCTCACTCGCAGCGATGCAGCAGGCTTTCGAGACGGCGCACCGCGCCCGTTTCGGCTTCATCGACGTCACCAAATCCCTGGTCGTGGAGGCGGTTTCGGTCGAAGCGGTCGGCGGCGGCCTGAAATTCACTGAACCAGTGCGGTCGCCTGGTCAGCATCCGCTCCCCTCGCCGGTTCGGCCCTGGCGGTTTTTTTCAGATGGCCGCTGGCATGAGGTCGGCGTCTTCACCCGCGACCAGCTTTCTCCCGGACATCGCGTCGATGGACCGGCCATCATCGTCGAGCCTCATCAGACCATCGTAGTCGAGGCCTCCTGGCGTGCCGAGATCACCGTCAAGGATCATCTGGTCCTGGAGCGGGCGGTGCCGCGCAAGGCCGCCAAGGCGATCGGCACCGAAGCCGACCCGGTGATGCTGGAAGTGTTCAACAATCTGTTCATGTCGATTGCCGAGCAGATGGGGGTGTCGCTGCAGAACACCGCCTACTCGGTCAACATCAAGGAGCGGCTGGATTTCTCCTGTGCGGTGTTCGCAGCTAACGGCTCGCTGGTCGCCAACGCGCCCCATATGCCGGTCCACCTTGGCTCGATGGACCGGGCGGTCGAAACCATCATTCGCGACAACACCGGGCGGATCCGACCGGGCGATGTCTACGCGCTCAACGCGCCCTATAACGGCGGCACCCATCTGCCCGACATCACAGTCTGCACCCCGGTTTTCGATGAGCGAACCGGCGAGATCCTGTTCTGGGTCGCGAGCCGCGGCCATCATGCCGACATTGGCGGCATCTCTCCAGGTTCGATGTCGCCCAACGCCACGTCGATCGAGCAGGAGGGCGTTTACATCGACAATTTCAAGCTGGTGGATGGCGGGGTCTTTCGCGAGCAGGCCCTCCATGATCTTCTGACCACCGCCAGATACCCGGCCCGTAACCCGGTGCAGAACATCAACGACGTCAAGGCTCAGATCGCCGCCAATCAGAAGGGCGTGTTTGAGCTGCGCAAGATGGTGGCCCAGTTTGGCCAGGAGGGGGTGCGCGCCTACATGACCCACGTCCAGGACAACGCCGCCGAGAGCGTGCGTCGCGTCGTCGACCGCATCCACGATGCCAGTTTCTCCTACGAGATGGATCAGGGTACGGTCATCCGCGTGAAGATCACGGTCGACCGCACCAACCGCGAAGCGGTGGTCGACTTCACCGGCACCTCACCGCAGCAGCCGACCAACTTCAACGCACCCGAGCCGGTAACGCGGGCCGCCGTACTCTATGTATTCCGCGTCATGGTCGACGACGACATCCCGATCAATGCCGGATGCCTACGGCCGATCCACATCATCATTCCGACCAATTCGATGCTCTCGCCGCGCTACCCGGCGGCGGTCGTTGCCGGCAATGTCGAGACCTCACAGGCCGTGACCAATTGTTTGTTTGGTGCGCTCGGCGCCCTGGCGGCCGCTCAGGGAACCATGAACAACCTCAATTTCGGCAACGACAAATATCAATATTACGAGACGATCTGCTCAGGCAGTCCGGCTGGGCCGGGCTTTGACGGCACAGACGCGGTGCACACCCACATGACCAACACGCGGCTGACCGATCCTGAGGTGCTGGAATTCCGCTACCCGGTAGTGCTCGAGGATTTTCACATCAGACCGCACTCGGGTGGGCGAGGTCAATGGAATGCCGGCAACGGCATCCGCCGCACCATCCGCTTTCTGGAACCGATGCATTTGACCATCCTGTCCGGTCATCGGCGCGTGCCGCCCTTTGGGCTCGCTGGCGGCGAATCGGGTCAGGTCGGCGAGAATTTCGTTCGGCGGGCCGATGGCAGCCTCGAGAAGCTGCAAGGCTGCGACGAGACCATGGTTTACGCGGGGGATGCCGTCATCATCCAGACGCCGACGGCGGGTGGCTACGGGGATCCGGGCCGCCGGGACCGTTGAGCCATTGGTTGGTCAAGCGACCGACGGCAGCCGGCGCTGAAACTCCCCGCGGGCTCAGCCAAGGCGCCGCGGCCGCGAGCGAATAACGCCCCCGGGACGCGGCGAGGCTTCCTCAGTCGGCGCCAGCAGATCCTCTGCGGCAACCACGTGGTTTCGCCCGCGGGTCTTGGCGGCATGGAGCGCGATGTCGGCACGGGTCAGCAGGCGGTCGATGGTGTCGCCCTCTCGCCACTGACTGACACCGAAGCTGCACGTCACGTCGATCATATCTCCGCACACGTGCAACCGCCTCGCTGCGATCTGCTCGCGCATGCGTAGCGCGAGCGCGAAGGTCTCCGCCACTGTCTCACCCTCTCGGAGCACCGCGAACTCCTCGCCCCCGAGCCGCCCCGCCGTCGGGGCCAAGGCCTTGATGACCTCGGTCGTGGCACGCAGCACCTCATCGCCCTCGTAGTGGCCGTAGCGGTCATTGACCTGCCTCAACAGATCGATGTCGATCATGATCGCGCTGAGCGGATTGTCTCCACCAACGCGCGAGCAGATATGCTGTGCGTGTTCGAAGAACGTGCGGCGGTTGAGAAGCCCGGTGAGCGGATCGGTGTTGGTCAGACGAATCAGTTCGCGCCGCATCCGTTCGAGGCGTTCGGCAGCGCGCAGCCGCGCGTAGAGTTCCTCGGCGACCGGTGGACGACCGATCACGTCGTCGGCACCATTGTCGAGTGCCTGAAGCAGGCTACCGCCCTGATGTGCCGACGACATCAGGATCACATAGAGCGGCGGTCGACCGGGGATGAGCCGGCTCTCCCAGCACAATTCCAGGCCCGACATCGGTGTCAGATCGTCACCGGCAATGAGCGCATCAACTTGCGGATCGCTCCGGGCGTGATCCAGCGCCTGGCGCGCGTCGCTGAAGGGATGCACTTCATGGTCGTAGGCCTGAAGCATGGCCGAAACGGTGGCGAGCGTCGTGCGATTTTGATCCGCCAGAACGATGCGCATGAGGACTCCCCGCGGGCAGTCCACTCATAACGCGCGCCGTTTAAGATCAGATTTATTCAACCGGGCAGGAATAAGCGCAATTTTACGCGATATTTCTTTTATTTGAATCGTTAAATCGCCCGCGCTGAGCGCTCAGCTGCGCTGGACGCGCCCCAAGGGGCGCGCCCGCCTTACACCAGGTCACCGTGGCTGGATCAGATCGGTGGCTCGCGGTCCGTATGCAGGAAGGCGAGCAGCCCATTGTCCTTGATACCCGGACGAACGCTATCGCCCGTAGCGCAGATCGAGATCGGCGACGCCGACCGCGACATTGAGGCCGGTCTGGCCCTGGAGGCTCACGGGTTGCAGAGCAATCGAGTTGCTGGAACCGCCGACCAGCACATTGGCGGTCCCGCCGAGGCCGAGGGCAGCACCGGCCGAGACGCCGGCATAGCGGCCCGAAAGGTCGCCGGGTCCGACCTCCCGGGTCGGTGCAAACACCGCCCAGGCGAGCACTGTGCGATCGGTCACGCCGATATCGACGCCAATCCGCGAAATCGACGCGACGTAGTGCTGGTGGTGACCCACGCTCGGCCTGAACAAACAACCAAGCTCATTGACCGAGCCAACAACGAAGCTTGTCGAGCTGCCGCCACGGCATTCCAGGATGCCCGCACGAATGCGATCCTGGGCGCTGGCACCGTGAGCCGTCGCCGCCAGCATGGCAGCTGCGCCCATAGCCATCAGGGTGGTCCGTTTCATCGTGTTTCCCTCCTGCTGATTGAACCCCCAAAACACACGCCACTAACCGACTCTGATAACTTAACGCCGATCCATGCCATCCAGGCGGCCGCGGCTGCCCTCAACGGGACTGCCGCGCGGTGGCGATCATGTCAGATTCCCGCAAAATCGCTGGATGCGCCGGCAAGCTTCTTCCAGATCCTCCGTTTTGGTTGCATAGGAGATGCGGAATGCAGGCCCGAGGCCGAACGCGGCGCCCTGGACCACCGCAACCCCCTCGGCGTCGAGCAGCTCGGTCACGAAATCCTCATCGTTTTCGATGCGCTTACCGGACGTGACGTTCCGGCCGATCGTGCCCGCGCAGGACGGATAGACGTAGAACGCGCCCTCCGGCTTCGGGCAGCGGATTCCGTTCGCCTGGTTGAGCATGCCCACCACCAGATCACGGCGTTCCTTGAACACCCGGTTGTGCTCGGGAATGAAATGCTGCGGGCCCTCGAGCGCCTCGACGGCTGCCCACTGGGACACCGAGGAAGGATTCGAGGTCGACTGCGATTGAATGGTGCCGATCGCCTTGATCAGCGCCTCAGGTCCGCCCGCGTAGCCGATGCGCCAGCCGGTCATGCAATAGGCCTTCGAGACTCCGTTGAGCGTCAAGGTGCGCTCATAGAGCTTCGGCTCGACCTGGGCGACGGTCGCAAATACAAAATCGTCGTAGACCAGATGCTCGTACATGTCATCGGTGAGCACCCAGACCTGCGGATGTTTGAGGAGGACATCGGTCAGCCCCTTGATTTCAGCACGCGTATAGGCTGAGCCGGTCGGATTGGAGGGCGAGTTGAGAATCAGCCATTTGGTCTTCGGTGTAATGACGCGATCAAGCTCCGCCGGCTTCATCTTGAAGCCGTCCTCCATCCGCGTCTCCACCGCCACCGGCGTTCCGCCGGCCAACAGCACCATGTCCGGATAGCTGACCCAATAGGGAGCCGGAATCACCACCTCGTCGCCTGGATTGAGGGTCGCCATCAAGGCGTTGTAGAGCACCTGCTTGCCGCCAGTACCCACCGTGATCTGCGAAGGTTTGTAGTCGAGATCGTTCTCGCGCTTGAACTTGCGGGCAATCGCAGCCTTGAGCTCCGGAATACCGTCGACGGCGGTGTAACGGGTGTGACCCGCGTCGATCGCGCGCTTGGCCGCCTCACGGATGTTCACAGGCGTATCAAAATCGGGCTCGCCGGCCCCAAGACCGATCACGTTGCGGCCTTGAGCCTTAAGTGTACGCGCCTTGTCGGTCACCGCCAGAGTGGCCGAGGGTTTGATGCGTGCCAGCGAATCCGAGAGGAAGGCCATGGTGACGCACTCCTGTTCAATACGGCGCCCGTCGTAATGCACGAGACCGCTTGCCGCAAGGGCGGGCTTCAATTCCGTGCGGCGTCCTGTTGTTTACATGCGGTCGATCGACCGTGAACCGGCGATCTGCAACCAAGTGATTCTGAACTCGGTCGCAATTTCGGCGCTGCCGCGCCCGTGGCAAGGCACCTGGTCATTAAGTGTCAGGGCCGGCATGCGGTCCGTGCAGGCTTCCCGGAGCCGAATGCGCCGCCTTTCCTCGGCTCGGCTGAACGATCCCTTAAGCCGCATCTGGTAAGGCCTCGGGTAAGATGGAGGCGACCGATGTCTGCTCACCGGATAGCGGTGCTGATCGAGGTGCTGCGGACGGGCTGCTGGTTGACGGTGGCGCGAGCGCGGCTGTGGGCTCTTGCGGTATTGATCGCCTCGGCGGGCGGCCTCCTGTATCTCATCGTCAGCGCTCACGGTCTCATTGACTTCAAAGGCCGGCCGATCGGGACCGACTTCTCCAATGTCTACGCGGCCGGCACCTACGTGCTCGAGGGGCGGCCCGAGGCTCCGTTCGATCCCGCACTTCAGTATGCACGCGAACAAGCTATCTTCGGCGATGCCACGCCCTTCTATGGCTGGCACTATCCCCCGTTCTTCCTGTTCGTTGCCGCGGCGCTCGCGCTGCTTCCTTATGGGCTCGCGCTGGTGGTCTGGCAGGGGGCCACGCTGCCGCTCTATTTGCTGGCCATCCGCGCCATCGTCTATGGCGCCCCCGCCACCCGGACCAGTGAGAGTTCCGAGCCGTTCGAACAGGTCCGCGGATCCTGGTTGATTTTCGCACTCGCCTTCCCGGCGGTCTTCATCAATCTCACCCACGGGCATAATGGATTCCTGACCGCAGGCTTGCTGGGTGGCGCCCTGGTTCTGCTCGATCGCCGGCCCGCGGTCAGCGGACTGTTGCTGGGGTTGATGATCTACAAGCCGCAGTTCGGTCTTTTGATTCCTGTCGTGCTCGCATCAAGCGGTCGGTGGCGCAGCTTCGCATCCGCGGGGTTGACGGTCGCGGGGCTGGTTGCCGTGACCACCCTCGCCTTCGGGCTGCCGGTGTGGTCGGCGTTCCTCGATTCGACCCAATTCACGAAAGAGGTCGTGCTCGAGGCCGGTGGCACCGGTTGGTACAAAATTCAGAGCGTATTCGCCGCACTGCGAATGTGGGGAGCGCCGCTGTGGCTTGCCTATGCGGCCCAGGGCATGCTGGGGCTGGGGCTGACTGGAATCCTGATCGCTCTCTGGCGCAGCCGAAGCGCGTTCGCACTCAAGGCGGCGGCACTCGCGATCGCCACCCTGCTCGCCACACCCTACAGCCTTGACTACGATATGATGGTGCTGGCGCCCGCGATCGCGTGGCTTGCCGTCGACGGGACCAACCGCGGCTTTTTGTCGTTCGAGAAGACAGGGCTCGCAGTGCTTTGGTTGGTTCCGCTGGTGGCGCGACCGATTGCTGAAGTGACTCTCGTTCCGCTCGGAGTCATCACCACTTTCATCACCATGATTCTTTTGCTCCGCCGCGCCATGGTCGAACGCCGTCGGCGTTATCGGAAAGCTGCGTCATTTTGGGTGGCGCCGCCGACCGTTATGAATTCGCCACAGAGATCCGCCACTGAATATGCCTCTCTGGCACCAGATTGCAGTGCAGCATCAAATGCTGCAATGCCAGATGAGAATCGCAGGCCCTGAGGACATCGCTCAATTGAATACGAGCCCTGCGTTATACTAAAGTTGAGGTCGGGCCACGAGGTGCCTATAAGCACCCGGCGGACCTCGCAAGATGCGGCTTGTCGCCCTGCTCACGACACCAACGGCCGATGCGGTTTGACGCTCGCGGGGGGCGGCTAATTTTGGGGGGCCAATGTTTACCCTCTACTCGATGCAGCGTTCGGGCAATTGCTACAAGGTGCGGCTGGCACTGGCGCAGCTGCGCATTCCGTTTCGGCTGATTGAGATCGATATCCTCAAGGGGGAAAGCAAGACGCCGGAATTTCTCGCCAAGAATCCAAGTGGCCTGGTACCACTTCTGGAGGTGGCGCCGGGGCGGTATCTGCCCGAATCGAATGCGATCCTGTGGTACCTCGCAGGCGGATCTTCGCTCGCGCCCGAGGATCCCATTGGACGTGCCGAAGCGCTGCAATGGATGTTTTTCGAACAGCACAGCCTCGAACCCAATTTGGGAGCCGCGCGGTTCTGGCTCACCATGGTCAAGGGTGGCCGAGACCTTCAGTGGTATTCGCTCGAGGACTGGATGGAGAAGGGCTATCAGGCGCTCTCAGTGATGGAGAAACATCTCGAGCGCCATTCCTATTTTACCGCAGGTCGTTACACGATCGCCGACATCGCACTCTATGCGTACACCCACGTGGCCCACGAAAGCGATTTCGACCTGACCGGCTTTCCGGCGATTCGCGCCTGGCTCAAGCGCGTCGCCAATCAACCGGGGCATGTCCCGATGGACTGGCACCCGGCGGCGGCGGCGATCGCCGAATGAGGAGCTGATCGCCGATATGTGATCGGCCAAAGAGCCATTGACCGACCACCCGAGAGCGAACAACGCTCGGTCGCCACGACAGATAATCGCTACAGATAAACCGACGAACAGCCCGCTCGCTGGCCCGCCGTCAACGAGAATTGCTGCCGACCAACGCGGCGAGCCGCCGTTTGGATTCGGCGCGTCTCGCTTTCGAGATCGCGATGGTTCTCCGTTGAACACAGTTTCGTGTCGGTGCCACTGGTGCTGTGGCCCGGGCGACCGTCGATGCAACATCGGCGCTCTGCCTCGGGCGATGTGCAGCAGTCGCATGCCGCGAACCAACTCGACATGGCGGCCTGCCGATCGGCCTCCATAGACATCCCCGATTGCAAAGGAACGGTCGGCGCAATTTGCGGCAGGCCGCCACAAATCACGACGCCTGTTGACGGTATCTTGGTAAGCGACTGACTGAATCCAGCCGCTTCAATGCCGTCGGGATGCCGGCAAAATGCGGCAGGCCCTTGTATTTCGGTGCTTTTTCAGCCTTCCGCGAAGCATCAGATCATTGTGTCAGCCATAAAACTGCCTTCTTTTTTCAACGGTACGGCCATAGTCCCGCCGAACCAGTGCCGGTATCCGAAGCAAAAAGAGGGGCGTGGGGCGATTCGCCGGGGCCGGGGACTTTCAGATGCCAGCAATATCGCGCAACGGGCTTGCGCTGCGTGACTTTGCCGAGGGCAGACCTTACGGCCTTCGTCAAGGGTCCCGGGTATTCGCCCAACTCATCGCGACCGTGGTGCTTGTGGCATCAATCGTCGTGGTGGCGACTGCCGTATCGATCAGTGTGGCACGGGCCTGGGCAAGTGGGGCCTTCGGTCTCACACCGTAACCGTCTGGCGCGTTGAGTTCGAGTAAGCTTGCGTTGCGTCACTTGAGTAAGCGTTGCGTATCGGTCTGGCGTACGTGTTGATGTGAGTACCGCGTAATCAGTTTGGGTAGCGTATCAGTAAGCGTTGAGTATCCGCGTATCTGATCAAAGCTGGCGTTGCGTTGCGTATATTGCGTTTGTGTTGCGTCCAAAGTTCGCGTTGCGTAGCTGCGTTGCGTATCTGGCATCTGCGCTGTGTATCTGGAATGTGCCTCGCACCTGAAACGTGCCTGGGCCCTGCGTAGAGTGGCGTTGCGTAACAAGGAAGCGACCGCGTATCTGGATTTCGCGTTGCGTATCCGAAATCCTGGTCCCGCATCCAATTGGCAAACTCGATTCGGGCGACGTCTGGGTTCAGTGTGGCGTCGCCCGACCATCGGGTGTCCCGGCAGGACTGCCGAACTCAAAGTAACATCCAAATAAGACGATCCATGCCAAACCGCTCGGTTGGCTCCGTGCGTCCATGCTGATCAGACGATCCCGCTTTTGTGCGACGATCCGATCACGCCGACGCCAGCAAGCCTGACATCGCCTTGACGCTGTCGCTGCCCGGGAACACCGTCGCGGCCAGCGCGCGGTCGTCGAGCCGCAGATGATCCTTGAGCACGCCCTTGAGGACGCCTCGCAAGTCGGTCGTCGGTTTGAGATCGCGGCCCTCGTAGAGGCTCGCGTCCTTGACACCCGGCCAATCGGCGATCACGCGTCCGCCCTTCAGGGCCCCACCTGCCAGCAGTGCGATGGTACCGGTCCCGTGATCGGTGCCGTCGGTACCGTTGATCCGGGCCGTTCGGCCGAACTCGGTCACGACGACCACGACGGTCTCGCGCCAGGCGCTTCCCATTTCGGTCTCGACGGCCGCAAGCGCCCCGTCGAGCGCACCCAGTCGTGTCGCGAGATGACCGTTATTTGTGGCGCCCTCATTGGCGTGGGTATCCCACCCGTCGAAGGCAAGCGCGCCGATCCGCGGACCCTCGGACCGCGCCAGAAATTTTGCGGCAGTGCCGGCCGCTTCGGCGAAATACGCCAGCACACGACCGGCTCCAGCCCCGGCCGCTGCGCCACCCTCCTCGGCTCGCTGATCCATCCCTCCGGCTTTGGCGATCGCCGCCAACCCCATACGCTCCTCGAGCACGCGGGCGAGCCCGGGATCGGTGTGCCGGTAAAGGTCGAGCAGGCGCATGAGGGTATCGTCGCTCGTCGGCGGCAAGCGCGGCGGCGTCCAGGACATGACCGGAGCTGCACCGCGGATCACCAGTGGCGTCACCGGTCCAACCGCGAAGGCCTCACGGCCCTTGGGATTGCTGCGGGCCGCTGGCTCGAGCGCGGCCAGTGCCCGGTTGAGCCAGCCGGTGTCGGTCGTGCCCGGCCTCGACAGTCCGCTTTCAAGCACGTCCTGTCCGTCGAAATGCGATCGCTCGCGGTAGGGTGAAGCGACCGCATGAACGATCGTCGCCTGCTCGCTGCGATAGAGCCGATGCAGATTCGGCATGGCCGGATTGAGGGCGAAGAAATCGTCGAGCCCGAGTGCCGCCGAGGGCCCTTCGGTCAGCAGCGCTTTGTCGCCGCGCAGCCGCGTCCAATCTGGGTCGCCGACCGGCGCGATCGTCGCAAGGCCATCAAGTCCGCCGCGCAGAATCACTACCAGCAGTCGCGGATCTCTTCCCTCCGCGAGCGCCACTTTGGGCAGATAGGCCCAGGCAAACAGAACACCGGATGTGAGCAGCAGCTCGCGACGGGAGGCGGCGTGGAGATTGACCGGCATCGTGCGGCTCCTCGTTGAGAGTGATGTCAGCGGCGTTGGAATTCGGACGACATCAACAGCAATGCCAAGGCCTGGGGTCGGCTTTCGGCGCGCTCGATCGCGCTGCGCGTCTCTTGGCCGGCCAACGGCCCG
>Ga0187783_10003751_pt1 | contig 11206 bp, 10 predicted proteins | sample 1015_SJ02_MP02_2_FD_132471 | JGI IMG/M metagenome (GOLD analysis project Ga0187783, IMG submission 132471) | Tropical peat soil microbial communities from peatlands in Department of Meta, Colombia - 1015_SJ02_MP02_20_MG | ecosystem: Environmental > Terrestrial > Soil > Wetlands > Peat | place...
AGGGTTTCGAGATCCATGCTCGGCTCGAAGGATGGATAGCTCGACTGCCCAAAAAGCTGCGCGAGCCGCTCATCCTATCGACGGTAGAGGAAATGTCGCCGCGCGAGGTGGCCGCAACCCTGGGCATTAGCCAGGCGGCCGTGCGGTCCCGAGTGTTCCGCGCACGGCAGGTCCTTCGGGAAAAGCTGGGGGAACAAGCAGGAGATAGGAGTTAGAAAATATGGCGAAGGGCGTGGGCGAGGAACACGGCCGGAATGAACGTCGGGAAAGTTGGCAGGCTGCGCCGCCCCAGATCGAGAGGGACGCGCTCGACCGCGAACTCGATGCCGCCCTGGCGAACTATGCCGCAGTCGAGCCAAGATCCGGGCTCGAGCAGCGCGTTCTCGCGAACCTCGAAGCACGGCGCGATCACGCTCCGGTCGGGATTGGATGGCGATGGCTTCTGGCGAGCGCGCTGACCGTGGTGGTGTTGGTGCTCGGGCTGTCTCTGTCGTCGAGAATGAGGAAACCGCAGTCGGCGAAGGCGATCGATCCCCGTAGGGAGCACGCGGCTAGAAGCGCGCAGATGGGCAACCTTGCCAGCCACCCGCAGCTTCCGGCTCCTCACCGGGCATCGGTCAAGGCCGCTGCGCATCGGCCGCGGAACTCCACCGCACTGGCCACAGCCGTTCCCCGTTTGCAGCAGTTTCCCTCGCCCCGGCCTTTGAGCGAGCAGGAAATGCTTCTGGCGCGCTACGTCGCGAAGTATCCGGAACATGCGGCGCTGATTGCAGAAGCCAGGGCCGAAACTTTAAGGCGCGATGCGGCGGAGGAGTTGCGCGAGGCAACGAGCGAACCGGATGTACAACCCTAGGAAACTACTACCCACAACTCGAGGAGAACAACCAATGTTGAAAAAAACGATCGTAGCGGCGGGGCTGGTTTTGGCGATGATGGCCGTTGGAGTAAGCCGGAAAGCCCCGGCACAAGAGGCCCCGGCACAAGAGGCCCCGGCGCAAGAGGCTGCAAAGGCGACGGAACACGAACGGCAGGCTTACCGAATCGACTTTTCGGTCAATGAGATGGAGGATGGAAAAAAGATCAACACACGGCAATACTCCATGAACCTGAGTACTGGAGACAGCCACGAGATCAAGATTGGCACCCGCGTCCCCATTGAGGCAAAAAGAGGCGAGTTCACCTATCTTGACGTGGGCACGAACATCTGGTGCCGGCTCAGGGATCGGAGTTCCGATGCCTGGTTGGGTACGAACGTTCTATTGACCCTTCGCTCCGAGATCAGCCAATTCGCCGTGCCGGATCAGCAGTCGCAGAGCGTGATGCCGATGCTGCGCCAGTTGAAGATCGAAGCCAGCACCGTGGCGCAACTGGAGAAGCCGCTAGTAGTGGGCAGCGTGGACGATCCTAACTCCAAGCGGCAGTTTCAGGTGCAAGTGACGGTCACGAAGCTGCGCTGACCTCACACCCGGCTCGCGCGTTGTGAGCCGGGGAGTCAGGAGAGAGGCTTCGATAGCCGCTATGGCTTACCTCCCCTAGAGAGAGAAGGTCCGAAGTATCGCGCTCCGGGAGCGCCTCGATTGACGAGACCGAGCCGAGCAGCTTGGGGTAGCTCTGGAAGCTGAGACCTTGCCGCGCGCGCCATGAAGTTTACTTCAGGTTAAACAGCGCATTGACGTGAGCGGTAACCGTCACGGTATGCGGGGTGAACTCCTCGGTTGGTGCGGTCCTACCATTCAGCGCCGCGGTCATACCCAGTTCCTGCCTGGGCATAATGATGTGAGGATTCTCGACGACATCGACCGAAGCGTAGGCAAGCTCTCCCAGGGTACGTTGGCTGGCACGAGCGAGGGCCTCGGCGGAGTTGCGCGCGCGCCGGTAGGCATCCTCAACCGCTTTGTTCTTGGCTTCCTCCATGTCCTCGAGCGTGTAGTTCACGGTCTGGCTTTGATTCACGTTGGCCTCGGCGAGCTGCTGGGTAATCGGGCCCACTTTCGAGAAATCCTTCAACTTCAGCGTGATGTCGGTCGTTACCCGGTACCCGACGAGCTTCTGTTTCGGGTTTTTCCAGTCGTACATCGGCTGCACGGAGAAAAAGCCCACGGTTGCAGCCTTGGAATCGATTCCATTCGCGCGCAGCACCTGTCGCACCTGCTCCACGTCTTTCGAGGCGTGCTGATAGGCTTCCTGCGAGGTAGCCTCTTGCACGGAGACGTTGAATTGAATCTGGGCTGTATCGGGTGCAGCCTCAAACCTCCCGTCGGCGCCAACGTAGACCGTGTTGGCCTGCGTGGCGACGGCGGGGCGCTCCTGGGGAAAAATGGTTGCGGTGAGAAAAAGCATCGCTAGGAACATGCTGGCGGATTTCATTGCGCCCTCCAAAGCGATTATCAAGCATGGGGAAGCGCTTCCCCAACCATCCACACGAGAAGGCCGGTTGGCCAGGATCTTGGGAGCCTGTTGCCTGAAATTCTGCGGTGCGAAGGCGAACCGACGACCATCGAGGTGTGATTGCTGGCCAAGTACCTAGGCCGAGGATCTTGCTCGCAGCATCTAAACAACGGCGGCCAACTCGAGCCCGGCTCTACGCGCCGGATCTCAACCTCGCCCTGCCCCTAATCCGCTCAGTTTCAGCGGATTAGGTTGACCAAAGTAGTTTCTCTCCGGTAAGGTTGAGGATGAAAACTGGAGGGAAACTCAAAGGGGGAGCCTTTATTGTGTCTACTAACCATGGCAAGACGCTGCTTCTGTTAAAACCCCGGGGCTTCTGCGCGGGCGTCGTACGGGCCATCGACATCGTCCGCATTGCTCTCGAAGCCTTTGGCCCGCCGATTTACGTCCGCAAGGAGATCGTCCACAATCGCTTCGTGGTCGAGGAACTCCAGGCGAAAGGAGCCATTTTCGTCGATAGCGTCGACGAAGTTCCCAACGGGGAACGGGTAATCTACAGCGCCCACGGAGTCTCGCCCGAGGTTCGCCAAGCCAGTCAAGCGCGCAAACTGCGGGTGATCGACGCTACTTGTCCGCTGGTCACGAAGGTTCACGTCGAAGCGGTCAAGTTTGCCAAAGAGGGTTACTCGTTGATCTTGATCGGTCACCGGGATCACGATGAGGTCATCGGAACCCTGGGAGAGGCACCGCTGGTCACCCAGGTCGTGGGATCGCCCGAGCAGGTTGAGGAACTCACCGTTGCTGATCCCAACCGGGTCGCCTATCTCACACAAACCACGTTGAGTCTGGACGAAACCAAAGACATTATTGCCGCTCTGCGCAAGAAATTCCCCCAAATCCAAGGGCCGGCTGCGCAAGACATTTGCTATGCCACGGAAAATCGCCAGGTGGCGGTGAAAGAGGTAGCCTCGGAAGCCGACTTGTTACTGGTCGTCGGCTCCGATAACAGCTCCAATTCCAACCGCTTAGTCGAGGTGGCCCGCAATCTGGGGACGCGCTCGCACCTCATTGACAGCTTCCGGAATATCCAGCCGGCATGGCTGGAAGGAACGACGACGATTGCCCTCACCGCAGGGGCGTCAGCTCCGGAATGCCTGGTGGAAGAGGTTTTGCAGTTTCTCGGCACCCAGGGGTTTGACCAGGTGAAGGAAGTGGAAGTCATGCCCGAAAATGTACGCTTCGGATTGCCTCCGGAAATCGTGGAAGCCATCGCGCAGCGGCCTCGACAAGCGTCTGCGGGATAACCTCTATGGACGGTACGTCCCGCCCTCCAGCCTTGGCACCCGATATGCGTTTTGGAAAGATTGATGATTTGCCCGCACGCGCCGCCGCGGCCAGCACCGCCGCCGGCAAGTTTCTGCTTTCCAAGCAGCACGAAGACGGCTACTGGTGTGGGGAACTCGAAGCCGACACCACGCTCGAGTCCGATTATGTTCTGCTCCGTACCCTGCTCGGCACGGTCGATCAGGAACGCTTTGAAAAGTGTGCCAACTATATCTTGCGCCACCAGCAGGAAGACGGGGGATGGAGCATTTATGCCCAAGGCCCCTCGAACATCAGCGCTTCGGTCAAGGCCTATTTCGCGCTGAAACTGGTGGGATATAAGGCGGACCACCCGGCTCTGGTGCGGGCCCGCGCCAAGATTCTCGAACTCGGCGGAGCCACCGAGGTGAACACCTTCACCAAGATTTATCTTTGCTTTCTCGGGCAGTATGACTACGACGCCGTGCCCGCGGTTCCTCCGGAGATTGTTCTGTTTCCCAAGTGGTTTTGGTTTAACCTTTACGAAATCTCCTCCTGGTCGCGGGCGATTCTGGTACCGCTGTCGATCTGCTATGCGAAGAAGCCGTTCAAGAAGATTCCGGAGGAAATGGGCATTGAGGAGCTTTTCCTCGGTGGCCGGCAAAAGTCGCGGATGCGGCTGCATTGGTCCAAGCAACTGGTCTCCTGGCGGAACTTCTTCCTCTTTCTCGACCGCCTAATCCATTGGTTTGAGGCGGTTCACATTCGTCCCTTGCGCTCGATCGCGCTCAACCAGGCGGAACGCTGGATGCTCGAGCGCTTCGAAATGAGTGACGGCTTGGGTGCGATTTATCCCGGCGTTTTGAATTCGATCATCGCGCTACGCTGCCTGGGGTATTCGCTCGACGATCCCCAGGTAATTCGTGCTTTGGACGAGTTCGAGAAGCTGGGCATCGAGGAGGGCGAGACCTTCCGCATGCAGCCCACCAAGTCGCCAGTTTGGGACACGGCATACGCCCTCTTTGCGCTCGGGGAGGGTGGGCTGGCGGCCAATGATCCCGGGATGGTCAAATGCGCTGACTGGATCTTGCAAAAGCAGGTTCGTTCGATCGGCGATTGGAAGGTGAAAAACAAGAAGGGACAGCCCGGCGGCTGGTACTTCGAATTCAACAACGAGTTTTATCCGGACATCGACGACAGCGCGATGGTATGCCTGGCGCTGACCCAGGTCGAACACCCCAATGGTCGCTACCAGCGCGAGTCGGTGCAGCGAGCCATCGACTGGATTTTGTCCATGCAGTCGAAAAACGGCGGCTGGGCGTCTTTCGATAAGAACAACGACAAAATGGTGTTTCAGCACATCCCCTTCGCGGATCACAATGCCATGCTCGATCCGCCGACCGTGGATATCACCGGCCGAATTCTCGAAATGCTGGCCGCCTACGGATACGATCGGAGCCATCCGGCGGTGAAGAAGGCGATTCGGTTCCTTCGCCAACAGCAGGAGGCGGATGGTTCCTGGTTTGGCCGTTGGGGGGTCAATTACATTTACGGGACGATGCTGGTGCTGCGCGGACTGGAAGCGATGGGTGTCGACTCGCACGAGCCCTTTATCCAGCAGGCGGCCGAGTGGCTGCGGATGATGCAGAACCCGGATGGCGGCTGGGGAGAAACCTGCGGATCCTATGATGATCCGACGCTGAAAGGCGTCGGGCCGAGCACACCCTCCCAAACTGCCTGGGCGGTCATGGGCCTGCTGGCAGCGAGCGACACCCGCAGCGACTCCGTGGCCCGTGGCATCGCCTATTTGCTGGGCACGCAAAACCAAGATGGGTCTTGGGACGAAGCCTACTATTCCGGGACGGGCTTCCCGCGGGTGTTTTATTTGCGTTATCACATGTACCGGCAGTATTTCCCCTTGATTGCGCTGACGACCTATCAGAAGGCCATGACAGGCAACGGAGCAGCTGCGAATCGACGGGGTTAGCATTGCGTTCTTGCCCACGGCGATGGGCACGGCGAGCGATCCCTGGTTTTGCTGGTTGCCCGGCGTTCGCTGAACTTGGAGGTCTGGAGAACCGGATGGCAGTCCCCATTTCGCAGGCGTGGACCGTAGCAACCTATGTCCTCAGACAAAGGCTGAAGAGACGGAAGCGGTATCCGCTCGTGCTCATGCTCGAGCCTTTGTTTCGCTGCAATCTGGCCTGTGCCGGCTGTGGCAAGATTCAGTATCCGGCGCACGTGTTGAAGATGCAGCTCACCCCGGAAGAGTGTTTCCGCGCGGTCGAGGAATGTGGCGCACCCACCGTCGCCATCCCCGGCGGCGAACCGCTGCTGCACCCGCAGATCGGGGAGATCGTCGAAGGCATGGTGTCCCGCAAGAAGTATATCTACCTGTGTACGAATGCGCTGCTGCTGAAGCAGAAAATCCACCTGTTTCAGCCGAGCAAGTATTTGACGTTTTCGATTCACATGGACGGGCAGCGGGAAGCCCATGATTTCTCAGTATGCCTGGAAGGCGGCTATGACAAAGCGGTCGAGGGAATCAAGGAAGCCTTGGCGCGTGGATTTCGCGTCACCACCAACACGACTTTATTCGACGGAGCCGACCCCAAGGGCGTGCGCGTATTCTTTGATGAGATGATGGAGCTCGGCGTCGAAAGCATGATGCTCTCCCCCGGCTACTCGTATGAGAAAGCTCCAGACCAGAGCCATTTTCTCGGGCGGGCCCGCACACGGCGGTTATTTCGCGCCATCTTGTCGAACCGCAAACCGAGCTGGCGATTCAATATGTCCCCGCTCTTTCTCGAGTTTCTGATGGGCAAACGCGACTATCCCTGTACCCCCTGGGGCATGCCGACCTTCAACGTCTTCGGTTGGCAAAAGCCCTGCTATCTGCTGCAGGATGGATATTGCGACCGGTTCGAGGAGCTGCTGGCCACCACGGAGTGGGAGAAGTATGGAACTGAGTCCGGCAACCCGAAATGTGCGAATTGCATGGTCCACAGCGGCTATGAAGCGTCCGCCGTCAACGACACCTTTGGTTCGCTGGGTGGTCTGTGGCGTACGGCTCGGGCCGTATTTGCCGGCGGCTACCAGGATTCCTCGGCGCTGTCCCTGCTGGAGGAACCGGTGCGCCCGGTCCATGCCCTTGGTCCTCTCATCCAGATCAAGACTGGTTCGACGGAGGAGAGTCGAGCTTGAGTGGAAGAGAATCAGGCCGGTGCGGGTCGAGCCCTTCTGACCGAGAGGGCGATCCCGACACACTCGAAGTCGTGCCGGGGTGCGAACCCAAAAACTTGCAAGGCTCGAGTCCGCCGCTTCACACCCGCGACCAGCTGTACGCGGCACTCGACGAGGCCTTCGACTATCGCGGCGACGTTCTGATCACCCGCAAAGACGGCAGCACGATCGAAGGTTATGTCTTCGACCGCCGCCGGGGGAAGACCTTGGCGGACTCTTCCCTGCGTTTGCTGCCGGAAGATGGCAGCCCCAGAGTGTCGATCGGCTATGAGGAGATTGCCGGTTTGGCATTCACCGGACGCGACATGGCCGCTGGCAAGAGCTGGGAAGCCTGGGTCGACCACTATTGGGCGAAGAAGGCGGCGGGGGAAACGAACATCTCCCGGACGCCGGAGAAGCTTGAGTAGAAGCTGCTGTTGCGCGACGGATCGCACAGGGCTGGCATGAAAGCCTTCGTCACGGGCGCGACCGGGTTCCTAGGGGGCCACTTGGCCCGCGCTCTCTCCGGTCAGGGGGCCGAGCTTCGACTGCTGGTGCGCTCCTCGAGCGATCTGAGAAATATCGAGGGTCTCCCGGCCGAGCGCGTCATCGGCGATTTGCGCGAGCCTCAAGCGCTCGAGAAGGCGATCGCCGGCTGCGAGGTGGTTTTCCACGTCGCCGCAGACTATCGCCTGTGGGTGCCAGACCCGGACCAGATGTACCGGTCGAATGTCGAGGGAACCCGGGCAATTCTCGACGCCGCCGAAAAGAACCGCGTTCGCCGGGTGGTGTACACCTCGAGCGTGGCGACCATGGGGTTTAGCGCCAACGGCCATCCTTGTGACGAGAATTCGCCGGTTTCGCTCGACCTCATGATCGGTCCCTATAAGCGATCGAAATTTATGGCCGAGCAGCTCGCCATCCAGGCCGGCCGCAGCCGCTTGGACGTGGTGGTGGTGAATCCCACCACTCCGGTGGGGGAGCGGGACCTTAAGCCGACGCCAACCGGACGCATCATCGTTGATTTCTTGAAAAAGAAGTTTCCCGCGTACCTCGATACCGGGCTCAATTTGGTGGACGTGAGAGCCTGTGCCCTCGGTCATATCGCCGCCTTGGAGAAGGGAAGGAGCGGGGAGCGCTACATTTTGGGCGGCGAGAACCTGACCCTGAAACAGATTCTCGACAAACTGGCGCAGCTGACTGGCCTGCCCTCTCCCAGGCTGCGGGTTCCCTATCTGGTGGCGCTGGCTGCGGGCGTGGTGGACGAACTGGTGACCGGCAGGATTTTGCGCCGCGAACCCAGGGCCACCATCGACGCCGTGCGTATGGGACGCAAGAAAATGTTCGTCAGCACCGCGAAAGCCGAGGGGGAACTGGGATGGAAGCCGATCTCCGTGGATGATGCTCTCGGGCGGGCGGTGGAATGGTTTTGGAGGAACGGATACGTCTAGCTGCGTCCGGAGGGAGAACCGTCAGCAAGCCTTGATCGCAATCGTGGCTGCCATCGAACGCGAAGTATGGCCGATGGTCAAGGACTGGCCGCGGAGAGAGGCTAACTTCGCCGGGCGTTGGTATCGGTTCTTTGAGCAGGCAGGCACGGCCGTGGTGTGCGGAGGAATTGGCTCGGAGGCGGCTCGCCGGGCCACCGAGGCCGTCATCGAGCTCTATCGCCCGACGCTCGTCGTTTCCGCCGGTTTTGCCGGTGGCTTGGACCCCGCTCTGGCGGTGGGTGACGCCCTACGACCCCGTCACATCCTCAATGGGGCGGATGGCAGTCGGACCGATTCTGGCAGCGGCCAAGGGGTGCTCATCAGTTTTCCCCACGTCGCCAGTCCTGAGCAAAAAGCCAAGCTACGACAAGCCTATGGGGCGCAGGCAGTCGACATGGAAGCCTCTGCCGTGGCTCAGAGTGCCCAGGCGCATCAGGTGAAGTTTATGGCCTGTAAGGTCATCTCCGATACCAGCAGCTCTCGTCTGGCGCCGTTTGAGCGTTTTGTCGGGCCGGACGGCAAGTTTCGTCTCCTGCGGTTTCTCGGCTATGTAGCGGTACGGCCTTGGCTGTGGTGGAAAGTCAAACGATCGGCCCGGGAGACGGCGCGGGCGGCGACGAACCTGTGCCAAGCCTTGGCTGAGGTGTGCGCCGGGAAAGGGCCCGGCACCAAATTCGAGACGATTCCGACATGAAACGTTCCATGGTAGTCGCCGAAACCTCCGAGATGCTCCGCCAAACCGTTCCTACCACCATGCAGGCGGCCGTGTACCGGGGCGTCAACGAGGTCCGCGTGGAATCGGTTCCCGTACCCCGGATTGGTCCTCAAGAATTACTGGTTCGCGTGCACACCTGCGGGATTTGCGGCACCGACCTGAAAAAGATCGCCACGGGTTCGCACCCGCCCCCGCGCATCTTTGGCCACGAAATCTCGGGCGTGGTGGCCTCCCTCGGGGCCGGCCTGACCGACTTCCGCTGCGGGGACCGAGTGGTCGTCTTTCACCACATCCCTTGCGGCCAGTGCTTCTACTGTTATCACAAGACCTTTGCTCAATGTGCTTCCTATAAGAGGGTGGGTACGACGGCGGGGTTTGAGCCCGCCGGAGGGGGATTTGCCGAATACGTGCGTGTCATGGATTGGATTGTTCGGCAAGGCACGGTGCGAATACCGGACGGCGTGTCCTTTGCGCAGGCTTGCTTTCTCGAACCCCTCAACACTTGCATGAAGGGGATCGACAGACTGAAAGTTGTACCGGGCGAGACGGTTCTCGTGTTGGGCCAGGGCCCCATTGGTATCATGTTGAGCTCCTTGGCACAACGAGCGGGGGCCCAGGTAATTACTTCCGATTTGTATGCTCAGAGGCTTACAATAGCTAAAACCTTTGGTTTAGAGATTGGGATCGATGCCTCCCGGGTCGATACGGTCGAAGCAGTGCGAGAACGTACCGAAGGGCGTGGTGCTGACGCGGTGATTGTTGCCGCAGGAGGCAACAATCTCATCCGCGTGGCGACCGAGGCCGCGCGTCCCGGGGGTCGGGTGCTGTTGTTCGCGCAAACGGCCAGAGGGGAGGTTACCATCGACCCGGCGGCGGTGTGCGTAGAGGAGAAAACCCTCCTGGGATCATACAGCGCTTCGGTCGAGCTGCAGGAGGAGTCGGTACGGTTTGTAATGACCCGCGAAATGGATTTGGAACGACTGATTAGCCACCGTTTTCCCTTATCGCGCAGCGTGGAAGCCTTCGAATTAGCTGCCCATCCAGCACCGGATTCGATGAAGATTGTGATCCAACCCGGAAGTGGCTGGGGAGGAAGTAGCGAGTGAACGGGAAGATGACAGCGGCCGTCCTCTATGGCAAGGAGGACGTTAAGATCGAGAAAGTCCCGATTCCCCGGCTGCGGGACGGGGAAGTGTTGGTCAAAGTACAGGTCGCCCTGACCTGTGGCACCGACCTTAAAGTGTATCAGCGGGGCTATCACGCGCGCATGATCGTCCCGCCGGCTCTGTTTGGGCACGAGCTGGCGGGAGTGATCGAGGAAGTGGGCACCGGGGTGCGCCATTTCCGGCGCGGAACGCGGGTGGTAGCCTTGAACTCGGCGCCGTGCCAGATGTGCTTCTACTGCTCCCGCCATCAGGAAAATCTTTGCGACGATTTGCTGTTTAACAATGGCGCCTATGCCGAATACATTCGCATCCCGCGTCGGATCGTAGACAGCAACATGCTCGCCATTCCCCCGGACGTGAGCTACGAGGAAGCGGCCATGGTGGAGCCCCTGGCTTGTGTGCTCCGTGGCCTGCACGAGACGGGAGTGGAAATCGGGGATACGGTCGTGGTCATTGGCGGCGGACCGATTGGCCTGATGTTCCTGCAGGTTGCCAATGCCGTGGGTTGCAAGGTGATTGCTGTCGTCAAACGGGACGCTCAGGTTAGCGCGGCCCGGCACATGGGTGCCCATGAGGTGGTCGAGATCACCAAAGTCAAGGATCCGGTCGAGGCGGTTCGCCTGCTCTCGCCGGACAAGCGCGGCGGTGATGTCGTGATCGAAGCGGTTGGCCGGCCCGAGGCCTGGGAGTGGGCCATTGATATGGTGCGCAAAGGCGGCACCGTCAACTTCTTCGGCGGATGCGCCAGCGGCACGAGGGTGCAGTTGGATACAGCTCGTCTGCACTATTCGGAGATCACGCTCAAAGCCACCTTTCATCACACCCCGGAGATGGTGCGCAAGGCGTTCGCTCTCATCGCAGAGAAAAAAATCCGATCGACGGATTACATTACCGGGGAGGCGCCGCTTTCCCGTCTGCAACAC
>Ga0187783_10003752_pt1 | contig 11205 bp, 12 predicted proteins | sample 1015_SJ02_MP02_2_FD_132471 | JGI IMG/M metagenome (GOLD analysis project Ga0187783, IMG submission 132471) | Tropical peat soil microbial communities from peatlands in Department of Meta, Colombia - 1015_SJ02_MP02_20_MG | ecosystem: Environmental > Terrestrial > Soil > Wetlands > Peat | place...
GATCAATCCCGCGCGCCACTTCCTGCGCCATCTGCGCAGTCGCTCCCTTCCTGCTATAATACAACACCAAAATATAACTCATGCACGTCCTCTTTTTATAATAATTCCCTCCCCCTCCCAGGGGGAGGGTTAGGGTGATCGCTATAGCACTTAATCCCCAAAACCCCACCCTAACCCTCCCCTTGGAAAGGGGAGGGAATATTGAGGGCGGGAATATTAATAATATATTTTTTGTCATCAACTGAATAGCGGATATAAAAAATGCGGTATTTTTCTGCGGTTTGTTATATTGGGTTGATTGTTATCATCAACGTCGGTTTTTCCTATCTGCCGTCCATACATTTTGGCGCTAATGAATTATCATCCGCTGATTTTCTGGTCGGATGGATTTATTTAGCCCGCGATTTTGCCCAACGTCAAATCGGCCACTGGATCATTGTGGCGATGATCTTCGGCACGCTGATCAGCTTTTGGTTGGCGGATCCCATCATCGCCGAGGCCAGTGTGGCGGCCTTCGCCGTCGGAGAACTCATCGATTGGCTGATCTTTACTGTTACCGGTAAGCCCTTGAGTCAGCGCTTATTGCTGTCCGCCAGCATCAGCGCCCCCATCGACACCTGGGTTTTTCTGCAGTTAGCCCACCATTTTAACTGGCTTGAATTCGCCGTCATGACCTTAGTCAAGTGCGCGGGCGTTTTCAGCCTATGGCTATTCTGGCGAATTCGTCACCAACGATTATTAATTGATAATAATGTTTATTTAAGGTAATATATGGGTTTCGTTCACCACCTCATGAGACCCAATTATGTTTAAAATGTTACGCGGCTTTTTTTCGGATGATATGGCGGTTGATCTGGGCACGGCCAACACGCTTATTTACACGTTAGACAACGGCATTGTTTTGGATGAGCCTTCGGTAGTGGCCTTGCGCAAGGATAATTATTCCTCGCAGACCCGCGTCGTTGCCGTGGGGGCAGAGGCCAAGCAAATGTTAGGCCGCACCCCGGGCAATATCGTCGCCATTCGCCCGCTCAAAGACGGCGTGATTGCCGATTTTCAGATTACCGAAAAAATGCTCCAGCATTTTATTCACAAGATCCACCAAAAGAAACTGTTTAGACCCAGTCCTCGCGTCCTGGTGTGTGTGCCCTGCGGTTCGACCCAGGTGGAACGCCGGGCGATTAAAGAATCGGTACTGGGAGCGGGCGCGCGGGAAGTGTACTTAATCGAAGAGCCGATGGCGGCGGCGATGGGCGCCGGGTTGCCGGTCGAAGAAGCGCGCGGTTCGATGGTGGTGGATATCGGCGGCGGCACCACCGAAGTCGCCATCATTTCCCTCAACGGAATTGTCTATGCCGAGTCGGTGCGAATTGGCGGTGACCGGTTTGATGAAGCCATTGTTAATTATGTGCGCCGCAACTACGGCAGCTTGATCGGTGAAACCACGGCGGAACAGATTAAACACGAGATCGGCGCCGCTTATCCCAGCAGTGAAATTCGGGAAATCGAGGTGCGTGGACGCAATTTAGCCGAAGGTGTGCCGCGCAGTTTTACCCTGAATAGCAATGAAATCTTAGAGGCGCTGCAAGAACCATTAGCCGGTATCATCAGCGCGATCCGCGGAGCATTAGAACAAGCGCCGCCCGAATTGGCTGCCGATATTGCCGAACGCGGTTTGGTATTGACCGGCGGCGGAGCGTTATTAAAAGATATCGATCGCTTACTTATTGAGGAAACCGGTTTGCCGGTGGTGATTGCGGAAAATCCGCTCACCTGCGTCGCCCGTGGCGGCGGCAAAGCCTTAGAGCTGATGAAGCATATGCGCAACGATTTCCTTTCGAGGGAATAAGGAGCGTCGGCCATTAAGCGCATATTCATAAAAAATCCCGCATCGGCGCCGCGCATGTTATTGTTGGCGCTGATTTCCATGGTCTTGATGTTTTTTGATTTTCATTCGGTTCACTTTCAAGATTGGCATGCCAAGTTATCGGTGTTGGCTTTTCCGATGCAAGTCATGGTGGATCAACCGGTCAAATTGATTCGCTGGGTGACCACCAATTTAAAATTGCAGCGGCAGTTACTGGATGATAATGCCCGGTTACGCGCCCAAGAGCTGCTCACCGAATCCAAAATGCAAAAATTGCTGGCTTTGGAGCGGGAGAACGCCCAATTACGCCAATTGCTGGAATCCACCTCACAAGCCGCCAGCAAGGTGATCGTCGCCCAATTATTAGCCGTGGCCTTAAACCCCGAGACTCAGCAAGTGGTGATTGATCGCGGCAGTTCCGATGATTTGTATTTAGGTCAACCGGTTTTGGATGCGTACGGGGTGATGGGGCAGGTGATCAGCATCGGCCCGCTCACCAGCCGGGTGTTATTGGTGACCGATATTAAAAGCGCGGTGCCGGTGCAAAATTACCGCACCGGCGCTCGCGCGATTGCCATCGGCAGCGGTAGTTCCGGTCATCTGCGCTTAATCAATATCCCGGATAATAGCGATATCAAAGAAGGGGATTTATATGTGGCGTCGGGAATGGGACTGCGTTTCCCGGTCGGTTATCCGGTCGGTGTGGTGGCCAAATCAATCCGGGAAGCCGGCGACCGGTTTGCCACGATTTCCTTGATTCCGGCCGCTCATTTGGATAAAAGTGAACAAGTGTTGTTAGCCTGGCCGGCGCAGGCTTCTTATGATCAGGCCGTGCAGCAGCAGTTGAATGCGGCGATGAAGGAGAAACCGTCGTGAGAAGCAGCGCCGCCAAAGATTACGTGATCATCTGCATCACTTTGTTGATCGGCATGATTCTGATGCTTCTGCCCATGCCTTCCTGGGCAGTGTGGCTGCGCCCGAATTGGGTGTTGGCGATTATGATTTTCTGGTTAATGACCGCCTCGTATCGGGTCGGCATTGGTTTGGCTTGGTTGGTGGGTTTGTTTATGGATTTACTGACCGGCAGTTTTATCGGTCAACAAGCACTAATCTTTTGTATCACCGCTTATTTTGTGTTGAAATTTCAGCATTGGCTGGCGCACTTGCCGGTGTTGCAGCAAACGGCGATGATTTTTTTGCTGATGTTTGTGGATTTAATTATCGATCGTTGTATGTTAATCGTCTTTCAACACTCGGCAGTGGATTGGTTATTTTGGCTGCCGGCATTAACAACGGCGGTGATTTGGCCCTGGTTATCCGGATTATTATATTTTTATCAAATCAAAACGCACGTCGCAGATGTCGAATAAGAGGTTATATCATGACTCACGAGGAATCACTGGATTTTGCCACTCAAACGTTATTATCGCCCGCTAATCTCAACGCCCGCCAATTAGAAGAGGTGCTCGGAAAAATGATGACGCCCTCAGCCGATAGCGCCGATATTTATTTACAAGGCGCTCGGGGTGAGAGTTGGCTGCTGGAAGACGGCATCGTCAAGTCCGGCGATTTTAGTATCGATCGCGGTTTTGGATTGCGGGTGATGAGCGGCGAGAAAACCGGTTTTGCTTACGCGGATGAAATTGATCTGCCGGGTCTGCAGAAAGCCGCTCAAACCGCCCGTAGCATTGTCAAAAGCGGCCAGAGCGGATTGGTGCGAGTGTCGCCGCAAACACCTGCGCAATTGCTTTATCCGCCGATTAATCCGCTCGATTCTTTAGCGGAACCCGACAAGATTGCGTTGTTACATCAAATCGACGCCAAAGCCCGCAGCTTGGATCCGCGGGTGCAACAAGTGGTCGTTTCCTTAGCGGCCAGCTATAACATCGTGTTAATTATCAACAGCGAAGGCGTTTTGGCGGCGGATATTCGACCCTTAGTCAATTTGTGGATCCGAGTCATCGCCGAAGAAAACGGCCGCCGTGAACGCGGTCAAGCCGGCGGGGGCAGCCGGTCAGGCTATGAAGTGTTTACCACCCAACAACAAGGTCTGCATTTTGCGGAATGCGCGGTGCGTCAAGCGTTAATCAACTTAAGCGCCGTGGAAGCGCCTGCCGGCGCCTTGCCGGTCGTCTTAGGCCCCGGATGGCCGGCGGTGCTGCTGCACGAAGCCGTCGGCCATGGTTTAGAGGCCGATTTTAACCGCAAAGGCAGTTCGGTGTTCAGCGGCAAATTAGGCCATCAAGTCATTTCCCCGTTGTGCACGATTGTGGATGACGGCACGATTCCTGGAAGACGCGGTTCACTCACCATCGACGACGAGGGCGTCCCTTCGCAAAATACGGTGCTGATTGAGGAAGGCATTTTAAAGTGTTACATGCAAGACCGCCAAAATGCGCGCTTGATGGGCATGAAACCCACCGGCAACGGCCGCCGGGAGTCCTACGCCCATTTACCCATTCCGCGCATGACCAATACTTATATGCTCCCTGGAGAAAGTGACCCGCAAGAAATTATTGCTTCGGTAAAACACGGAGTTTACGCCGTAGACTTTGCCGGCGGCCAAGTCGACACCACTTCTGGAAAGTTTGTATTTACCACCAGCGAAGCCTATTTAATCGAAAACGGCGTCGTCACTACCCCCCTTAAAGGCGTCACCTTAATCGGCGACGGCATCACCGCCTTATCTCAAATCTCCATGGTCGGCAACGATTTAAAACTCGATCCCGGCATCGGCTCCTGCGGCAAAGAAGGCCAAACCGTCGCCGTCGGCGTCGGCCAACCCACCCTCAAAATCGATTCCATAACCGTCGGCGGCGCGGGATAGGGCTCTAAGATTTAAGGACTTCGTGGTGCGCTTGAGTGAGACAAACTGCTGACGCCTGGATCAGGTTGTCCTCGTTTCCGCTTGGAGCCGACAACCAGAGCGGTTGGGTTACCAGAGAGAGGCGCCGATGGAGAAAGTTTTAAACATTCTTCAGTGAAACGCTTAGAGATATAAAAATATTTTTTAAGATTTTTCTCGTGTTCCTCTTTTTTTAACAACTGCTCCTCTTCCGTTTCATCTTCGAGGGAGGGCGGTTCTGAAGGTTGTTTTAATTTTTTTTGAGCGGATATAATGAACTGCTTCCACTGATTTGGCGCAAGGTGTTTTTGATAATTATCGAGAAAAAATTTGGCGCAGTTGAATCGTTTGCCTTCCACCGCGATATCTAAAGCCGTATTACCTTTGGAATCTCTGAGAGCCAAATTAACGCCATGATCTAACGACCAGGAGATAACCTTGATAAAATCCCATCTAGCCGCTATATGCAAGAGGCATTGGTAGTTAATCCAATTCCGTATTTGCTTCGACTGATACCGACAGCATAGGTATGTATAAAATTCTTCCAGATTGGCGGTGCTTTCTATTTTCACTAGGGCTGCTGAATTAAACGGGGTATAGCCATATCCATTTTGCAAAGTGAAATCAGCCCCATTCTCTAACAAAGTACGAATTACTGTTTGCTGATCGCTTTTCCTAGCCGCGCAATGTAAGGCCGTATCTCCATACCGATTTTGGAAATTTATCCATTCTTCGGGGATCTCGGGAATGTAAGCCTTGAAGTGTGTATTTACAACGGAAAGCAGTCGTTCTGTTTTCTTTTGATGAACAGCTGCCTTATGCAGTAAAGTATTTCCTTTTCGATCAACAATCTCAAGAAGGTTGCCATGCCTAGACAGCCAAGAGAGCGATTCCTCACTAAACATCAGCGCGCGAGAAACAGCGCAGAAAGCCGCATGCTTAAACAATCGCGGTGGGATTAGTGGTGCCAGTAATCCTGTTTTCCATTTTAAAAGTGTGTAGTACAAGTTGAGTGCTTTTACATTTGCTAACTTTGCAGCGTAGGAAAACAGGTCGTATGTCTGATCGGGCTGATACATAAGGAGATCGTCGAGAATTTTGTCTGCTTTTTCTTGATATTTGAGAAAATCGGATTTTCTTAATTTCTTTATGTACTTCACAAAGCCGGGCAATCTGGTTAAAAATAGATCAATCACAGCGCTACAGTCTAGGATTCTTAAGCCACGTTCAAACAGTTTCGAAGAAAGTGCAACATCAGAAGAAAGTGCAACATCAATAGGTTTTTTTGCTGCTAAACGGATGCATTCTTGAAGCGAAGGTATGTCTGAATCCAGAGCTTGAGGGAAAGGCCTGAGATCATGTTCACCGATACCCGTAAACCAATTATTCGAATGAGTCAATCGTTGGGAACACCCGGGGCAATTGACTTCTTGTCCTTGTTGGATCAGTCTGAAAGTCTTGAGGGCATCGAAACGAGAGCGTGCCTCATCTATATTCTTACAATCTGAATGAACAGCCAAAATTCTTCCGGTAAAAGTTTTGCCCTCTATATCATCTCTAAGCATACGATAACTCCTTTATTTAGATTGATCTATTGTAAATTGAATTGATGAGAGGTGTCAATTTTCTTTGACTCCTTGACTATGTGAGTAGACCCACCCGGTCACCCGGGTGATCTACTCACATGACTCCGATAGCAGGTTTTGATACCGACGCGACGGGATAGCCCCCCTGTCTAATATGAGTTAGCGAGTGCCTCGACTGCTTGTTGGGCGATTCTATGCTCTGCTTCCCCAATAATTTTTAAGGCCTGGATGACTCGAGCACTGGGGTTTTCAACGGGGACTATTTCATTAGTTTCTCTCGCACACTCGGGAAGGGCATACAATAAAGTGTTTGCAAAATTACTGCCGGCCAGTTTTTGGTGTCCTTCTATTAAAATAACGATGTCAGCAGTGGAACCACATTTTGAAAGTTCGGCTAAAAAACGGATTAATTTATCTTTTCCTTTAGGGCCGGAACTGAAATTTCTTTTTTCTCCCAGTTCATAATTAATTTCCGGTTGCATATTTTTCCCAAATAACATCTGTTGATTAATCTTCGATTCTGGTTGTTCCTTCACCTTCACCTGCATTTCGATCTCTTTGGGTTTGATTCCCCAATAGGATTTATTAATTTGAGCGATAAGATTGGCTTTGGCCGTGTCGAAGTCTAATAATTCAAATTTTTTCATAGTATTCTCCTCGTAGTTGGTTAATGTGTTAAGATCACACCCTCACTGTAAATCAAAGCGCTCAGTCGAAAACATAAGTTTGCGGTTAACACATTACTCACCGGCGGTTAGGAATAGAGATGAGTCAGTTCGAACAATTAATGACCTACTTGAGGGTAGTGGAGACCGGCAGCTTTACCGCAGCCGGTGATCAATTAGAAATCTCTGCCAATGCCGTTAGTAAGCAAATCACCCAATTGGAAGAGCAGCTGGGCGTTACGTTACTCGAACGCTCCACTCGACAATTAATAATCACCGCCATCGGTCAAATGGTTTATGAAAAAGGCAAGGCTGCGCAAAACAGTTTGGCTGAAATCAACGATTATGCGCATTTTTCCCAAACGGAGCCCAATGGTACATTAGTGATTGCTTGTCCAAAAGGGACAGGTCAATCTTTTATGGCCCTGCACTTAGCGGAATTTTTGCAGCGATATCCTCAATTAACGGTAAAATTACTATTGCTGGATAAAATGCCGCCATTTCGCAGCGATTCTGCTCCGGAAATAGATATTGCTTTTGGCTTTTCGATGTTATCGGTGCGGGAAGAAGACCTGAATGACGATATCGTGCGGCGTAAAGTGTATGAGGTACAACGGATTTTATGCGCCGCCCCTGCGTATTTATCGAAATTTGGCGAGCCTGATCGTTATGAGGATTTAAAAGATCATTGCTTTATTGCCCACTGTGTGGATGAAAGAAATCGATTATTAAAAGAATGCCAAAAGAGGAGCATCACGCCCGCGCGCATTATGTATGTGAACGATAGCTCCGCCATCCTCAAATGTGTGTTAAAGGGCGTAGGCATCGCTAATTTACCGGATTTTTTTGTTAAAGAGGAATTCGCCTCAGGCCAATTAAAAAGAGTGTTACCCGCTTATCAGGAACCCAAGATACCCTGTTATCTCTTTTATAAAAAAATCCGCTATATCCCCCCCAAAGTCACCCGATTTATCGAATTTATAACTGAAAAATTAAACCAACCCCAGCGCAATTTTCAACCTCCCAACCTTCCCTGAGAATGTTCGGCGTCGCCCCATTGCCGCCCCTTTACCGCCCCATTCGCCCCATTAATGTTCTTTTTTCGAGATAAACCATTGTGCTCCCTTGCCGACCCCTTCAGTATCTACTAAACCCAGTTTCTTGAGTTCAGCTAAATCATCACCAATGGTTCGATTAGCCGGTGGATTCTTTATGAACTCCCGAATATTTCGCAAAGGCATTTTACCCCGTTCTGATAGCACGGAAAGAATTTGTTTTTGGCGCGCGGAAATTTCCGGGGGAAGTTCAGATAGGGATAATTCAGCAGGCCGGTTTTAATTGAGCAATAGAGGTTTTAAATTCTAGTTTTTCCGATTCGCCTTGCGCGATCAAGGATTTTAATTGGCGGAGATTCATGGTTTTTGGTATCCTTGTTTCTAACCGTTTGCAACTATTCTAATCTACTCACCCCTTAGTGTCCAAATCTTAAGGTGTTGGTTCTTGACAGTAGGCTTTGAGGATTGGTATAAAGGCAAGTACTGTTTATCTGGTTGTTTTCTCATTATTCGAGGATTATTTATGACTAAAAATGAATTGATTGATCGTATTTCGGCAAAAACGGGTTTAAGCAAGACGGACGCCAATAGCGCCTTAGACGCACTCACCGATGCGATTACGGATGCGATGAAAGAAGGGCAGGAACTTGTATTAATCGGTTTTGGTAGCTTTAAAGTAGGCACGCGTGCTGCGCGCACCGGCCGCCATCCCCAAACCGGAAAAACCATGCAAATTGCCGCCAGCAAAGTAGTCAAATTCAAAGTGGGCAAAAAACTAAAAGACGCCGTCAACGCCTAAATGTCTCTTTTAACAAGGTAGAAAAACCCAGAGGGTGCTTAGCTCAGCGGGTAGAGCGTCGCCCTTACAAGGCGGATGTCGGGGGTTCGAGCCCCTCAGCACCCACATTGGTTTATTTAGATTTAGGAGCGGTAGTTCAGCTGGTTAGAACACCGGCCTGTCACGCCGGGGGTCGCGGGTTCAAGTCCCGTCCGCTCCGCCATTTTTCCTTCCGCCGGGTTCCCAAGTAGTCCTGAAGTGCTTGTAATTACTGAATTTTCCAGCTAAGCTGGTTCCAGTTTTACTCGTTAGCCCCAATGGCTCTAAACTGTGGCGGTTCAAGTACCGGTTTGCCGAAAAAGAGAAATCTCTATCTATCGGTATTTATCCTGATATCACCTTAGCCGAAGCTAGAAAGAAGCGGGACGAAGCCCGCCAGTCTCTTGCCGACAGCATTGATCCGGGCATGGCTAAGCAGCTTAAGAAACGCGCCAAGAAGCTTGTCCCTGAAAACAGTTTCGAGGCAGTTGCCCGGGAATGGCATATTAAGTTTTCCTCCAAGTGGACAGCAGAGCATGGCGCAAAGATTCTTCACCGGCTGGAAAGAGATATTTTCCCTTGGCTGGGGCAGCGTCCGATTATTGAAATCACGGCTCCCGAATTACTGATTATTTTGCGCCGCGTTGAAAATCGCGGAGCTATAGAAACCGCGCACCGGCTATGTCAGTACTGCGGGAAAATTTTCCGCTATGCTATCGCCACTGGCCGCGCTGACCGGGATATTTCCGCAGACCTGCGTGGTGCGATACCGCCGGTAAAAAAACGTCACCATGCTTCTATTACTGATCCAAAAGCCATTGGCGGTTTGTTACGCGCCCTCAAAGGTTATAATGGACATTTAATTACCCGTTGCGCCCTACAGTTAGCGCCGTTAACTTTTGTTCGCGCAGGTGAATTACGCAAAGCCGAATGGTCTGAATTTGATTTTGAAACGGCTGAATGGAGAATAGCCGCTCATAGAATGAAAATGCGCGCTGTCCACATTGTGCCATTGTCCACCCAGGCGATTACGATTTTGCGCGAGATGCAAGCTCTTACGGGTGATGGTAAATATGTTTTTCCCAGTCTACGTTCACTAAACCGGCCTATGTCTGAAAATACAGTGTTAGGTGCATTGAGGCGCTTAGGTTATGCTAAAGATGAAATGACGGGGCATGGATTCAGAAGTATGGCGTCTACATTGTTAAACGAACAAGGCTGGAACCGCGACGCTATTGAGCGTCAGCTTTCCCATGCAGAGCGCGACAGCATTCGCGCTGCGTACAATTATGCGGAATATTTACCGGAGCGCAGAAAAATGATGCAGCATTGGGCGGATTATTTGGATAGCTTAGCTAATTCACACAGCAATATGGCTATAAAGGAATACGCATGACTTCACGAATTAAAAATGTTTCCGAACTGCCGAAATGGTTTCACCTAGACAAATATAAAGCCGCGAAGAAATTGAATGCCGCAGGCTGGTACGAACAATTACGCCTACGTGTTAATTTTCTTGTATATCTCGACCCCACACAAGATGAAGTTCCCGCTGAAATCCGTGAACTACCCATTTTCAAAGACGCACTTGCAGAAGCCCTTGCTGTTTTTCGTGAAACTCCTATCTTTGATATTAAAGGAGAAGGCCGAGGGAAGCTACCAATATTTCTTTATTTTGATGATCCCTCAAGGCTATGTAAAAAATTTGACTACGCCCTAGGCGTGCATCAGATGACACTCGAGGAATTTGAATTAGTTAGAAGTGCAATTGACCCTATTAGGCTACAATATGTAGCTTGCTGGAAAGATCAATTTCAATATCACATGCTGGATACCTCAAAACCTTTTTATAAACTTCCACCATGGATTAGAGAACCTGTCTGTAAATCTATAATTGTAGAAATAAAAGACGAACATGATTTTGGCCCTGTAAACTTAGACACTGTTGTTGTTGATTTAAATTTTCCTGACAAGATATTAATAGAAAATTTTAAGCAATATTTAGCGTCCCGCCGTGAAGAATCAAAAACAGAACATCTCTCAAAACCCAACCGCCAACAAGACTTTTATGACTGGACTCGCTTCGGCGTCCTCCCTTACCTCGATCTAAAACTCTGGGAAATGGAAACCGGTAACAAAATTCCTCTTCGCGTTCTCGCCGACGCCATTTATCCATTAGGAGAAGGCGGCGAAGAAACCGTTCGAAAAACAACTGCGCCTCTTGCTAATTCACTGATTCAGGAGCACAATTTACGAATTTTGATTACACAAGTGGCAATTGAGTTAGTTACAGAGAAAGAAGCTGTTTCATAAATTTTTATTTATATTCAGTTAGTAGCTTTATGAATAAATCGAATCCCAGGTTTTCTA
>Ga0187783_10003753_pt1 | contig 11205 bp, 9 predicted proteins | sample 1015_SJ02_MP02_2_FD_132471 | JGI IMG/M metagenome (GOLD analysis project Ga0187783, IMG submission 132471) | Tropical peat soil microbial communities from peatlands in Department of Meta, Colombia - 1015_SJ02_MP02_20_MG | ecosystem: Environmental > Terrestrial > Soil > Wetlands > Peat | place...
AAACCGGCGAGCGGCTTCGCCTCATCGATCTGGAGGGTCAGCAGGCCGTCGACTTTCTGTGCTACTCGGCGGAAATGCCCCTCGATCGCATCAATCTTCCCAACACCATCAAGCTCAATCGCTCGCTCTACATATCGAAAGGCTGCAGGATCTATTCCGACCACGCCAAGGTCATGTTCACTGTCGTCGAGGACACCTGCGGTTATCACGACACGCTCGCCGGTTGTTGCAGCAACGAGATCGACCTTCTCCGCTACAACGTGAAGAAGACGAAGAGCTGCCGGTCGAATTTCATAGCCGAGCTGGCGAAATGGGCGATGGGTCCGTCGGAAATCGTGTCCAATATAAACTTTTTCATGCGCGTACCGTTCGAGGCCGATGGGCATGTCGAGATTTCCGATGGCATTTCCAAGCCCGGCGACTATGTCGAACTGTTGGCGGAGATGCCGGTCCTGGCCATGCTGTCCAATTGCCCGCAAGAACACAACCCGGCCGCCGGCATGAGGCCGACGGCAATCGAGGTGATCGTTCGCCGCTGAAGCCTCATAAACGCGACTGGCGCCCCGGCGATGTCGGGCACACCGGGGAGATGCAGCGACGCCGTGATCGGCGGGACCGATAAACGTCTGGAACCACACTGCACAAAAGCGGCCGTTGCCGGTTTTGTTGCTGCCGTTCACGAGAGATTGCCGGTGCTCCGGATCAAGGCATCGAAATTCGGATAGGTCTTACGCCGTTGCGCGTGCAACTCACGGCATGACACGTGGTACACCTCAAAGGAGCACAGGTGAAGATGAATGAGAAGCAGGTTGCTCTCGCTGTACCCGACCTGGTCTCCAATTCCTTTTTTCCCGCCATCGCAGCAGTCGAACTCGGATTCTTTAAGGATGAAGGTCTTGAAGCCCGCACCGCGCTGATCTTTCCCAACTACCGCACCTTTGAAGCGCTGCGAGATGGCACGGTCGACCTCGTGGCGGGTCCAGCCCACGCCGCGCTTCTGGCATGCCCTCGATGGCAGGGCCTCAAACTTCTCGGCGCTTTGGCGCAAGGCCTCTTCTGGGTGCTGGTGATGCGCACCGACCTCCCAGCAACACCAGGCAACGTTGGCGCCGTGCGCGGCCGCACTTTGGGCGCCGCGCCGTTGGTGGACCTGACCTTGAAACGCCTGCTGGCTGATTCCGGCATCGACCTTGTTCGCGACGGCGTGAACATTGTCAGCGTGCCCGGAGCAATGGAGCCGGGCGTATCATTCGGCGTCGCTGCAGCAAATGCGCTGGAGGCGGGCGCCATTGATGGATTCTGGGCCAACGCGCTGGGTGCTGAGAATGCCATACGCAGCGGCATCGGGAAGGTTGTGCTCGATGTTCGCCGCGGTCTTGGACCAGCGTCTGCATTTCACTACACATTCGCCGCCCTTGTCACTAGCGATCGAGCCATTGATCGCGACCCCGACATGGTTCGCGCATCGCTGCGGGCAATCGTGCGGGCGCAGCGCGCCTTGACAACCAAGCCAGCGGCGGCGGCCGAGGTCGGCCGGCGTGTGTTCCCGGCAAAAGAAGCTGCGGTGATTGCGGACATCATCGCCCGCGATGTTGCGTTCTACCAACCGCAGATTAGTCCGGAAGCAGTTGCGGGACTGAACGGCTTTGCGCAAGCCGCCGGTCTTCTGAACGAGCCCGTTGCCTATAATGATCTCGTCGCAACGGGGTTTAACAAATTGTGGACCACCGACGCCTAACGAACTCTGCAACAAGGTCGCCCGGTAGGCCCCTGTCTGCTTCCACCTCACGACGGCGCGCCTACCACCTCAAGGGACTTGCGAGCGTGGGTGCGTTGGTGGCAACCGGAAACTGAGCGCCAGGCATTAAAAATTATGAGAAATTATCGGATCGCGGGCGTACGGACCAGCGCAAGAGACATGCGCAGATCCAGATTGAGATTCTGGCGCCATTGCCTAATTTCGCGCCAGTCGCGGCGCAATTCCGTGGACTTCGATAACCGCACCTCGGTCGGGGTGCGGACAGCTACCTTGCAACGGAGTGGACCAGGGCTGGCATGTACCTTGCACCCCTTGGTCCGCACACAAAGAACGCAGATGGCCAGGATTTCACGCAGATCATTATTGCGGGGCACCGCGTGCGCTGCACCATTCGTTTTGGCCCGTCGGGTGCGGGCATCGGACCTTCGCCCCGTGACGTTCACGCTGCCCTGGATCGCGGAGGGATCAAACTCCTACGCATTTGTCGCCAAAGCGCAGGGCTACTGGTCCAAGCGCGGCCTCGACGTCCGGATCAGCCGCGGCTACGGGTCAGTGGCGGCCGCCCAAGCGATTGGCGCCGGAAGCTTCCAGTTCGGGCTCGCCGCGGCGCCGGCCGGAATCCAAGAGGCCGCCAAAGGCCTCCCAGTGATAGCCCTGCTTTGTGCCAGCTACGACGCCACCATGGCAATCTGCGTTCTCAAGGACGGCCCGATTCATACGATCACAGACCTCGAAGGCCGCAAGTTGGCCGCGACCCTGAACTCGGGCGATTATCCATTCTTGCCCGTGTTTGCGCAGCGTGCGGGCTTCGACCTCAACAAGGTGACGCGGGTTCAGGCGGACCCGAATGTCCGGCAACGATTGCTCATCAGCAAGGAAGTAGATGCCATTTCGGGTTTCGCCATCTCCTTCGTTCCGGTGTTCGAGACCCAACATGTAGAGACGCGGAACATTCTCTTCAGCAGCTACGGACTGACGCTCTACAATAACGCGCTGATCACTCAAGTCGGGACGTTGGAAAAAGAACCGCAGCTCTGCGCCGACATGGCGGCGGGGTTGGCCGAAGCTCTTGTCTTCACGATGCTTAATCCCGATGAGGCGGTAAAACTCTTCCTCAAGGAGGTTCCCGAGATCGCGTTGAGCGCGGACGGAGCGGAGCGCACACGTCTGGGCATCGGAATTCTCAACGTCTCGCTGCTGCACGCGCCGCTGCAGGAACATGGCATCGGCTATGCGGTCCCGGCTGACTACCAAGCAATGACCGAGCTTGTGATGACCTATGTCGCGGACAGCGCCGACAAAACGCCGGACCAGAGCGTCCTGTTCACCAATGAATTCGCGGGGAAGATCAAGCTGACTCAGGCCGAGTGGGACAAGGCCATGGAGAACGCCAAGCCGTATCGCCAATACCTGGCGTGAGGACTGCCGTCATGGACGGATTTATCCGGGTCGAGAATATCAGCAAGGTCTACCAGACCGGACGTGACGCCGTCGAGGCAATCTCCAGTGTCTCCTTTCTCGCCAACGAAGGGGAGTTCATCGCCATCCTCGGTCCTTCCGGCTGCGGTAAATCAACTCTTCTGATGATGTGCGGCGGGCTCGAATCGATCACCTCAGGCAGGATCAGCATTGCGCACACACCAGTGACCGGACCGCGAGCGAGCGTCGGCGTCATGTTCCAGGACAGCACACTGCTACCCTGGAGGACCGTGATCGAGAACATTCTCTTTCCAGTCAAAATCCAGCGGCGGCCGATGGCCCACTACCGCGCGCGTGCTGAAGAACTCATCGAAATGGTTGGCCTGAGTGGCTTTGCTTACAAAAAGCCGCATCAGCTATCGGGCGGTATGCGCCAACGCGTCGCGATGTGCCGCGCGCTGGTCACCGACCCCGACATTCTTCTTATGGATGAACCCTTCTCGGCCCTCGACGCGATTACGCGCGACGAGATGAACGACGCCCTGCTCGACATCTGGGACCGCTACCGCAAGACGGGACTATTCGTCACCCACTCCATTCGCGAGGCGGTCTACCTCGCCGACCGCGTGTTGGTTATGACGCGGCGTCCGGCGACCATAGTGGCTGACGTTCGCGTTCCATTCGGCCGGCCGCGGCACAATAGCATCGGCGGGAGCCCGGAGTTCAATGCGATCTGCGATGAACTGCGCAGCCTGATTGAGCACAAGCGAGCACCACGTTGGAACGGAACCAAGGCGGCATGAAGCTCGAGCTGTCTACGCGGCGAAGCGCAACAGTGGAAGCGGCCTATGCAGTGGGTCTGCCCGCCGCGCTTGGCGTCGTTACCCTCGCCGCGTGGCAGCTCGGAGTGAAGCTCTTCGGAATTTCACCTGTCATTTTGCCTGGGCCAAGTGACATCGCGGTCTCATTCAATGGGATCACTGGCGACCTGATTCACCATGCCTGGGCGACCGGATCGGAGGCGCTGTTTGCGTTTATACTGTCCTGCGCGTTCGGCCTCGCACTGGCGCTCCTTCTTGGCTCCTCGGCGGTCGCATTCGAAATGCTTTATCCCAACCTTATCGTCTTTCAGATCATCCCAAAGATCGCGCTTGCGCCACTCTTCACGTTTTGGCTCGGCATCGCGACAACCTCGCGATTGTCTTATGCGGTGTTCATCAGCTTCTTTCCAGTCGCCCTATCGACGATGACGGGGCTCAAACGAGCTGATGCGAACGCATTACTCTTGTGCCGCGCGCTCGGAGCAAGCCGCTGGCAGACATTTTTTTCGGTGCAGGTTCCCTACTCTTTGCCTTATTTTTTCAGCGGCGCAAAAATCGCTGCCACCATGTCGATCATCGGGATCGTCGTCGGCGAGTTCATCTCCGCCGACGAAGGGCTCGGCTACTATATCCTGCGCGCCGAGTCCTACGGCCAGACCGCACGGATTTTTGCCGCGCTTATCGTCCTCTGTGGCCTCGGGCTGTTGCTATACGTGCTCCCGGTTCAAAGCGAACGCATCGTACGCAAATGGTGGAGCGAATAATGGAGGCGATGTCATGCAGCAGGACTCGACCATTTCACGCCGGCGGTTGTTGCAGACCAGTGTCTCTGCAGTTGCCACGGCCGCCTTCCCGCTTCCCACTCTCGCTCAGACGCGCACTGTGAAGTTCACTCTGCCTTGGCTTGCTCAAGGCACCAGTGCCTTTCCGTTTGTGGGCAAGGAGAAGGGCTTCTTCAGTAAGCGGGGCATCGACCTGCAGATCAGCCGCGGCTTCGGTTCGTTCCCCGCCTCCCAGGCGATCGCGAACGGGCAATTCGATTATGGTATGGTGATTTCGGCGCCGCTCGTATTGATGGTGGCCAAGGGTCTTCCACTGCGCGGCCTCGCTACCATCGACTATGACGCCATGATGGGAGTTGGCGTTCTGGAGGGCAGCAGCATCAAAGCGCCGGCCGACCTTGTCGGCAAGAAGATGGCGACCGTGCCAGCCTCTGCGGAATCCCCGTTTTTTGCAGCATATGCCAAGCGTATTGGCATCGACCCTGCGAAAGTCACCATTGTTAATGTCGATCCAAAGGTGGCCGAGCGCACGTTGTCGGACGGCCAAGTCGACGCCATGACCGGCGTCGCCTCGTCGAGCTTGCCGATCCTCCTCTCGCAAAACCATCCGGCACGGTGGATGCTCTACTCGTCGGCTGGCATTCCGACCTACGGCACCGACATTGTCAGTACGCAAACCGTTGTCGACGGCGATCCAGGCCTTGCCGCAGCCATGGTCGACGGTTTGTTGGAGAGCGTCGCATTCACGCTGACCGAGCCTGAAGAATCTGCCGATATCTTCTTCAAGGCCGTACCAGAGGCCGGGCTGACCGCAAGCGCGCGCGACTTCATCCACATCGGCATGGCCCTGCACCGCTACGCCATCGCCAAACCGATGCCAATGGAGCACGGCCTGGGATGGGGCGACCCCGCTGTTTATGACGCAATCAGTGACCTGGCGATGACCTATCTGTCGACCCCTGAAATGAAGAAGCCAAGCGTCGACAGCTGGTATTCAAACAAGTTTGCGGGAAACATCAAACTGACGTCGGAACAGTGGGCGAAAGTCGTCGCGAGTGTGGGAGATTACAGAAAGTATTTGGTTTAACCTCCTTCCCTCCGAAAGGATTGATGTCTACAGCTTGAGGCTGACGTGTCAGCTCAAGGTCGAACTAATGTCCGCTCCACTCATTGAGTGTTACGATGTTACTTCAGCCGGCGGCGGAAACGAGGCCGTACAGATCGCCGAGCGTCCAAGGGTCTATAGTCCGGATATCCAGGGGTGCCTCGTTGAGTATTCCGATTTAACGTTCGGGGCCATCCGGCGCAGGGAATGTCAATGAAGGAGGCCATGGGGCAGGTCGATTCGCCGTCCCTCCCGTCGGCCCAGGACCTCGGACGAGCCAGAAATAATCTCGTCACAGGTGTGCTGCCGTTCGCTTTCGGCCGCCGCGTCCTGCTGCCGATCCTGTTTGCTGGCGCCGTTGCGCTGGTCTGGGAATTCGGCACTCGGGCCGCCAATATTTCGCCTCTCGTGATCGTGCCACCAAGCGCTGTGTGGCGGGTGATCACTGCGTCATTTGGTATTCTCCTGCAACAATCTGTTCCGACGGTCGTGGAAACATTGATCGGTTTCGCTCTGGCGTCTGCCATCGGAGTGGTCGCCGGAACGGCGCTGGTGCTCTCCCGCCGGGTGAGCCAGGCGCTCTACCCACATATCCTTACTTTTCAACTCATTCCGAAGGTGGCGGTGGCTCCCCTGTTCATCGTGTGGTTCGGCGTTGGTCCGACGTCGCGGCTGTCGCTTGCCGTCTTTATGGCGTTCTTTCCGGTGATCATTTCGACCGCGACAGGGCTGCTCAGTGCCGACCGCAACGTCGTTCGCATGGCGCGGTCGCAAACCGCCTCGCCGTGGCAGATTTTCTATAGCGTACGGATCCCCTACGCGCTGCCACACATCTTCGCAGGACTCAAAGTGGCGGTGACGATGGCGATGATTGGTGTCATCGTCGGCGAGTTTGTCACCGCGCAAGCGGGACTGGGTTACATTATCATGATGGCGTCCTCGGCGGCCGAAACCGCGCTGGTGTTCGCCGCTATTTTCCTGTTGTGTGTGGTCGGACTTACCTTATATGGCGCTGTCGCCCTGGCCGAATGGCTGATCGACCGCCGGATGGGCATCTCCATTACGTCGAGCGAGTTCTGATGACGACGCATTTCCAGTCGCCCAGCCATGATCACGTCGTGGGTGGCAATCACAGGCTGTCAGCGCACCAGGTGACTTGCAGGTTGCCTACAAAAAATCGTTGCGAGGGATGACTGTTAAAAGTCAACACTCGAGCGGGCGCGCCAACGGCGAGAGCCCGCCCTATCCAAATGGCATCGCAGAAACTCACGTAGCGTGATGCATCGAAAGGCCACAATTGCGATCATAGGCGCCGGACTCGGTGGCCTGACCGTTGCCGGCTTCCTGCAACGATCAGGCTTTGCCGTAACAGTGTATGAGCAGGCCGAAGCGTTCAGCCGGATCGGGGCGGGAATCATTCTGAGCGCGAACGTAATGAAGGTCCTGCGCCGTCTCGGCATTGAACGCAGGCTCCTGGAGATCGGCATCAAGCCTCGATCTTATATCAGCCGCGCTTGGGATAGCGGTGAGACGCTGTATGAAATCGAGTTTGATGCCGCAAGCGAACAGCGTTTCGGCGGGCCGTATCTGAACGTTCACCGAGGAGACCTGCACGCCGTGCTGGAATGGGTCGTTGCGCCGGGAACGATCGCCTTCAATCATCGTTTGATCGGTCTCGATGAGAAGCGCGACGCGATCTCCCTCTCCTTCGAAAACGGCTTGCGCGTGGATGCCGATATCGTCGTCGGCGCCGATGGCCTCAAGTCCAGTGTTCGAGAATATCTGTTCGGAGTGGAACCGCCGCGCTTCGTGGGCGCTGTGGCACACAGAGCGATCTTTGCCGCAGAGCGGCTCAACGAATTCAAGATCCCGGACTGCACCAAATGGTGGGGCCGGGATCGCCATATCCTACCCTACTTTATGACCAACAGACGCGACGAGATATACGTTATCGGCGTTGTTCCGGCGGCGCGATGGAACAGTGACGCGGCCTCGTTGCCCTCTTCTCGCGAGGAACTGCTCACGTCATTCGCCGATTTCCATTCCGATCTGCTCCGCATTCTGGAGGCTGTCGACGATGTGAGCATGTGGCCGATTTTCGACCGCGATCGTAATGATCACTGGAGTGGTGGCCGAATTGTGCTCCTGGGCGACGCTTGTCATCCGATGCGGCCCTATATGGCGGGAGGTGGCGCCATGGCCATCGAGGATGGCGCCATCCTGAGCCGTTGCCTCGAGACTTTTGACGATTACGCCGAGGCTTTCCGCTGGTACGAGGCAACACGCATCGATCGGGTTGCTGAGGTACAGCGCATCTCAATCGAGAACAGTTGGATGCGCGGGCCAACCGATATTGACTGGTTCTACTGCTACGATGCGTGTATTGCACCACTGCTTAAACCGGCTTGAAAAAAATGCATTTGACCGTCCACACATGGATTGTCGGGGGCTATCCAGTCGATCCATTGTCATTGGAAGCGGTGCAGTTCGGCCGGAGGACTGGCGGTGTGCCAATGCAGGCGGACGATGCAAGATGACAACCATATTCGAGCCGAAGCCGGATCCGATGATCCAACGCGATTTCATCGGCTACGGCGAATCTCCCCCCAATCCGGCATGGCCCGACGGGGCTGTGATCGCGGTGAATTTCAATCTCAACGTCGAGGGCGGCGGAGAATCGACGCTTGCGAATGGCGATGAGACGTCCGAGGGCATGCTCAACGACATCGGTGTCAGCGCACAGGCCCGTCGCGTGCCACTGGTCGAATCGATCTTCGAATTCGGCAGCCGCCGCGGCGCTTGGCGCTTGCTCGACGTTTTCCGCGAATTCTCCATCCCTATAAGCATCCTGGGCGTGGCCCGTGCGCTCGAGCTAAGCCCCGAACTCGCTCGGGCCTGTATCGAACGCGGACATGAGATTGTTAGTCACGGCTATCGCTGGATCGATTATGGCGCGGTGCCTGAGCAAATCGAACGCGAGCATATCCGGCGTGCGATCGAAAGTCTGACAAAGTTGACCGGCACCCGCCCGGTCGGATGGATGACGGGGCGACCGGGCCCCAACACGCGACGGCTTCTCGTGGAAGCCGGAGGATTTCTCTATGACCGCGATTCTCTTGCGGATGAATTGCCCTATTGGCTGCGAATTCAGGACCAACCTCACCTCGTCGTTCCCTATTCCTACGAGGCGAACGACAATCGATTCAACGAGAACAGCGGCTTCTCGACTAGCGAGGATTTCTTCACATACATGCGAGACGCCTTCGACCTGCTCTATCGCGAGGGCGCAAATGGCTCGCCGAAACTTCTGTCCATTGGGCTGCATGACCGATTGATCGGAAGACCCGGCCGCTGTGTCGGGCTGATCAAACTCCTCGAGCACTTGCGTCGCTTTCAGGGGGTATGGTTCTGTCGCGGTATCGATATTGCGGAACACTGGTATAAGGCGTTTCCAGCCAAGGCGGGCTGAAGGTTCAGGTCTCGACCACGACCGGCCGCCCTGCGAGCAGCGGCGATGCGAAGCGCGCAGAGTATTCAGCCCACTAGGACGCCCGTGCGCGGGAGCATCCTCAGGAATCAGCGCATCGACTGAACGCTAAGCTACTACTCTCTGCGTGGCGTGTCGGACCCCGCGAGGTGGTACATTCGAGAACAGCGGGCTCAAGCCCTCAGCCATCGTCGGATGCGCGAAAGCGGCCTCGGAAAGCGTCGAATAGGAGAGGCCCGCCAGCATCGCCGTGTGCACCGCGGCCATGACTTCACCTGCTTCAGCACCGATCATTGTGAATCCGAGAATGCGATCGTTGGTGTCACCGATAAGTGCCTTCATAAAGCCCTGCCTCCGATCAGTCGCCTGCGCTCCGAGCACGGATTCCATCGGAAGCCTAGCGACGCGTGCCATGATCCCTCGGCGTTCCGCTTCGCCCTCGCTCAGTCCCACGCGGGCCAGCGGGGGATCCGTGAACATACAATAGGGAACCAGTCGATCGCGCGTGCTGCGATGCTTGCCTGCCAGATTGTCACGAATGATGCGAAAATCGTCTTCGGATATGTGGGTGAATTGCGGGCTGCCGGCGCATTCCCCCATGGCCCAAACCTCAGAAGCAGTCGTCTCCAGCCGATCATTCACGCGAATATAACCACGATTGTCCAACTCGACACCGACTTCCGTAAGTCCGATCCCGGCAGTGTTTGGAACACGCCCGACCGCGACCAGAATGTCGCTGCCCTCGATTGTTTGCTCTTCCGAACCCGTGCGCACATCAAGACTAACTCTCTCTCCGGAGTGCCCCCGTATCCGGAGCATCTCGGTCTCCACGAGAACTTGAATGCCTTCGTCGGTGAGAATTCGCCGCATCTCCTGCGAAACATCGATGTCCTCGCGCCCCATAAGTTGAGGGCCAGCCTCGATGACAGTGACCTTGCTGCCGAAGCGACGATAAGCCTGTGCGAATTCGAGGCCGGAATAACCCCCGCCGATTACGATCAGATGCGATGGCAAACGGTCAAGCTCCAGAGCTTCAACATGGGTGAGCGGTCGGGCAGCGTCGAGGCCGGGAACGCTTGGGAGGGCAGCGTGGGTCCCGACGTTGAGGAAAACCTTCTCTCCCGCCAGCACACGCGTCCCACCGTCATTCAGGGTCACCTCAAGCTGTTTTGGCGCTACAAAACGCCCGCTTCCCATGATCAATTCAGCGCCACTCGCCTTATAAATCTGAAGATGATTCCACACTTGGCGTTGAACCATCTCGTGCTTGCGCCGAAGAACTGCTACCATATCGACGTCGACAGAATCTGTGACCGTGCCATATTGTACGCTCTGACGCACGAGATGTGCGACTCGCGCACTCGAGATTTCGTTCTTGCTGGGCATGCAGGCGATGTTGGGGCAAGCGCCACCAATCCAGCGCCGCTCGACGACGGCGGTGTGTTGCCCTGATCGCGCCATGTGCCAAGCCATGAGCTTGCCGCCCGTCCCACTGCCAAGGACGAGGACTTCAAACTGTTCTGTTTTAGGCATTGTGGCTTCTCCGTATGAGGACTTCCTGCTTCCGAAGCGCGCGAATGTCAGGATGTAGCATCGGAGCTACCCCGACTTTTCGGCGATTGGAGCGATCGATGCAAACGCAAGTTCGAAGACGTCGGCTGCAGCCCTTGTCGGCATTCGCGACTGTTAGTTTTTCATTGCCCCGGTTGTCCGTGACGTATGGCTAAAACCCACCGTCATCATGCGCTGGATGACGGCCACGGCAACGACAACACCGCCGCGACGTAAAAACTGAAAGAATCTCTGGCGTTTAATTTGTCTCGAAGTTGAGA
>Ga0187783_10003754_pt1 | contig 11205 bp, 9 predicted proteins | sample 1015_SJ02_MP02_2_FD_132471 | JGI IMG/M metagenome (GOLD analysis project Ga0187783, IMG submission 132471) | Tropical peat soil microbial communities from peatlands in Department of Meta, Colombia - 1015_SJ02_MP02_20_MG | ecosystem: Environmental > Terrestrial > Soil > Wetlands > Peat | place...
TCTCAGCGCGGTCCGCTCCTCGGCCGCGCTCGCCCATGCGATCATCGTGCGCACATCGCCCGAGCAGGGAAAGGCGGCGCCGAAAACGATTGGCAAAGTCGAGGTATGGTATGATGCTGGGATGGCTAAGTCCTTCGGTGTGCCACGACCAAGCACATCACGCGCCGACCTGTTGCTAATTTACAACGCGCGAAAAAACTTCGCCCCTCCCGTAATTCCTGGTGACGTTTAGCCGCCACCTGAAACGTCCACTCCATCAATCGCGAAGCTTGTGGCCGTTTCAAGAGGAGGCAACGATGGCACTCGTCGAGCATAGGAGACAATTGAAAAGAAAAGATCGGCTTTGTGCCACGACCCTTTGGGCGGCGCTTGCCTTGAACGTCGCCGACTTTCCGCCGCGCGCTCTCGCTCAGTCCGCGGATGCGGGTGCGCCGGGCGGAGGTGGGGGCAACATCGCGCTGCCGACGGTTGAGGTCACGGCCAATCAAAGCGGCGGTGTTGGGACGGGCCAGGGCGGCCCGCCGCAGAGCCCGGCGGAGCAGGCAGGCTACAGCGCGCCGCCCGTTGAACAAAGCACCACCAAGATCGACGTGCCAACGTTCGATTTGCCCATATCGGTGCAGACCGTGCCTGAACAAGTAATTGTTGATCAGAACGCGACGAATGTTCAGGACGCACTCGAAAATGTGAGCGGCGTGCGCTCCGACAACAACAATATCGGATGTTATACTATAGCATTCGGGGCTTCCAGACGCAGAATACCTTCCACGACGGCCTGTTGCTCGGGCCTGCGATTGCGCAATGCTACGACACCGCCAATCTGCGAGCGGTGGAGGTATTGAAAGGGCCCGCGTCCTTTCTCTTCGGCCGCTCGGACCCGGGCGGCATTATCAATCTCGTGACCAAGACGCCGTTAGACACGCCTTATTATAGCATCCAGCAGCAAGGCGGCTCCTTCGGCTTGGCGCGCACGGTTTGGGACCTCACTGGACCGGTTGCTATCGAAGGCTTCCCGGACAAGGCCGTCAGCTTCCGCTTGTCGGGCGCCTACACAACAGGCGGTTAATGGTGGGATTTTACCGACACCCAGCATACCTTCCTTTCCCCCGCCATTACCTGGCATATCGATCCAGCCACGACTCTAACGGTCGAGGCGGAGTATAACCGCGAAGACGGGCGCTCCAACACCGGACAAGTCGCGGTCGGCATGTATCCCGCCAACGTCCCTGTTACGCGCAGCTATCTCGAACCCGACGAGCCGCCGGATACGGTTCGCAGCTCGCTCATCAGTTATAACTTCAAGCATGATTTCGATTCGAATTGGACGATCACCAACCGCTTTCTCGCCGCCCGCGCTACGCTTGAATCGGATGATGCGGCCAACAATTTCCTGGAACCAGACAATGTCACCTTGGACCGGACCATCCTTTACCAAAAACTGACCGGCACCAACTATTCGACGAACCTCGACCTCACGGGAAAATTTTATGTTCTCGGAGCCAAGAACGACGTCTTGATCGGAACCGACTATTTTTACAGCTTCTACAACTATATCATATCGGCAAATGGAAGCTTTCCGATCAATATTTATTCTCCGGTCGATGGCACGATTCCATACTGGGAATTTGCCTCCGCCGCCGCCATGGCCTGGCAAGGCACGGCCGACCAGTTTACGACGTTCGGCGCCTTTCAAAACCGGCAGCTCGGCGTCTATGCGCAGGATTCCATCACCCTTTTCGACAACCTCCATATATTGATCGGCGGGCGTTATGACCTCACAGACCAGCACGTCGCCTATGAGCCCACTTTCGCCGCAGACCAGGCAGCCTACAATACATCGCCTGACGCGCACAACCATGCACCGAGCCCTCGCATCGGGATCAATTTTGAACCCGTTCCATGGATTAGCTTTTACGGCAGCTACACGAGGTCCTTCGGGATAAATAATGGTTTCACGCCGCAAGGCACCATCATTCCGCCGGAGACTGCTGTGGGATGGGAGGGCGGCGTCAAGACGAAATTGCTTGACGAAAGGCTGACCGCAACACTTGCCTTTTTCGACATTGCAAGAAGCAATGTTTTCACGCCGCTTCAAAACCAGTTTAATCCGCTGCTTGGCCGCGGCATTGGTCTTGTCCGCAGTCAGGGCGTCGAGGTGGATACGCTCGGCAAGATTACCAATGACCTTAACGTCATTGCCAGCTACGCCCATATCGATGAGAAAGTCGTTCAGGATATTCTTGGCCCCGGCAGCACGCTCGGTAACACGCTGGACAACGTCCCGGCAAATTCTGGGAGCTTGTTCCTCGCTTATACCTTTCCCACGGACAATCTATTACATGGCTTGCGTGTGGGCGGCGGCGTCTACGCCGTGGGCAGACGGTGGGGAGACGACCAAGATACCTTTTATCTGCCGGCCTATGCCCGACTTGATGCTTTCGCAGCTTATTCCCAAGTGATCGGCCCGACGAAATGGACGCTGCAAGTCAATGTCAAAAACATTGCCAACACGACGTATTACACGGGCACTGACAACTTTTTCAATTTTGTGAGCAGTTTCCGGACGGGCATCTTCACCGGCACGCCGCGCACAGTTGCTGTGTCGCTCCGCGCGGAGTTTTGACCTATGATCCGCTACACTTTGTTTCCCCCATCGCTGGGCGGGCCTCGCTACGGCGGGTTTTCACATCGAAGCGGCTTGCAAGGTTCGGATTTCGCCTTTGGCGGCCGTCCAAACGAGCGTGACCTTGCCCGCTTGCGAGGTGATATCTGGTGCCCGGCCTGGCCAGGCGCCGAGATGTGCAGGATTACCTTGCGGATCGATCCCGGCCAGCACCACTTGATCGGCGCGATCATCGCGCCGATCCTCGAAAGTGATCCACACATGGTCGCTGCCATCCACCGCGAGCTTGACGTCGGCATAGGGCACCCAGCCCTCCGCGAGAAGCGGCAACGGCGCCGAAAAAGTTTTTCCTTGATCGGACGAGACCGCATAATAGATCCCGGGTCGCACACTGGTTCCCGTGTACCAGGCGACATGAACGCGTCCCTTCGAGTCGACGGCGATTCCATGTGTGATCTCCGGGCAGCTCCCGGCCTTGAATCGATCGTCATGCACCTTGACGGGAGAGGTCCAGGACACACCGCCATCGCGCGAGGCCGAAATTACGATATCCCGCACCGAGTCGTAGGAACCTTTGAACTGGCTTAGCTTGGCCCGCCAGGCGCTATAATATGTTCCGTCAGGAGCAATCGTCAGGCTTACACGGCTGCGTTCCGACGCCGTGTCCGCGATCAACACGCTGGGGGTGAAGCTCACTCCCCCATTTGTCGAGCGCGCGATACGCACCTCGACCTTAGGCTGGCCCGAATTAAGCCAGGGCTCGACCTTCGGCCGTTGCTCTTCCGGCAGCGCAGCGCGGCTGATGGCCTCGCGATAGTCCAGCCAGGCCACAACAACTGTTCCGTCGGAAGCTATGGCCATGTTGGCCATTTCGGCGCTGGTCTCGACCCCCTCGGCCGTGACGACATCCACCGGCATGGCAAAGCTGCGGCCCCCATCGGTCGAACGGGAGAGCCGGAGTATCCCACGGCCCGACTTAAGATAGGGCGTCGGAACGAGACGCTCGTAAAGGACATAGACCTCGCCCCTTGGATCGACAGCGACCTGGGGAGGGCTCACACTCGATAAAACAATTCCCTCATCGCTCGCGCTGACCACCACCGGACTACCGTAACCCAGCTCGTCATCTCTGGAGCGGGAGACAACCACTTCGAAGGAAGATTTGCTCGGGCGGATCCATGCCACAAAACGAGCGCCGGTCTTCGCGTCAAAGGCAACCGTCGGATTGGCGCCGTTCGTCACGAGGCTTACCGGGTCAGACAAGCGCGGAGCAAAGTTTGGCTCAGCAACTGAACTCATCGCCGCGAAAATGAGAGTTCCGGCTAACACCACTGCTTTCATGAAGCCACCTCAAAAAACGTGAACAACGCCGGTTTGTGTTGGGGGGTGAGCTTAGTGAGAAGCGGGCCTCGCAGCTCAAAGACTTTTTATGTAACGGACGAGCGCCTCGACCTCCGAGTCAGTAAGCTTTTTTCCTGGCATCGCCCCACTCATGATACCTCTCTCGAAGCCAGCAACGATCTCGGCGTCGGGATCAATAATGGCGCGCCTGAGGTAGGCATCGTCTCGGGTAAACTGGCGGCCGTCGTCGAGCGCCACCTCCTCGCCAAATAAGCCTTTCCATGTGGGCCCCACGCCTTTAGAGCCGTCAGTCGAGTGGCAATTCGTGCAGCCGCGCTGTTCCGCGAGGCGCCGGCCGCGCTCAATTGCGGCTTTAAGGTCAGCCGCATCCGGAGTGTTTGCGCTCTTCTCGAGGGCTAGATCGATAACTTCCAAATTGTCAGGAGAGCGAGGATCCATCTGTCCACTCCAGCGGCGTACGATCGTTCCGTCGCGATCGACCAGCAATGTCGCGGGGACGCCCAACACCCTAAATCGCTTGGCGAAGTTATCGGCTGGGTCCCGCCAGATGGTAAAGGTGAGGCCCGTGTTTTCGACAAACCGTTGCACCTTTCCGTCGACCTCTCCCTCGTCGACATTCACGCCTACCACTTCTAGACCCCGGTTCCGATAGCTTTGGTAAAAGGCTTCGAAATCTGGCAATTCGGCCCGGCAAGGTGGACACCAGGTGGCCCATGTATTAAGCAGGACTACTTTTCCACGAAGCCCGGCGAGCGTCGCTTCCGCGTCGCTCCCGAGCACGCGCGCACTATAATCCGGCGCTTTCTGGGCTTCCTCACCAAGTGCCCACGTCGAGAAACAGGCTGCGAACGAAATAGCTATGGCCAAGCTTAGCAGGGCGTGGACGGTCCTCCCTGCCCTCACGATCCTGTCCCCGGGCGGACTACAATCACATTGATCGCAGCACCACCGTGTTCGTCGCTGCCGGGCGGCAGGGTGCTCCAGGTAACCACTGCGGTGTTGCCGACGGTCGCTAGATCGGGAGTCGTCCCGGGCCAAGGCTCGGCCCAGGAAAGAGACCCATCGGAGGCGATTCTCACTAAGCGGATGAGATCGGTGTCGCCGCGCCGATCCTCGAACGCCACCCAGACGTTGTCCGTCTCGTCGAGGGCAAGCTTAACGTCCGCGTAAGGTATCCATTCGTCGGTGAGCAGCGCGACCGGCTCAGAAAAACTCCGCCCTTGGTCGGAGGATACGGCGTAGAAGACGCCGGGATGCCGCTCGGTGCCCGTGTACCAGGCCGCATGCAGACGCCCCATGGAATCAACCGAAAGTCCGGAATTAACATCCGGGCAGCCGCTGATCTTAAAGCTATCATCGTGGATCTTTAGGGGATCTGACCAGGTCACTCCGTGATCGTGCGAAGCAGAAACAACGATGTCGCGAACGGCGTCCACCGAGCCTTTCAATTCCCGCCATGCGGCGCGCGTGCTGGCGTAGAGAGGGCTATCCGGGCCTTGCGCAACTTTCGTCCCACAGCAGCCGCAGACCGGCTTTGTTACCAAGGTGCTTTTGGCGAAGCTGCGCCCGCCATCCGTGGAGCGCGCCAGGCGCAATTGCGGTGCGGGCTCCGGTTCATCTTTCGCCGGCGGGTTCGCATGGGCCTTCACTTCGCGGTAGTCGAGCCAGGATGCATAGAGGCTGCCGTCGGGGGCGGGGAACAGATTGGTCATGCCCGTCATACATACTGCTCCTTCGACGGCTTTACTCGCGATCTCGATCGGCTCAGCAAAGCTGCCGCCGCCGTCCTCCGACTGAGCTAACCGCAACAGAAGGCCGCCGCACAGAGGATCAGGCCCCTCGGTTCTGTAGAGAACATAGATTTGCCCCTTGAGACCGGCTACGACCTGAGCGGGGGTGACTTTGGAGGATTGAACGTTTTCTCGTGGAGAAGTGACCACTACCGACGTTCCGAAATGACGCCCGCCATCATCGGAGCGGGCCAGCAGAACCTGACCATTGGGATCGTGCTTCCTGCCGTTCTTGGCCGGCTCCGCGCCCGCCACAACTTGAACGTCCTGCGTCCAGGCAACGTGCACGCTCCCAGTGCTCCGGTCCACAGCCACGGTCGGGTAGTGCCCGCCCGCTTGCTCAACGGTCACGGATTCCGATAAAACCAGCGCGGGCGGTCGGGACGCGGGGACGCCGGGCACCCTATTCTCGGCCCGAGGAGCAACCCCGACACTCATGATCACGCACCCGCCGAGCAGAGCGGCAATAGTGGTCCCGTTTGAGGGCATCATGGATTTTCCTCCCAAATTCAACCTCCGCCTCGCCGCTTGGCCACGAAGGTAACACCAGACCTTTTTGTGAACGTCCGATGGCTCAATTTCACGACTCCATTCTTGCCATCGGCGTCAAGACGCCGCAAAGGGACCTTGATGTCCTCAGATTAATTGAGACGGATAACGGCCATATGTGGCGGAGGACGCGGCTCATCGGACAATCGGGCTAAATTTTTCGCCCAGCTTGGCGGAATTTTTGCTCCGGAACGTCTTAGGTTCTTTGAGGGGCTGTCCGAACGCGGACGTATGTCTTTCCCTTCTTAGACTCGTCCGCATCGTCGCTCCATGTGGACGGCCTCTCACCGTGAGTGATAGAGCCTCCCCACCTTCGCGGAAGAATGACCGTGCAAGGTGAATGACTGAATGGGCTGGTGCTGGTAACACGCCAGCCCTCTTTTTCGGCCTGTCAAAGCTAAGTTAAACCGCCTTGCCTGGAATTGAGAATTAACTTTTCTGCCCGCCTTATTTCCCGGGCGCTTTGCCGCGCCGAAGGCCCGGCGGTGTGCCCGCGCGCTCGACAGGGCGTGCCACGTCGCCGTAACGTAGAATGAGCACTCGATCGCGAATGGGGCTCCGTTTCAGGGGATCTGGGGTACCTGCTTGATATAGACAACGCAGCAACAACATACGATCCGCCTCATAACCTCGGGCCCTCTGTTATCGTTTTTCGGAGGCTCGAGAGTCTGAATCGTGATACGAAGGCCGTTCGAACCAAAGCTGGCCAGAGCAAGGACCGCTGCAATGACGGAACTATTAGTCGGGGATGCCGCGCCGAAACTTATTCTTGGCGAATATCTGAAGGGAGAGCCCGTCGCCGAGCTCGTCCCCGGCAACGTTTACGTCATCGAATTTTGGACATCGTCATGCGGCCCTTGCAGGACGAGCATCCCACATCTCACGGAGCTGCAGAAAAAATTCCCGCAGGTCACAATAATCGGCGTGACGCCGCAAGCAGACACAATGGCCGCCAGAACCCTTGTCGCGGAGATGGGCGAGCAAATCGGCTATAGGATCGCGCTGGACAAATTACTGACTAATGACGCGGATGAAAGCGCAGTGTGGTGGACGAACCGCTGGATGGCCCGTCATTGGTTATTAGCAAGTTATCGCTTGGGCGTTCCTTGCGCATTCATTGTCGACAGGGCGGGCGCGGTCGCCTGGATTGGCCATCCGATGGAAATGGACGTACCACTCACCGAGATTGTAGACGGCATTTGGGATTTGCCGGCAAAGGCTCACGCGTACCAAGTGGCACTCACTGAGAGTAAGGAACGGGAGAAGTTCCTGCTGCAAATGGAGGTCTTGAAGGCAAGAGACAGCGCTGCGGTTGTTGCTGCCATTGACAAAGGGATAGCTGTCGAGCCCGCTCTCGAAAAAATGTCCGGATATATGTTCCCATTTCAGAAGCTCGGAAGCCTCATGTATGACGACGCTGTGAAGCCTAGCGCGAGCGCCATGCCCTACGTCGCCTATCTGGTCAACGCCCTCTGCCGCGATGATATCCGGGCTCTGCTCCGGTTAAGCACCGTGCTGCTCGGTCCTCACCAAATGGAAGCTCCAGGCGGTGGCTTCGCGCAGGAAACCGGGTTTCTCGATCTCGCTTTGCAAGCCTTGCATCAAATCGAAGATTTGCTCTGCCAGCACCCGCAGCCAGATGATTTCTCGCCTCCGTATTTCATGCAATTTGAAGCGAACTTTGCACGCGCTCTCCTTGCAAAAGGAAAAAACAGCGAGGCGCTCGATCGTGCTCTGCGCGCTCAGCGTTGGGGGAAAGACGCCAGAGTTCCGGATAAGATTATGAAGCAGCAGGAAGAGCTAGTGAGCGAATGCCAACGTCGGCTCAATCAATGAGCTGCCCACCCTGCGGCGGGTAACCTCGCACGGGAGCTAGTTACGATGGGATGGAGGGATAAGGCGCGAACTATCGCGCCGAGAAAGGTCAAGTATTCGCGTTGACCATACGGCTATCGCTCGGCCGGACGATCTGATCATTTTGCGTAATCACGCTCTCGCCATGCGTAATAGCAACCGAAACTTCAAGCAGCCACGCGAGAATGATCGCGATCTTCAGGCGGGTCAAACTCCATCGTTCCTGCATAAGCTTTACCATGAGCTGAAGAGCCTCTGTTCATCGCCCAAATTAAGGCGACGCTCGAAGCGTGAGCGATATTCCGGGGTTTAAGCGGCGGAAGGTGAAGCAATGCGAAGTGGGCGCGACGAACTGCTACCTTTTGCTACCCGATACTTTTGTTACCGCCTTCGAGCGGATCGTCTGCTCGCGGCCGTTTTGATCGGGTGGATGAGCTAGCGATTATCTAAGAAACTATTTTATGAATCGCGGCCGGCAACCAAGCCGCCGCCGCCAAGGCCGGGCGGCTGATGTATTCCGGCACCCGCCGCCGCTCCACGACGCTCGTTGGAAAATCTTCGCGCCCTGCGCTTCTTCCACCAGATATAGACGCCCGTCACCGACAGCGCGGTGATGACAAACCCCATGATACAAACAAAAATCTGCATCGGCAGGCCGAAGACGGCAGCCAGGTGGAGCCAATAAAGCCATCGAGTGAGCACATCGCCAGCCGGCTCGGACGTGCTTCCCGGCCAGGCCGCTTGAAGCATGGCGCCTGTATCGGCGTCGAACGTCACTGAGGTCCGGAACGATTTTTCCCCGTCCAGCGAGCTTTGGGCAGAGATGACGTAAACACCCTGATCGCGATCGAAATTGAGATATTTCTCTTTCTCTATGACAAAGCCATGCTGGCGCGCCTGCTCGCCGAGCAGGGCATGGCCCGTGGCATAAGCCTCCCGCCAGCCGAGACGCGGATGATCAAGCGGTTCTGCACGCGCGGGCAAACCTGCTGCCATAGGCTGCGACAATCCAAACAGAGTCTGCATCACCGGCTTGTAGACCTGGCTGAGATTGAAGCCGACGCTCGACCAGGCGAAGATAAAGAGCATTAGCCACGTCCAAAGACCAAAGGCGCGGTGAATATCGAAATTGATGCGATAGGCGCCGGCGTTGAGTTTAATCAGCCAGGCAGGCTTCCAGCGGCTCCACCAGGACTTCGCTCCGGGCGGGGCGTCGCCATTCACCCGCCACCGCAGCGGAAAAGTCAGATAGAAGCCGACGAAACAATCGATCGTCCAAACGAATGCGGTAATGCCGAGAATGGTGGCGCCCAGCTCGCCTGTGCTCCAAGGCAGCGCGAGGGCAAAATGCAGACGATAGAGAAAAGAGATGATGTCCTTGTGCGCCAGCGAAGGGCCGCTCCAGCTGTTGCGCTCGCCGAGCTTCTCGCCCGTATAGGGATCGAGATAGAACACGACAGCTTTTGCCATATAGTCGTCCGCAATCAAAGGGGGACCCGTCACAAATGGCACCGAGCGCGAAGGTTTGATATCGAGCGGGACGTCGTCGAACTGGGTCTCCGGATAGAGGGCCGCCGCTTTCTCGCGCAGCACGAACCCATCGAGTAGAGGCGCATCGCGCGGAGTCACTGTCAAAAGCTCGGGGTTGAGCCAGACGTCGAGCTCGTCGCGGAACGCGAGGACGCTGCCGGTGAGGCCGACGATGATGAGAAAAAGCGCCATCGCGAGGCCCGCCCAGCGATGCAGCCAAACCCAAAACGCGCGTGTCATGCTTGTGTCTCCATCCTGGCGCGGCGTGGCGGCCCGCCAATGTAATCGGGCCTGCCCGCATAAGACGGCTTGCGCGGCTACCTCGCGTCACACGCCGTCACTCAATATTTGGAAACAATAGGTGGCGGCGGCGGCGCAAATTTGTAGCTGAAGCCGACCTGCACTTGGTTCTGCGATAAATGGCGGTCTGCGGTGTAGCTCAGCCCGAGGGCTACGGCGGGGCATTATCCTTTCGGGAAGGGCGCAGGCGTGGCGGAAGGCCTCGCGAGAATGGAGACGAAAGCGCATGGTCAATATTTCGCGACGATGGGCGCTGGAGGGGGCAACAAGTCGAATTTGTAGCTGAAGCCGGCCTCCACCTGGTTTTGGTTCAATTGGTGGTTCGCGTTGAGTGACGAGCCAACTAAGCCGGACGCCAATGCTAATGCTCCGCCGTCAACAAAGGAGTTCGAAACAGTGCCGAAGCTGGTGTAGCGGTATTCGCCGCGCACCGACCAATGGCCGTCGATGGCGTATTCGATGCCGCCGCCCGCCGTCCAGCCGACCGGAAAGTTTGTAAAGAAGTTCGAACCTGTGAAGAGATTGCCGCCGTTTATGCCGGCGTTTCCGCTATAGTTGCCGATAAGCTGGTAGCTCGTTGGGTACTCGCCAAACGCGACGCCGCCGGTGGCGTAGATCAGAGCGCGGTCGAAGGCGTAGCCGAGGCGGGCGCGAATCGAACCCTGAACATTGGAGGCCGTCGACGCCGTCAAAGAGCTGCCGCCAAAGGTGGAGGGAAAGGAGGCTGTGCTGAGTGAGCTGGTCAGGTCGACGCTTCCTTCGACGCCGACCACCCATTGGTTGATCTGGTAGTTATAGCCGAGATGGGCGCCGCCAATCGCCCCGTTATGCGTATCGATGAAGCTGTTATTGACGGGGCTACCTGTCGAGGAATCAACTCCCGTGAAGTTCAAATTGCCGTTGTTCCAGGCATATCCGGCCTGGAAGCCGAGATCGATGCCAGTCCAGTCGACCGGTCCCAATGCCGGCGGCGGAAAAAGGCCGGCTGCAAAGGACGGTGTGGCGCCAGCCGTAGCGGAGCGGGGGTCGATCTTGGAAAAGGCCAGATGCGAGAGGTCAAAAAGAGCGGCGGTTTCCGGCGCCGAGCTGTCGAATTTGTAGCTGAAGCCGGTCTGCACCTGGTTTTGCGTCAGATGGCGGCTCGCGGTGTAGCTGATCCCGGTCCCGGCGGCCGGCACATCGGTGATGCGGCCAAAA
>Ga0187783_10003755_pt1 | contig 11204 bp, 6 predicted proteins | sample 1015_SJ02_MP02_2_FD_132471 | JGI IMG/M metagenome (GOLD analysis project Ga0187783, IMG submission 132471) | Tropical peat soil microbial communities from peatlands in Department of Meta, Colombia - 1015_SJ02_MP02_20_MG | ecosystem: Environmental > Terrestrial > Soil > Wetlands > Peat | place...
AATCTCCCCGGACTCTTCCCGCAGTTGGATTTCAATCCGTTTCACCCCACTATGCTTGATGGCATTGTTAAGGGCTTCCTGTAGAACTCGAAACAGGGAAATTCCGACTGCGAGTGGCAGGATACTGGACGCATCGCTTCTGAACTCGATCTCCAATTTCTGCCGCTCGGCGAATTCCTTGCACCAGCTTTTCATGCCTGCAACGACGCCCAGATATTCCAATTTTGAGGAGTGCAAATCGTGCGACAAGGCTTGAACGTCATTCGAGACCTCAGCCATTTGTCTTCGGAGTTCCTTCACGCGGGGCTGGATTTCAGAAGGATTCTCTCGCAGTTGTTCGAGTTCGAGCGACAGAATAGCGAGCCTCTGGTTGATGTCGTCATGAAGCTCTCTTCCAATGCGGGCGCGTTCTTGTTCCTGCGATTCGATCAACTTTCGACTCAAGTCTGAGAGTGCCTCTTCCATCTGTTTGCGACGGGTAATGTCCTCGGAAAAGATGAGAATCCCACCCGTACTGCCATCGAGGTTTTTCCACGGGCGAACTTCCCAGCGACACCAAATCGTGCCTTCTTCGCGATCCCAACGGTCTTCCTCGACTCTCAAGGTTTCTCCTTCAAGAGCGCGGCGATGGCCTTGTTTCCAGCGGTCAGGCAGATCAGGGAAGATTTCGTAATGCGAACGTCCCACGACTTGAGAACTGTCGACTGACAAATCTGCGCACCAGCGGTCACTTACTTGCAAATAGCGCATGTTACGGTCGAGCATTATCACCGCAGCAGGTACGTTCTTCACAAAAATTTTCAGCAGTTCCTCCTGTGATCGTAGTGCCGCCGACTGCTCATCGAGCACTCGATTCATCTCGCGGAGTGCTTGTTCAGCCTGCTTGCTCTCCGTGATGTCTACCGACAGCCCAAGCAGGCGCTCGGGTTCCCCGTTCGGGGCGTAGAAGAACCGACCTCGCGAGCGCACCCAGCGAGTTGTCCCATCCCGCCAAACAACACGAAACTCTTCGGTGAATTGCTCGTGTTTGTCTCTGGCTACTCGAAGTGCATGCTGCAAATGTTCGCGGTCATCCTTATGTATACGATCCCAAGATTCTTCAAACGATCCCGGTGGCTCATGGGGTGCCATTCCGAGTTGAGCGTGCGTCTCCCCGAACCAGACTTTCTTACCAGTCTTGAGGTTGTAATCCCAACCTCCGACTGAGCCAGATTCAATTGCAAGATGGAGCCGCTCACTTGCAGTGGCGAGGTCTTGTTCTGCCAGCTTGCGTTCGGTGATGTCACGGGCGATTCCTGACGCTCCGACGATCTTTCCCTGTGAATCAACCATGGGTGAGACCGTAAGCGCTATGTCAACGCTGCTTCCGTCTTTCCTGCGTCGCACAGTTTCGTGTTGCTTTACTGTTTCACCTTGCCAAACCTTCTTTAGTACGCCTTTGGCGTCATCACGACCATAGGCTTCTGACAGGAAAAGAATGTTCTTGCCAATCGCTTCACTGGCTGAGTAGCCAAAGAGACGTTCCGCTCCTTTATTCCAATGAGTAATGATTCCATTTGTGTCCAGAGCTGCAATTGCGTCTTCGGAGGATTCGACAATGGCGGTACACCTAAGCTGGGCTTGTTCGGCACGGGAACGCTCCCATTCCATACGATTCATTGATCGAGCAACGACCAAGGTCAAGGCGGTCAGGCAAACGACGCTGCCGAGCACCTGCAAGGCAACGCCGAACCACGTGTCATACAATCCAGCTTTCTGTCCTGCGACCCTCAGCAACCCAATTACGATGGGTACAACTATGATCGCCGGAACTACTGTTCGCAGCAGAAGACCAGAGTTGGTTTCACTCGCGGCAATGGACACTATCCCTTGATAGGGCTGAGCAAAAAAGTAAGCCAAACACGCCGCCAAGAAGCCAGCGGCAGTATGCACCGCGACCGTGGAATAGGCGGGAACCGAGTAGAGTGAATGGACTCCGTACAAGTAGCCGCACAGAGCTATGAGAGAGATGGCGAAACAGACAGCTACAAGTGAGCGTTGCAGCGCAACTGCCTTCTTCGTTCCTAAGAGTAGCGACAGCCAAGCCCAAAAGTAGGAAACAGATTGCGGTCGCAATCGCCATCCTTCCCGGATACGGAGAGAATGATGGAGTGCGTGTGTCGCGAAAAAGCAACTGGTCAATCCCAAAGCTGGCGTGGAAGGCGTATTCTGCGAGCGTCAATCCAGCGATGATGACTACGAAGAATCCAAGAATGCGCCTGCCGCGCTGCCACTTGTCATCTTGAGCCAACCAAAGCCCTGCCCCCAAACACAAGAACGACAGGGCGGTGTTGACCTTCATGGATTGGAAAGAAGCTCGAACGTACGTCAGGGTGGGCACATTGAACACCCAGCCGCCTAGAACCACGAGTCCCAAGGCAGCGACAAGGATTGAGATTACCTGTGACGCTTGACGAAATCGGTAAGCAAGGCAGGGAACTTCACCTGCAATGTGCTCGGATTGGACGTTGGGCGACTGCACGGAATTCTCAGCCAATCAACTATGCTACAGCGGCATTCTCGTAAATATGAGTCACATAGGCAACCGTCATAGGGACGCTCAGTTACGAGAACCGTATTGTAGACCCGATGTGGAAACCTGCACCAGTCCTCCTGTCGGTGAAAATAAATGTTCTGAGGAGGGCACGATGAGTCGAGAACGGGCGCTGAAGGTGATGGTGAAGCAAGACCCTGCATTGGCGATGATGAGGAGCTTTTGACGTCACGCTCGCGCTTCTTCCTGCTACTCGCTTCCCGCAACCCCTCAGTCGATTGCAGCGTGATCGCCTTCGCGGCGGCTTCATCTGTCCGTTGTACATTCAAACGAAAGAAGACTAGACTCGTGCGCATCTCACCAAATCAAAGGAGGCGATATGGCAACTGCACCTCAACCAACCGCCGATGACCCCGTGAAAGTCGATCCCAAGCATTACAAGGTCGAGTTCGAAAATGACCGAGTCCGCGTGGTTCGCATCAGGTACGCACCGGGCGAAAAATCCGTGATGCACAGCCACCCAGAATCCGTCGCCGTGTTCCTGACCGATGCCCATGCAAAGTTCACCTACCCGGACGGACGAAGCGAGGACATCGACGCGAACGCCGGATCGGTGCTGCACATGGACGCCTTTACCCACCTGCCGGAAAGTACCAGCGTGAAGCCGTTCGAAGTCATTCAAATCGAGTTGAAAGGTTAGGTTCAGTGATGGAGGTGGGAGCGGGCGCAAGCCCGCTCTCTTTTTGCGTGCAGCGCACTGACAAACGTGACGATCCCCGCCTTAATCCGCGTCTAACGCGTCCTTCCGTCCACGTCGCCTTTGTTCCACAAGGTTGAGCGGCATCTTGGATGTTTCTAGAAATGATCGCCGCGTTTCCTCACGCGGGCGGCCTTGGGTATCAATAGGTATCAATGCGAGGGTCGGAAGGTCGTTTCGTGCCCCGTAAGCCAGGCCTGACACGGCACTTAGAATTTTTGTCCAACTCGTTCGGGACCAGGAGGTCGGTGGTTCAAATCGACTCGCCCCGACCATTCCCAAAGGGGGTCCGGCCCGGAGACGTGGGTGACACTATGTACCGGATACATCGGTAACAGTATTTGCGATTTCCCAGCAAGAACTCGCCTTGTAATCGGTGCACCACAGTTCGTTGGGATTTTTGCCGAGGGACAGCCTTCTACGGCAAACTAAGCAGGCATCCTTACTCTGGGGCGCCGCCCTTCGATCTCCCATACAATCGCCAGCACGGTGTCCGAATTCGGGAAGGCCGCCCGCAGGAGCGGACGATTTCCTCTTGAATTTAGGGGGCGGCTCACGCTAAATCTATTCATCCTGAAGCATTTAACTGCCACCGACCTTGGAATCGCGCATGCTTTTGGTTCCGACCAGGGGAGGGTTGACGCGTGCAAAACATTTGGGCCGACATCCGCTACGCGATTCGCATGCTGCAGAAATCCCCAGGATTCACAGGAGTTGCAGTCCTGACGCTGGCGCTCGGCATTGGCGCAAATACGGCCATGTTCTCGGTGGTGAACAACGTGGTGCTGAACCCGCTGCCCCTGAAAAATGCGAGCTGTGTGGTACTGATTTGGTGGTCAAACAAGGCGCTGGATACGGCAGAGGGCACGGCGACCCTCGAGTCGGCGGCAAATTACCAGCCGGGCAGCCTCAATCTGACCGGGTCCGGCGCCGCGGAACGGATTCCCGCAGCAGAAGTTTCAGAGAACTTCTTTCGCGTGTTCGCCATCGCGCCTGTTTTCGGCCGGACTTTCTCTGCCGCCGAAGAGAAGGCGGGCCACGCTCCGGTCGTGCTAGTGAGCGAACGATTGTGGCGAAGCCGATACGGCGCGGACCGCGACATTTTCAGCAAGTCCGTTTACCTGAACGGGAAGCCGTACGCACCCATTGGCATCCTCCCAGGCCAATTCGATTTTCCATCCGGAGCGCAAGTTTGGCTGCCCGCGCCGCCGAATACCGAAGAGGCGTTCGGTGGGAATGTCATCTTCAGGTATCAGCTTGGGCGGCTCCGCGAAGGCGCAACTGTGGCCACTGCGAAAACCGAGTTGCAAGCAATGCAAGATCGCGAACCGCAATCGAATTCGGCCGCTGGTCTCGATCAGGTCAGGGTCGAGAGCCTGCGCGACTATCTAGTCGGCGATACGCGCGAAGCTGCGCTGCTGCTGTTCGGCGCGGTCGGATTTGTGCTGCTGATTGCATGCGCGGATGTGGCGAACCTGCTGCTCGCGCGCGGAGCAGGGCGCAGCCGCGAGGTCGCCGTGCGCCGCGCGATGGGCGCCACGCGTTTGCGCTTAGTCCGGCAATTCCTGAGCGAAAGCCTTCTGCTATCGCTGTGCGGCGGCGGGTTCGGGCTCTTATGCGGCTGGTGGGCCCTCGAGGCGAGCCGCGCATTCGTCCCGGCCCGATCGGCATTTGCGTCGCAAGTGGTGCTGGACAGCCGCGTTCTCGCGTTCACGTGCGCCATCGCGATTCTGACCGGCATCATCGCCGGAATTGTGCCTGCGCTGCAGTCGACTGCTCCGGATATTTCGGAGGTCCTGAAAGAGGGCACAAGAAGCTCGCGAGGGGGCTTTCGATTCGGCTCGCACCGGACCGTACGCAACCTGTTTGGCATCGCCGAGATTGCTCTGGCGCTCATTCTGGCGATTGGGGCGACTCTCTTCCTGCACAGCCTGGTGCGTTTGCTGGATGTGAGTCCCGGGTTTCGCACAGACAACATGCTCGTTGCACGGTTGTCGCTGCTTGGCCCGAAGTACAATCGAACTGCGGCCACCCGCACTGCGTTCCTCGAGCAGGTACTCGCACGGACACGCGTGCTGCCCGGAGTTCGGGCGGCTGCGTTCACGAACGAAGTGCCCTTGGACACTTCCGCGCTCATGGCCATGGGAGTCGAGTCTGTTGATTCAAGAAAGGTGAATACATCCGGCCAGTTCTACGCGTACATGACGGTGAGCCCCGCTTATTTCCGAGCGATCGGGATTCCGCTTCTCGCCGGGCGGGATTTCGACAACACGGACACGAATCCCAAGCGCCCCGTCGCGATCATCAGCGAGCGAATGGCTCAGGATTTTTGGCCGAAGCGCAGCCCGATTGGCGCGCATTTTTCCTTAATGGGATCGAAGCCCAGGGACCCGGCCATCGAGATCGTCGGCGTGGCCGGCGACGTGAAGCAAATGGGGCTCAGCGAGCAGACAATGGCCGCGATGTATTTCCCGGCGACCCAACAGGCGCCGGATCAAGCCGCGCTTATCATTCACGCCGCAGCGAATCCGCTTGCTCTGACGGATGCAGTTCGCCAGGTGATTCGCGATGTGGATCCGGACGAACCGGTCTCTTCCTTCAAGACCATGCATGCTGTTTACTCGGATTCGATCGCGAGGCCGCGGTTCCGCTCGCTTCTGCTCACGATTTTCGGCGGACTCGCTTTGCTATTAGCGTGGGTAGGGGTGTACAGCGTGATTTCCTATACGGTAGCCCAGCGTACTCACGAGATCGGCATCCGCATGGCGCTGGGCGCGAGCCGGCGCGACATTCTGAACATCGTTGCCATCTACGGTCTGAAGCTCGCCGCGGTTGGAATCAGCGCGGGACTGGTCGGCGCGTTCCTGCTGGCGCGGCTCGCAGCGACCTTCCTCTATGGCATTCAGCCCACAGATCCGGAGGCGTTTGTTGTGGGTTGCGCCGTGCTGGCGGTGGTCGTGTTTCTGGCAAGTCATGTGCCGGCGCGGCGAGCCATGCGCGTCGATCCGATAGTCGCGTTGCGGTACGAGTAGCGCAACGGGCTTCCATGTGGACCAACAGTCCGCGCAATCAGCCGACTCGGATCGTCATTCGCCGCCGTGGATGAGAATCGGGTGACCGTGTTGGGTGACGAGATGAATACGGTGGAACTTCGCGTTTAGGTGCACACATTCGCTTTTCACTCTTGCAATCGCGCGCAAGCGATCTCCTTGAGGACATTGGAGCAAGCGGTAAACGATCTCGCGGTGGATGGAGATCCACGCAGATGGCTCCCTCCTTGACGTTGACCGTCATTAGACTTCCGTCTTGGGAGCGAAATCACGCCCGCGCGGCTACAGGATATGACACGGGATAAGCTGGCGCGCAGGGCGCGCGCCAGCTTTGAGGTGTCCTACGATCGATCAAATCTTTACTGCCCATCGTCGCGTCGCTCTTCTGTGACCACTCCGGAAATCGTTCCGGTGAACTCTCCGGTAGCGGCATAGAAAACGGGATTGCCCGTGAAGTCGGACAACACTGGCAGCGCCGTCTCAGTCATCGTAAGGGTACCGGATGCATTCTTGAAACGGCCGGTTCCTCCAGTTACTTGAAACGTTAGGACACAGTCGGCCGTTCCACTCGAGAGATCTATGCAATCGCTTCCCTGCGCGAGAGCGAGATACAGCAGACTGTTATCCTCGAAGCGAATTACGCTCCCGCCGAGCGTTTCCGTGAAATGCAGCAGAGTGGGACCCGAGCAAGTGCTGGACGGCGTCGGAGAATTTGGGAGCGATCGTACGTTACGTGCGGTGAATGAGCCCAGCGCACCGTTCCCAGCGAAATTGTCCTCGTCCATACTTGAATCGGGTTGTTGCAGATTGATGACGCTGTTGGCAGCGGTCCCCGAGAATTTCATCTTTACAGTGGTCTGCTGTGCAGATACGGCTGTAACAGCGAGAGCGAGCAGCAGCACTGCGATTGCGATGTATTTCATAGGTGCCTCCTATTCTTCTGGAGGAGATCATTGTGAAGTTCTCCTTCCACTGGTACAGGCGCAAACGGCCGGCAAAAGCGGCCACGTTTTGGTATATTTTGGGGGCCTAATGGAAGGACGGTGTTGGCCTGCGACACATCTTCCGCTGAAATCACCTGTCTTTTGAAAGCTTGGAGCAGCGGCGATCAGGCTGCCTTGGCGCAACTGGCGGAGCGCGTATATCCCGAATTACGTCTCATGGCGCGCCGGTACATGAAAAATGAACGGCAAGCCAACACTCTTCAAGCCACAGCATTGGTTCATGAGGTTTACCTCCGCCTAGTGGAGGTGACCAAAGTGGAGTGGCGCGAGCGCGCGCAGTTTTTTGCCATGGCGGCGCAAATGATGCGGCGCATTCTGGTGGACGCCGCGCGAGCACGTGGCGCACGAAAGCGCGGCGGCAGCGCCGTGAAAGTGAACCTCGATGAAACAGCACTCCTCTCGAACGCGCCGGACCGGTCCATCCTGGCTTTGGACCAGGTTTTGACGGCCTTCTCAGAGATTGCTCCGCGACAGGCAAAGGTCGTAGAGTTGCGCTATTTCGGTGGATTGACGGAGGAGGAAATCGTTGCCGTTCTGAAGATCTCGCCGCGCACCGTCCGGCGCGACTGGGGTCTGTCCAAGGCTTGGCTACTGCGGGAATTAAGTCATGGCACAAGGCAAGCAAGAGCGCATGACCACCCCCGAGCGTTTCCAGCAGATTGAAAAGCTATACCATGCCGCTCGCGAGCGAACTGCGGAGGAGCGCGCGGCGCTCTTGGCTCAGCTCGATCCCGATGTGCGCCACGAAGTGGAATCACTGCTTCAACAACGCACTAGCGGCGAATTCCTGGAGTGGCCTGCCATCCAGAAAGCCCCTCAATTGCTGGGCGATTCGACACTCACCGAATTGGCGGTGGGCGCGAGCTTGGGGAAATACCGTATCGTAAGCAAGCTCGGCGCCGGCGGCATGGGCGTCGTCTACAAAGCCGAGGACACCCGCCTCGGGCGCTTCGTCGCCCTGAAATTCCTCCCTGACGGCCCGGCCCGCGATAAGCAGGCCCTCGACCGTTTCCAGCGGGAAGCCCGCGCCGCCTCCTCACTCAATCATCCCGGAATCTGCACGATCTACGAAATCGGCGAAGAAGGCGCGCGCGTTTTCCTCGCCATGGAATACCTCGAAGGGGAAACTCTGCGTGACAAAATCGCCGGCAAGCCAGTGCGCATCGAGCTGCTGCTGGAATGGGGCGCTCAGTTGGCCGACGCACTGGCAGCGGCGCACTCTCGTGGCATCATCCATCGCGACGTCAAGCCTGCAAATCTGTTCATCACACGAGCGGGACAGGCAAAGATTCTCGATTTCGGATTGGCCAAGATGCACGCAGCCCATCCGGTGAGCGCTAGCACGTTAGCCAAAAAAAGCCTGGGGGAAGAAAGCCCCAGCGAGGTGCTTACCAGCCCTGGCTCGAGGGTGGGCACTGTCGCCTATATGTCTCCTGAACAGGCCCGCGGTGACGAGCTGGACCTGCGCACCGATTTGTTCAGCTTCGGCGCTGTGCTCTATGAAATGGCTACCGGGCAGCGCGTCTTCGACGGGCAGAGCGCTGCGCTGGTATTCGAAGCCATTTTGAACCGCATTCCACCTCGGGTCGAGCAGCTGAACCCATCTCTGCCACCGCGGCTCGGAGAAATCATCGAGAAGACGCTGGAGAAGGATCGCGAGCTGCGCTGCCAGTCTGCCTCCGAGCTGCGCGGAGATTTGAAACGTTTGCGGCGCGACTTGGAGCGCGCGCGGCAGCAGAAAACAGATTCCTCCTCGGTGCCAGGGGCCGGCATCCTCGGTACGGCTGAGGCGCAAGAAACCGCTGTCGCCGCGCAGACGAGCACGTTTCGGAAGAGCGCGTGGATCTGGGCAGCGGGTGTGGCGATTGCCGTGGTATTTGCACTGGCGGGAATTGTGGGGAGCGTGTTTTTTGAGCGCGCCACCGCCTCGCCGCGCGTGATGCGCATCGAGCCCTTGACCCGCGATGGCCGCGTCAAGGGCAACGAAGTGGGGCCGACCCCTTTGGTGACCGACGGCCAGAGAATCTACTTCACGGAACTTGTCGGCGTAGTGCCGTTGCTATCACAGGTCTCCGCCAGCGGCGGCGAGACTCTCCCCTCTCCAGCGCCGTTTCCGCAAACCTATCCAACTTCAATTTCCGCCGACGGCTCGTCCTTGCTCATGGGCGGCACGGCGGCATACGCCCAGGACATGCCCTTTTACGCCGTGGAGCTGCCGGGAGGAACCCCGCGGCGGCTGGACGATTTCGAGGCGCAAGACGCGGCATGGTCGCGCGACGGAAAGCAACTCGTGTACGCCGCAGGTCGGGATCTTTACCTGGCCTCGTCGGACGGCAGCAGCGCACGGAAACTGACCTCTGCCGATGCCACGATTTTTTGGCCGCGGATTTCTCCGAGCGGAAATGTCATCCGGTTCGGCACCGGTTTCTTCAAACAAAACAGCAAGCTGTGGGAAGTGGGCGCGGATGGGACAGGATTGCGTGAGCTAGCGGCGGACGTTCCAGACGCGTGCTGCGGCGACTGGTCTCCGGACGGAAAAGAATTTTACTTTCAGGGCTTGGCCGACGGACTGTCGAGCATCTGGGCGCTCGCGGCGGGCAGCAGCAAGCCCGTGCAGCTGACCAGCGGACCCTTGAGCTTCCGCACGCCCGCGGTCAGCCCGGATGGCAAGAAAATCTTTGTCGTGGGCGAGGAACAGCGCGGCGAATTAATGAAGTACGACGCCAAAACGGGCCAGTTCAGGCCGTTTCTTGAAGGCATTTCGCCCGATTGGGTAGCCTTCAGCCGCGATGGTCAATGGCTGGCCTACACCACACTTCAAGATGGCATCCTCTGGCGCGAACGCCTGGACGGCAGCGACAAGCTTCAACTGACGTTCGCGCCCATGCTGGCGACTATGGTGTTTTGGTCACCCGACGGAACGAAGTTGGCATTCTCGGCACGCACGCCCGAAAAGCCATGGAACATCATGGTGGTGAACTCCGATGGCAGCGGGCTGGAAAAGGTGCACCCAGACAACCTGATGCAGAATGACGCAAGCTGGTCGCCCGACAGCCAGCACGTGACTTTCGATTATTCCCCTGGCTACACGCATGTGCAGCCCGGTCAGATGGGAATCAAAACCGCAGATCTGCGCACGCATCAAGTGGTGCCCTTGCCGGGCGCGGACGGGCTCTTCGGCGCGATGTGGTCGCCCGACGGACGCTATCTGGTGGCTATCACTCCAGGTGCGCTGGGCCTACAGATGTACGATAAGAGCACGGGAAGCTGGAAGAAGTTTACCAGTCCGGAGATCAACTTCGAGCTGTGGAGCCGCGACAGCCAGTATCTTTATTTCGACACGCTGGGAGCCGACCCGGCGCTTTACCGCGCGGGCGTGCCGGACCTGAGGGTTGAACGCGTCCTCAGCCTCAAAGGGTATCGTCGTCCGTTCGGGTTCATCGGCGCCTACAGCGGCCTCGCCGCTGACGGCTCTCCCCTGATTGTAGAGGACGTCGGCTGGCACGAAATCTACGCCCTGGATTTGTCTCCGCGATGAATCGAGCGGGGCGCGAGCAACCTCGGTTTAGCTGCCCGCGCAGTGAGGCAGCAGCAGCTCAATCAGAGTAATGACGGAGATGCCGACTTCGGTGTCAGCGATTTTGCGAGCTAGGGGGGCCAACCTCTGCCGAGCGTTGTGTCTCTGGCGCTCGGCGGCGACAAGTACGCTAGAGTCGAGGATCAGTCCCATCGAGGCGTTCAAAAGAGATAGAAATTCAGAAAATAGCCCGGCGTTTCGATTGTCTTTTCGCGATGCAGGTTTAAGCGGGGACGTTTAACACCACCGACGACCGTCGGGCCGACTCGGAAGTTGTCGAGCG
>Ga0187783_10003756_pt1 | contig 11204 bp, 8 predicted proteins | sample 1015_SJ02_MP02_2_FD_132471 | JGI IMG/M metagenome (GOLD analysis project Ga0187783, IMG submission 132471) | Tropical peat soil microbial communities from peatlands in Department of Meta, Colombia - 1015_SJ02_MP02_20_MG | ecosystem: Environmental > Terrestrial > Soil > Wetlands > Peat | place...
ACCCGCTGATCGGGCAGGTGGGCTGGAGCTGGCTGACCGAGGCGCTCGACGCCAGGGCGGCCGGCTACCGGCAGGTCAGCGGGACCGTCACCCGGGTGGTGACCGAGGGGTTCGGCGCCAAGCGAGGCCAGCCGGTGGCGACCGGCTTCGAGCTGCGCGCGTCCTGGTCGCCCGCTGAGCCAGACCCGGCGCGGCCGGCCGCCCCGCATCGCGTCCCCCCGGACCTGGCCGGGCACGTGACCGCCTGGTGCGACGCACTCTGCGCGGCGTCGGGGCTGCCGCCGCTGCCCGCGGGCGTGAGCGCGCTGCGGCCGTCGCGTCCCCGGCGGCGGTCATGACGCGCATGGCGGACGAAGAGCTCGAGGACGCGGCGGGACGTTCCGCAGACCCGCCTGGCCTGCCCGGATCCGCGTCCGGCCCGCAGGACGCGGAGAGCCACGCGGTGCCGCTGCTGGAGCCGCGTGATGGCCTTCCCCCGCTGATCGTCACCGGCGACGCGCTGGCCGACGCCATCGCCAGGCTCGGCGCCGGCCACGGGCCGGTCGCGGTCGACGCCGAGCGGGCCTCGGGCTTCCGTTACGGGCACCGGGCCTTCCTGGTCCAGCTCCGCCGGCGCGGCGCGGGAACGGTGCTCATCGACCCCGTGGCCTGCCCGGACCTGTCCGGCCTCAGCGTCGCGCTGGCCGACGCAGAGGCCGTCATCCACGCCGCCTCGCAGGACCTGCCCTGCCTGGCCGATCTCGGCTACCGGCCGCGGGTGATCTTCGATACCGAGCTGGCCGGGCGGCTGCTCGGCTACCCGCGGGTGGGGCTCGGCCCCCTCGTCGAGGCCGTGCTCGGGCTGGCCCTGGAGAAGAGCTTCTCCGCGGCGGACTGGTCCACCCGTCCGCTGCCCGAGGGGTGGCTGCGCTACGCCGCCCTCGACGTCGAGGTGCTGGTCGAGCTGCGTGATGCCCTGGCCGTGCAGCTTGCCGAGCAGGGCAAGATCGAGTGGGCCCGCGAGGAGTTCGCCGCCGTGCTCAGCGCCGAACCCCCTCCGCCGCGTCCGGAGCCGTGGCGCCGCACCTCGGGCATCCACCGGGTCCGTAACCGCCGCGGGCTGGCCGTCGTCCGCGAGCTCTGGCTGGAGCGCGACCGGATCGCGCGGCGGCGCGACCTGTCGCCGACCCGGGTACTGACGGACGCGGCGATCGTCGAGGCGGCCAGGACGCTGCCGGCCGGGCCCGGCGACCTGGCCGGCATCGGTGGCTTCAACGGGCGCGGCGCCCGGCGGCACACGGCCGAGTGGCTCCGGGCCATCGCCCGCGCCCGGGCCCTGCCGGAGCACGCGCTGCCGGCCGTGTCTGCCCCTCCGGGAGACGGGCCGCCGCCCGCGCACCGCTGGCCAGAGCGCGACCCGGACGCGGCCGCGCGGCTCACCGCCGTCCGGACGGTGGTGGCGGCGCTGGCCGATGAGCATCACCTGCCCGCGGAAAACCTGCTCCCGCCCGACGCGGTACGCCGGCTCGCGTGGCAGCCGCCGGAACCGGTCGGCCCCGAGACGGTCGGCGCCGCGCTCGCCGGGTACGGCGCCCGCCGGTGGCAGGTCGAGCTCACCTCGCTGCCGATCGCCCGGGCGCTACGGCGGATCGCCGAGCATGGCCCGGAGCAGGCCCGCGCGGGCGAGCCGGGCCCGGGCGCGCCGGGAGGCGGCAGCTAGGCTGGCGCGGGCTCACCGCACGCGCAGGGTCCGGTCCCCCGGTCCTGGCGGCGGCGGCCAGCGGCGGCCCGAAGCCGCCGCCGCGGCGCCGCAGCCGCGAGAGCGCAGGTTACGCGCTCCTGCGCAGCGACCCGAGCTGGCACGGCGCCGCGGACCCGGCTCGCAGCACGCCGGCGCAGGGCAGGACCTCGTCGGTGTCGGGGTATTCGGGAAACACATTGAAGATCACTTCGCAGTCGCAGCAGCAGCCGCCTCGCCGCTGCATGCGCTGCACCAGGCTGCGGGCCCGGGGGGCCCGCAGGTCACGCCAGCGCACCGTCCACCGGTGCGTGCCGTCGCAGCCGAACTCGCTGATCATCCGCAGCAGGAAGCAGCGCAGGCACTCACGCTCCCCCGGCTCCGTTAACCGCCAGGAAAGCTCGGCTAGCTCGGCCTCGACCGCGTCGGCCACGTCATCTGGCATGTCCGTGCCCCTTTCGGAAGTGTCCGGAGATAACTGAGTTCTACCGCTGCCGTCCGACAGTTCTCGGCCGGGCGGCGGGCGCGCCCGGAGGCGGCCCGGGTCCAGGCGGGAACCGGTCCGGCGCAGCCAGCGCGAGCGGGCTCAGGAGCCGGCGTAGCGGGCGAGCAGGGGGATGAGCGCCTGCGCGTCCGGGCTGCCCAGGCCGGTGACCGGGTCCCAGCCGGGTCCCGCCCGGTAGCCGGTGATCGTCGTCGGCGGCCAGATCGCCGTGTTGTTCCCGGTGGTGATGTCGTGGAAGGCCTGGTGGTAGGCGGCGCTGCGGGCGATGCGGTAGAGGGCGGGGTTGACGAAGCCCAGCGGGCGGCCCGCGTACTGGTCGGCCAGGGCGATCAGCGCGGCCCAGAGCGGGGCGCTGGCGCTGGTGCCGCCGCTGTTGCGGATGGCATACCTTCCGCCGCCGTCGCTGATGGCCAGCGCCATGCCGGAGTGACCGGAGGCGTCGGCGGCCACGTCGGGCACCCCCCGGGTGGCCCCGATGCCGGCCACGCCGTCCTGGTAGCCCGGCCGGGGAAACAGGCGGCTGACCCCGCCGCCGGTGGCCTGGAACAGCGTTCCGGGATCCCCGTATGGAAGGCCCCACGCGGTCTCGCCGACATAGGCGCCGGTCACGTGGCTGGCGGTGAGGCTGGTACCGCCGGCGGCCAGCACGAGCGGGTCCGAGGACGGCAGGTTGACCTCCTTGATCAGGGGAAAGCTGCCCCCGGTCGGCGCCGCGGCCACGGAGCACGGCTCGCCGGCCGCGCCGGTGTCGCCGGTCGCGGCCACCACGGTCACGTGCCGGCCGGCGGTGGCCTGCAGCGCCGAGTTCAGGCTGGCCACCTCGGCGTGGGTGACGCAGAGTTCCCCGCCGATCTGACCCGCGCCGCTGATCGAGATGACGCCGCCCCGGGATCGGCCGAGCCGCACCACGGCCACCGCGGCCGCCACCGCGCTCTGCGGGGTGCTCAGGGACGCCGGGCTGGCCAGCAGCAAGGTGATGGCGGCGGCGGGCGCGACCGCGTGCACGATCTCGGCGTCGGCCACCTCCTCCTGGCTGGCCAGCCAGGGCGTGGCCGCCCCGGCGAGAGTGGTCACGGCGCGCAGCCGCGCAGCGGGCAGGCCGAACAGGCGGTCAAACTGCGCCAGGTCCTGCCGGATGTCGCTGACCTGGGGCGGGGACAGCCGCGCCTGAGCGAACTCGGGTAGCACCACGGTCTCACCGCGACCGTCGATCCCGCGGTCCAGCAGCGGCCGGATGCCGTAGGCGACCTGGATCTGGCGGGGGGTGTAACAGGTCGTCACCGAATCGCAGTCGGCCGTCGCGCCGGCGGACGCACCGGCCGACGGGCCGGCCGGACGGGCGGGCGCTCTGCTGGCCTGGCGGTCGGCCGAGGCGGACGCGCAGCCCGCCAGGATCAGGCCCGTCACGGCTAGGCCCGCCCCCGCGGCCCGCCCCAACTTGATCATGTTGCCTCCGGGCTGGGGGGGTTGTGCCGGTCATGCCTAGGTTGCCCCGGCGGACCGCGGCCGTGCCGCCATTCCGCAGAACCGGACCAGTGTCAGACCCGCCGCCTACGCTGAGACCGTGACACCGCAACCGGCGGGCCTTTTTATCCGTCGATCTCGCGCCTGGTACGCAGACCGTCGCGGGCCGGGTGAACAGGTTCCGTCATGACGGACCTCGCGTGGGCGGCGCTCGGCACTCCGGTCGGGCCGCTCTCGGTCGCCTGCAGCGAGACGGGGGTGAGCCAGGTCCGCTTCGGCCCCCCGCCGCGGCCGTCGCCGGCCGCGGCGGGCGCGCCCGGCCCGGCGCGGGACCTGAGCCGCGTCGCGCGAGCCCAGCTCGCCGAGTACTTCTCCGGCCGCCGCCGCCGCTTCGACCTGCCGGTCGACTGGAGCCGGGCGTCACGACTGCAGCACCACGTGCTCGGCCTGCTCGTCGAGACGGTCGGCTACGGCGAGACCATCAGCTACGGGACGCTTGCCCGCCGGGCCCAGTCCGCCAGCCGCATCGCAGACCTGCCCGCCCGGGCCATCGGCCGGATCATGGGCTCGAACCCGGTTCCGGTGATCGTGCCCTGCCACCGCGTGGTGGCCTCGGACGGGCTCGGCGGTTACAGCGGCGGGCAGGGCCCGGAGGTCAAGCGCTGGCTGCTGGTGTTCGAGGGTGCGCTGCCCCCCACCCTCGACTGGGAGCTCGGCGGGCTTCCGGCCTGACCGCGCGGGCCGCGGTCACGGCTCCGCGCTGTGCTGCTCGGTCGCGACCAACCCGCCGTCGGCGCAGTGCAGCACCAAGAACCCGGCCTTGCGTAACGGCGGGACGTCGGGCGGCGCCGCGCCGAAGGCTTCGCAGGCCGCCGCCACCAGCGGGGGGATGTTCTCCCGGTGCGCGCAGACGACGGTGGGCTGGCCGGTCACGGCGGCCGCCGTGACCAGGGCCGAAGCCGCCTCGGGATCGCTATCGGGCTGGCCGACGGTGAGCGCCGGCTCCACCTCCAGCTTCGCGCCGGTCAGCGCCAAGTACGGACGGACCGTGGCCACGCAGCGCTCCGCGGCCGAGCTGATCACGCGGCAGGTGCCGTAGCAGGACAGCAGCCGGGCGAGGAGATCGGATTCGGCCGCGCCGCCGGCGTCCAGCGGCCGGTCCAGGTCGTCGCCCTTCCAGATGTCCTTGCCGCCCGCGGAAGCGTGCCGCAGCAGCACGAACGGTACGGTGTCGGCGGGCGCGGCGGCGAACTCGTCCAGCATCTGTTCGTCGTGCGGGTAGCTGAGCCTGCTGCGCGCCGCCGGCACGGGCAGCCACTCCAGGATGTCCACCTCGTCGTTGGCCTGGAACGAGTCCGGGCTGTCCGGCGCGGGGCGCGCCACCCAGTAGTCCACCCGCTTGGGCCGCCCGCGCTGGTCGTAGCGGGCCTGGGTCAGCGGCCTGCCCAGGATGACGCGCAGCCCCGTCTCCTCGGCCACCTCCCGGACGGCGGTCAGCAGCACGTGCTCGCCGGGGTCGCGCTTTCCCTTGGGGAACGACCAGTCGTCGTACTTGGGCCGGTGGATCAGCCCCACCTGCAGGACGCGGCCCGGCGGCCACCACCGCCTGCCCTGTCCCGGCGACCGCCACAGCAGGGCCCCGGCCGCGCTGATCTCGCTGGCGGCCGGGGCGTCAGCCATCAGCGGTGCGGCCCTGCCGGGTCCGGATCAGGTACTCCTGGATGTCATTGAGGGGGGCGCCGGACGCGTCCAGGTGATGCCGGGTCCAGGTACCGTCGGCGTCCAGCCACCACGACGACGTCGTCTCGTCCATCGCCATGTCGATGAGGCCGCGCAACTCGGCCCGGTGTCCGGGATCACCGATCCGCACCAGCGTCTCGACCCGCCGGTCCAGGTTCCGGTGCATGAGGTCGGCGCTGCCGATCCAGACGCTGCCGTCGTCGTCGGTGTCGTCGACCCCGAACGCGTAGATCCGCGAGTGCTCCAGGAACCGGCCGAGGATGCTGCGCACCCGGATGTTGTCCGAAACGCCGGGCATGCCGGGCCGGACGCCGCAGATCCCGCGGACCCACACGTCGACCGGCACCCCGGCCTGAGACGCGCGGTAGAGCGAGTCGATGACCACCTCGTCGATGATCGAGTTGCACTTCATGCGGATCCGCGCGGGCTGCCCGGCGCGGCCTCGTTCGGTCTGCCGGTGGATCTGTTCCACCAGGCCAGAACGGATGCCCTCGGGCGCGACCAGCAGCCGGCGGTAATCGGTGTGACGGCTGTAACCGGTGAGGTGGTTGAACAGGTCGGTGGCGTCCTCGCCGACCGTGGGATCGGCGGTGAGCAGGCCGAAGTCCTCGTACAGCCGGGCCGTCTTCGGGTTGTAGTTGCCGGTGCCGACGTGGCAGAACCGGCGCAGCGAGCCGTCGGCCTCCTCGCGCACCACCAGGATCATCTTGCAGTGGGTCTTGAGCCCGAGGAAGCCGTAGACCACGTGGCACCCGGCCTCCTCCAGCTTGTGGGCCCAGGCCACGTTGGCGCGCTCGTCGAAGCGGGCCTTGATCTCCACCACCACCACGACCTGCTTGCCCGCGTTCGCCGCGTCGATGAGCGCGTCGACGATCTCGGAATCGCCGCTGGTCCGGTACAGCGTGTGCTTGATCGCCAGCACCCGGGGATCGGCCGCCGCGGAGACCACCAGGCGCTGGGTGCTGGCCGCGAACGAGTCGTACGGGTGGTGCACGAGCACGTCGTGCTCGGAGATCTCGGTGAAGATGCTCATGTCCGTCGGCAGCGCGGTCTCGGACGGGCGGAACGGCGGGTACTTCAGCTGCGGCAGGTCGAGGTCGGCGATCGCGTTCAGCCCGGACAGGTCGAGCGGCCCGGGCACCCGGTACACCGCGCGGGTGTCGACGCCGAGCTCGGTTATCAGCTTCTCCAGCACGTCGCTGGACATCGACTCCTCGACCTCGAGCCGGACCGCCTGCTCGAAGCGGCGCCGCTGCAGTTCCTGCTCCATCGACTTCAGCAGGTCCTCGGTCACGTCCTCGTCGATCTCGAGGTCGCGGATCCGGGTCACCCGGAACGCGTGGTGCTCGAGCACGTCGAGGCCGGAGAAGAGCTCCGGCAGGTGGGCGGCGATCACGTCCTCGAGCGGCACGAAGCGGAACGGGGCCACGGTGAGGAACCTGGGCAGCAGCGGGGGCACCTTCACCCGGGCGAACAAGGTGGTGCCGGTCTTCGGATCGGCGATCATGACGGCCAGGCTGAGCGAGAGGCCGGAGATGTAGGGGAACGGGTGGGCCGGGTCGACCACGAGCGGCGTGAGCACCGGGTAGATCCGCTCCCGGAAGAGCTTCTGCAGCGCTTCCTGCTCGGACTGCTCGAGTTCCTTCCACCGCAGGATCTCGATGCCCTCGCGGACCAGGGCGGGCAGCACCGAGTGGCTGAACGTGTCGGCGTGCCGACGGGTCAGCTCGCCGGCGGTCTCCAGCGTGTTCTCCAGGATCTGCGCGGGTGACCGCCCGCTGGCCTGCTCCACCGGGAGCCCGGCCGCCATCCGCCGCATCCGGCCGGCCACCCGTACCTGGAAGAACTCGTCCAGGTTGGTCGCGAAGATGGCCAGGAAGCGCACCCGCTCGAGCAGCGCGATGGCCTCGTCTTCGGCCAGCTCGAGCACCCGCTGGTTGAACCGGAGCCAGCTCTCCTCGCGGTCCAGGTACCGGCCCGGCGGCAGCTCGTCGTCGCCCGGCAGGCCGGGCCGGCTCGCGGGCCCGGGAACGCTTCCCGCCACGACCTCCGCAGCGGTCCGGGGCCGGCGGACGGTCTCGCGTTTCCGCTCGGCGGTCCGCACGTGCGCATCTGGTGGTTCGACGCTCACGCCCGACACCGTGCCTTCGCCAGTCTGTGCTTCGCCGCGCTCCGAGGCGGTCTGACCTGAACCCATGCACCTATTGTCCCCAGTGTCGTCGCCAAGCAACGGCGGCGGGGGTACTACTGAACAAACTCCCGATGACGGGCGCCTGGCGAGCGGCCGGATCAGGCGGCGACCCGGCTCAGGGGGCAGGTACCTTGCCGCCGGGCGGCGGCAGGCGGGAAGATCGGACGTCCGAGCGAACGGAGACAGCGCATGCGGATCGGCACCTCTCAGGACGAGCCGACCGGTCCTGAGGCCCTTACCCGCCTCCGGGACCAGTTGCGGCGCGCGGCCGACGACGGTTTCGCCTCGGCCTGGATCTCGAACATCTTCGGCCTGGACGCGCTGACCGCGCTGGCTGTGGCGGGAAGTCAGGTACCAGGAATCGAGCTGGGCACGGCGGTGGTGCCGACCTACCCGCGGCACCCGGCGGTGCTCGCGCAGCAGGCGCTGACCACGGCCACGGCCCTGGACGGGCGGCTGACGCTCGGCATCGGCCTGTCGCACAAGATCGTCATCGAGGACATGTACGGCTACAGCTTCGACCGGCCGGCCCGGCACATGCGCGAGTACCTCAGCATCCTGCTGCCGCTGCTCGAGGGCGAGACGGTGTCGTTCCAGGGCGAGACCATGCGCGCCGGGATCGGACTGTCGACGCCCCGGCCCGGCCGGGTACCGGTGCTGCTCGCGGCGCTCGCGCCGCAGATGCTCCGGCTGGCCGGGCAGCGCACGGACGGGACCGTGCTGTGGATGACCGGGACGGCCACGGTGCGGGATTACATCGTCCCGTCGATCAGGGCGGCGGCGGAGGCAGCCGGGCGGCCGAGCCCCCGCGTGGTCTGCATACTGCCGGTCTGCGTCACCGATGACCCGGACGGCGCCCGGGCGCGGGCGAACCGGGTCCTCGCGATCTACGGGCAGCTGCCGTCCTACCGCGCCATGCTCGACCGGGAGGGCGCGGCGCAGCCCGGCGACGTCGTGCTGACCGGTGACGAAGACGCGGTCGCCGCGCAGATCGCGGCTTTGGACGAGGCCGGCGTGACCGACTTCGTGGCCGCCGAGTACTCGCGCGGCGAAGAGCAGGCGCGCACCCGGGCGCTGCTGAAGTCGCTGATCGGCTGACCGGACCGGCGGTCTCGCCGCCGGCCGGTCAGGACCGGCCGGCCAGCTCGGCCAGCAGCGCGGCGAGCTGCCGTTCCTCGGTCACGGCCCGGCCGCTGGCCTGCATCAGGTCGGCCAGCCGACGATCCCAGGGGCTTTCCGCCGTCGGGCCCTTGAGCGGCTCGGAGCTGGCGGCCAGGGCGCCGCGGTAGTCATCCGCCCCCATGAGCCACGCCGTGGCGCCCAGCCGCCGGATGGCCGCCGCCGTCATCCGCAGTCCCGGCCAGTCAAAGTCGCTGTGCCAGTGAATTCTGGTTCCGGTGGCGACCGCAGCCTGCAGGAGACGGTAGCAGGCCACCGATGGCTCACCCTCGGTGCAGACCAGCGGCGCGCTGTCGGTGCCCAGCCGGGCCGCGGCCGCGCGCAGCACCGCGGGGTTCTCGCAGACCCGCAGGTCGATGGCCAGCGGCATGACCGGCATCACGGTGAGCTGGTGCAGGGTGACCCGGAACGGCTCCCCGGCCTCGGCGGCTCCGGTCAGCCATTCGCCCAGGCCGTCGCCGACCGCCCGGACGTTGAGCACCAGCACCTGGCTGGCGAGGTCGTCGGTGACCACGCCCGCCGCTGTCCACAGCGCGTGCTCGGCCTGCAGGCCGGCCGGGGCCGGGACCGCCTCCCGTAGCGCCAGCGCCCGCAGCACCAGCCCGGCGAGCGGGGTCGAGTCCAGCGCCTTCGTATCGCCGGTGACCGCTTCGGCCAGGGCGGGCAGCAGGACCGCCGGCTCGTCGGCCCCGGCCGGCAGCCGCTCCAGCACGGCCGCGGCCTGGGCCAGCAGCTCCCCCTGTCCGTTGCGGACCAGCCGGCTGAGGGTGCCGTCCCTGGTGACCTCGTCCACCCAGGCGAGGTGCCAGGCCGCGGTGGCCAGGCGGCTGCGCCGCGCCCCGTCCAGCGCATCCTGGAACCGCCGGATCTCGGTGGCCCGCTCGGCCGCCGGGTCTCGCACCGGGCCGGTGAGGGATTCGACCGCGGCGCGCAGCCCGGACGCGACCCCGGCCCGGCGCAGCGCGGCGTCCACCTCGGGCAGCGGGATGCTGAGCGAGGTGCCGTGCCCGGTCGAGTGGCCGAGCAGTCGGCCGGCCGCCTTGCGCTGCGCGGCCGTGGCGCCGACCAGGGTGACGGTCCCGTCGACTGGCTCGCCGCGCTCCAGGCGGACCCGGATCCGGTCGATCAGCCAGCTGAGCTCCGGTACGCCGAGCACGCGCCGCAACAGCTGCGGGTCGCTGACCCAGGGGTCTGCTGTCTGGCTGGCCATCTCCTCGCTCGTCCTGGCCGTGCTGGCCGTTCCTGGTCGCCCGGTACCGTCCTGTCTTTTCAGTCTCTGTGACCGCGGTCCCGTCTGCAATGCCCGGGATGCTGGCCTGGCGCGCACCGGTTCGGCCCAGCGGGGCAAGGTCAGTCCCGGTGCCGGCCGAGGCCGCGCCGCAGGGAGATCTCCGCGCCGTGGCGGACGACCTCGCGGCGGGCGTGCTGCACCAGCGCGGACATCGGATGCTCGCCGGCCGGGCCAGCGGTGGCTAGAACCGCCCGGCGAGGCCGCAGGCCCGGTGCAGTTCCTCGCGGCTGGCCAGCTTGACCCGGGCGCCGCGGCCGAGGGAGGCCGCGAGCTCCTTCTCCGCGTTCTCGATCCCGAGCCAGTCGTCGTAGCTCACCGGGCGGATCCCGCGGGAGGCCAGCAGCTGCTCGAAGCGCGACGCGGATCCGTCGCCGTCCGCCGGCTCCGGCCCGGGCTCGGGGTAGCGCAGCAGCCCGGCCCTGGGGAGCTGGGCCTCGTCCGGCCCGGGGCCGCCAGCCAGGTCGGCGAGCAGCGCGCGGACGGTCTCCGCGGCGTCGGACTTGTTGGTCCCGATGACGCCGGTGGGCCCGCGCTTGACCCAGCCGGCGACGTACTCCCCGGACAGCGGGGCGCCGTCGGGCCCGAGCACCCGCCCTTCCGTGTTCGGTACCACGTACGCCCGGTCGTCGAACGGCACGCCGAGCAGCGGCACGCTCTGGTATCCGACGCTGCGCAGCACCATCTGCACGTTGAGCGTGTCGTAGGTGCCGGTCCCGACGAACCGGCCGGACTCGTCCAGCCGGGTGCGCTCCAGGGTCAGCCCGGACACGTGGGCCGGCCCGTGGATCTCGGTCGGCCGCAGCCAGAACCTGATGAACAGCCGGCGCGCACCGCCCGCCGGCTCCCGCCCGGCCCACTCCCTGATCACCGCGTAGTTGCCGCGCACGTGCCGGTCGCTCTCCGCCAGCCGCGCACTCTCCCCGGTGGGGTCGAAGGCGTCCAGGTCGGCCTCGCCGCCGTAGACCACCACTTCCACGCCGGGCAGCTCGCCGAGCTCGCGCAGTTCCTTGGTGGTGAACTTGGCCTGCGCCGGGCCACGCCGGCCGATCATGTGGACCTCGCGGACCTTGCTGGTCATCAGCGTGTCCAGCACCGGCTGCGAGATGTCGGTCTGGCG
>Ga0187783_10003757_pt1 | contig 11202 bp, 8 predicted proteins | sample 1015_SJ02_MP02_2_FD_132471 | JGI IMG/M metagenome (GOLD analysis project Ga0187783, IMG submission 132471) | Tropical peat soil microbial communities from peatlands in Department of Meta, Colombia - 1015_SJ02_MP02_20_MG | ecosystem: Environmental > Terrestrial > Soil > Wetlands > Peat | place...
CTTACGAGCTTCAAGTCGATACGCTTCGATAGTCCGGCGAAGAGCGTCGGCCCATGGCCCGCTAGACGGGGCTGAATCACGAATTCGTATTCATCGATCAATCCCAGTTCCGCCAACGCCAGCGGGAGCTTCACGCCTGCCACGAACAGTCCCTTACCCGACTCCTGCTTGAGCTGCTGAACGGCCTTCCCCAGATCGCCGCGCACGAGCTCCGCGTTCCAATCGACCCGCTCCAGGGTGCTCGACACGACATACTTCTTTGCCGCGTTGATCGTCCGGGCGAAGGGTTCCATCCAATCAGGCCTCGCTCCCGCCGGCGCCGGCGGCCGCCACGCCGCCTCCATCATTTCGTAAATCACCCGGCCAAAGAGGAGGGCATCGGCCTGGGCAAGGTTCTCGACCGCGTGACGGTGCAAGTCTTCGTCCGGGATGATTGCACGATGATCGCAGCACCCGTCCAATGTGACGTTGATGGAATACCGAAGGGGTCGCATTCTGCAAGAGTACCGCCGATAGGGTAGATCTGCATCCATTTGATGAACTACCCGCGGTCTCCTAAACCCGGGAGAGGGATATTGCGCCGTTCCCTTGCGGATATCAAAAGCGCTCGAAGCCCACAGCTACCATCACTCATATCGAAGCGCGACCACGGGTTGGATGCTTGCCGCTCGCCGCGCGGGCACGTAGGCGGCAAGAAATCCCACGAACAGGAGCACAATCGTTGCCGATGCGACGGTCAGTGGGTCCGTGGGGCTCAACCTGTACAAGAAAGTGCCGACGAAGCGGGACAAGACAAAAGCCGTGGGTGCCCCGACTGCGATCCCCAAGGCCGCAAGCATCATGGCCTCGCGCAGCACCATATGAAGAATCTGGGTTCTCCCGGCGCCGAGAGCGATTCGTATGCCAATCTCGCACGTTCTCCGCGACACAGCGTAGGAGATCATCCCAAACAATCCGATCGAGGCTAGCACGACTGCGAGCATGCCAAAGAAACCAGAGAGCTGGGCGAACAACCTTTCCTGGAGAGTGGCCTGGTCGATTTCTTCGACTTCCGTCTTTACGTCAAAGATCAGCAGGTTTCGGTCCAGCCCCTGGACTGCGCCACCCACTCCGCCGACCCAGTCCTTGGGCTCCCCTGCGGTGCGCACTGAAAAGGTCACTGCCTCCTGCCCTTTCACGTGCTGATCGTACGGAACGTACACCGTCGGCAGTGGATCATCGCGCAACTTGCCATAGCGGGAATCACCGACGAGACCGACGATCAGAATGTCAGAGCTCGTTTTTTGATCCCCAAAGCCGAATCGATGTCCAAGAGGATTTTGACCGTTGAAATATTCCTGAGCGAAGGCGCGGTTAACCAAAGCGATCTTAAGCGCGGTTGCGCTGTCCTGTTCTTCGATCGTGCGGCCCAGCAACAATGGAATTCCAAAAGTCTCAAAGAATTCCGGACCGACAAAATTTGCGAGTACCGTCCCGTTGTCCCGCCGGCCGGTTTTCGGAGGAAATCCCTGAAGTGAAAATCCAATGATGCTTACGCCTGAGTTGATCAGGCCATGTCGAGAGAAGCTAGCGGAGCGCACCCCAGGAATCGCCTCGATCCTTTTCCGCAGCTGCTCGTAGAGCGTCGAGAGCCGGTCCGCATTATAGCCGGCTTGAGTCGGATCCACGGTGAAGAGCAAAACGTTTCGCCGATCAAAACCGACATTCTCGTGTTCCAGGTTGGTCAGACTGCGAACAAACAATCCGGCGCCGACCAGCAGCAACATCGACATCGCGATCTGTACAACCACGAGTGCTTTGCTGAGTTGCTGCCGCCGGCCCGAAGGGTGAGTGCTGCCTCCCACGATCCGGGCTGCACCTTCCTTGAGAGCTGGAGTTAGATCCAGGCGGGTGCCACGCCAGGCTGGGGCCAACCCGAAGAGAATTCCCGTAAGCACCGAAACGGCGGCGGTAAACCCTAATACGCCTAGATTCGGTGTGACATGGAGCGTAATCGGCTCGGTGCCGCTGGACATAAGTTTGAGCAAGATGCCGCTGGCCCAGTAAGCAAGAAGAATTCCGACAGCGCCGCCCGCCAGCGCAAGCAGCATGCTCTCTACCAGCAACTGGCGGATCAGTCGGACCCGACCTCCGCCGAGCGCCAGACGTAGCGCAATCTCCCTTTGGCGCGATGTAGCCCGCGCCAGCAATAGGTTCGCGACGTTTGCGCAAGCGATCAGAAGAACCAATACGACTACGCCCATAAGAATGAACAGCGGTTCTGAAAACTCGCTCCGCAGGTCATCCAGCCCGCCGCCAGCTGGCGTCAGCTGAACTTCCGGAGGACCCAGCGCGTCTTCGGGATACGGTTTCGCTGGCGGCTTCTCGATTCCGGCGGATTCCTGCTGAACGATCACGTCTAGGGCTGCACGCGCCTGCGGGTCGCTTTCCCCCGGCTTTAGCCGCCCCATAATCAGAACCCACCAATCGTCCCGTGCGGTGAACCTCGAAACCTCGCCGGGAGTTGCATAGGCGATCCAGCCGGGATTAACCAGAGGCTGGGTTCTTAGAGGAAGCCAGATGTCAATCGAGGCTCCGGGCTCCACCCCGAAGAACTCCGGAGCAGCGACGCCGACCAGAGTGAAACTGACACCGTTGACGGTAACCGTCTTGTCTAGGATCTGCGGATCGCGTCCAAACCGCCTCGCCCAGTAGTTGTAGCTGATCGTAGCCACCGGGCTCGCGCCTGGCTCGTCGTCCGCAGAAGTAATGGTTCGTCCAATCGATGCGCGAACTCCCAATGTGGAAAAGAAATCACCCGAGACCAACTGACTCTGGGCCAGACCAGCCTGACCGCCGACGCCCACATTCATCCGGTCTGCATCCGCGAAGGCGAAGACGCTAGAAAACGCGTGCGGGTGTTGGCGGATGTTTTCGAAAATCGCGTACGAAAAGGAAGTGCTTGTGGATCGGCCGCTTTTGTCGCGATTCGAGTTGCCAGTTAACGAATGGATCATATACGGCCAGCCCGGCGCGACCCAATTTAGCAACACGAGTTGCTCCGGGTTCTCGACCGGCAACATCTTCAGCATCACGGCGTCGATCAGGCTGAAGATGGCAGTATTTGCGCCGATCCCGAGTGCGAGAGTCAAGACCGCAATCGTGGTGAAACCGGGATTCGTGCGCAAAAGGCGCAGTCCGTAACCCACATCCTGGATGAGTTCTTCGAACCATCGCCAGCCCCACGCGGTGTGACTGTTCTCGGCCAACAAGGTCGGATTGCCAAAGCGGCGAAGGGCTGCGTAGCGGGCCTCGTTTGCGCTCATCCCTGCCTCGACCTGCCGCTGCTGGCACACTTCCAGGTGCAGGCGCATCTCTTCCTCGAGCTCCGCATCGAACTGCCGGCGATGCATCAGCATCCGCAGTCGTCTTGCCAGTTCGCGCAGCCGGTTCATGACGAAGCTCCTCTCAGATGGCCTCGATCACGCGAGTGACGGCTCCAATCACGCGCTCGAACTGCGATCTCTCAATCGCCAGTTGTTTGCGGCCTGCAGCGGTCAGCTGATAGTAGCGGGCGCGCCGGTTCCCGGCAGTCGTTCCCCACTTGGCCGTGACCCATCCCTTGATCAGCATCCGCTGGAGTGCGGGATACAGTGATCCTTCTTCAACTTGCAGCACGTCCTCCGAGAGCTGCTGAATCGAATTGGCGATCTCGTAGCCATGCATCTCACCCGAGCGGGCCAAGGTTCTCAGAATCAAAAGATAAAGCGTCCCCGGCGGAATTTCGTCTCGATCCAAATGGCTAGCCTCCGTTCCATAGTTAGACTATGTCAGTGTCAGATGGTTAGCATCGTTTGTCAAACGGATTCCCGATTGGGGGGAAGGGTTCGATTGTCGGTGCGCCTAATCCCTGAATTTCGGCGGTTGCCACCGCCCGGTCACGTTTCACGAACGAATTGGCAGGGCGAATAGCCGAAGGGTGGTTCGTCACTCGCGTACCATCCAAATCGTCGATCAATCTGCGATCATTTGTATTTTCCCCAATTTTTGATGCAAAACTCGCTCAAACTTTGAGAGCCGCGCTACGTCTAACTCAAACGGAATCTCTGAAAGCAAATCAAATCAGGAGCAATCTACAAATGAATCGGTCGGCACTTGCGCTAGTTGCGGTCACTCTCCTTGCCCCTCTAGGAATGAGTCTTCACAGTCAGGCCCAAACGCAGAACCAGCCCCCGAGTCCTGCGCGTTCTCGTTCCGATGAGATGTTGGATCGGTGGAATGCGATCGGGAACAAACTCATCGCCATGGCGCAGGATTTTCCTGAAGACAAGTACGATTTTAAGGTGCAGAAGGACGAGCGCACCTTTGCTCTGAATCTTCTCCACGCCGCCGCTTTGGATTTCGTTCTGATAAGGAGGATTTCCGGATCCAATCTCGGGCCCGACTTCGGCGAGGGCGACAATCCTTCGCGTGACGCTTTCAAGACCAAGGCCGATGTCGTCAAGTTCATGCAGCAGGCCGTCGCCGACGGAGCGAAAGTGATTCAACAGCAGGGCGACGCCGGACTGGACAATACAACGAAATTTTTCGGCAACCGCCTGGCCCACAACTCGACCATTTGGACGTTCGCCATCGAGCACAGTGGCGAGCACTATGGCCAGCTAGTGGTCTATTATCGCGCGAATAATCTAGTGCCACCGGATTCGCGGCGATAATGCCGGAAATTAAGGTCCATGAAAGTTTCAAGACCGCAATTCATCGCTTAACCTTTGCCGATCGCTGCCAAGTGGGCGGATTTCTCTAGATCTATACACCCCAATGATCACAAAGCTAGCCACTTCGCGGATCGTCCGCCAACCAGAAACTGACAATAGTTCCGTGGCCTTCTGGTTCGCTCGCACCCTCTCCTAAGCTTCTAGTCCGCGAGAGAGTTTAGCCTGATCCCATGTTGCGCAAGCCAATTCTCCAGTTCTGGTCGTGACGCGGTGAGGAGATGGCTTCCGGTGAATCTGGGGTCGTCAGTTACTTCATGCCCGATGAAGGGGGGTAGCACCAAGGCGGCGGCTTCCGCGGCGGAATTGAACTCTGCTTCCGCCAAGACTAATCCACTTAACACACCGTCGAACACGTCAATCCCGAATGGCGGCACGCTATGGCGGATCTTTGTGAGCACTTTTGCCGGCAGTTTCGCGAGCACACTGAACTCAACATTCGTGAGGTACATGCTCGTGATGAGCCCCTGGCGTGCTCCATCCGCTTTGCCTCCAAGCTTCTGTGTCAGTTTGAATACGGTCTGGCCATGATTGTCGCTCTGCTGCCGCAGGCGCAGCGTAGTGCCCTCGATGTAGCGGTCACTAATGCGTCGGACCTGGATAACAACGGCGTCGCGGGGAAAGCGATCCACGAGGAAGCGGCGTTCCCATTCGATTCTCGCGTACTTCTGCTCGGCAAGCATGACTCTATTCTTCACCATGGCTGTCCGGCGAGGAAACGACGTTCGGATTGAAGATCAGTGTCTAATGTCGAACCGTCGGCAAACAAGAAACTGACAATCCGTTCCGATGACTTCTGCATTGATCGTAAGCGGACAACGACGCGGCAGCCCTCCTTGAGTGACTCGGCGATAATGTGTTCATCAAGGTCTCACGCCCGCAATGCTGGTTGTGAAGCGGAGAGATGTGCTCGAACTCAGGTACGGGATTGGAAGAGGTCGATGATGATCATCCCACCCCAACTCTCGGCGAATTGCAACAAGACTCCAGAAAGGCACAGTTGGCTGGGGAATCTACCTGCCTTACTAGAAATGCTGAAGGAGTGCTGGTCACTGCAGGTAGGTCGGCCGTTTGAAGACGCCACCTGTTCATGGGTTGCTCCCGTGTTGCGCTCCGATGGTACTCCCGCCGTGCTTAAGCTGGGAATGCCCCATATGGAAGGCAGAGACGAGATCGAAGGATTGCGTTTCTGGAACGGTGACGCCACCGTGAGATTGTTTGAGGCCGATGATCAGCATAGGGCGATGCTCCTCGAACAATGTGTGCCAGGTACAGGGCTTCGTTCTGAACCAGAATCCACACAAGACGTCCTAATCACAACTTTGCTCAGACGGCTTTGGAAGGCGCAGTCGCCTACCACCGGACTCAAGCACTTTCGGCACTTGTCAGCACTCGTAGAGCTCTGGCGTCTTGAGACACTCACGCAACGTCGCTCCTGGCCCGATGCTGCATTGGTAGAGGATGGCATGCATGTGATGAGGCAGCTTGCGTACCCTGCATCGACAGACACGCTGCTCGTTACCGATCTTCATGCCGGCAATGTGCTCAAGTCCGAGCGAGAGCCGTGGCTGGTCATAGACCCCAAGCCGTTTGTTGGCGATCGCTCGTACGACCCGGTCCAGCACCTCATCAATTGTGAAACACGTCTTCATGCGGACCCGATTGGGCTGGTCGGCCGTGTTGCCGACCTTGCGGAAGTCGACGCGGAACGGGTCCGTCTCTGGACTTTCGCTCGGGCGGCGGCGGATCCGCGCGACGACTGGAAGAACACACGGTGGATGGAGATCGCTCGAAAACTGGCACACTGATATTTGAATGGCGGTCACATAGGATTCGGTGCAACCCGCTTGGGCTCGAATGAGCCGCCTACACGCGCTGCCACAAGCCGAATTTGAGTGTTAATGCCTCACCGGGCGCGGTGGCGATTGTGCCCTCATGGGGAAAATCGCGGTGTTCCACAGTCGGCCGTTGAGGACCTCAAAATAGCAAGAACGATCAAGCTTATGTGAGATAGGTGGGTTAGATGGCTCCACATGATCCGCAGTCTGTCATCGTACGGGCGGGGATCGCGCTGCTTACGGTGGCGTCTTTTGCCATCGAAGCGGAGCTCGGAAACATAGTTGCGTCATTACGGTTCGGTACCACCGTCACCCTAGACGGGACGGCCTTCAATGATGGACACTCCCGCGTTCCGAATCACCTGCACCATCGAAAAGCCTGCTTCCCGAAGGAGGGATCGAAACTCCGATTCGGTTCGCTCGCGGCCGCTCGTCAAGACCATCATCAACATGTCCATCAACGCCGTCCTGGGGTCGGCCGATGGTGTCACCACCGCTTCGATGAGCAAGAGCGTGCCATCCGGGCGAATCGCGCGCCGGCAGTTCTTCAGAATCTTCAAGGCGGCCTCGTCGTTCCAGTCATGGATAACGCCCTTTAACATGTACGCGTCAGCTCCTGTGGGGACTCCTTCGAAGAAGTCTCCGCCGATGATTTCGCACCGCTGGCTTATCGCTACATGCCGCAAAGCTGAAGCGCCGGCGACTACCGAGGGCAGATCGTGCAGAACACCACGCAGGCGAGGGTTCGCGGAGAGGACTCTGGCGAGAAGCAAACCCTGGCCTCCGCCCACATCGACGATTCGTTGAAACCTAGAGAAGTCGAACGCGCCCACGATGGCAGCTAGGTGGTCTGGCGAGGAACTCATGGCGGCGTTGAACACCGCAGCATCGTCCGAATGCCCAGCCAGGTACTCGAAGAATGGTGCGCCGTATACGCGTTCGAACGATGGTTGCCCGTTCCGAACCGTCTCCTCTAGCGCACCGGACGGTCCCCAGACAAAGTGCGCGCCGAGCATTATGGCCGATGGCCGGATCGATTCCGGATGATCACTCCGAAGTGTGTCGCTCAACGCAGTTTGTCGATATCGGCCCGTCGTGTCCTCGACGAAGATCCCGAGGCTCGTGAGCGCCCGCAAGAACCGGGCCATCGACGGGCCATGTGTATGCGTGGCATCTGCCAGTTCCTCGATGCTCTTGGGGCCGCCAGCGACAAGATCGGCCAGGGCGAACTTGGCGGCAACATGGATCGCCTGCACCGCCATTGCTCCTGGCCACAGGATCTGCATTATCTGCATCGATGGGGAAGCGGGTTGTGCTTGCGCTTCTCGATTGTTCATTTGGCGAGTTTCAGATTCTTACAACCACTCCAAAGGGGTGGCGCGATGCTCTTAGGCATGTTATCTCGGAGACCCCACCATACATTTAGACACGGAATGCCTTCTCAACAATGCGAAGCCCGCTAGTCGAAAGACAGCGAGAGCACTCCTTCTTGAATAAGTTCTAGCAGCATCGCCTGGCCCATTGATCGAATTGTCGGGCCATCCAAAAGTGATCTTCCGAGTAAAGCCACAAGATCCGAGCAAGGACGGCCATTCGGGGGTAGATAGGTAACGACTCCTCGGCAAGGGTTTACTGATCAGCGTCAAACCACCCAATACTATTCATACCTTAGGGCCAGCAGCGGATCGATGCGCATGGCGTGGCGAGCGGGGATGTAGCAGGCAAGAAGAGCGACAAGCGTCAGCACAATCGCCATGCCCGCCAAGGTCACCGGATCATAGGGCCTCACTCCACGCCATAACTCCGCCTCTAGGACTCGCCCGAGCAGCAGGCTGACGATGAGTCCAATCGCAACTCCCGACGCGACCAGCCGCAAGCCCTTGCCAATTACCAACCGAAGCACGTCCGTACGTTCCGCACCCAGGGCCATGCGGATTCCGATCTCATGCGTCCTCTGTGCTGTCGCGTACGCCAGTACGCTGTAGACACCCACAGAGAGGAGAATCAGTCCTATGCATCCGAAAATTATCATCACTACCAACGAGAAGCGAGGGCCCGCATACAATTCCTGCCCGATGGCATTCGCAAGCGCCGTCGGATTGAGTAGCGCCACATCAGAATCGGTTGTCCACACTGCTTGCTGCACGTCATGCACCAGCGCCATCGGAGTTTGTTTCGAGCGTACCACGAGAGTCTGCACTCCCGAAGCGGCTACGGTGTATGGCACCCACACTTCTGGCTCAATCGGAGCCCGCAGACCGCCGCCCCCGTACTGGGGCGGGCCCTGATTGGCGACATCCGTTACCACTCCCACGATTTCGAACCACGGGTCCCGCACTGGATTCACGAGGCTTTCGAGCAGAGCCAACTTGACTCTACGTCCTATTGGGTCTTCGTCGTGAAGATACGTGGACACAAACGTCTGATTTACCACCGCTACCTTTCTTGCCTCGTTGATTTCCGTTTCGCTGAACGCCCGTCCCATCCTGAACGGAATGCGCAGCACCCGGAAATATGCTTCGCTGACACATTGCATCTGGGCGTGCCATGCCTGCTCGAGGGGTTTGCCGGAGATCTCGATTTTGCTATCGTCACCTCTATCCGGTGGCGCTGCGCTCGATTCCGCCGCATCCACCACCCCGGGCAGCGCCTTCACACGTACGAGCAGCGGCTGGAAAAATCGGTTCACCTGGGCCACCGTCTGGTAGCGGCTGGACGGCAGCAGCAACGGCGTCTCGAAGACGTGGTCCGCCCGCAGCCCCAGATTCACCTTGCGTAGTGCCACAAAGCTCCGCATCAAGAGCCCTGCACCAACCAGCAGCATCAGAGACACAGCCACTTCCATCATTACCACCGCATCGCGCATCCGTCCTGTGCGAACTCCGCCAATCACTCCCCTTCCGCTTTCGCGGAGCGGATCATTGAGATCGCGCCGTGCCACTTGCAGCAGCGGCGCAAGGCCGAAAATCAATGGGGTCAATACCGCCAAAAGCAACGCGAACGCCATCACCGACAGATTCAGCCCGATCACGGATTCCGCCGGAATCAGATCCGGTGGCATCGTCGCGACAATCAACTTCAATCCACCCCACGCAATCAGCACGCCCATCGCCGCTCCGCCGATTGCCAATACGAGACTCTCCACTAGCAGCAGTCGTACCAGTCTCACTCGGCCGGCTCCGAAAGCCGCGCGCAGCGCGAACTCCTTTTCTCGCGACGTCGCCCGGGCAAGCATCAAGTTCGCCACGTTGGCGCAGCCGATCAGCAACAATAAGCCGACGGCCGCAAGAACCGTGTACAGGGTAGACTCAAATGGCCCCACGACCGAGTCACCGAGCCGCTTGATTAACACCTGGAAGTGCGCGGGATAATCCTGCGGTTTGAGCTTCGCCAGGCGGTTGGCGACAAGAGTCAGATCTGCCGCGGCTTGCGCCTTGGAAACGCCCGGCTTTAGTCGCCCTAGCATGAACCAGAACGTCGACATTCCGGGGAGCGGCGTGTTGGGGATCCATAGATCTGCGTCATACCAGCCAAAGCGCGGCGGCATGATACCCACCAGGGTTCGCGCCGTTCCATCCAGCACGAATGTCTTATTCAACATTCCGGGGTCGCCGTTGAAACGCTCCCGCCAAGTCTTATACCGCATGACGAATACCGGCGGTGCTCCCGGCCGATAATCTGTCGGTTGTAGTACGCGGCCGTAGAACGCAGGCATGCCAAAGAATTCAAATGCGCCCGGCGTCACCTCCGCTCCGAATAGCCAGTCGACGCCTTCCCCGTGTTTGTAAAGCACGGGATCCTCGGATGTCCCAATCACGTCATCAAACACGTGGTTCTGACGGGCAAACTCCAAAAACTCATTGGAGGAGTATCCCTGCCGCCCCTCTTCCTGGCTCCGCGTGGTATCGTGAATCCGCGGAAATACCATACGCCCCCAATCTTTGTAGGGGAACGGTTCGAGCAGCACGTTGTCAATCACGCTGAAAATCGCAGTAGCCGCTCCGATTCCCAATGCCAAGGTCGCAATTGACACAGCGGCAAATGCCCTGCTTTTCCAGAGTGCCCGCATGGCGTGGCGAAGATCGAGCCATAACGCCTCGATCGATGTCAGGGTCTGCAGCTCCCTTCGGTCTTCCTTCAGTAAGGTTGTGTTGCCGAATTGCAGCCGCGCCGCCCTTGCCGCGTCTTCCGAAGACATGCCTTGCGCCGCGAATTTCTCGGTCAGCATCTGCAAGTGCTGTTGGACCTCATCATTAAACTCGTCCACATTCTTCTGTTTGCCGAGAAATCCGCGCAGTCTCGCGGCAAACCCGCGCAGGCTGAACTGTGCACTCATGATCGTCCCTCGGCCACGAGGCGCAGCACGCGGCCCATCACGCTAGAAATCCGCTTCCAGTTCTCCGTTTCGACCTCAAGCTGCTTCACGCCGCGCTTTGTAATCGAGTAATACTTTGCCTTGCGGTTGTTCTCCGAAGTCCCCCACTCCGCGGCAATCCATCCCTGCTGTTGCATGCGCAGCAGCGAGGTATACACCGTACCCTCATTGAGCTGGAAAATGTCGTGACTTACCTGCTCGATGCGCCGCGCAATTCCGAAACCATGCAGCGGTCCCA
>Ga0187783_10003758_pt1 | contig 11202 bp, 5 predicted proteins | sample 1015_SJ02_MP02_2_FD_132471 | JGI IMG/M metagenome (GOLD analysis project Ga0187783, IMG submission 132471) | Tropical peat soil microbial communities from peatlands in Department of Meta, Colombia - 1015_SJ02_MP02_20_MG | ecosystem: Environmental > Terrestrial > Soil > Wetlands > Peat | place...
AACGCGCTGCCAGGCAAAGAGAAAGCGCAAAAAATCGCGCGCGGAGACGGGTTCGATCGCGGTCCGCAGACGCTTGAGCGTACGCTCATGGATTCGCGCAAGAAGGCGGCGCTCGCACCATTCTTCACCGCTCGCCCCGGGCGAAAATCGCCCGCGCATGGCAAAGCCCGACGATTCAAGCGCTGCGAGGGCTGCTTGCACATCACCCTTGTTCGTTCCGAGGGGCGCGGAGAGCGCATCCGCGGTGATTGGGCCTTGGCCTTCGAGCCGCCCGCGCAGAATTGCGATGAGGGCCGACTCCGGCGTCAAACTCTCTTCGCCTTGGCCGGCGGCTGCGGCATTCGCGGGCTCCAAGCTTGCCTCTGGCCACAGGATTTCAAATAATGGCAACCGCTCGGCAGCAATCCAAAGCGTCGTTCCCGGAATATGCACGCGCGCCGCGCGCCTCTCACGGGCCAGCGCATGGAGCCAGCTGGCCCACCCCGGACCATTCCGTGCTTCTTCATCGGTTAGGAAAGTCAGCCACAAGAGCGCATCGTGCAATTCGTCGGCATTGGCCGCATCGGGCCAGGCTTCCTCGCGCACGGAAGCAATAGCCTCGGGGTCGAGCCGGCCGAGTTCGGCCGCCGCGCCAGGCGCAAGCCAGCGCCTGGCCATTACGGCTTGCGCCCGGCGCTCTTCAAGCGGCGCATCGTCGAGAAAAGCGTAAGGACGCGCCGAAAGCACCTCAAGCGCGAGCGGCGAAGGCGCGGTCAGATCGCGCGCAATCAAGCGGATTGCGCCCGATTCGAGCCCCTGAAGCACAGATTCGAGGCCCCTAATATCCATTACCTCGTTAAGGCAATCGGCAATGGTTTGGCGAACCAAGGGATGATCCGGAATTTCGCGCTCACCTATGATGTTTTCGGCGCAGGCGAGCTGGTCGGGGAAGACAGCACCGACCAAATCCTCGGCATCCATCCGCGCGAGATAGGCCGGTACTTTTCTACCACCACGAAACCGCGGCAAGGCAAGAGCAATGCCCGCAACCCAGCGCCAGCGCGTCAAAAACATCGGTGCGTCGAGCAGCGCCTGGGTCAATAGGGGCCGCACCAACGCGGCGTTCAAATAGCGCTGCACTTCGCTGAGCTCAAAACTGTGTGCTTCGGTCAGCGAAAGCAGGATGTTGTCGTCGGTCGCGGCTGCTTGCAGCTCGAAATTGAATTTCCGGCAAAATCGTTTTCGAAGCGCGAGCCCCCATGCCCGGTTGACCCTCACACCATAGGGTGAATGAATGACGAGCTGCATGCCGCCGGATTCATCGAAGAAACGCTCGAACACCAGCGTCTGTTGCGTCGGTAGGCAACCGAGCGCCGCCTTGGCCGCCGCAAGATAGTCGAGGAGCTCTTGCGCGGCGTGGTCGCTAAGCCCCGCTTCGCCCAAAAGCCACTCCAAAGCATCCTCGCCAGTCGAGTCCGGCTGCAGGCGCTCCGCGATCTCCGCCCGCAAGCGGGAAACCGAATGCGACAATTCATCTGTGCGCCCAGGGGCTTCGCCAAGCCAGAATGGCATGGTGGGCGGCATTCCATGCGCGTCCGCCACCCGGACCGTGCCGCGCTCGACGCGCAGGACGCAGTAGGATTGATTGCCGAGCTGAAAAACATCTCCCTTCATGCATTCGACCGCAAAATCCTCATGCACGGTGCCGATAAACTGATTTTCCGGCTCAAGGACCACCCGATAGTCGGCTGTCTCAGGGATTGCGCCGCCGGATGTCAGGGCGGTCAAACGCGCGCCGCGCCGGGAGCGCAGGATGTGATTAACTGCATCATGGTGGATCAGCGCGCCGCGTCGGCCGCGGCGCATGCTGAAGCCCTCCGCAAGCATGGCCACGACGTCGGCAAAATCGTTACGCGCGAGATTGCGATAAGGCCAGGCGCGCCGCAGCAAATCAAAGAGCGCATCCTCGGGCCATTCCTTTGCGGCAACCTCGGCCGCGATCTGCTGCGCAAGCACATCGAGCGGCCGCTCCGGGATCGCTATGCAATCAAGCTCGCCGCGACGGACGCTGTCGAGCAACGCCGCGCATTCGGCAAGGTCGTCGCGCGAAAGAGGAAACAGCCTGCCTTTGGGCATGCCATTGATCGCATGTCCCGACCGCCCCACGCGCTGAAGGAATGCAGCGATAGAGCGCGGCGAACCGAGCTGGCAAACCAAATCGACGTCGCCGATGTCGATGCCGAGTTCGAGCGAAGCGGTCGCGACAAGCGCTTTGAGCCTGCCATGCTTGAGGCGCTGTTCGGCATCGAGCCGCTGCTCCCTCGCGAGACTCCCGTGATGGGCTGTCACCCGGCCGGTGCCCAGGCGCTCAGAGAGAGCGCGCGCGGCTCGCTCGGCCATTCGCCGCGTATTGACGAAGATCAAAGTGCTGCGATGGTCTTCGACGAGTTCAGTGAGCCGGCCATAGACCTGCTCCCAGACTTCGCTGGACATGACCGCTTCAAGCGGCGAAGGCGGCAGCTCTATTGCAAGATCGCGCGCCCTGCGATGGCCCGTGTCGATGATCTTACATGGGGCGCTTCGAGCCCCAACCAGAAACTGGGCGATTTCTTCGATTGGCTTTGCGGTCGCCGACAGACCAACGCGCGTGAGATGCGGCCCACAGAGCACCGACAAGCGTTCGAGGGAGAGCGCCAAATGTGCGCCTCGCTTGTTGGGCGCAAGGGCGTGGATCTCGTCGACGATCACCGTCCTTGCGGTTGCCAGCATGGCGCGGCCGGATAGTGACGTGAGCAGGATGTAGAGCGATTCTGGGGTGGTAACGAGGATGTGGGGCGGACGGCGCCGCATCGCGTTGCGTTCGCTTTGCGGCGTGTCGCCCGTTCGCACCAAGGTGCGGATTTCGACATCGGGCAGATTGAGGCGCTGCAACTCTTCGCTTATGCCTTTTAGCGGCACGGCAAGATTTTTTTCAATATCGTTCGACAAGGCTTTGAGGGGCGAAACATAGACGACTTGAGTTTCGTCCTTGAGCTTTCCTTCGAGCCCTTCCCGCACGAGAGAGTCGATCGCCGCGAGAAAGGCCGCGAGCGTCTTGCCCGAGCCTGTCGGCGCGGCAACCAAGACGTGCTCGCCGGCCTGGATTCCGGGCCATGCTTGCGCCTGCGCCGGGGTCGGCGCCTGGAACCGGCGGGAAAACCAGCCTTCAACCGCTGGGTGGAGCAAGGAGATAGGATTCACGGTGCGGCGCTGCTTTGGTTACGGAACGCGGATAATAGCGTAACAGGCCGCAATGCCAATGGGCGCTCCCGGCCCGTACCGGCAGGACACACCTTGCCAGCGAGGCCGTCATTCTGGCGCAACAACTTTGAGCGCGTGACCTTGCAGGAAGCCCCGTTCGCCGGTAAATCCAAGCGCCGCGGGAGCAGTGCGGGCTCGACGGGTAAGGTTGCTTGGTCGCAAAGCTTGCGCAACCTCCAGCGGGTTAGAGGTTATCATGGCAAAGATCGAAATTATCGGCGCGCCGCAATCGACTGTTGTTCGCGCGGCCCGCATCGCGTGCGAGGAAAAGGGCGTCACCTATCGTCTTACGCCGGCACGTCCCCATTCGCCGGAAGTCGACCGCATTCACCCTTTTGGCAAGATTCCAGTGATGCGCTGTGGCGATTTTGAGCTTTGCGAATCCAAGGCGATTGCCGCCTTTGTCGATCGCGCCTTTCCGGGGCCAAAGCTCTTTCCCGACGACGCCAAGCGTGGGGCCAAGGTCGAACAATGGGTGTCCATCATCAATACTTCGATTGTCCCGGCGGTGATGGCCTACTTTGGCGCGTATTTTTTCCCCAAAGCCGCAAATGGCCAGCCTGACCGTGCGGCCATCGAACATGTGCTGCCCGATGTCCGCGCGTGCATCGATGTCCTTGACAAAGCCGTAGCGGGCTCGAGGGACCTTGCCGGCAATGAATTTACCTATGCCGACATAGCTCTCCTGCCGCTCCTTGCCTATCTTCGCGATTTGCCGGAAAGCCGGGCGGTGCTCGCGGAGAAGAAGGAACTCACACGTTACTTCGATCAGCACAGCCGGCGCGAGAGTTTTCAAGCGACGGTCCCGCCGCCGATGAGCGAATTGAGATCGAGCGCTTCTTGAACGGATGATTATAAGCAGCGGCGGGTTCCGGGGTGGCCGTCTTTGGAGACGGCCGCTAGCCGCCGCGAGAGCAATTCCACTCGTCTTCCGTTCCGGTCAAGATGCGCGTCAAACTGTTCGATTTTGATCTTCCTCCGGAGCGGATTGCGTTGCGGCCAGTTGAGCCGCGCGACGCAGCGCGGCTGCTGGTCATCAGGCCGGATGCGGTGCCGCAATTCGAGGACCGTGCCATCCTCGACCTGCCATATTATCTTGAATCCGGCGATGTGCTCGCGGTCAACGATACGCGGGTGATCCGGGCGCGGCTTTACGGCGTGCGAAACCGTGCCGGGACCTCAGCACCGATCGAGGCAACTCTGAGCCGGCGGGAGGGCGACGCAGTGTGGCGCGCTCTTGTGCGACCGGCGAAGAAACTGAGGCAGGGCGATTTCGTCTCCTTTGCTTGCGCAAGTGGCGGTGACAGCCTCGGCGCCGACGTCCTCCAAAAAGGCGGCGAGGGAGAGGTTTTACTCCAATTCTCTGCCTCAGGTAGCGCGCTCGACCTGGCGATCGACCGGATAGGCGCGATGCCGCTCCCGCCCTATATCTCGCGCCGCAGGCCCGCCGACGAAAGGGACGTCCAGGACTATCAAACCCTGTTTGCGCAAAAGCCCGGCGCGGTCGCAGCACCTACGGCGAGCCTTCATTTCACGCCAAGGCTCTTAAATGTCCTCACCGCGCGGGGGGTAGCGATCGCAAAAGTCACGCTCCATGTCGGCGCTGGCACATTTCTTCCCGTCAAGGCAATGGACACCAAAAGCCACACGATGCACGCCGAATGGGGCGCCGTCAGCGAAGAGGCGGCTTCTTGCTTGAATAAGGCGCGGTCGTCCGGGGGCCGAATCGCTGCGGCAGGCACGACAAGCCTAAGAATCCTCGAGCAAGCGGCGCTGAGCGATGGAACGATTGCGCCCTTCTCGGGCGAAACGTCGCTCTTCATCGCGCCCGGCTATAAGTTCAAATCCGCAGATTTGCTGCTGACCAATTTCCATCTTCCGCGCTCGACTTTGTTCATGCTTGTCTGCGCATTCTCCGGGCTCGATACGATGAAGGCGGCCTATGCGCATGCGATTACAGAGAGCTACCGGTTCTATAGTTATGGCGACGCCTGTCTTTTGTTTCCGGCGGAGAAGGGCGCGTGAGCGAAGCATTTCGCTTTGAGGTTTTGGGCGAAGATAAGATGGCCCGGACAGGCGTAATCACGGCGCCGCGCGGAACAATCCGCACGCCGGCTTTCATGCCGGTCGGCACCGCGGCGACCGTGAAGGCGATGCATCCCGAAGCCGTAAAAGCGCTCGGCGCCGATATCGTTCTCGCCAACACATACCATTTGATGTTGCGTCCGGGGCCCGAGCGCATCGCGGCGCTTGGCGGGCTGCACAAATTCATGAATTGGCCTTGGCCGATCCTGACCGATTCTGGCGGCTTTCAGGTCATGTCGCTTTCCAAGCTCAGAAAGATCGACGAGGACGGCGTGACCTTTCGATCACATCTCGATGGCGCGCTTTATCGCCTGACGCCCGAGCGCGCGCTAGAGATCCAGGATCTGCTCGATTCCGACATAAGGATGCAGCTCGACGAATGCGTCAGGCTTCCTTGCCCGGAAGCTGACGTTCGCTGCGCCGCAAGATTGTCGCTTGCCTGGGCGGATCGCTCGAAAAGAGCCTTTGTTGCAAGACCTGGCCGTGCCTTGTTTGGGATCGTACAGGGCGGCACGGACGAGACGTTGCGCGCGGAGAGTGCCAAGGCGCTCGCGGATATTGGGTTTGATGGCTATGCGCTTGGCGGTCTTGCCGTTGGCGAGCCTCAGCATGTGACGCTTGCGATGATTGAATGCGTGCTGCCGTTCCTCCCACCGCAAAAACCGCGCTATCTCATGGGCGCAGGCACGCCGGACGATCTTTTGGAATGTGTGAGGCGGGGCATCGATATGTTCGATTGCGTTCTGCCGACGCGCGCCGGACGCCATGGGCTAGCCTATACGCGCGCAGGAAGACTCAATTTGCGCAACTCGCGTCACGCGGACGATCCCGCAGCTGTCGATCCTTATTCCTCGAGCGCCGCCGCCCGTACCTATTCCCGCGCTTATCTGCATCACCTTGTTAAATCGGGCGAGATTCTTGGCATGATGCTGTTGACCGAAATCAACCTTTCCTATTACCAGGATCTTATGGGTGACATGCGCCACGCGATTGCGGCGAGGCAGTTCGACGATTTTTGCGACGCTGCAAAGGCGGCCTGGCGGGTGGGCGAAGTGAGCGGCAGGCTTGCGCAATGATCGCCTTTTTGCTGATTGTACGTGCAGCTTGTCCGCTTCGCGGGTGCAGCGGACCGCAGAAAGTAGCTGCCCGCTCCTAAGGCCCGAGAAGCATCCGCTGGCGATGGATCAGACGCCGCAGTCATCCGCGTATATAGTGAGGATGAGCGGAATTATGGAGTAAGGCGGGCGCCAAGCGAAGAATGAATCGGAGGGTGTGGAGGATGGCTGAGAGGCCCCCCTTCTTCCGAGGCCACTTTGGGCGCCCCCTCCATCTTCCATTTTCAAGAACCTCCGTATAAGGATTTAGAACTTTAGGGTTTGAGGCGGAAGCCTCGAGAGGCGAACGGAGTTGCCGATGGAATCCTGGTCACCGTCGAGCTGGAGGGCAAAGCCCATCGAGCAGGTGCCGGAATATGCAGATAAAGCGGCGCTGACCGAGGTCGAGCGCCAGCTCTCGGGTTTTCCCCCACTCGTGTTCGCGGGCGAGGCCCGCAAGCTCAAGCGCATGCTGGGCAAGGCTGCCGCGGGCGAGGCATTTCTTTTGCAGGGCGGCGATTGCGCGGAGAGTTTCGCTGAGCACGCCGCCGACAATATCCGTGATTTTTTCCGCGTGTTTTTGCAAATGGCGGTGGTCACGACCTTTGCCGCAGCCCTGCCGGTCATAAAGCTTGGCCGCATCGCCGGTCAATTCGCCAAGCCGCGCTCGCTCCCAACCGAGTCGGCCGAGGGCGTCGAACTGCCGTCCTACCGCGGCGATATTGTCAACGACATCACGCTCGACCGCACTGCACGCGAGCCCGACCCAGCGCGCCAGCTCATGGCTTACCGGCAATCAGCGGCGACCCTAAATCTGCTGCGCGCCTTTGCGACAGGCGGCTATGCCAATCTCGAAAATGCGCATGGCTGGATGCTCGGGTTCATCAAAGACAGCCCTCAGTCTGCGCGCTACGAAGAGCTTGCCTCAAGGATCACCGAGAGTTTGGCATTCATGCGTGCGATTGGCCTTGATCCCGAGGCTCATCAGGAGCTGCGGCAAACCGATTTTTACACCTCGCATGAGGCTTTGCTGCTGGGTTACGAGGAGGCGCTGACCCGCATCGATTCGACGACCGGAGACTATTATGCGACCTCGGGCCACATGATTTGGATCGGCGATCGCACGAGGCGCCCCGGCTACGCCCATGTGGAATACGCCCGCGGGGTCAAAAATCCACTCGGGATCAAGTGTGGCCCAACGCTTTCGCCGGATGGGCTATTGAAGCTCATCGACATATTGAATCCGTCGAATGAAGCAGGAAGGCTCACCTTGATTTGCCGCTTTGGCGCCGACAAGGCGGCAGATCATCTGCCGCCACTCATTCGCGCCGTAAAAAGGGAAGGGCGGTGTGTCATCTGGTCGTGCGATCCCATGCACGGGAATACGGTCAAGGCTGCAAGCGGATATAAGACCAGACCTTTCGACAAGATCATGAGCGAGCTTCGCACATTTTTCTCGGTCCACCGCGCGGAAGGCACTTATGCTGGCGGCGTGCATCTCGAAATGACCGGCAAGAATGTCACCGAATGCACTGGCGGCGCGCGGGCGATCTCGGAGACCGATTTGCATGACCGCTACCATACTTATTGCGATCCGAGGCTCAATGCCGAGCAGGCAATCGAAGTGGCCTTTCTGGTTGCCGAGCTTTTGAAATCGGAGCGGCTGGACCGCCGCCGCGCCGATGCGGCCGAGTGACGCCGCCGGCGGATAAGCCGCTCATGAACGATGCGCCCGCGAACCGACTCGTCCTTGGCCTCGCGCAGATCAATTGCACGGTAGGCGACATAGCCGGCAATTGCGCACGCCTTCGGCAAGCCCGTGCCGAGGCGGCACGCTTCGGCGCCGATCTCGTGATGTTCTCCGAACTCTTCATCGCTGGCTATCCGCCGGAAGACCTTGTCCTGAAGGCGGCCTTTGTCGAGGCTTGCCGCGCCGCTTGCGAGGCGATTGCGGCCGAGACCACCGACGGCGGCGGACCGGCCGTCTTCGTCGGCCTGCCGTGGCAAGAAAATGGGCGCTGTTACAACGCCTATGCGCTTCTTGCCGAAGGACGCATCGCGGCCGTCAGATTCAAAGTGGATCTGCCAAATTATGGGGTATTCGACGAAAAGCGCGTCTTCAAGGCTGGGCCCATGCCGGGACCGGTTACGTTTAAGGGCGTGCGGATCGGTGTTCCCATCTGCGAAGATATTTGGGGGCCGGATCCGGTCGAATGCATTGCCGACACGGGTGGCGAAATTCTTTTAGTGCCAAACGGGTCGCCCTATTGGCGCGGCAAGACGGACGAACGGCTCTCCGTCGCCGTCGCGCGAGTGCGCGAAACCAAACTTCCACTTGTCTACCTCAACCAGATCGGTGGACAGGACGAACTCGTCTTTGACGGCGCGTCCTTTGGGTTGAATGGCGATCTCACCCGCGCCTTTCAGCTTCCCGCCTTTACAAATCTTGTTGCGAAGACGGTTTGGGAGCGCGGGCCAAATGGTTTTGTATGCAGCGAGGGGCCGCGCTGCGATGTCGAAGAGGGGGAAGAGGCCGATTATGCCGCCTGCATGCTGGGGCTGCGCGACTATGTAACGAAAAACGGGTTTCCCGGCGTCGTCATGGGCCTGTCGGGCGGGATCGATTCGGCTCTTTGCGCGGCGATCGCCGTTGACGCGCTTGGGCCCGCAAAAGTTCATTGCCTAATGCTGCCCTACCGCTTCACCTCGAATGAGTCGCTTTGCGACGCCGAGCAATGCGCGCGTGCGCTGGGCGTGCGCTACGATATCGTGCCGATTGCTCCGGCAGTTGCGGGTTTTGAAACGGCGATCGCGCCGGTTTTTACCGGAACCAGTAGCGGCGTAACGGAGGAAAATATCCAAAGCCGCACGCGCGGCACCATTTTAATGGCAGTATCGAACAAATTCGGATCTATGGTGGTGACGACCGGCAATAAATCGGAAATGTCGGTTGGTTACGCGACGCTCTACGGCGATATGAATGGTGGTTTTAATCCAATTAAAGATCTTTATAAGATGGAGGTTTACCGCCTGGCAAGGTTGCGCAATCACTGGAAACCCGGAGACGCACTAGGACCAAGCGGCGAGGTGATCCCAAAGAACATTTTGCTGAAGTCGCCATCGGCGGAACTGCGCGAGAACCAGAAGGACCAAGATTTCCTGCCTCCCTATGAGGTGCTCGACGCGATACTTGAAGCGCTTGTCGAAAAGGAAATGCGCGTCGGAGATGTCGTCGTAAAAGGCTTTGATCGAGAGACCGTGCGTAAGGTCGAAAGGCTTCTTTATGCCGCCGAATACAAACGCCGCCAGTCCTGCCCCGGTGTTAAGGTCACGCGCAAGAATTTTGGCCGCGACCGGCGCTATCCGATCGTTAATCGCTTTCGCGACTTAGGCTAACCACGGGCTCGGTTGGCAGCCGCAGCAAGAATTGCGCACCGAAATTTTGTATCAATCTTCTTGGCCCTGTCCATCGCCTGGGGAGCCTTCCTCTTCCCGACGCGGAGCATCTTCCTCGGTGATGCGCTCGACGGCCGCAACCTGTTCGGAAGCATCGGTGTCGAATACGATCACGCCTTGCGTGCCGCGTCCGGCGATCCGAATGTCATCAACCGGGCAGCGAATCAATCTGCCTCCGTTTGTCACCAGCATGATCTCGTCGTCGTCTTCAACCGGCATTGCGGCAACGAGCTTGCCGTTTCGCTGATTGACCGCCATAGCGACGATACCTTTGCCGCCGCGGTTGGTGATGCGGTATTCGTAAGACGAGCTTCTCTTTCCGTAACCGTTTGCCGAGATCGCAAGGATGATCTGTTCCGCGGCCGACATTTCGGCATAGCGTTCGGGACCGATGGTTTGCGCCGCTGAGGACTCCTCGGTGCCGGTTTCTTCCCCAGCTATCTCCCCCGATTCGAGCATGACTTCGCCCGCGATCGCGCGCCGCATTTTTAGGTAAGCCAGACGTTCGCCGCTGCTCGCGTTGATGTGGTGCAGGATGGCAAGTGCGATCACATGGTCGCCTGGCGAAAGCGTAATGCCGCGTACCCCCATGGAATCGCGTCCCTTGAACACGCGAACGTCGGTGACGGGAAAACGGATGCATTGTCCGTTGCTGGTCGTGAGCAGAACATCGTCCGCTTCTGAGCAGATTTGCACATCGACGATTTCCTCGCCGTCGCCGAGGCGCATCGCAAGCTTGCCGGCCCTAAAGACCTGAGCGAAATCGGAGAGCTTGTTGCGTCTCACGCTGCCGATTGTCGTCGCAAACATCACATCGCGCGTCTCCCAGGCTCTTTCATCCTCGGGCAAGGGCATGATCGTCGTGATTCGCTCACCTTCGGCGAGCGGCAAAAGATTGACCAGCGCTTTCCCGCGCGCCTGCGGAGCCGAAAGCGGAAGACGCCAGACTTTCTCTTTATAAACCTGCCCCCGTGACGAGAAAAAAAGAACCGGGGCATGCGTCGACGCGATGAACAACCGCGCCACAAAATCCTCGTCGCGCGTCTGCATGGCGGCGCGGCCCTTGCCGCCACGTCTTTGCGCACGATAGGCTGCAAGCGGCACGCGTTTGACGTAACCGAGATGTGACACGGTCACCACCATATCCTCGCGCTGGATCAGGTCCTCGTCCTCGACTCCGGGGGCGTCGTCAAGGATAAGGGTCCGCCGGGGCGTGGCATGGGCCGCTTTCGCCGCGGCGAGCTCATCCTTAATGAGGCCAAAGAGCCGCGCCCGCGATCCCAGGATC
>Ga0187783_10003759_pt1 | contig 11201 bp, 7 predicted proteins | sample 1015_SJ02_MP02_2_FD_132471 | JGI IMG/M metagenome (GOLD analysis project Ga0187783, IMG submission 132471) | Tropical peat soil microbial communities from peatlands in Department of Meta, Colombia - 1015_SJ02_MP02_20_MG | ecosystem: Environmental > Terrestrial > Soil > Wetlands > Peat | place...
GAGCCGGCCCGTGCTCAGTACCTGGACTTCGAGCCCTGAGAGAGGCGCCACCGGTCAGGGTCGGAGCCGCCGGAGCGGCGATCACACAACGATCACCGATGGCTCGCGAAAATTTTGCGGGCCGTTCATCTTCGGGGGCTAGTTTCCTCCCCGTTCACCGCCGTTCCGTAGCTCCTCCCCCGGCGGGACCGCGAACGAGGTAGCGAAGCGAGAAAGGCCCGAGGACATGTCGTCGATCGTTGACGTGCCCCGCGTGGACCCCGCCGGGCGCTTCCCGGAGCCTCTGCGGCTTGTCGACGACCACGGCCTCGGTGACAAGATCTTCCGGCGCGGCGTCCGCCTCGCCGGCCTCTTCTCGCTGCTGATCCTCTTCTTCATCGGCCTTTTTCTGTTCCTTCAAGGCTTCCCCGCGCTGCGCCGGGCCGGAATCCACTTCTTCACCAGTTCTGGCTTCCAGACGCTGGGGGCCCATCCCGTCTACGGGGTGGCGGCCTCGGTGGTGGGAACGCTCGAGGTCGCGGCGGTGGCGATGGTCGTGGGCACGCCGGTGGCTGTGGCGACCGCCATTTTCCTGAGCGAGTACGCCCCGACCTGGAGCCGGCGGTCGCTCATCGCACTCGTGGACCTGGCGGCGGCGATTCCCAGCATCATCTTCGGGCTCTGGGCGGTCTTCGAGATGCAGCCGAACGTCGTCGGCTTTGCCACGTGGCTGTCCAAGCACGTGGCCTTCGTCCCGTTCTTCCGAGTGAACAGCCCTCCGCTGAATGCCTCGCTCTTCATGGCCGGACTGATCGTCGGCATCATGATCGTCCCCATCGTGGCCTCGATCTGCCGCGAGGTCTTCTCGTTGGCCCCTCCCGGTGAGCGGGAGGCGGCCCTGGCGCTCGGCGCCACGCGCTGGCAGATGATCCGTTCGGTGGTCATCCCGTTCGGGAGAGGGGGGATCGTCGGAGCGGTCATGCTCGGTCTGGGTCGGGCCCTCGAGGAGACGATCGCTGTCTCCATCGTCCTGGGCGCCTCCTTCAGGATCTCGCCGTACATCCTCCAACACGGGGGATCGACCATCTCGCAGCTGATCGCCGTGAATTTCGGGTCGGGCGGGAAACTCGGACTTCAGGATCTGCTCTTCTGCGGCTTCGTGCTCTTCGTCATGACGCTGGCGATCAACCTGGCAGCGTCCCGCATCGTCAACCGGTCTCGCAGCGGCGCGGGGATCGAGCTGTGACGACCGACTCCGACCTCCAGTCGACGGCGCCGACCGAGCCGGTCCCCATCACCTCGCGTGCCGAGAGCGTCTCCTCTCCGGGCCTCGGCCCCGGCCTTCACTCGGCCGCCGGCGGTTCCCTCCTGTTGGAACAGCCACCTCGACCGTCGGTGCCCCGGCCAAAACGGCTGCCCAGCCCGATCCGACCGAGCGACATCGGAGGGCCGGACGTCGTCGTGCTGGTAGCGGCTGCCCTCTCGTCGTTCTGCCTCGTCTGGGTGGTCTTCTACCAGCTCACGCTGCTTTCTGGCATCTTCGGGTTCCTGGTGTGCTGGTACGCCCTCTTCCTCACCCTGGTGTGGGTGGGGACGGCGCAGCTCGTCGAGCGGCAGGCGGCCACCGACAGGGTGGTCGCCGTCGTGGTGGTCACGGCGGCGGCGTTGATCGTGGGCATCGTGGTGTTCATCGTCGTCTGGGTGGCGGCGAAGGCCCTCCCCACGATGCATTGGGGCGCCCTCTTCACCAAGGATCAGAAGAACTTCCAGGTCGCGCAGACGGACGCACTCGCCCACGTGGGGATCCTGCACGCCATCGTCGGCTCACTGGAGCAGGTCCTCTTGGCCACGGTGCTCGGTGTCCCGCTCGCCGTTGCCACCGCCATCTTCTTGAACGAAGTCGGAGGACGAGGCGTGCGCCTGGTGCGAACGGTCGTCACGGCGATGAGCGGAACCCCGTCGGTGGTCGCCGGCATCTTCATCTACTCGATGCTGATCCTGACCCACGTCCTGCCGTACTCGGGGTTCGCAGCGTCGCTGGCTCTCATCGTCATCCTGCTCCCGTCGGTCACCCGCGTCGTCGAGGAGGTCCTCCGGATCGTTCCCAGCGGGCTGCGCGAGGCGTCGCTGGCCCTCGGTGCACCCCAGTGGCGGACGGTGTGGTCGGTCGTCCTGCCGACGGCCCGGTCGGGGGTCGTGACCGCCGTGCTGTTGGGCGTCGCCCGCATCGTGGGCGAGACCGCGCCCCTCCTGTTCACGGCGTTCGGCTCACAGGTGCTCAACGCCAACCCCTTCGTGCACGACCAAGGCGCCCTTCCCCTGGTCATCTGGTCCGACGTGCGTCAGGCGCAGCCGGTGCTGATCGATCTCGCCTTCCAAGCGGCCTTCGTGCTGATGTCCATCGTGCTCGTACTCTTCGTCGCCGCCCGGATCTTCGGCAGGACGAAGGGCAAGAAGGGGAAGGCAACGGCGCGCCGACCGGCTGACGACGTGCTCCCCCGCATGTTCGTGCCCGTTCCGATGGAGGGAGACCCCGGTCGATGAGCCTCGCCCTTGGACGTCGTACAGGAGCGTCGCGCCGCGCCATGCCCGAGACCAGCCGCGCCGGCGAGATCGAGGCGCAGGGCGTGTGCGCATGGTTCAGCGGACGATTGGTACTCGAGCTCGTCGACCTCGACATGCAGCGGTCGAAGGTGACGGCCCTGATCGGACCGTCCGGATGCGGCAAGTCGACCTTCCTCCGCATTCTCAACCGGATGCACGAGGTTGTTCCCGGAGCCCAGCTGGCGGGCTCGGTGAAGCTCGACGGCTTGGACATCTACGGCCCCGGCCAACGCGCCGTCGATACCCGCCGTCACATCGGCATGGTCTTCCAGAAGCCGAACCCCTTCCCCGCCATGACCATCGCCGACAACGTCCTTTCCGGCCTGCGCTTCTCCCGGATGTCGCCGGCCAACCGCGACGACCTCGTCGAGGAGATGCTCTCCAAGGCCGGGCTCTGGAACGAGGTGAAAGACCGGCTCGGTGAGCTCGGCGGCGCTCTGTCCGGCGGCCAACAGCAGCGTCTGTGCATTGCCCGGGCGCTCGCCGTCCGGCCGAGAGTGCTGCTCATGGACGAGCCGTGCTCGGCTCTCGACCCCACGTCGACGCTGCGGATCGAGCGCACGATCAAGGAGATCGCCCACGAGGTGACCGTGGTCATCGTCACGCACAACATGCAGCAGGCACAGCGCGTCTCCGACCACTGTGCGTTCTTCTTGGCCGAGGAGAACCTTCCCGGTCGGGTCGTGGAGTCCGGCACCACGACCCAGATCTTCGGTGACCCCGTCGATGCGAGGACAGCGGACTATGTCCACGGCCACTTCGGCTGACGTCGCCGCCTACCCGGTCCGGTCCCGGACGCGGCGTCGCCGGTTCGTACCGGCGGCGGTGGTGGGTGCGTTCATGGTGACGGTCGTCGTCCTCGGGCAGGTACTCGGCAGCGGCGTGGCCGAGGCGAGCCCCAACATGCAGGCGACCGGTTCGAGCTTCGCCAGTGTTGCCATCCAGCAGTGGGTGGGACAGGCCAGCACCCTCTACGGCCTCAACATCAACTGGCAGGTCTCCTCGTCGGTGATCGGCCTCAACAATTTCGCCCAGAACCAGGTGGACTTCGCCGCCTCCGACATCCCGTACAGCTCGCAGCAGTCCACCTACTACCCGACGATCCCGTACGAGTACATGCCCGACGTCGCCGGTGGTCTGTCGTTCATGTACAACCTGACGGGCGTCGACGGACAGGAGATCACGAGTCTCGTCCTCGACGCACGCGTGGCCGAGGAGATCTTCCTCGGTGAGATCACCAACTGGAACGACCCGGCCATCGCCCAACTCAACCCGCAGCTCGCCGGGGACCTCCCCAACCAGAAGATCATCCCTGTCTTCCGCTCCGACGCCTCGGGCGAGAATTATCTGCTCTCCGACTACTTCCTCCACATGGACGCCAGCGACGGTGGCAACTTCGCGGCCACCCAGAACATCTTCGAGTCGGGACTGGCGGGTTCCCCGACCGCCATCTGGCCGGTTCCGGCCAGCGGCGTGAACCCGCCGCCGCAGTATCCCGGCTGGCTCAACGCCAACCTCATCGGGGAGAACGGGTCGGACAACGCCGCCAACTACGTCTCGGCGCTCTCCAGCCAGGGGGCGATCACCTACGTCGAGACCGCGTACGCCAAGGAGCACAACCTTCCCGTGGCGTCGCTGCTCAACGCCAGCAACAACGCGGTGCAGCCGACGTCCGTGAACGTCGCCACCGCCCTCGAGGCCGCCATCCTGCACTCCGACCTCACCCAGGACCTGACCAACGTCTACACAAACCCGCTGACCAACGCCTACCCCCTGTCGGCGTACAGCTACTTCGTAACGCCCTGCTCGCCGTCCCTGGCTGCCGCGCAGGGCAGCGCGTGCGCCGCCGATCCGAACGGTGCCCCGTCGAGCTTTTCCTCGGCAAAGGGCCAGGCCCTCGGACAGTTCGTCAACTTCATCGCCTGCGGCGGGCAGGAGAAGATGGCCCTGCTGGGCTATTCACCGTTGCCGCCCAATCTCGTCCAGGAGGACTTCAACGCCATCGGACGGCTCAACGGTGGGCAGCAACCTCCTCCCCCGACCGCGGCAAACTGCAAGAACCCCTACGTAGACGGTGAGACCCCGCTGCCCGGCGAACCGGTCATCCAAGGGTTCACCCCGCCGGGGCAAGGCGGCCTGAACCCCACCGCCACGCAGACTGCCCTCAGCCAGAACGGAGGTCAGAGCGGCTCGGGCGGTTCCGGCGGAGGCGGATCCGGTGCCAACGGATCCGGTGCCAACGGATCCGGCGGGGGTGGCGCCGGGGGTTCGGCGTCCACCCGGGGCCTCACTGCCGCCCAGATCGCGGCCGGGGACCGCCTGGTGAACGGCCAGATCGTCAAGGTGCTCGACCTCAACGGGCCGGGGAAGTTCGCCCGGGCGAGCGCGCTGCAAGGCGCTCTGGCCGCCATCACCGGCTCGGGGGCGGCCTACCTCGGCTGGGCCCTCCTGGTTCTGGCCGTGATCGCCCTGCCGCCGGTCATCGCCTCCCGGCGTGCCCGGCGTGTCCAGGCCGTCGCCGTCACATCCGGGTCGCCCGGCGCGGAACCGGACGACGAGGCCGGAGGATGAGCTGGGGGAAGGGGCTTCGGCGCGTCGGCGCACCAGCCGCGGCAGGGCAGTCGTCGGCGACGGACGAGGACCGCCGAGGAACCGCTCACCGGGCTCGGCGTTCGACCCGTCACATCCGCCGGCGACTGGCCCTCGGGCTCTCCCTCGTGACGGCCCTGGCCGTCTTCGGCGTGCTGGGAGGTGTGCCGTGGTCTCCCCTCGAGGGGCCGGCGAGCAGTGGGGCGGCGCCGGTCTGCCAGAGCGACGGCAACCTGGGGTGTACGGGGACGATCCCCTGTCCGACCGCGCCGTGCCCCTCCGTCGACGTGACGCCGGCAACCGGTCTCCGAGACGGTCAGTACATGTTCATCACCAGTCAGAATTTCCCCAGCACCGACAGCATGCGGGTCGCCGTCTGCTCGACGAACTCGTCGCAGACCGATCCCAGCTGCCTCAACGGGGACTGGGAGGAGGACACGTGGTACCCGATCTCGGTTCCCATCACCGACGATCCGACCCAGGGCAACGAGACCACGGTCTCCTACCCGGCCTTCGACGACCCGAGCGAGTCGGGCAACACTCCACTGCCGGCGCACGACATCACCAACGAGGTTGGTTCGGTGCCCGGGTTCTTCTGCGGTGACGCCGCTGATCCCTGCGAGATCGTCATCACCGATGAGTCCGGCCAGGGCAACAGCGTGGGGAACGGTCCGCCGGTCTCCTCGTCCAACAGCGTGATCATCCCGATCACCTTCGCTGCCGAGTCGAACGGATGTCCGGCGTCGGATCCCACCGTCGACACGGACAGCTCGTTCAGCCTGGAGCACTTCCTCCCGGTGGCGGTGGACGCGACCTGCACGGGGTCGAACGGCGTCATCGGTCTCAACACCGCCACCGACAACGACACCGTCATCTCGGACTTCGTCAACGGCGGGGACGACATCAGCTTCGTCGACAACCCCTCGGACGTCTCCGAGCTGGCGACCCTGGCGGGCCACTCCTACGCCTTCATTCCGGTCGCCCTGTCCGGAACGGTCGTCTCCTTCCTTGCCGGCGACTCGCTCGGGCCGGTTTCCTACCCGGTGGCCACCTACAAGCTCACCCCCAACATGGTGGCCGGGCTCATCACGTCCCTCTATCAATTCCCCGCCGGGACCATCGAGTTCGAACCCAAGGAGGAGATCGCCCTGGCGGACAACCTGGTTCCCCCGCTCAGCTGCGCCAACTTGGTCGGCTGCAAGGCACGCAACAAGGTGGACGAGCTCGAGAACGAACAGCCGTACAACTCGTTCGACCTCCTGAACCCGGTCACCGAGGGTGTGACGGCGCCAGTGGACCTCGGCACCTTCCTCTCCAACGTGCCGAGCGGGGCCAGCTACCAGGTGACGGACTGGCTCTGCAACGCTCCCAACGATCCGTTCAACGTCCAAGTGAACGAGGTCACTCCTCCGGCCGGACAGAGCAATCCCGTCACCGTGTCCATCCAGGATCCCAACTCGGCGTCCACCACGTTCACCACCGCGCCGCTCGGCTCGAGCATCTGGCCTCCCTACACACCACCACCGCCTTGGGTGTTCCCGACGTGCCAGGGGTACGCCACGTTGCCCGCGCTCTCAGGGACTGCGGCGAACTTCAGTGAATCGCAGTCCCCCGCCTTGCAGGCCAAGTACATGAGAGGGTGGTCCTACGGCGGGGGATCGTTGCCGTCACCACCGGACTCGCAGACGCCGCTTGCCGCCTTCGGCGTCATGGACTCGTCGGAGGCGGCGTTCTACGGCTTGAACGACGCGACCTTGCAGAACGCCTCGGGCGACTTCGTCCCCCTGACGACGACCAGCCTCGAGGACGGCGCAGACGATCTCACACCGTGTCCGACCGACCTTCTCTCGTGCCCGGCCGGCACGTACGCAATGAACTACGACTCGACGTCCCTCGCCACCGACCCGAGCGCCTATCCGATGCCCAACGTCACCTACGCCGTGGTCCCGACCGATCCTCAGCCGGCGAGCACCGCGACGGCCGAGAAGGACCTGCTCACCAACCTGGTCAACTTCTCGTACAGCGACGCCTCTCAACTTCCCGCCGGCTATGCGCCGCTCCCGAAGAGTCTGTACGAGGCCGCCGTCAACGACATCGCGGACGACCTCGTCGCAGAGCCGGTAACGGGCAACAGTTCAGGTTCAGGTTCGTCCTCCACGGGTGGGAGCTCCCCGACCAGCTCGACGGGCTCCTCCTCGTCCGGTACCGGCTCCTCCACAGCGTCGGGTCAGGGAGCGACGGGGGCGGAGGCCGGCCCGTTCGGCAGCGTGCTGCCGGCGACAGCGCCGAGCGCGTCGTCGTCCCCGTCGAAATCCAACTCGAGTCGAGAGCCCACCGCCACGGCCGCGCTCTCGTCCAGCACGACGCCGCTGGGCAGCATCCGGCTGGCGCTGGACAACGCCGCCCGCTATCTCCTGCCGGGGCTGTTGGCCCTGGCAGGGGCATGCCTTCTGATCGGACCCGCGATGCTTCTCTGGCCGGCGATCCGTCGCCGTCGGCGGTAAAGGCGCGCGGTGACCGAGACGCAGACTCCGCTCGGGGAAGAGCAGTCGCTCGGCCTGTCGACCGTCGTCGACGAGCCGTTGGGCGACGAGCAGGCCTCGTCGCTCCCGACCGGCAGCGAGGAACCTCGGTCGGAGAAGCGGTCGGACGGCCTCACCATCCACATCCCGCACGTCCCCTACGCCCGGGTGATCGGCTTCGGGCTCACCGGGATCGGGCTCCTGATCCTCCTCTTCTTCCTCTACCTGTTCGCGTTCACGCCGTTGACCGCGAGCCGCAACCAGACCCGGCTGTCCCACTCGCTCGCCGGTCAGCCCCTGGCCGTGTTCAGCCTCGTTGCCGGACACGTGCCGGCCGACGGCGATCCTGTTGCCGTCCTGGAGATCCCCGCCATCCGGCTCCACCAGGTCGTTGTCGAGGGAACCTCGGCGGCCGATCTGATGAACGGCCCGGGGCTCCTGCCCGGTTCTGCGTTGCCCGGATCGCCAGGCAACGCCGTCATCGCCGGCCGCAGGGTCACCTTCGGCGGGCCGTTCGGTGACCTGCCCCAGCTGCGCAAGGGCGAGCGACTCAGGGTGGTGGACGGTGCCGGGATCTTCACCTACCGGGTCACTCGCATGTTCACGGTGACGGCGGGACAGCGCGACGTGGTGACCCCGACCCGCCAGGACAAGTTGACGCTGGTGACCGCCGATTCAAGTCTGGTCACGAGCGGCCGTTTCGTCGTCCAGGGATCGCTGGTCGGGAAAGCGGTGGATGTTCCCGGGAGTGTCGTGGCCCTGCCCAACTACGACCTCGGGCTCACCGGCGATCCCGCGGCCGGGGGCCTGGCCGTCTTCTGGACGCTGCTCAGCCTGCTCGTTGTCGTGGCCGCGGCCGTGCTCGCCTGGCGCTGGGAGCGACCATGGCTCGTCTATCTCTTCACCATGCCGGTCTTCCTCGCCTGCGGCCTCTTCGCCTGTGAGAGCGTGGCCCGGGCCCTTCCGGCGACCTTCTAGCTTCGATCGGCCCGCGTCCTCCGGACGCTCCGTCCGCCCTCGCCGGCGGCTCCGAGGGACGAGCGGAGACCTGGTCGGCTGTCCTCCCGGAATGAAACTCCAGTTCACAGTGGGTCTGTCGTCGATCAGGGCGCGGGAAGTCTCGACGAGACGGAGCGCGATGACCGGGGCTCACGATGTCACCAAGAGTTCATTGGCGCCCCACACAGTCGTGAAGTTCGGATTACCTGGCATCCGTACTCTCCCCGGAGAGGCGGGCGTGGCGGTCTGAAGCACGCGTCGCTTCCTGACACAGCCCACAAGCAGAGGAGACATGTACATGTTCCGAAAGCTGTTCACACGGCGGCGCGGAGGCCTTGCGACCGTGGCCGCCATCGGTATCGCGGGGGCGACCTTGGCGCTCTCAGGAACGGCGGGTGCCCAGCCCAATGCCACTGCTCTGGTCGGGAGCGGGTCTCAGACCGCCTACTCGACCATGCAGGCGTTGGACCAGTTGTTCAACACCTCACCCGGCTGTGACCTGACCCAGCCGACGTCGGATCCGCTCCCCTTGAACTGCGGTACCACGTCCTTCACCGCAGGTGCCACGGAATGTGAGCAGGGCTTCACGGTTGCCGCCGAGAACCCGTACAACGACTATGCGGTCGAGGCACCTCCGGTCGGTTCGGGGAACGGTGAGGCACAGCTCGAGCAGGGTACGCCCGGGTCCCTCAACCCGAGCTACGGGCGCTCGTCCTCCGGTCCTGACGGTCAGACCACACAGAACTTCATCGCCTACGCCACGGACGGCGTGTCCTGGGTGACGTTCACGAAGGTGAGCGGCACGGCGACGGACCAGGCCAAGGTGGACAACCTCACCCAGGCACAGGTCCAGGAGATCTGGAAGGGTGACGCCAACTGCTCGGTCACCAAGAAGGGCAAGACGACCAACTACACCCAGAACTGGATCTGCGTGGGGGCGAAGGATGCGGCTCCGATCGACTGCTACACGGCGCAGACGGCATCCGGTACGTACAAGACGTTCGCCAAGTTCGCCAACATCACGACGAACCCGGCACCCTGCGACACGGCATCTCTCGAGGCCGGAGACCCGGGTGACGCGAACGTCGTCGCCGACCACGAGAACCTCTTCGAGAACCAGATGAGTGTCATCGCCAAGGCGAAGGACGCGGCCGACGCCATTTACTTCATGTCGTTCGGCAAGTTCACCACCACCTGCCCGGCGGGCAAGTGCATCGGTGCGACGAGCGACATCACCGAGTTCGGTGAGCTCAACGGCATCACCGCGTCCCAGTCGACGATCCAGGGTTCCGGGGGTGGGGTCGGTGTGACCTTCCCGCTCACCCGTTACCTCTACAACGTCTACAACAACGGGACGGCTGCATCTCCGGCCACCCCGGCGACGCAAGCGGCGTTGAACTACATCGGTGAGCAGGGCTTCCTCTGCAAGTCGGAGACGACCAGCCAGACGGACCCGATCACCGGCGTGGACTACCGGGGAGAGATCGAGAGCGCCATCACTGGTCAAGGGTTCTTCCCGATCGACGTGAGCCAGAAGACGTTCGCCGAAGGCTCGTTGAACAATCCGGATCCGGTGACGGATCCCGGCTATTCGGCCGACGACGGAACCGAGGGCGCCAACGGCTTCTGCCTCATCTTCAACGGCTGAACCAACCAAGAAAGTCGGCGGTACCTCTTGGTGCCGCCAGCGAGTGGGGCCCGGCGTTGCCGGGCCCCACGTCGCGCCCGGAGGTCGGGGAGCCGCCTCAACGGAGCGCAGGGAGGTGGCCAGCGCCCACGGTCGGCGCCACAGGTCGGGGTGCCGGCCCCCACGTGCCCTGTTGCGGCGTGATCGCCACGGGTCCCCGGGCCTGCGCCACCACGCCCCGGCCAGGGCCTCTGGTCACCCGGAATGGCCATTGCGCCCCTCGCCCGGCGGCCATACCATGAGCGCCCGAGTCCCATCGTGGTCGGCTCCCACGGGGCAGACGGGCCATGGCGATGGACGCGGGGAGGACATCGATGGCGGGAGGACGGGTGCTGCCGATTTCGTGCGTCGGCCTGCTCGGTGCCTGGCCCGTGCCCACACCCTCGCCGGCGTTCCGCGTCGTGTACCGTGATCCCCGGAGCGCAGATCACCTGGCAGTCGGGGCCTCCGGCCAGGCAGTGGGCCGAGAGCCGCGATCCGAGTTCGACGTTGCGGAAGGAGTCTGACCGGCTGCAACGCACCTTCCACCGGGTCCCCCGACGCTGGCTGCCCCCCTGCCCCTCGTGGTAGTCGGCGCCGGGGACCCGGCGGGCTCTTGCGGCTCGCCGGATGCGGGCCCGCCGGAGGATGCCGAGTTCCGGTCCAGTCAGGCGGCGAGGAGCCGAAGGGTCACCGACGACAACCGAGGCGGTCGAGGACTCCACCTCCGTCGCGCCCGGAGCGCGCGGTCAGGCCGTGGTCGGCATCCAGGACGGCCGCCGGGCCTCGTAGGCGTCGATCTCGTCCTCGTAGCGCAGGGTGAGGCCGATGTCGTCCCATCC
>Ga0187783_10003760_pt1 | contig 11200 bp, 10 predicted proteins | sample 1015_SJ02_MP02_2_FD_132471 | JGI IMG/M metagenome (GOLD analysis project Ga0187783, IMG submission 132471) | Tropical peat soil microbial communities from peatlands in Department of Meta, Colombia - 1015_SJ02_MP02_20_MG | ecosystem: Environmental > Terrestrial > Soil > Wetlands > Peat | place...
AGCGTGTGACGGTCAAAGACTTTGACGAGGCGCGCGCACGGCTGCTGGCGACCGGGGCGTTTCACAGCGTGGCTTACGACTTTCATCCCAGCAACGATTACGACGGCTACGACGGGATATTCCGAGTCGAGGAAATCGAGCAACTCTTTCCGATGCGCTTCGAGGATCTTCCCGCGCCGGCGGATGAGTTGCTCGCCGTAGTCGCTCGTACCGAGCCTCTGTTCGGCGAACGCATTCCAGGCACCAAGGACGTGATCGAGCGAATGGCTAAAGCCATCGAAGAATCGCTCGGCGGCAAGGTTAGAGTGATTGCTAAGGTGCTGCCCGACGATCCGAAGCAGCCGGCCATCATTTTCCGTCCCACCACGGCGCGGCTGAACATCGCCGAAATGCGCTTTCGAGGCACTCAGGCGATAGCGGCGCCTCTGCTGGTCGAAAAGCTGGCGGACATCGCGTTCGGTGTCCCATACACCGAGATCGCGGTGCGCCAACTGCTCGACGCAAATATTCGTCCTCTTTATGAGGCTCGCGGGCGCCTCCATGTAGCGTTCTCGAAGATCGAGCTATCAAAACCGGATGAAGTCGGCAATACCACGGACGTCGACGGCGTTTCGGTCCTAGTGACTGTGGATGAAGGTCCCAGTTTCGACCTCGGTGAAATCAATTTCTCAGGAGGCGACAAGACCGAAGCTGAATTGCGCCGTCTAGCGGACCTTCGCACGGGCGATCTGGCCGACTTCGACAAAGTCAACCTCGCGACGGACCGAATTGCTAAGGATTTCCGCGCGCGCGGCTACCTCCATTTCAATTCACGTGTGGACCGGGAAGTTCATGATCCCGAGCACAAGGTGGACCTTCGATTTACGCTCGATCCTGGTCCGCAGTTTCTGTACGGAAAGCTCGCTATCGAAGGGCTCGACCTGTTGAGTGAGCCGGTCATTCGGAAAGCTTGGGGATCGAGGGAAGGGAAGCCGTTTGACCCAGATGCGCCCGATGCATTTCTCAAGGACATCCGCGACCAGGGAGTGTTCGATCATCTCGGGAAGACCCACTCCGACACTAAGATCCACGATGACTCGAAGACGGTGGACGTGACTCTGTATTTCACAGGGGCGAGGGGTCAGGGGCCAGGGGGACAAGGGCCAGTACGGCTTGCCTTGCTATCCTTGAAAGAAGTGTCGTCCCCGCTGAATTTTCACCTGGAACGCTATGATGGGCCGCTCGATCTCTTGCTGGATCTGATCCGCAACCAGGAGATCAACATCTACGACATTCCCATCGCTCAGATTACCGCGCAGTATCTCGACTACATGCAGCAGGCATTGGAGATGGATATCGAGCTTTCCGCGGAGTTTATCTTTATGGCGGCTACCCTGATCCACATCAAGTCGCGGACGCTGCTGCCGCGCGACCCTGAGCTCGCGAAGATGGCGCCTGAAGAGGATCCGCGGGCCGAGCTGGTAGGCCAACTGCTTGAGCACGAACGCTTCAAGCAAGCCGCCGAGATGTTGCACCAGAAGCGCGTCGTCGAGGAAGCGGTCTGGTCGAATTCGCACATGAAGCAATTCCTCGATGACCAAGATCCAGGTCTGGCTGTCACGCTCTTCGATCTGGTGAAGACCTTCCAGAGCGTATTGGAGCGCGCGAAAACGCGTCCGGTTTATGAGGTAACGGGCGAAGATGTGTCAGTGCCGGAGATGATTCGTTATCTGCGAAATGTCTTCGAACTCCAGCGGCCAAGCGAGACGATCGCTGCACGCGAGCTCTTCGAGCGGCAGCCAAGCCGTCGAGCCATGATCTGTTTATTCCTGGCGCTGCTTGAGCTGGTGAAGCTGCAGGCGCTCGGCTTGGTGCAGAAAGACGCGCTCGAGGAAATTGGAATCAAGCGACTGAAGGGCTTCGCGGAGGCCTTCACTTCCCAGGAAGCGGTCGCTGTGATTGAAGAGGGTTATAAGTAAATTGCGATGGATGAAGTCGACCTAACACAATTGGCCGAGGAGCGTCCCTCGGAGGACGAAGATAGCCGGCTGAAGGCAATTCTAGAGGCGATCGTCTATGTAACGGACGAGCCGCTCTCCGTGCAGCAGATAGCCGCAGCGCTTGCGCAGCCGATCGATAAGGTGAAGCGCCTTCTCGACACTCTGGTCGAGGAGTTCGCCAAGCCCGAACACGGTTTGAGCATCCGCGAGGTCGCGGGTGGTTTCAAGATGGGGACCAAGCCCGAGCATCACGAAGCCGTGCGGGCTTTCGTTAGGAACCTTACGCCGCCCTTGAAGCTATCGCTCGCAGCGCTCGAGACTTTGGCCGTGGTCGCCTACAAGCAGCCGGTCACGGCTCCCGAGATCATGGACATTCGTGGCGTCCAAGGCGCGGGGGTCTTAAAGACGCTGATCGATCGCAAGCTCGTCGCTGCCTCAGGCAGAAAGAACGTGATCGGGAAGCCGATGCTGTACAAGACCACCAAGGAGTTCCTGATACAGTTCGGCTTGAAGGATTTGAGTGAGCTGCCAACCATCAAGGAATTCGAGGAATTGGGCCGTTTGGCGATCGCCGATGAATCCGCCGCGGAGCCTGCCGTCGAGGTCACGCCCGAAGGTGCTCCCGAGAATGGCTGAAGAGCGGTTGCAAAAGATCCTGTCCCACGCCGGGGCCGCGAGCCGCCGCAAGGCCGAGCAATTGATGATTGAGGGACGAGTGACGGTCAATGGAAAGACTGTAACCGAACTCGGTTCTAAGGCGGACTTCGAGAAAGACCACATCAAAGTGGATGGGCGGCTTCTTCGGGCTCCCAAGCGAATGTTGTATCTGGCGCTCAATAAACCCAAGAACTGCGTAACGACCTCGTCCGATCCGGAGGGACGCGAGACGGTCATGCACCTTTTGGGCGGTGTGCACGAACGCGTCTTCCCGGTCGGCCGGCTCGATTATCACAGCGAAGGCTTATTGCTGCTGACCAACGATGGCGAGTTTGCCCATCGCATAACAGCGCCAACGAGCCACGTGACGAAAACCTATGTCGTAAAGGTAAATGGCGCGCTCACCGACGAGCAGGAGCGCAGTTTTCGGCAAGGCATTCCGATTCATGGGCGCCGCACAGCGCCCGCTGAGCTGAAACTGATCAAGCCAGGCGCGAACCCGTGGTATGAGGTTCGAATTCAAGAGGGCAGACAGAATCAGATCCGGCTGATGTTCCGCTATTTCGACCGGCTGGTCGAGAAACTCCGCCGAGTGAAGATCGCGTTTCTCGATCTGGATGTTCCGGCGGGCAAGTTTCGCGCTTTAACTCCAAAGGAAGTAGATCATTTTCGAAAGCTGCTCAAAATGGATGGAGACCATCATGGACATCGCTGAGATTCTCAACCAGAGCCACGTTCTCGCGGTTGTGGGGCTTTCGGCGAAGCCGTTCCGGCCGAGTTATGGCGTCTCGGAGTATATGCAGCGCGCAGGATACCGCATTATTCCCGTGAATCCTCATCTTCGCGAAGTGCTCGGCGAGAAGAGCTACGCGCGCCTCGAAGATGTGCCGGATAGGATCGACATCGTGGACGTTTTCCGGCGGTCGGAATTCGTCCCGGAAATCGTAGAGTCGGCCATTCGAGTGGGCGCGAAGTGCATTTGGATGCAGGAGGGAGTGGTCCACGAAGCAGCGGCGGAGCGGGCGCGTTCCGCCGGAATCAAGGTCGTCATGGACCTTTGTATTCTGAAGGAACATCGCCGGCTGCGGCGCTAAGCTTCGTATTTCTCGAATTGCAGTTGATCGCCGGCCGTTGTCCCCGATTGCTCTAACACGCCCACCGGCAGCTCCAATACAGAGTGTGCGCGGAAGCTGATCGAGATCCTGCTGCGCACCATGTTCGGCCGCACCTTAACCACGGCTTTCTTTTTGTTGAGAAAAACCACGTCGATCGGAAATTTCATCCCGAAGGTGTGAACACCTTCGCAAGGCGTGATCCAAAGTCCTTCGCCAGGTTTTAAGCCGGGATATTTCAGAAGTCCCTCGCGTCGCTTGGAGCTGGTGTCGGCGATGTCGGCATGTTCGGCGAGCGTCGATCCACGCGCAGGATTTGAAACCCGAAGCTTCAAGAGAGTGCCTCCCAGTCTACTATCGGCGTTGCACAAAAAACAGATGAGAGGAACCCCTTCCAAAACGCACGTTGATATTTCTGCTCAAAGGTTTGCAGAACGTCAGTTTGCGTGGAGCCTCTGGACTCCATATGCAAAGCCCCGCCGATTCAGGGCGGGGCTGCAAATCCACGGAGTGGAAAGGGGGGATCAACATGTCCCTTCTGGTGCTGATCCTTGTCCTAGTGATACTTAGGATAAGACGGACCGCGTTGAAGATCGAAATCGATCTCTAGCAAGGCCACGGAGGTTGGCAGGTGACGCCCCGTCAGCCTCCACAGCACTGATCGTAACATATCCCCACAAAACCGACAAGAGCCCCTTTCCCTTACCCCTGCGCGACAATAGGAGATATGGAAAAAGCGACATTCGGTGCGGGGTGTTTTTGGGGAGTCGAAGCCACTTTCCGGCGTTTGGCCGGGGTGAAATCGACTCAGGTCGGATATATGGGAGGCAATTGCTCGAATCCGACCTACGAGGACGTTTGCACCGACGAATCGGGCCACGCCGAAGTGGTCGAAGTGACGTTCGATCCGAAAGTGATCAGCTACCACGATCTATTGAACGTCTTCTGGGAAAATCACGACCCAACGACACTCAATCGTCAGGGCCCGGATGCCGGAACGCAGTACCGATCGGCGATCTTCTTCCATTCGCCTGAGCAAGAAGCGGAAGCACGCGCGTCCCGTGACGAAGCACAAAAGCATCTCCGCAGGCCGATTGTCACCCAGATCGAGCCCGCGCGCGAGTTCTGGAGAGCCGAAGAGTATCATCAGCAATACCTGGAAAAGCGCGGACTGTCGCACTGCCACATCTAGAGTCAAGACCAAGTGAAAATCGGATTTGTAAGTTTAGGCTGCCCGAAGAACCTCGTCGATACGGAGGTGATGATGGGGCAGCTTGTTGCGCAGGGCCATGAGCTGACGCCCCATCCTGCCGATGCGCAAGTAATCGTCGTCAATACGTGCAGTTTTATCGATCCAGCCAAGCAGGAATCGGTCGACACAATCCTTGAGATGGCGGAGTACAAGAAAACCGGACGGGCCGAGAAGCTGATTGTCGCCGGATGCCTTGTCGAGCGATACCGCGATGAGATCCGGCGGAATCTGCCGGAGGTGGACGCTGTGATCGGCACCAACGAATTGGAGCGGATCACCCAACTCTGCGAGGGCATCGAGCCGGCGTCCAATCCTTTTGAGCCGTATCTCTACCATGACGCGACGCCCCGGGTTCTCGCGACTCCGCGTCATTTCGCGTACATCAAGATCGCTGAAGGCTGCGACCATCCGTGCACCTTCTGCGTCATTCCGCAGTACCGGGGCAAATTTCGAAGCCGCCGCTTCGAATCCGTCATTTCCGAGGCCACGCGGCTCTTTTCGCACGGAGTTCGCGAGATCAATCTGATCGGCCAGGACACTACCTGTTACGGCGAGGACCTCGGGTTGAAGGACGGGTTGGCGGCGTTGCTCGCGCGTTTGGCGCAGGTCGAGACACCCGAGCCAGCCTGGATTCGATTCCTGTACTGCTACCCGAACAAAGTCACTCAGAAGCTTCTCGACACCATTGCCGAACATGAAGCGCTGGTTAAATATATCGACATGCCCCTCCAGCACGCGAGCGCCGCTGTATTGAAGCGCATGAAAAGGGGCGCCAACGGCGACATTTTCTTGAAGCTGATCGAGCGTATCCGGCGGACCATCCCCGGCGTTGCGATTCGCACCAGCATGATTGCAGGCTTCCCCGGGGAAACGGATCGCGATTTTGGAGAGCTGTGCCAGTTCGTCGAAGCTGCACAATTCGATAGACTCGGCGTCTTCGCTTATTCGGATGAAGACACGAGCGCGAGCTTCCATCTCGATGGCAAGCTCGATGCGCGCACGATCCGTCGGAGACAGCGCCATTTGATGGCGATCCAGCGACGAATCTCGCGGTCGCGCAATCGTGCGCTTGTGGGCCGTGAATTTCCCGTGCTGGTCGAGGGTCCATCGGCCGACTCGGACCTAGTGTGGGAAGCGCGCCTGCCAACACAGGCTCCTGGCATTGACGGCGTCTGCTACATCTCCGATCCGGGCGGAGGGCCGCTCGAGGCGGGAAAAATTCGCCGGATGCGAATCGTCAAGGCTCACGACTACGACTTAACAGGCGAGCTGGTGGACTTGTCGTTTCCGACGCCGCCGGCGAGCCTCGTGCAGATCGCGCCAGTACTCGCCCGGCAATGAAATGCCCCATTTGCAATAAGGAAGTGGCAGTGGATGATCCCTTCGCGCCTTTCTGCAGCGAGCGTTGCCGCACAATCGACCTGGCGAATTGGGCGACCGAGAAATACGTAATCTCGACGCCCACGGCGGCACGCAACCCTGAGGAAGAAATTGAAGACGACGATCGCTAGGTTGATCGCGACTGTGTTCGGACTCGGGCTTGTGCCAAAGGGACCCGGCACGGCTGGATCGCTCGGGGCGATCGCTGCAGCGTGGGTGCTGCATCGCACTTTGGGAGTTCATGGATTCGGGTTCGCGATTCTGGCGCTGCTGATTACAGCGCCGGCAATCTGGTCAGCGGAGGTCGTCGCCCGTTCAAGCGGATTGAAAGATCCTCAAATCGTTGTCATCGATGAGGTCGCAGGCCAGTGGCTCACGCTCGCTGGAGCGCTCGCGTTGAATTGGAAGAGCTGGATTGGAGCCTTCGTTTTGTTCCGTTTGTTCGATATTTGGAAGCCTCCGCCCGTCCGGCAACTCGAGAAACTGCCTGGCGGAGTGGGAATCGTTGCTGACGATCTGGCGGCGGGAATCTTTGCGGCGCTTGTGTTGGCCGCCGCCGGGTGGTTCAATCTTTATTAGGTTGGTCTCTTTTTGACAGATGGCCTTTCGCAAATCATCTGAAGCCCGTCCCCAGATCATCGACGTGAGGCCGCCTGCGGCGATTCCTGGTGGAGAATTTCAAATTCGCGGCCGGGGGCTGGCGGCGGGCACGCGTCCCTTCGTCAGCATCGGCCAATTGGCCGCGCCGATCATCGTCGGATCGGATTCCTACGTCGTGGCAAGGGTGCCCGAAGGCGCGTCTGAAGGCGAACTCGTGGTTGGCCAGAATCATTCGTCCAGCAGCGCCTGGCCTTGTCATGTCGGGGTTCCGATCGCGGACGGCCTCCATCCTGTCGCCAACCCAGTGATCGATCATCACGGGGACGTTTATTCAACCTTCAGCGGATCGCCTGGCCAGAAGGCTCCGGTTTCCGTCTACAAGATCGACACCAACAATCGTTCCCGTCCGTATGTGACCGATGTGATGAACGCCACCAGCCTAGCTCTCGATCACGACGAGGTTCTCTACGTTTCGAGCCGCCACGAAGGAGTGGTCTACCAGGTGTCGCCAGGCGGGAATCTAACCGTGTACGTCGAAGGGATGGGCGTGGCGACCGGGCTGGTTTTCGATCAGGAGGATAATCTGTACGTCGGCGACCGCAGCGGCACCATTTTTAAAGTCGGCCGCCAACGCCAGATCTACGTGTTCGCGACGCTCGATCCATCTATTGCAGCGTACCATCTGGCCTTCGGTCCGGATGGATATCTGTATGTGAGCGGCCCGACGACGTCGAGCTTCGACGCGATTCATCGTATTTCACCGGAAGGGCAGGTCGAAGTGTTTTACCGCGGCTTAGGACGGCCGCAAGGCATGGCATTCGATGTGAAAGGAAATCTTTATATCGCGGCATCGCTCCGCGGCCGCCGTGGAATCGTCCGGCTGACGACGGATGCCGTTGCTGACCTATATCTTTCCGGCCCCTCCATTGTCGGCCTCGCCTTCGCTCCCTCAAAAGCGATGATTCTTGCGACCAACAGTTCACTATTCCGAGTAGATTCGGGCATCGAAGGGCGCCGCCTACATTAGAGCTGAACGATGAACGACGCCGAAATCATCGCCGTCGGCTCGGAATTGTTGACGCCGGAGCGGCTGGATACCAACTCGCTATTTCTTACCGAACAGTTGAACGCTTTGGGCGTTGAAGTTCGGGAGAAGCGAATTATCGGTGACGATCGCACTCTCCTCACGGCTGGGATTTCCGAGGCGCTCGTTCACGCGCAAATTGTCATCCTCACCGGCGGTCTTGGTCCCACCGAAGACGATCTGACGCGCGACGCCGTCGCGGTTGCGCTTGGACGCAGGCTCGAATTAAGCCAGGAAATCTGCGGTTGGATTGAGCGCCGGTTCGCGACCATCCGTCGCAAGATGGCTGAGATCAACAAACGGCAAGCGTATCTCGTCGAAGGGGCCGAGGCCATTGAGAATCCGCATGGCACCGCTCCGGGCCAGTGGATCGAGCACGATGGGCGCATCATCATGCTTCTGCCGGGTCCGCCGCGTGAGTTGAAACCGATGTTCGTGGAGCGCTGCGCGCCTCGGCTCCAACGCATCCTGCCTGTGGCGGTGATCCGCTCCCGATTCTATCGCGTCGCCGGAATGGGCGAATCCGATCTCGATGCGTTGATCGCTCCAGTCTACACGCGCTACACTAATCCCGCCACGACGATTCTTTCCGGGCTGGGCGATATTCAGATTCATCTGCGTGCTCGATGTTCCAAGGCGGAAGAGGCTGACGCGCTGCTCGCTCAAGTTGCTCCCGAGATCGAGTCGCTCCTAGGTGATCGGATCTACTCGAATAACGGCGACTCGCTCGAAGCCGTGGTCGGCCAGATGCTGCGCGATTCGGGCGCCACTCTGTCCGTGGCTGAAAGCTGCACAGGGGGTTTGGTCGGCCAGCGGGTCACCTCGGTTCCTGGGAGCTCGGATTACTTCGTGGGAGGGTTCCTCGTTTATAACGATGCGATGAAGACCAAGCTTCTGGGAGTGGATCCGCAACTGCTGGCCGCTCGAACCGCCGTGAGCGAGGAGGTCGCCCAGGCGATGGCGGAGGGCGCCCGCGAACACACCGGTTCGACGTACGCGATTTCGGTCACGGGCGAAGCGGGGCCAGAGAGCTCGTCCGGCGCCCCGGTTGGAACGTTGATTTTCGGATTCGCAGGTCCCGGCGCGAGTGAGACGCGCAGGATTCAGTTCGGCGGCGACCGGGAGCGCATCCGCGAGCTAGCAGCGCAGATCGCACTGGATTTTGTGCGTCGCCAGTTGCTCCCGCGCCAAAGCGAGGCTCCTACTTCACAACAACATTGACCAGCTTGTCGGGGACGACGATCACCTTCACCACCTGCTTGCCCGCGAGAAACGGCTGAGTCTTCGGATCGGCAAGCGCCAGCCTTTCGAGCTCTTCCTGAGATGCGCCAAAGCGAACCGAAATTCTCCCGCGAACCTTGCCGTTTACTTGAACGACAATCTCCGCCGCGTCCTCCTTGGCCAATTCCTCATCGTAAGCGAGCCACGTCTGCCGGAAGACCGGACCTGTGCGTCCGAGGTGCTCCCACAGCTCCTCCGCCATGTATGGAGCGAACGGCGCCAGCAATAACACGAGCGCCGGCAGGATTTGATCGATGGCCGCGCGCGAGAGTTTCTCGTCTCGCACATACAACTCGTTCAGCAATTCCATCAGCGCGGCGATCGACGTGTTGAAATGCCACCGGTTCTTGAAATCTTCCGTGACTTTCCGAATGGTCTGATGCAGTTTGCGGAGCGCTTGCCGGTCTGCGGCCGGATCGCCGGCTCCGGCCTTGCGATCGAGATTCCGCGTGACAAAACGCCACACACGCTCGAGGAACCTTCGCTGGCCGCCCACACCCGCTTCGATCCACGGCATGTCCTTTTCGGGCGGAGCCGCAAACAGCACGAATAAACGGCACGTATCCGCGCCGTATTTCGCCACCATCTCTTCCGGATCGACCACATTGCCCCTCGACTTCGACATGGCTGAGCCGTCGAATCCAAGCACCATCCCTTGCGTGAAAAGATTGGCAGCCGGTTCGCTATTCTTTACCAGGCCCATATCGCGCATGACTTTCGTGAAGAAGCGCGAATAAATGAGGTGAAGAATCGCATGCGTCACTCCGCCGATGTATTGATCGATCGGGAACCATTTTCCGACCAACTTGGAATCGAACGGCGCGTTCGCATCGTGCGGATCGCAATAGCGGTAAAAGTACCAGGTGGAATCGACGAACGTGTCCATCGTGTCGCTTTCGCGCTTGGCGTCCTCGCCGCAAACCGGACACTTGACATTGATGAATGAGGGGACATCCTCGAGCGGCGATCTTCCCGTGCCCGTAATCTTGACGTCGAGGGGCAGCAGCACCGGCAGATCTTTTTCAGGAACCGGGACCACGCCGCACTTCGGACAATGAATCACCGGTATCGGAGTGCCCCAATACCTCTGCCGCGAAATGCCCCAATCCTTGATGCGATACGTAATCGCAGCCTTGCCGAAGCCGTCCCGCTCCGCTTGCTGGTTCATTTTACGACGCGCGTCTTCGCTTGCGAGACCCGAATATTCGCCAGATCGTTCCACAATGCCGTCATCGGTAAACGCAACCTTCGGATCCAGATCCAGTTGGCCATCGACTGGCCGGATCACGGATCGAATTGGGATGCCGTATGTCTTACAAAAATCGAAATCGCGCTCATCATGCGCAGGAACGGCCATAATCGCGCCGGTGCCGTAATCCATCAGGACGAAATTCCCGATCCACACAGGCAATTTCTCGCCGCTGTATGGATTCACGGCATAATGCCCTGTGAACATCCCTTCCTTTACGAGATCGCCAGGACCCTTCTGTGCGCGCACGTCGATCATTTGTTTTGCACGCGCCCGGCCCGCATCATCGAGCAGTTTGGCCGCTAATGGATGTTCCGGCGCCAGGATCACGCACGTTGCGCCATAGATGGTGTCGACACGCGTCGTGAACACACGAATCTTTTCGCCGGTTCCTTCCAGCGCGAAATCGATCTCGGAGCCCCCGGACCTGCCGATCCAGTTTCGCTGCATCGAAATCACGCGCTCCGGCCAGCCCTTCTCGATCTCATAAGTCGCCTGGAGCAATTCCTCGGCGTAGGCAGTGATCTTCCAGAACCATTGTTCGAGCGCTCGCTGCTCGACGGGCGTGTCCTCGTGACGCCAGCAGCACCCGTCCACCACCTGTTC
>Ga0187783_10003761_pt1 | contig 11199 bp, 7 predicted proteins | sample 1015_SJ02_MP02_2_FD_132471 | JGI IMG/M metagenome (GOLD analysis project Ga0187783, IMG submission 132471) | Tropical peat soil microbial communities from peatlands in Department of Meta, Colombia - 1015_SJ02_MP02_20_MG | ecosystem: Environmental > Terrestrial > Soil > Wetlands > Peat | place...
GGCACGCCGACCAGCACGAGAGCCGTTCCCCAGAACGCTTCGGCAGGGCGAGTGATGATGGTATTGAGCGTCCAGGTGGTGCCGATCAGCACATAGATCGCGGGTGCCCAGGGATATCCGGCACAGCGGTAGGGGCGGGGAATCTCGGGCCGCTTCCATCGCAGGATAAACAATCCGATGACGGTCAGCGTGTAGGACAGCACCATCCCGTAGATCACATAGGTGTAGAGCTGGTCATACCGTCCACTGAGAGTCAAAATGCCCGCCCAAATACCTTGGCCAATCAGGCTGAATGCGGGGGTACGCCACTCGGGGTGGATCGCCGCCATGCGCTTGAAGAAGACGCCGTCTTGCGCCATGGCCAGATAGACTCGCGCGCCGGACAAGGTACAGGTGGCTGCCGCGCTGAAACAGGAAATTGCAATCATGGCGGAGAGCCAGCGCGCGGCACGAGGAGAGAACAAAGCGGCGGCAGCCGCATGGGCGATGGTTTCATGCTGGGCAATGTCGCCGACCGGCATGGAATAAAGATAGGTCACATTCATTGCGATATAGATCACGCCCACCACGATGATGCCGAGCACCATGGCAAGAGGTACATTGCGCCGCGGTTCTTTGACTTCTCCTGCCACCCAGGTGATATAGACCCACCCATCGTAGGCCCAGAAGACGGCAATGAGGGCGACGCCCATGGCGGATATGAAGGGAGCCGGACCGAGTCCCAGGGTGGCGCTGCTCTGCGGGCTGAAATTCCCCCAATGTCCCTTGCCGAGGGCAAGCCCCAGAACCACAAAGCTTGCCATGGCGGTGAATTTCGTCCAGGTTGAAACATTTTGCAGCAGAGCTCCCCAACGCAAACCTACGACGTTGACATAGGTCAGCACAGCGATGAGAACCAGACCCACAAGATGAGCGCGGGTCAGGGTGAGCCCCAGAGCAGAAAACACCACGTGCTGCTGGGAAATCAAAGGCACGATCTCGCCCATATAGGCGGCCGAGGCTACCGCCAGAGCGGCAATGCTTCCCCCGTTGGCGACGCTAAACAGCATCCAGCCGTAGAGAAACGCCACCAGATCGCCATAGGCTTCCCGCAGGTAGACGTATTGGCCTCCGGAATCGGGGAACATCGATCCCAGTTCGGCGAAGGCAACGCAGCCGAGGAGCGAAACCAGTCCGCCCAGCACCCAGACCAGCAGAAATAGTATGGGCTGGGGCAGCGGCCCGGCGATATCCTTGGCGGTGAGAAAAATGGAAGAGCCGATGATGCCGCTCACCAGCAGCAGCACGGAGTCAAGAAGGGACAGTCCACGCAGCAGCGTAGGCTGAGACTCAGTTTGTCGGTTTTGAACGAGTGGTGGCATGCTGGTTCCGTGCCTTATCCGATTCCCAGCTCATCGGGAGATTCCAGGGGGGTGCCACAACGGCGGCAGATCACGGCAGAACAATCGCCACACATGAGAGGGTCGGCGACCTCGACCGCGCATTTGGGGCAATAGAATAGTTCCGAAACCGGGTCGGGTGGGGGTTGCGGGTTGGAGGCCATCAGCCATCGACTGTAGCACAGAAAGCCGCCTTGACTGAAAGCGGCAAACCGCGTCGTCATTTGCCAGGTAAGATGAACGACAGCATTACTTTCTGCAGGGGTTAGAGGTTCTTCTCGGAGAAAAGTCATGCGCCATTTGGTGGTGGTGATTCTGCTGCTGTTTCCGGTTTCATTCTGGGCTCAAGGGAAGCATCCGTTTAGCTTCGAAGACATGATGTCGCTCAAGCGTGTCAGCGAACCAAGCGTTTCCCCCGACGGGAAGTGGGTGCTCTTCAGCGCCGTGGATGTGGATCTTGCGGCGAACAAGAAGACGGCGCACAGCTGGGTGGTGCCGACAGCGGGAGGCCCGGCGCACGAAATCATTCCCGACCAGGACGCCGATCGCCCACGCTGGGCACCCGACGGGAAACGGTTTGCATTTGTTTCGACGAAGGAAAGCGGATCCCAGATCTGGATTGCAGATTTCGATGACACTCGCGGCAAGGTCACTCGTGTACACAGGCTGACGGCCATCGCGACCGAAGCCGAAGGGGAGTTGTGGTCGCCGGACGGGAAAACCATTTTGTTCATCTCGAGTGTGTACCCGGAGTGCCCCGACGAAGGCTGCAATCAGAGAAAACTCGAGGAATCGTCCCACTCCATGGTCAAGGCGATGATCTTCAATCGTCTGCTCTATCGCCACTGGAACAGTTACAAGGGAGGGAAGCGTAGTCATTTGCTCATCATTTCCCTCGAGGGTGGGCCTAGCCGCGACCTCACCCCCGGCGATTATGACGCCCCCGTGTTCAGTCTCGGCGGGCAAGATAACTACGCGTTTTCCCCTGATGGGCAGGAGATCTGCTACACCTCGAATCACGATCCAGTGGAGGCCACCTCTACCAACAACGACTTGTGGGTTGTTTCGGTGAACGGCGGAGAAGCAACCAACATCACGGCCGAGAACAAAGCCAGCGATTCAACCCCCCTCTACTCGCCGGACGGGAACTACCTTGCCTATCGCGCCCAGGCTCAGCCGGGATATGAGAGCGACCGTTTCCGCTTGCTGCTCTATGACCGCAAGACGCGAAAGATCACAAATCTAACCGAGAGCTTTGACCGCTGGGTCGGAGACTTTGCTTGGGCGCCCGATTCGAAGGCGATCTACTTCACCGCGGAAGACAAGGGTCAGGCTCCAATCTATGTCGTCGATCGAGTCGAGGCCACAGGGAACCGCGGTCAGTTGGCGAAAACGCGTGTCCTGGTCGCTGGCTACAACTCGGACCTCAGAATCACACCTGACGGGAAAACATTGGTGTTCAGCCGGATGTCGGCCGCTGAACCCGGTGAAATCTATGCGAGCGAGGCCTCCGGCCAGGGTTGTTCTGCGATGACCGGCGATGTGGATTCTGGAGAGGAGAAGTGTGCTTTGAACACGGGCCGGGCCGTCACGCGGCTGAATGAGCCGCTGCTGTCGAAGGTTGACATGTCGAAAATAGAGTCCTTCTGGTTTCGAGGAGCGAAGGGCGACGAGGTCGAAGGCTTCGTGTTCAAGCCCCCGAGCTTTGATCGCAGCCAGAAGTATCCCGTCAAGTTCCTCATTCATGGCGGGCCTCAGGGCGCTTGGGGAGATGACTGGAGCTATCGCTGGAATCCAGAGCTCTTCGCCGCCAATGGTTATGTGGTCGTGATGATCAACTTCCACGGGTCCACCGGTTACGGACAGAAGTTCGTCGATGCAATTCGCGGCGATTGGGGCGGCGCTCCGTTTGAAGACCTGATGAAGGGTCTTGACTATGCCGAGCAGCATTACCCGTTCCTCGACAAGGATCGGGAATGCGCCCTGGGGGCCAGCTATGGTGGATATATGGCGAATTGGATTCTCGGTCACACCGATCGTTTCAAGTGCATCGTTTCACACGACGGCATGTTCAATTCGACCTCCGCGTGGGGGACGACCGAAGAGCTCTGGTTCAATGAGTGGGAATTCAGGGGTACGCCGTACAACCATCGCTCACTCTACGATCAGTGGTCGCCGCATCTGAGCGCCACGAACTTCAAGACGCCGACGCTGGTGGTCCACGGGCAGCTTGACTACCGGCTGGATGTCTCGGAAGGATTTCAGCTCTTTACCACGCTCCAGCGGCTGGGCGTACCCTCGAAAATGCTCTATTTCCCCGACGAGGGTCACTGGGTGCTTAAGCCGCAAAACTCCGAGCTCTGGTATAAAACCGTGAACGACTGGGTCGATCAATGGGTGAGAAGGTAGCAGAGCTGGCTGAAAATCGCGCTTTCGATCCTCAGGCGGCGTTTTCAAGGGCCAAAGCCATACCCATTCCACCACTCACGCAGAGAGTGGCAACACCGCGTTTAACCTTTCGTTTCAGCATCTCGTGAAGCAGCGTTACCGTGATTCGGGTTCCGGTGCATCCGATGGGATGACCGAGAGCAATGGCTCCGCCATTCACATTCAGCTTTTCGCGAGCAAAATGCAACTCCCGGTCGCAGGCGAGAACCTGGGCGGCAAAGGCTTCGTTTAACTCGACCAGATCAAAATCGGAAATTCGCAGCTGATGTTTTTGCTCCAGCTTTCGCAGCGCGGGGACCGGACCGATTCCCATGACTCGTGGATCCACTCCTGCGGACGATACGGCCAGAATCCGGGCGAGCGGCTGCAACCGATGTTCTTTTAGGAAATTTTCGCTGGCCAGGACGACGGCGGCCGCGCCGTCGGTAATCCCCGACGAGTTGCCCGCAGTGATGGTGCCGGATTGGGAAAATACCGGAGGCAACTTCGCCATCTTCTCGAGCGTAGCCCCAACGAAGGGATGCTCATCCTGACAGAGTGTCTGCGGGCCTTTCTTGGTCTCGAGAGCGATAGGGACCAATTCCTCATGGAACCGGTTCCTTTCGACTGCCTGCGCGGCGCGAGTCTGCGAGCAGAGGGCAAATGCGTCCTGTTCCTCGCGCGTGATCTTGTATTCGTCCGCCAGAACCTCGGCCGTCTCGCCCATCAGCATTTTGGCTAAGGGACAGAAAAAGCCGTCGCGGTACATGCCATCGACGAGTTCCTGGTCTCCTAAGCGGTAGCCCCAGCGGGCGCCGTCCAGATAATAGGGCAGGCGAGACATGGATTCGGTGCCACCCGCCAGTACGCAGGCCAGGTTTCCCGTGGCAATCTCTTCGAATCCCAGGGCGATCGATTTCATGCCCGAAGCGCAAGCCTGGTTTACGGTATAGGCGGGAATTTCGAACCGGATCCCGCTGCGGACAGAAATCTGGCGGGCAGGATTCGGCCCGGCGCCAGCCTGCCGGGCGTTGCCGAAGATTGTCTCCTCCACTTGTTCCGGGTTCACCTTGGCCCGCTCGAGCGCTGCCCGGGCCGCGGCTACCCCCAGGTCGACTGCGGTTAGAGAGGCGAGTGAGCCGCCAAATTTTCCGATCGGCGTGCGCACAGCCGCCACGATGTAGACGTTATGCAAAAGGCCCTCCCAAAATTCAAGTTTAGCATTGGGAATCCTAGGGATGGGGTTGTTCGAGAGAAGCTTGGTGGAATCAATGGGATCACTTGTGTAGTCTTCGCAAGAGTCAAAGCCGCTTCGAAAAGCAGGCAAGTGGCTGCGTGGTTTTGTCGCGAGCCCAGGCAGTACACTGAAGGTCTTCATGCATTCCATCTACGGGATCCATTCCGTGGCCGAGGCGCTGAAAGCGCGGGGAAGAACGTTTGCGTGGGTGGGGGTTGCCCGGGAACGCCATGATCTCCGCCTGCAGCGCCTGGTTGAGGAATGCCGTCGCCAGGGGGTTGCCGTACGATTCCTCGAGCGAGCGGAACTGGACCGGATGGCCGGGAACAACGCTCATCAAGGGGTGGTGGCAATTACCTCCGCCAAGCAGTACAACGACTTGGACGATGTGATTGCGGCCAAGCGCGGATCTTATTCCCTGATCGTGGTTCTCGATGGAGTAGAAGATCCGCACAACCTCGGAGCAATCCTGCGAACGGCGGATGCCGCCGGTTCGAATGGTGTGATCATTCCCGAGAGACGGGCGGTGGGAGTCACTGCGGCGGTAACCAAGGCTTCTGCGGGTGCGGGCGAACACTTGCCGGTGGCGAGAGTGACCAACATTGCGCGCACGCTAGAGGAGCTGAAGGCGAAGAATCTATGGATCGTGGGTCTCGATGAGCGTGCCTCCCAATCCTACGACTCGCTCGATTACAACATGGATTGTGCGGTGGTGCTCGGCGGCGAAGGCAAAGGTCTGCATGACTTGGTGGCGAGAAAATGTGACTATCTCGCCGCCATTCCGATGCTAGGCAAGGTGCCATCGCTGAATGTGTCGGTTGCCGCCGGAGTCATCCTATACGAGATTGTGCGGCAAAGAAGGAAGCAGCTTCGATGAGGGTTCTGTGCATTTTCGCTATGCTCTGTGGTCTGTCGGATCTAGCCTCGGCCTTGGATCGCGAGGCATTCACGTTTACCAGGTACGAGCTCGACGTGCGACTCGAGCCGGAGCAACACCGCCTTGGAGTGCGGGGCAAGATCACTTTGCGCAACGACTCGTCCACTGCTGAAAAAGACCTTGCTCTGCAGATTTCTTCGAGCCTCGATTGGCGGTCGATCAAAGTGAACGGGAAGACCGTAGAGTTTGTCACCGAAGAATACAATTCTGACCTCGATCATACCGGTTCATTCTCCGAAGCCATTGTCACGGTGCCGGAGGTTCCCTCGAAAGGAGTGATTGAGCTCGAGGTCGGCTATGAAGGGATCATTCCGCTTGTGGCGTCGCGCCTGACGCGCATCGGGGTGCCGGAGGATAAAGCCAAACACAGCGATTGGGACCAGATCAGCAAATCGTTTACCGCCGTGCGAGGGATCGGATACGTTACCTGGTATCCGATCGCGACCGAAGACGCCAGTCTTTCCGAGGGCAACAGCGTAGCCGAAACCATCGGCCGCTGGCAGGCCAAGGAAGCCAGCGCGGAGATGCAGGTAAAGTTCGAGTCGACTTCGACTGCGGCGATCCTGTTCAGCAGCCCGGGTGCCGAGCAGCACGCCGGTTCTCGTGCGGGCAAAGGTGTCCGCTTCAGCATCGTCGGGCTTGGAATCAGTGTGCCGACCTTTGTCATGGCCGATTATCAGAAGCTCACACCCAAGGACATCGTCACGGTTTACTATTTGCCGGGCCAGCAAACCGCGGCGGAGGCTTATGGGGAGTTTGCCGCACAGCTTGATCCCTTGGCTCCAGGGGGCGGCGCATCGGAAAGCCTTCAGATTCTGGGCTTACCGGACGCCGAGGCGCAGCCCTTCGTGAGCGCAGGCATGCTGCTCACCTCGCTGCAGTTGCCCATGACGAATGGGACGGAGCTGAGCATTGTGTACGCGCAAGCCAGGCAATGGCTGCGCTCCCCACGACCCTGGATCGAGGACGGCCTGGCACACTTCGCGCAAGCGCAATTTATCGAAAAGCAAAAAGGCCGTCCAGCCGCCCTCGATTATCTAAAGTCGCATGCCACGGTCCTGATCGAAGCCGAGAAGCAAACATCGGAAAAACCTGGCGTTCAGGACTCGACTCGTTCTCTGATCACTGCACCTGATGATTTGTACCTCCAGAGCAAGGCGATGTACGTCTGGTGGATGCTGAGAGACATGTTGGAGCGTCTGCCCGCGGACGCTTTACTCAACTATCATGCAGCCGATGACCAGGAGATGACTTACCTTGAGCGCCTGATCGAGAAAACCAGTCAGCGGGATCTGCAATGGTTTTTCGATGACTGGGTATACCACGACCGCGGCCTGCCGGATTTCCGCATCGATTCGGTCTATTCGAGTCCCCTCCCCTCCGGAGGTTTTCTGGTGACCGTAGCGGTTGAGAACCTGGGCAATGCGGGGGCGGAAGTTCCGGTTACGCTTCATCTGGAGGGTTCCGAGGTCAGGAAACGACTCGAGGTCCGAGCGAAATCGAAGGCCTCCATTCGGGTCCAAGTCCCATCCCCTCCTCAGCAGGTGACATTAAATGATGGTAGCGTTCCGGAGAGCAGTTCGTACGAACACACCTATAAGACCAAGGGATGAATCGCGTTCCGCATGGTGCGATCGAGGGTGGGGCTCGCGACTCCCCAGGCCGCGGTTGTTGCCTGTAGGATGGATGGTTGGAGGGTGTTTGTGTCCTACATCCAATTTCTCGGCGCTGCCGGCACCGTGACTGGATCGAAGCACCTGGTCGATGCAGGGGGAAACTCCACTGGAAACAGCGGGGTTCAAATCCTGATTGATTGCGGAATGTTCCAGGGTCCGAAGGAATGGCGCGAGCGCAACTGGCAAGATCTTCCCATTCCTGTCGGCGAGATTGACGCGGTCGTACTGACCCACGCACATCTGGACCATTGCGGCTGGATCCCGCGCCTGGTAAAGCAAGGGTTTCGCGGGCCCATTTACGCCACGCCCGCGACGACGGATCTGTGCAGCATTCTGTTACCTGACTCGGGGCATTTGCAGGAAGAGGATGCCGCCTTCTACAACAAGCACCAGACCTCTAAACACACTCCGGCCTTACCCCTTTATACCTTCGAAGAAGCGCAAGCCTGTCTTGAATATTTCCAGCCGCTTCCGACGGACACAGGCAAGCAGCTATCTCCTGCATTGTCGTTTCGCTTCGTTCGGGCGGCGCACATCCTGGGATCGGCCATGGTGGAACTCACGCTCGAGACCGATGGCCAGCGCCGCCGCTTGTTGTTTACCGGAGACATCGGGCGGGTACACGATCAGGAAGTCGCTCCCGGTAAGGTCGTGCATTCTGGACCGGTCGAAGGCGAGAGGGCGGACATTCTGGTCATGGAATCCACCTACGGGAATCGGCAGCACCCGACCGATGACCCGCGCCCGCAACTGGCGGCGACGATCCGGGAGACCCTGGCGCGCGGCGGCAGCGTGGTCGTGCCTGCCTTTGCGGTCGAGCGCACGCAGAAGTTTCTTTTCATGCTGAAGGAGCTGATGGAGTCTGGCCAGATCGGGCGGGTCCCGGTCTATTGCGATAGTCCCATGGCCATTCAGGCGGTCGAAATCTTCATGAAGCACTCCGAAGAGTACACTGAGGTGACCCGGCGGCTGGTCACGCAGTTCGGATCCCCGCTCACCTGGCCGGGTTTCCAGTTTGCCTCGACGGTGGAGCAATCGAAGCGGATTAGCCAGTTGAAGGATCCCTCGATCATTGTCTCCTCGAGCGGTATGGCGACCGGCGGGCGCATTCTGCATCATTTGGCGCAAAGACTTCCGGACCCGAAAACGACGGTTGTCTTCATTGGTTTTCAAGCGCAGGGAACCCGTGGATTTACGATTAAGAGTGGTGCTTCGGAGGTGAAGATCTTCGGAGAAATTGTGCCCATCCGGGCGCAGGTGGTCTCATTCGAACAATTCAGTGACCACGCGGACACCCCGGAGCTCTTAGAATGGCTGCGCACGTTTCAAGGGATACCCGGCCGGACCTATCTGGTGCATGGCGATCCCGACGCTTCCTCCGAGCTGCGCGATGTGATGAGCCAAAAGCTAGGATGGAACGTTCAAGTGGCACGCTGGATGGAGAAGGTAAATGTATGAGGTTTCGACTTTCGGGAGCAAGGCGTAGACGACGATGATTGGGATATCTTTCTCCGGCTTGCTCGGGTCCGGGTCTTTCGAGCAATTCTATTCGAGGTGAGTGATGAGTGAAGCTGAGTTGAGGGAGCATATTGCAGCTGCCGATAAGAGCCCCAAGCAGATTGCTGCGGCAGTTTCCGGCCTGCCCGACGTGGTCTTGCGCTACAAGCCGGCACCGGACAAGTGGTCGATTCTTGAAATCCTCGGTCATTTGGCGGATGTCGAGATCATTTACGCACATCGCTTCCGCCAGATGCTGGCCGACAAGAAGCCGGTGATCGCCCCGATGGATGTGGATGACTGGGCAACCAGCCTCGGTTATACCGAAGAATCACCACCTGAGCTCATCGCGGCATATGGATTAAACCGACACCGCACCTTGCAGCTGTTACGTCGTCTGAAGCCCGCGGACCTCGAGAAGTCGGCCTATCATCCCGAATACCAGCGCGACGTAACCGTCGCTGAGTATGTCGAGAAAATCGCGACGCATGGTGCGAACCACCTGGCGCAAATCATGCGTTTGAAGAAAGCAGCGGGGAAATCGTAGGCTCCCGCTGATCAGGAGAGGCAATTCAGGGGCTGCCTTCTAGTCAGGGCAGTCGCGCAAATCGTAGGTGATTGCCACGGTGGACAATCGTTCATTGCGTTGCAGGTGAATACGGGACTGGGGTGACCCATCAGCCAGGGACGAGGGGGCGTGCTCTTGGATGAACAGACTCGCCAGCCTTTGGTTATAGACATCACCCGGCTGGAGCAGAGAATCCTTTCGAAAGTCGTCGCCGACACCACGAACACTTACGGCGCTCACGAAAAACTGCTTGCCTTCATCGATATGTATGAGAACCGAAACCGTCCGGCCTTCCTCATCGTACTCGGTCCTGGCAACTGTGGTGGAGTTGATATAGCCATACTGGCCGTACGCGAAGATCAGGTTGTCTTGCCCTTTAACAATCGCAGAGGAATCAAATACGTCACCATCGTTGATTGGGAACAGGCTTCGGAACGCCTCCTGATTGGTGATCGCCCTATAGTTCTTGAAGCCAATTTCCTTCAATCGGTACTGCTCTCCCTCCTCGACGTGAACCGTGACCCGAATTTGTTCACTGACCGGACTGCTGGTAAGCACCTGCGCATCGGCACGAACCTGTACCTTGCCATAGCCCTGATTCTGCCATGCCTTCCTCACTCGATCCGTTACCTCGGATATCAGTCCGTCCCGTTTGCCTCGATACGTCCGCTGTTCAAAGGAAGTAGCGATCTGATTTTGATTCGACACCGGCATGCGGAGATCACCTTCGAACATCAACTCTGCAATCGTGATTTCCGGGCCGGACTGGTGTTCATGCAATGACGAAGGAGAGCAGTTTACGTTCTGAGTTTCTGGATTTGTGGCAGCAACAGCGGTCTGCGCATGGAGAGAGGACTGGCAACTGAGAGCCCAGGCGATAACGAATCCGGCCTGTGCCAGCCGGCAACTCATGAGGCATTATACGGCCTGATCCACATGGAGAGTCGCCGGATGCTTGCCATCCAGAGGCATCCGACCTTACTTTTCGCGGCAACAACACTGACTTTCAGATTGTTCTTGACAGCCTTGGAACGTGCGGATCGGCGGGCGGGTGTAAAATCGTGACCGCTTGGGAGGTCAAAAAGGGAGATTCCGGTTCGGAGTGTAGCGTTTGAAGGCATTCGGATTTCCCCGTGTTTTGCCAGCCTGGCCTGGGGCCAGAATACCGGCGAAATGCCCTCCGACAAAGAAGGGAAGCTGCCGTGAAAAGACAATCTGTCCTTCTGTATGCCCTGGCGATGGTACTGCTGGCAATTCTGTACGCTCAAGGCCAGGGAACTTCGCCCGCTGGCGTACCGGTTCACATGGTGGTAACGGTTGAAGCGCGCCACGGGACGACACCTCCGGAGATCACCCGCGAAGATGTCATGGTCCACGAGGGCCACGACCGCGACGCGGTGACCGATTGGGTACCCGCACAAGGAGAGCACGCCGCGCTCGAATTCTTCATTCTTATCGACGACGGGGCAAGCCTCAAC
>Ga0187783_10003762_pt1 | contig 11199 bp, 9 predicted proteins | sample 1015_SJ02_MP02_2_FD_132471 | JGI IMG/M metagenome (GOLD analysis project Ga0187783, IMG submission 132471) | Tropical peat soil microbial communities from peatlands in Department of Meta, Colombia - 1015_SJ02_MP02_20_MG | ecosystem: Environmental > Terrestrial > Soil > Wetlands > Peat | place...
TGAGCGACCGTCTCACCTTCATCGGGTGCGAGCGCTGCGACATAGACGAGCGACTTAGCTCGGTCTTCGCGCATCGCTCCAATGACAGCCCCTGCGTAAGCGTGGCCGGCTAAAACGACTGGGCCAGTCGTGCGTTCGAGTGCGCGATTCAAAGCGGCAACGTCATCGGATAGCGACGTAAGCGGGATCGGAGCACAGATGACCGTAAGTCCCTGACGCTGCAAGGGGAGAATGACCTTGTGCCAGCAGGAGCCGTCGGCCCATGCTCCATGTACTAAAACAGCGGTGGAGTTGTGAGGGAAGGCGCTCATTGTGGAACCGCCCCTTTTGAAGTTTGGTGCGTAGTGCCATTCATGTCGAGGAAGTCCGTCTTGGCCGCAGGTCTCGGACTGCTGCGATCCGCCTCGGGCCCCGAAATGATCGGCGCCCTAAGGTCGAGGAACTGAACCAGGTCCTTTGAAAAAATTAGGTCTAGCGTCCAGTCGAAGGCAGCGCGCAGCTTTTTTTCAAATCGTGGGAGCTTGCTTAAGTAGATCGTTCGCCAGAGCCACCATGCGAAAAACCCAGAGAAATTGATGCCCCAAATATTGGCGACGCCAGTCCGTTGGCCAATCGTCGCGAGCTGCCCAATGGTTGAGAAAATAAAGCGCTTGTTCTCGGACGAACGTACGCTCGCCACAACGTTGTGCGCCACGACTTTGGCCTCACGAAGCGCGTGCTGGGCCGTTGGCGGGTAGAATCCGCCGTTCCGACGGTCCGGTATTGCAGCGCAATCTCCTAACGCCCAGATACCCGGCCGGCCTTGCACCTCGAGACAGTCTGTAACAAGCAAACGGCCCCGTTCCTTTTCGCATGGTAAGGATTCGATCAGGGGATTGGGAAAAGCACCGGTGGTCCAAACGAGAGTGTTGGTTTCAATTGCGGTACCATCACTGAGCCTCACAGTGTCGCCAGAAAAGCTCTCGACCCTTGTGTTCAACCGAATTTCGAGCTTGCGCCGCGTTAGCTTTCGCTGCGCGTAAACACCCAACTGTTCTTTCAACTCTGGCAGGATGACCGGGCCGGAATGGACTAGAACGACCCGCAACATGTCTTCCTTCAGGTTCGGGTAGGACCGCACTGCACTCCGCACAAAATCGTTGATGGCAGCCACCGTCTCGACCCCGGCAAAACCGCCACCGGCGACCATAAACGTTATAAGCGGCTCTTTCAGCTTGCAGCACTCGCTATCGGCTTCCTCCAGTTGGGCAATCAGGTGGTTTCGCAGATGCATCGCATCGCGAAGGCTCTTCATTGTAAGCGCGCGTTCCGCCAGGCCGGGAATGCCGTAAAGATTCGTGACAGAGCCCAAGCCTAAAATGAGAAAATCGAATTCGAGAGTGTGCTGATGATGATCAAACCCGTGTGCGACAGAGACGTTTCTCTGTTCTAGGTCGATCCGATCAATCTCGCCAGCAAAGAATTGGACGTGGCGCAACAGCTTCCGGACCGGATTCACGATCGTCGTGAGGTCTAAGTCGCTGACCGCCACTTCATGCAGCATGGGCGTGAACAGGAAAAAGTTCTCTCGATTCACGAGGGTAATCTCAATGGATGGATCCCGGCCGAGACTCCGATCCAACTCCTTGGCAACCGTGAGCCCAGCAAAACCACCGCCGAGAATGAGTATGCGCGTTCGCCGAGGGCCGTGCATGGTGTACCTACCGTAGGTTCCAGAGAGGCAGTCCGTCGCTGAACATAAGGGCTTACGGACGACAATAAGTCACACACTCTTCGCAGTGTTGCAGTCCAACATTTGATTCTCGGCGCCCGTCAAGTGCGTTATGGTCGCGCATGACGAACTTCGGAGCTTCGGCTGCGCCGTTGCCCTATTCGTGTGTGCGTTGGCCTTTCATAGCTTCTTTCAGGTTTGTGTTCATGGACTCCGGGGTCTGATGCTCGCGCCGAGAAAGTCCTTAATGGATGATGCAATTTCTACAACATGGGTCTCGATTGCAAAATGTCCGGTCTCCAGAAACTGAATTCTCGCGCCGGGTAGGTCCTTGCGAAAAGCCTCTGCTCCTGCGGGAACGAAGAAAGGGTCATTCTTCCCCCAGATTGCAAGCAAAGGCGGTTGTGAATTGCGGAAATATTCCTGGAATTTCGGATACAGCTTCACGTTCGACGCGTAGTCGAGAAACAAATCGAGCTGAATCTCCTTGTTCCCCGGACGGTCGAGCAGAGCCGTATCGAGCGTGTATGACTCAGGCGGAATGGCCTCTGGATTCGCTACACCGTGGGTGTACTGCCAGCGCGTTCCTCCCGCGGTCAGAATTGTTTGACGAAGTATGTCCCTATTTTCTGCTGTAGGAGCAGCCCAGTACTTTCGAATCGAGCCCCAAGCATCACCGAGGCCTTCTTCGTATGCGTTCCCATTCTGCGAAACGATGGCTGTCACCTGGTCAGGATGAGCCATCGCCAGGCGGAAGCCAGTTGGCGCACCATAATCGAAAACGTAGATTGCGTAGCGGCCCACTTTGAGTGCATGGGTGAAGGCCTCGATCGTAAGAGCCAATTGATGGAAGGAGTAGGAATACTTCCGCTCAGGCGGGACTTCGGTGAACCCGAAACCGGGAAGGTCCGGGGCAAGCACGCGGAAGTCATTAGCCAGGCGCGGAATGAGTTCGCGGAACATGAACGATGAGGTGGGGAAGCCGTGCAGCAAGAGAACGACGGGGGCGTTTGCTTCGCCGGCCGCGCGGTAAAACACCTGCACGCCATCGGCTTCGACCCTATGGATGGACGTAGGAGGTACACTGAGTCGGGCACCGTCTTGGCTCGGTCGTGCGCGCTTTGTGCCTGTTCGAGACGTCGCCTCGTTCATAAGTCCTCCCATCCTCTCTCTTCCGTTCTAGCACGGGTACGGGCTTCAAAACTTCTCGAGCTTTGCTGTACCGAATACAACGTGAAATCGCTCGCAGTAAATCACCACGGCGTTGTATCGACTCAGGTCCGCCGAATCAGGTAAATCGTAGTTTTGATCCCCCTGGTTCGCTTTCAACTGGCCCAGTTCAACACTACTCAACTCGCCCTTCACAAAATCTTGCTTGAGCTGTTCGTCAGTGCTCTGAGCAAGCAGTACATGAACGTCCGGGCCGTTCGAAGTCGTGAAGTTCGTCAGGCGTAGGTCGCGTTTGCCATCCGACGTTTGATAGATGGAAGCCCGGCCACTGGTCGGATGCGCTTTGCCAGCCAGCAACCCAGTGTAGAGAGGTTGAAGATCGGAGCTTGAGCCAGACGGGGCGGGCTCATTGACCTTCACATTGACCCACAGCTTTTCTGGCCGAAAAAGCCACCACCCGGCCAAAAGGGCCGGCACTCCCACGCCTGCCAGGACCCACTTCTTACGTGAAAGCCAGGAATTTGCGCTGTCGTTCATAGTTCTCCTCTGTTCAGTACCCATCTGCGCGGGCCCGAGCTGCCTGATTCCACGTGCGATCGATTGCCTCGAATTAGAACTTTTCCAGCGGCGCTGCCCCGAAATTCGCGTTAAAGCGTTCGCAGTAGATCGAAACCGTCTGGAATTTGGAGAGGTCCGTACCCGTCGGGATCTCGTAGTTCTGGTCGCCTTCATTCCCCTTGAGTTTTCCGAGCTCCACTCGTGCGGTGTTGCTCTTTAGAAAATTGGCATCGTCTTCCGCATCTTTTTCCGCGATCAAGATTACGTGGACATCGGGCCCGTTGGAGGTCTTGAAGTTCGTCAGGCGCAGGACCAGCTTTCCGTCTGCCTCCTCATAAATGGTAGCCCGACCTGAAGTTTGATGGACTTTACCGTGGAAGGTGCCGGTCGCGAGAGTCTTGACTTTGTTATCCTGCTTCGTGCTTTCCTGTGCGCTCACCGAGAACTGCAACCCACAAACGATCGTCAGCAAGACAAATACTGGTGCAAGCCCAATCTTCGAAAGCATCGCGCCTCTCCTTTGATTTTTGCCATCTCTGGAGCACCCCTCGGGCGCTCTCGTTTCTTGACGCAGATCGAATGCCAAAGAAGCGAGGCTTACGCGAAAAAAGGAAATTCAATGCAAGTCATTCTGATGTTTGAAGTTCGTGAAGAGGGAAGTCGGCAGATCCTGAGCCGCCGTGACAAATCTCTGACGGATGTTTGCCGCTGACGGGTTTCCGTCAGAACGACTGCCACTGGTAGGGTAGCTGCTACAACGGCGACTCAGTCGTCACTGGCGCCGGCACTAGCGCTGCGTCTCTGTGGGACTACGCCGGGGCGGCTGATCCGTAGCCTCTTCATCCTATAGGCCAATGACGTTCGCTTCATCCCCAATCGGGCGGCCGCGCCATTCTGCCCGCCGATCACCCAGTTGCTCGCTTCGAGCGCTCGAAGAATATGATCCCGCTCAACCTCTGCGAGACCGTTGATGGGGAAATCTGGTCCTTTGTGAGACGGGAACGGCTCCAGCTCGGAGACTGGCGCACACAATATCGACTGTGGCGAGAGAATTACCGCGCGTTCGATAAAGTTCTGCAATTCACGAACGTTGCCCGGCCATTTGTATCGGACCAACATCTGCATCGTCTCTGAAGGAATTACGTCGATTCGTTTGTTCATGCGTTGAGAGTAGAGTGCAGTGAAATGCCGCACCAACCTAGGGACATCCTCTGGGCGCTGTCGCAGGGCCGGGACCTGGATCGGAAATACTTTCAGACGATAGTAAAGGTCTTCGCGAAAGGTCCCTTGTTTTGCCATTGCCGGTAGATCCCGATGAGTAGCCGCGATCAAGCGCACGTCAACCTTCTGCGTGCGGTTGCTGCCGAGCCTTTCGAATTCCTGCTCCTGCAGGACGCGAAGCAGTTTGGCTTGCAGTTCTAAAGGAATATCGCCAACCTCGTCGAGAAACAGCGTGCCTTTATCGGCAAGCTCGAAACGTCCCGTTTTTTGGGCCACGGCGCCTGTAAATGCTCCCTTTTCATGTCCGAATAGCTCACTCTCAAGGAGTCCGAGCGGGATCGCGGCGCAATTCAGTTTGACAAACGCCTTTTCGCTACGACAGCCAAGCTTATGGATTGCCCGCGCAATGAGTTCTTTGCCGGTTCCCGTCTCTCCAAGAATCAGTACGCTCGAATCCGTAGGGGCCACCACCGATACCAGGCTCAAAGCGGTCTTCAACACCGCGCTCTCTCCTACGATTTCTCCGAATTCAGCGCGAATTTCCTCTTCGAGATAGCGCCTTTGTTTCGTCTCCTTGTCCCTGTCCTTGACAGCCGTTTCATAGTCCAATCCGTTTTCAACCGCAATGGCTACCTGCCGGGACACTTGTTCAAGAAATTCCACGTCTTCTTTCCCGAATCCTCTTTCTGACCGTTTGAGGGCGCTCAATACACCTAGCACCCCGCTTCTGCCGATCAGGGGGAGATCACAGCCCGACTTCAAACCTTCCGCCACGACCCGTTCAAAGAAACGTCGGCCGACTTCATTGCCAAAACTTTCGGGATCGTCACGCAGCTCTTCTAGGTTGTCAAAGTGCTGGCTCTTGCCGGTTCGAAAAACTTTGCCACAGACCGAACCACGGATCGGTATGATTGCACCGTCGCTGATAGCCCCGTGCGATTCAGGGTTGTAGAGGATTGTTAGCCGCAACTCTTCACTGTCAGAATCCGGTAGAAGCAAACCGCAAAAATCCGATCGCGTTACCCGCAGTAGATTCGTAGAAAGCACTTCCACCAAACCCCGGAGATCCAGCTTCGATGTCATGCTATTCGTAATCTCGAGAAGCAAACGAAGCCGATCGCGTTCTCGCCGCAACTCCTCTTCGTTCACATGCCGCTCAATCGCGATACCAGTAATGTAGCTTGCGTTTTCAATTAACTTCAGTTCCTTCGGACCGGGGCTGCGGGATTCGCGATAATTGATGGAAAAAGTGCCGAGCACTTTGCCTTCACTCGTGAACAACGGGCGCGACCAAACAGAACGAATTCCGTAAGGCAACAGGCGGTCGCGATAATGCTCCCAGATGGGGTCGGTCACGATGTCGGTCACATAGACTGGCTTCTTCCGATAAACGGCAGTGCCGCAAGATCCCCCTTGCGGGCCAACAGCCATGCTTCCCACGTGAGCACTGAAGCCGGGAAGACTCGGCGCCGCGACGCAATGGAGTTCGCTCCCGTTGTCGTTAGGAAGCCAGATTGTGCAAGACATGCCTTCGGCTTGAGCTTCAACCAACTGGGCAATGTGTGTCAGAACGTCGGACAGAGGAGAGCCAGCAAAAATTAGTTCTTGCAGCTTGAGGACAGACTCGATCGAAAACAGACCCGTCCGGTCTTCTGCTGGTCCGCCCCGCGATGGTACCCCTGTGGGGGAGTGTGACGCTTTCTCCATGCAGTATCCTTCCAATTAGATTCGGCTAGTCCATTCTCGGTTCCAGCCCGGCTGGGAAGATGGACGGAGTGAGCGAGCCGGTTGACGGTCCCCTGCCGTTTCAGCAGGATGTTGAGGGTACGTCGTTGGCCACAAGCCCGTGCGGCAAATCATCGAAATAGTAACTGCACGTGAGCGCGTTAGGAGGTAGTACTGCCCAGAATTGTGGGAGCAAATATCGAGGTCATCCACAACAGCGGGCACCTGATTCCGATCGATCAACCCCATCAACTTGCCAATGCCATGCGGGCGTTTGTATCTGCGTTTACTACGGTCGGCGAAGGCTAGACTAGAAGTTACGAGATTTTGAATCGATAGTGCTTGGTTCCGAATCTAGTTTATTACTCATGAGAGTGGGATCGCATGAGGAGGCTCGCCGCCGGCCTCAGGATGGAGGCTTTGCGCATATCAATGAGAAGAAAGAAGGTAGACCGCCCGTGTCAAAGGAGATGACGATATGACAGCGAAAGAGTGGAGCAGCACAGACTCAGAGCTTCAGGAGCTCTTCGTGCCCCAAACGAGCGGGGAGTCCGCGCGATCGAGTGCGGCGGGACAAGAAGAAATCAGGCGCCGCGCATACGAGATTTATCTCGAACGCGGCGAACAGTCGGGCCGCGAGCTAGACGATTGGCTGCGGGCCGAACGCGAATTCAATAAAGCATTGGTGCTCGAAGCCTTCGACACGTTGTTTAATCAGCGTGACTACGCCAAAGCGGAGCGCTACTGGTCCCCGAATTACATTCAACACAGCGCGCATATCCAGCCCGGCCGGGAGGGTCTTTTTGACCTTATCAAAAGCATCCCGCGGACGTTGAAGTACGAACCGGGGGCGATCGTTGCCGACGGCAATTTCGTAATCGTTCACGGTCGGTTTTCAGGCATGGGTTTGTCTGTGAACTGGATTGCGGCGGACATTCTCCGAATCAAAGACGGCGTTCTCGTCGAGCATTGGGACGTAATTCAAGATGAAGCGACCGAAGATGGATCCAAGAGTGGGCTGCCCATGTTTGGGGACAAGTTCGCTAAAGGACCAAGCACAGCGAGGCAACGCGTTGCCTGATTTCACGACTTACAGTGATCTGAAGCTCAGGAGATAACCAATGGAGAAACAAGCTGTGAGCACCTCCTCAAGCCACAGTTCGGAGGGGAATATGCCCAACATTCGAAAAGAAACCGATAGCCTCAGAATGGTCATCGTGGGTGGCGGTTTCGCAGGCGTGACCTTGGCCGAGCACCTCAATCGCCGTGTTGCTCGAGATGTTGAAGTGGTAGTCATCAGTAGTGAAAACCATATGGTCTTTACTCCTATGCTGGCAGAGGTTGCGGGGCGCTCTCTATCCGGGCTCGACGTGGTGGTGTCGGGCCGGCAGGTCGCTCCTCAGGCCACGTGGTTAACGGCCACAGTCACCGGCGTCGATCTAAAGAAGAACGAGGTCGAGTACACCCGCCCGGACGGGAAAATTGCGACGCTTTCTTACGCTCACCTGGTTCTCGCCTGCGGCTCAGAGATCAACCTCGACGTGGTTCCCGGCATGGCAGCTCATGCGCACACTCTCAGGACAGTTGGCGACGGCCTGACGCTCGGCAACGAAGTCATCGCACGTTTTGAGCAGGCAGCCGTGGAGCCCGAAGACGCCGAGCGGCAACGGCTGCTGACGGTTGTGGTGGTTGGAGGCGGTTTCACCGGAGTGGAAGCCGCGGGTCATCTGTTCGACCTGATGCGGAATATCCACCCCTTTTATCCGCAGTTAAGCCGCAATCGGCCTCGGATCGTGCTTCTACAACGGGGCGCACGAATTGTCCCCGAATTTCAGCACGATTCCCTCTCGGAGTTCGCCCTGCGAAAAATCCAGCAGAACGGCCTCGAGGTCATGCTGAACACGGAGGTGCAAGAGGTTACGGCGCGATATGTCCGGTTGGGGACGGGAGAGCGGATCAATTCAGGCCTTACCCTGTGTGCGATCGGGACGGCACCGGCCGCCCTTATCAAGAAAGTCGGATTGCCCATGGAGCACGGCAGGTTGAAGACCGAGCCGGACATGCGGGTGACCGGCACAGCCAACGTGTGGGCGTTTGGTGATTGTGCGGCGGTTCTCAACGCCTGGAATGGACAGCTCTCTCCCCCTACTGCGCAGTTTGCACTACGGCAAGCTAAGCAACTGGCTGCCAACCTGGTTCGGGTCCAACGCGAAGAGGCGACCAAGCCGTTCCGCTTCCGCCCGCAAGGACTTCTGGCTACTATTGGCCACCACAACGGCGTGGCGGAAATTTATAGGTTGAGATTCTCCGGTCTGGTTGCCTGGTTTCTCTGGAGAACCGTTTACTTGATGAAGATCCCCACCATCCGGCGCAAGCTCAATGTGGTCGTAGACTGGACCTGGGATATTTTCTTCAAGCCCAACATCGTGCAGCTGCACGTAGCGCAACAGCAGCGATTTAAGCAGGCCCACTACGCCGCGGGCGACTTTGTTTTTCGCAAAGGTGAACCGGGCGGTCCCTTCTATGTGGTCAAGGCGGGGAGCGCCGGGCTTCACCTGGATGAAGCTTCAGAACCCCTTGTGACGTGGACGAAAGGCGACCATTTCGGGGAGGCGGCGCTTCTTGAAGGCGCGGCGCACCCTACATACAAAGCGTCGGTCAAGGCGGAAACCTCGCTGGACTTGATCGTTATCGAGCCTGAGGATTTCGCCGGCCTCGCTGAGTCGCTTGGAGCGCTGCGGAGAGAGCTAGAGTATTCGTTGTTCGCGCGACAGGCCTACGAACACTTGACAACGCTGGCAGCGATAAATCCGGCCGTCGGCGCTCTCACCGTTGCTGATGTCATGACTCGTTCCGTCCAGACCTTGCCGCTTGATCTCTCCTTGGTCGATGCCGTGGCGAAGTTTCAGGGCGGGCATATGGCGTTCCCAGTCGCCGAAGGTGAAATCTTGAAGGGTTACTGCAGCCGTCGCGAGCTTTTCGGCGCGCTGGGCCGAGGTCTGTCGTTTCAGACGCCCGTTCGCGATTTTATGAAGCAAGCTCCGCATACCGTTAGCGAGACCGACGCCGTCCTTGCTGCAAGTTTGGACTTTCTTCACAACGAGATGGACATCATGCCGGTGGTTGCAGCCGATGGCAGCGGCAGACTCGTGGGGACCTTCACCCCGCTCGATGCCGCCCACAGGATCGCGGGAATCGCGGGCCCGAATTTGCAGGTACGTTCTTCGGCAGCCGCCAGCTGAGATAATAACAGCTCGGGAGGAGTGCGGATGGCATCCAGTGTGGCCTTTCGTGGTGACGGAGCCAGCTGCTATCCTCATCGACGTGTCGAAGCACCCGGAGGTGCTGGATGAGCGCAGAATTTTCCCTCGTTCTGGACTCGCAATGTGCGCTGGGCGAATCGCCCGTGTGGTGGGCGGAAGCGGGTGTTTTGGTATTTATTGATATTACCGGCCGCCGCTTGCACCGTTTCGATCCCCAATCCGGGCGCCACGAGGTTGACGCGGTTGCCGAGGACATTGGGTGCGTAGCACCGGCGCGGGGCGGCGGCTATGTCGCCGGGATGCGCTCTGGAGTCTGGCTGCTGGACGCAAGCGGCGGGCAGCGGCGCAAGCTGGCCGACAATGCCGAGAATCCAGCCACGAATCGTTTCAACGACGGTCGGGTCGACCCACGCGGCCGCTATCTGTCCGGCACAGTTGATGAGCCGAAGGCCGGTGGTACGGCGGGGCTCTATCGCTACGATCGGCGCGGTCTTGTCCGGTTGGACTCGGGGTTCATGACCTCGAACGGGTTGGCATTCTCGCCGGATGGGCGCACGCTGTACTTTTCGGATACGCCTCGCTTCGTCATCTATCGCTATGACTATGATGTTGCGACGGGAGCGGCGTCGAACCGCAGAGAGTTCGCTCGGATCGAACCAACGGCCACCGATCGAGGTCGCCCCGATGGCGCCGCCGTCGACGTGGAGGGCTGTTATTGGTCATCGCAATACGACGGCTCTCGGGTGCACAGGTACGACCCTAACGGGCGGCTGGTGGCGCAATATCACCTTCCGGCCCGCAATCCGACGATGCCCGCTTTCGGTGGTCCTGACAGGAAGACGCTCTTCGTCACGACCGCGCGCGACAAGAGCGGCGGTCCCGGAGGTGGCCTTTACGCCCTCCCTGTCGACGTCGCTGGAGTGCCCGGCACGCTATTCGATCCCGAGACCTGACGCCACCGATACAAGACTCGGGCAGTGTCGCGGACAGCGGCCGAGACGCCGCCAAAGCCGCGAGAGATGCCGGTGATGAAATCAGGTCTTCTTATTAGCATCTCCTTCGTGGTGTCCTAGCCGGCGGCCCCAGCCATTTTGCGGAGGCGATCATTCGCGAAATACTGAGCCTGCCCTTCTTCGATAGCCTGCAGAACGAGACCAGCCACGAATGCAGGCTTGTCGCCATCGGCGTAATCGGCAGACGGTCCGCCGTCGGCCCGATTCCCCATCCTGTTCCTGCCGAAATTTGCCGCTGTGATAAAGGGGTAGATTTCACTAACGACGATGCGGTCCTTTTCCAGCTCGGCGCGTGCCGTGAGACTAAAGCCAAGAAGCGCCCGTTTCGAAGACGAGTAAACGCTGTATTGGGGAATCGTCATGAACGCAGTCCCCGAATTGATGTTCACAGTTCGGCTGGTCTTGGTCAATCAATGGGATCCGCGTACCGGCGCCGCGGATGCGCGACCTGCAGGCGTGTCCGAATAGCGCATTTGTTCGAGGTCGGGAATCAGCCCCGGCCCGGTGGGTCGCCATCCCAGCCGTGCTTGCGTTTGCA
>Ga0187783_10003763_pt1 | contig 11199 bp, 16 predicted proteins | sample 1015_SJ02_MP02_2_FD_132471 | JGI IMG/M metagenome (GOLD analysis project Ga0187783, IMG submission 132471) | Tropical peat soil microbial communities from peatlands in Department of Meta, Colombia - 1015_SJ02_MP02_20_MG | ecosystem: Environmental > Terrestrial > Soil > Wetlands > Peat | place...
AAAGAGCACATCGATGCCTTCATCAACGCCTACAACGACAAAGCCGAGCCCTTCGTCTGGACCAAGAAGAAAGTTCGCCAACGCCGGTTCAAGGGCCGCCGTATCACTCCTAGAATACTCTTCGGTACCATATCACACATTTGAACAGGTAGGTGCGGCTGCGCCATGCTTCGACGGAATTGCGCGCTACGCCCTCGAACGCGCGCCAGGCCGAAGCGGTCGCGTAACGATGACGGCGTGGAAGCGGGGAGTGTTGCGTTGGATGGGCCGCAATACTCCCAGAACCGGAAAATTGGGAGATGGCCTTAAAGCTTGGGCTAAGTGCCAGAGGCGAAGATTCGTCTTGAATGGCTTCAATCAATACGCCGCAAGGATTCCGCGAAGACGCGCAGCAATCTTCTCCGACAATCCACCGATGAGGTCAGCACGTTGCCGTTGAATTCCTGGCCGAGCTCGGACATGAAATCAACCAGGAATAGGGCGACGTAGAGCCAGAATATACGGTCGTTACGGTAGCCGGCCGCATTCATCCAGGCGTCGACGTAGTGGGTCGGGCCGCCGGACGTCATCAACGAGGCCAAGGTTAGGGCAACGACGTAACGCGGATCACCGAAGCACAGATCGTCCACGTCTACGATACCCGAGAATGATCCTTCTGGGGTCACAATGACGTTCTTGGTTGTCGTATCATGGAGAAACGGGACCGGCGACAGGGCGTCCAGTTCGCCACGAGCAGCCGAGACCATGTTGGCTATCGTGTCGACGGCGTCGCTATCAAAGAGCTTAGCGGCGGCGATGCGTCTTCGTGATCTCGCAAGATTGTCCAGCAGAACCTCCGACCACCTCTCGCGAGGCGCATGTGCTGGTTCGATTGCGTAGCCGTATCGTGTACCCGATACGGTTTGGGATGTGAGGTTCTGTGCCCGCGCCACCTGCTTTGCAATGGATTCGAGGTTCGTATTAGTAAGCCCGCAGATCACCTCTCCCAGGTCAATGCCTGGCAACCGTTCCATGACGAGATGCGAGAAACAATGATTGACTCCCTCAGCAATTATCTCCGGCAACGGAACGCCCCGTGGTCGCAGGAGACGCGAGAGGCTGAGCGCTCCAGCCATCGCCGCCCGGCTGTGCTCTGCGGCAATACGCACGACGACGGGTGGGTGATCTGCAAACGTAGCCTCAAAGACGTAGTGGTGCACTCCCGTGCTGAAGCGACGCACGTCGATCGGCGGCCGGCCGACCGCGTTAGCGGCCAGATTGCTTGCGATAGCACTGGTTGGCGCGTCGGTCGTCATAGTCAGAGCTATACGTAGCCGTTGAACAATCTTCAATGCAGGTCAACCACCGCGTTGCGCGGCGGTCGAAGTTCCAGATAGGCCATAGAATCACGAGCGCATCATGCTCGCCCGCCGGCCCTGGACATCTTGGCCTTGGCATCCTGTCCGAGCGTCCCAAAGCGCCGCCTCAATTTTGCACCCTGCGGGTCATCCCAAGGGGGCTCGCCATCACGCATCCACGTTCTGAACAGCGCGCACACGTGCCTGATCCGGCGGCCATATTGCCGATCGACGAATAATGTTGCGCGACAATCTAGGTGGGAGTCCGGTAACATCCGGGGGTGACGCAATACGAATTCTCGCCGTGATTGTCGCGCCGAACGGCACGCCCGATCAGCTCAGAAGATCACGGCATCCTAAATCGTTTACCGCAAGCATGATGCGCTCGAGGTTGTTCCACCAGATGACCGGCGGAATATTTGCATTCCATTGCCATACCGGCGTTGCTATCTGCCACAGGACGGAAAGGCGGTAATCCGCCTCAAGGGTCTGGCGTTCGTATCTGCCGACGCCGTGCGCCGTGATCGTGGCATGGTAGAGGTCGAGCAATGGCCGCTCAAGAAGATTGCGACGATCCGGATACCAGTGTAGCGCAATCATGTAGGCAAGATCATCGGTGCCAACGTCGACGCGCCAACAGTCCCAATCGAAAAATCTAACGTCGTCACCACCATCTTTCGGCAGAAAGCAATTCCAATAGTGCGCGTCTCCCTGCACGATGGTCATATCACGGTGTGAGTGGTAGCGTTTGTTCAGCTCCGACCCACGATCGATTAATCGTCGGTAGAGATCACGACGATGCGAAGGCAAAAGGTCGCCGACGCGATCGAAGAACCGGGTGACCACGGCATCGAAGGCTTCGAGCTGGCCGTCATCGACCGGAAGCCAAGTCCCGACGGTGGAACCCAGTCGAGGATCATCCCACCACCGCGCGTGAAAGCGCGCCCTGGCGCTCACGATCTTCTCGCATTCCTCAGTGCTCGGTGGCACCGGCCACGTGGTTGCGATCAGGTGCGAGTCGGTTAAGTCTTCAAGCAGAAGATGCCAGGCTCTGGTATCGGGCTCCCACTTCGCCTCGAAGCAGCGTGGCACAAGTTCGACCTGCATCATCGCGGCGACATTATTATAGAATGCTACTTCCTGGTAACCGGCGTCCCAGCTTGGATTCCCGATCCGCTCGGGAAGTGAAGTCTTGAGAATGAGGGTTGGTGGTGCACCGAGAGCTTCCCCGGTATAGGTCAAGCGCAACCGGGTAATGCGAGACAGGATGGTCGCGCGCGAGTTGTCGACGGCAATATCCAAAACTGAGCCATTTTCGAGCGCGCCACAGCGGCGCAGCACGTCGCTGAGCCGATCGGCGCCCGCCACTGCCAGTAGTGTTTCCTCAATCATGATTGGATATCAGCCGCTGCGCGTCACTCTTGACCCTACAATATGTCGGCCGATCTCGCTTTCCGAGCCGCAAGGCCGGAGCGATTTCGGAAGTCACTGGAGCGGCGAGACTAACCGGCCGTCGAGCCTAGTACCACTGCACAGTGGTTTTGACTCTTTGGTTTGAGGTTAGTGGATTGAAGCGGGCGCTGGGTAGGCACGAGCCATTTTGGCACGGCCTTTTCAGCTGTGAACATCCATTTGATACGGGCTCCTGAAGCATTGCGCTGCCGTTCCCAGATGGCGATCTCGGATATAAGGTGCTCCCGCGTGGCGATGCGTCGGTCCAGGGTCGCTGGCCCCGCCATCGGCCGCCAGCAAAATCTGCGCCCGCTTGAGCTTGCGTGCGGAGCGCTTGTCGCCGCTCAGAAGTGCCGCGAGCTCGGCGCGCTCGGTTTGGCTGAGCTCAACCCGATATCGTACATTCATCGGTGCCTCCTCGTCGATCGAGGCACGGACGAACAGCTGAATCGGATGGCCGGGGTGAGTCGCCCTGAAAAAACCTTCACGCCCAAGCAGCGCCAGTATCTGGCATTTATCCACTTGTACGCGCTTGCACCGCCGGCCTCCGGCGGAAAGCGGCATGCAGGAATACTTCTAGGTGAGCCCGCCTTCAGTTCATCAGATGATATTGACGCTCGAGCAAGGAGGGTTCATCAGGCGCCAACGCGGGCCTCGGTTCGCGCGTATCAATTCACTCGAGGACACGGATGATGTTGTCCATCGTTGCCCAAGTAGGTTCCAGTCTTGGGATCGTAGGATTTGAAGCGCTGCATACAATAGGCGGTGGGGTCGCTGCCTGGTTGCGGGCCGGGACCGGCAATCGCGGGGCCGGCCGGCGGCGGGGCGCCTACGTAACCGGGCGGAGGTGCCGGAGGCGGTACGTAACCTGGGCAAACCTGCACCGGCTGTCCCATGTAGCCGACTACGTGACCGGCCGGATCGTAGGTCGGTTGCGACGCCCAGTAACAGCCGGGCGCATAAATCGGCTGCGCGTAGCCTGGGTAGACGACATAGCCCGGAGGCATTGATGCGATGATCGCTCCCGCAACGATGGCGCCGCCAATAACGCCCGCGGCAACCCCAGGGCCCCAGCCAGGCCCTCTCCATCCCCACCCCCGACCACGCCACTGAGCCGAGGCGTCCGTTGTCGAGGCCGCCAAGGTCCCTGCGATCGCTGCAACTGCGACCAAACCGGCGAACGACTTCTTCATCAGCATCTCCTGGATTTAACGGGTGCCCCGCGCAGGAATTACGCCGTCCGTGTACTCGCGGTCAAGATCGTTACCCGAACGACGGAATTACAAGAACTCTGGGCGCATGCGTGACATGCCCAGCAAAATCTGCGCCCGCTTGAGCTTGCGTGCGGAGCGCTTGCCGCCGCTCAGAAGTGCCGTGAGTTCGGCGCGCTCGGTTTGGCTGAGCTCAACCCGATATCGTACATTCATCAGTGCCTCCTCGTCGATCGAGGTACGGACGAACAGCTGAATCGGATGGCCGGGGTGAGTCGCCCTGAAAAAACCTTCACGCCCAAGCGGGCCAGTATCTGGCATTTATCCACTTGTACACGCGCTTGCACCGCCAGCCTCCGGCGGAAAGCGACATGCAGGAATACTTCCGGGTGAGCCCGCCTTCAGTTCATCAGATGGTATTGACGCTCGAGCAAGGGGGGGGTCATCAGGCGCCAACCCAGGGCCGCTCGCAGCATTGAACTGCTGGTCGATCCGAAACTTTTGCCGGAGCTACTTTGACCCTTTTCAGCCGGTCAAAATCACTGTGTCGAGCTGCTAGTCGACGGCATTTCTTGGGCCTCAGAATGATTATCAGCCGATTCGGAGCGTACAGTGAAATTTGCAAATGGGGACAAGCCATAGCGGTATCTCGGATCCTTGCAGTTATTTGCCTCGCTGAAGATGGGCGGTTCGCGTTCCTCACCCCAAATGACGTTGCCAGCACGGCGCGGGCTCTTCGCGAACGCAGCGTTCCACTCGCGGAAATGCCGATCGATTGCGCGCTTGCATTCATCGACTGACGCGCAGTCACTATTGTGAATGACCGCTCCCGCCATCGCACGCGCTCAAAAATGCAACACGTTCAAATAGTGAGACAGCACCGTACATTGCCCCAAGATCAAGAAAAGCGGGATCGCGCAGAAGAGGCACCACATGACTATGAGCATCAGCCACTGCACGTTGGCAAAGAGTTGGCGCAAGGGACCATAGACAATGCTGTCGTATATCCTACGAGAATAGTAGTGGTCCCAGCGCAGTGCGATGTTGCAAATCCAAAGTGCCGGCGCCACTGTAGTCATTCCCGCCAAAACCCATAACGAAACGGCTGATGGCTGATTGGGATGGAAAGTCCAGCTTAGACATCGGTCGTCGCTCGGGTGAAGCAGAACCAGTAGCTCGGCAATGATCAATCCAACACAAACGCACGCAGCCCCCGTCACGACCTTCCCGCAGAACTCGGGATCGTAGTTGGGAAGCTTTGCGCGTTCCGCCGCACCTTCCGCTTCCCGCGGTGGATCGTCGCCAGCGGCCCGCCGCACCAAGCGGCTAAAATGGAGCGAAGCGCAGCCGGCCCCTATCAGGACGATGACGCCTAGCCAGAAGGATTCGGGGTCATGCGCACGGGTAATGACCAATCCGCCGACCTTGCCCACGCCAAACTCGCCTTGATAGGTGATGACAGCAGCACAAGCGAAGAACCAAAAGCCGACGAGCCGGAATACGGTTCCGGGTTTCATGGCATTGTCTCCTGATGGCGCCTACGCCCTAGCGGCCGTCCTTATTCGGTCGGTATCCGATTTTGATGGGTGCGAGACCCGTACGACCGATTCAACGGATCCCCCCTAGAATCGTTCGCTCGTGATGTCCGCCTCGGGTTAAATTGGTCAGTGGTCCTCCATGGACGGGGACGCAGCTGGCCCTCGATGGCTTCCTGCCGGGCGACTGCCGCCAACGGTGAAAGAGCGCCAAGGGCAGTCATGCGCAGTCGGATTGAGCACCAGCTGATCTGGTCCTGTTAATCACGATCGCGATCGTGTTCGAATAAACATTTAGATCTGTCATACGTGGGAATCGGCGGGCCCGATCGCACGCAGAAACACGCCAAGATTTGGAGCCATTCATCAGTTGAACAGATAGTTCACACCGACCCGCACCGTATCGACTTGCAGTCGACCCTCATCTATCGATCGAAAGACATTGTTGGGTGGATTAAAGCTGAAAGTTTCATCGCTGAGATCAAGATGCAGATATTCGATCCGTGTCGTCCAGTTGCGGGCAAATCCCCATTCGATTCCGCCGCCAGCCACCCACCCGGTACGGGTTGGGGAATTCGTCCGCACATCACCCAATGGAGGTGTGGTCGTTGCGGTGGCCGAAATCTGTGTGCGTGTGAACTCGTCATCACTCCAGGCGAACCCTCCAGTGCCATAGAACAACCAATTATTCGCCACATAGCCCAGACGGCCGCGCACGGTACCGAATGCGTCCACCTTTTCGTTGAACTGCGCCCTTCCGATGTAGGTTGCGGTCCCATTCAGGTCAGCGCCCGACACATCCGCCTCCACGCCCAATAACAAGTTCGGAACGGCGACCCAATTGAAACCAAGTTGACCGCCCCCAATTATCCCCGAGGAACTGACGGTCGTGCTCGAAAATGGCCTAACTCTAGTCGACTGGACAACTGTGTCGCTTGCCCATGCGCCGCCCAAGTTCACGCCGGCATAAAAGCCGGTCCAATTGAATGCCGATATGGTCTGAGGAGCCACACCAAGATCCGCGGCCGGTGCTGGCGATAGCGTAGCTAGAGCCAGCAGCAACGCGATGGCGAAAGAGAGACGCTTCACCTGAACCTCCCCATCTCTGATCACCCGCGGGGCAGAAAAAACCTGATGAATGAGACGTCGCTAAGGCTACCCAGCCAGTATTAATCGTTTTTTTTCCGGATGCGATGAATTCCCAGAGTTGTGTTCGCAGCAACACAGTGTGATCTGGTGCCCCGCTACCATTGCTCGTGGAATAAACTGAATGTTTTATCGGAATCGATCGCCGAAGAAATATGCAATTCGCCACGGTATCGAATCTGAAATACAATAGTATGACCTTACCAACGATCCCACTCAAAAATTCGTCCGCGAACAGATGAAAATAGTGAAACCATGACGAATCACAAAATTCCGACAGGAGCTAATACATCAGCGAACTCCGGCTTGGAAGTTAAAGGAAATAGTCTAGCAAATTAAATCTTATCTAGCGCTTTCAACCCAATCGAGCAATACTCGCGTACAGGGGTGAACGCCGGCGAATTGGTCAAGCATCGGCATTCACCGCATGTCCATGGTCGGCAGGTCTCCGGCCAGGTATCGGTTCGCTTCACGGTGGCAGCTTGCGGGCGTATCGATTCGCGGAACATTTCGATGTTTGGAAGTCTTTTTCGTCGCCGTACCAATCAGGCAGCGCCGATACCATTCTACCGGCCCTACCAAAACGACCCGGTCAATCATCTCTACAATCTCCTGTTTTGTGATAATCCGGCGCTGTTCCGAACCAATGATGCATCGGACGGGCCGATCGGAGCCGTGCTGTCGGGTGCCACGGACACTTTGGAAAGGATCGGAAACGATTTGGAAATGGAAAGCCGCGTGCGAATTCTTGCCTTCAACCGCCTGCGCGCGATGCAGATAGCCGTTCCGCCCAAGCGCTTGCTTGGAACGATCATCGAGGTTCGGCAAGAAGGTGGCCTGGACGTGTTGGCTGCCTTCGCGGACGGGCGCCTGCGCTATATCAACCAAAGCGAGAAGCTTGCGATTTTTGAAGTAACACCGCCAGGGCTGATCGAGAAGGTTGAAGAGTTGTTGCGCGTGTCACAGCTGATCGTCAACCACTATGGACCATGGGACGGGCCACGTCGTGCGCCGCCAAAAGGTGACCTTATCCGGATGAGCTTTTTGGCATCAGACGGTCTTTATTTCGGAGAAGGGCGCTACGCGCAACTGATGCAGGACCATTTTGCGCTGCCAGTGCTCAAAGCGTCGGGCGAACTGTTGCGCTTGATGGTTCGTGCGGCGCTGGAGAAAGATAAGAACGACAACAGCACATAACGGGAGAGAACCTCAGCCTGAGGCGCCGGTGCCATAGTCCGATGAAGGCGCGAAGGATTTGCTCGACAGGGTTCAGCATCGGACCCGAACATCACTCATTTCGGTTAGCGCGTCAGTGGATGGGTTTACAAGGGACAGCCACGCACTACCATTCGCAAGACATCGCATGTGGGTGCAGACAGCGGATGTTTCGCGCAACGCCGACCTAGAGTCGGACACTAAGTCCGTTTCTCCAATGATTACGTGGCAATTTAGACAGATTGGAGGATGGTAAATATTTGACCACCACTCCTTTTGCCCCCCTTTATCACGCCTCTGACATGGCCGTTGTCATCATTGATGGGACCACCGTTCATTCCATGTGTAATGCCGGTTTGCCACAAATCAGTCCGCTCCATCAGGACTCGAAAAACGGATTCGCAGCGCGCGATGATTTCGATTTGGATTGCGGTGGAGCTTGGTTAAATCGCCATTTGGATAGCAGTGATGCCTCGAACAGCTGTTTTGTTTCAGAGGAGAGCAGCGTTCCAAAGTTAAATTTGACATTACCCTGACTGCCCCGAACTATCGGACTTTGGGCGCCATGAGGGGTGACGGCCCCTAGGTGCTTACACTACCTCGCGTATCTCACGCTCCCACCAGTAGCGCCCGTGATGCCAAGAAAGAAGCCCAGATCGTACCACCAACCGCTATTCGGGAAAGCGTAGATTCGCACGTCATAGAAAAGCGACGCGATCAGCGAAATTGGTGCGATAGCGCCGTGCAGAAGACCCAGCCAGAAGCCTGGGACATTGCCCGGGCTGGCCGACGGTTGCGTCGCGCATCCCGCCAGCAATGCTGATACCACCAACAACACGACCGCACGACGCATGCAGGTTCCCCGCAGTTCGAGCGCACGGCACATTGACTTTCATTAGAATATTTCCTAACGATAGTCAATGGAGCCGAGGAGCAAGCCAGCACAACAGCCAGCGTTCGAGATCACAACCTCGAAGCAGCAAAAGGCCTATCTTCATCCGATCCGGATGAAGATCCTGACTTTCCTCGCGCGGGAACGACTGACAATCTCACAGACCGCCGAGCGGCTGAAGGTACATCCCGCCAACATCACGCATCACTTCCGCCTATTGCAGAGCGCAGGCCTGATCCGGCTTGTCGAAGAGCGCGACATCGGACGCGTGGTCGAAAAGTACTATCAGGCTGTCGCGCCCCTGTTTGACATCCGGCCTTCCGAAGGGGCGGTCAAGAGCGTGAACAAAAAGGGTCTTTCGTTTCTCCGCAACGACCTTTCGGCAAGCATCAATCTACTGAAGGCCGACGATTCCGAACAGGTGTTTGGGCAGATCGAGCGGGCGCGAATCGATGGCAAGACGTTCCTGGCCTTTGCTAGGCGCCTTCGCGGTCTGATCGAGGAATTCGAGACGATCACCTGCGAGCACGGCACAACGTATGCCCTCAATCTCAGTCTCTACCCGCACAGCATCGATTACGGTCCGATCGGAAAGTACGAGTTGAAAAAGAAACGCCGAATAAGGGTGGTCAAATGAAACAAATGGCGCTCATCGCGGCAAATTTTCTTGGCGTCGGCTACCCATGCCAGTGCTTGTGAGCTTGAAGCCGCTCTGTCGAAATGGAAGAGCGGCGACATCGAAGAGGCCCTCACCTACGCTGAACGCGTTAAGCCCTCCAGTAGCGCAGAAGCTGACCGAAGGACCTTTCTGCTGCTGGCGATTGCCTCCGTCAAGGGGCGATATTCGGAAGCAATCCGGATCTATCGGTCGATTTCCAAAGATTTTACCAACCTCAAGGGGCCACCATCGTTGCCGCGCAGGCCGCCCACCATATGCACGATTTCGCCTTATCACGACAACTGATCGAGGACGGCTCAGTCGACGATCCCGCAACGCTCGCAACCTTTCGATTGTTTGAGCAGGGGCCGCTTTCAATCAGTCTCGACGGCCTGGATATCATTCCCTTCGACTACAGTGCGAGCCCGCTTCGCATGCCCGCGTTTGATGTCGCCGTGAATGGCTCCCGAGTGAAAGGAGTATTGGATACCGGCGCGACCTATCTCGCAATGTCTCCCTTCCTCGCCGACAAGCTTGGAATTAAGACCGTGCTGGTCGGGGAGGGCCGCGCCAGTCACAGGCAAACAAAGGTCTATCTTGGCGTCTCCGCTTCCCGATCGATGGGTGGTCGGCCCGGCTATGTACGGGTAAAGTGAGAGTTCAAAGATTTGACAAGAATAACCCCAATGTTCTCACAGCTGATTACCCAACAGGGAGAGAACACATAGGGAGAGCGAAATGCGACATTTCCTTGCAATGCTGCCTAAGGTGCCGTGCCGTCCCGGTACAAATATTGCCGTTGCCACCTCGCTTGCGGTGGCGCTGACCGCTGTCACCGTTGTCTTTGGCCTGATGGGTCGCGTTGAAAGGCTCGAATCTGACCTCCGGATGGCCCGAACTAGGCTTGCTGAGCTCACAATGTCCCAGTCGAGGTTGAGCGACGACATCCATACGGCTGACCGCTCAATCAAGTCGCTACAATTCGACTTGGATAATCCGCGGGTCAGGCCTCTTGCCTCGGTCGACAACATTGAGATGCACCTCCATCAGTAATTCTGAGTTGATATCCACGCGGTCCTTCGTATGTGCGATTGCCCGAGATGATCGAGCGAGACTACCCTTGCGCGAAATCAAAGGTCGTAGCCCACCCAGCCATGGTCATTTGTAGGTCCGCTGGATCTACGCCACTCACTCTTGGTATGCGCTGGACGCCAGCATTGCATGGTCAGATAATACTTAGAGCTAATGGATCTTCCACGGGACCAGAGATCTCCTGCTTTTTGAACAGACGCCAGAACGTACGCCGTAAATTATCGGACCAGAGGCCCTCCCGCACGCCCGATTTGGAGGTAGAAATGCTCATCATCGCCCCTTACAATCGTCGTATGCCTATCCGGCAGGATCGATATATTTTTGATCTTTCGAAGCAATTTGAATCATAATACAGCTCGCGACATCTGCCGCTCGCGACCAGGGGCTCCGCCCCTGGACCCCAGATGTAAGGAGGTAAAGATCTTAAGGGGTAATTGTCCTCCCGAGCCGGAAGCCGTTGCCGACGACCCGGACGCCCGTGGAGGCCCGGCCGCGGACGGCCGTGCGAAGGTAACTAGGATCGATGATCCAAGAACCGCCGCGCAGGACACGCATTTTGCAATCGCCCGAGGTCCAAGCCGAACCATCCGTCGGTGCGCCCTGGTAGTTCGCGTGCCAACAATCCTCCACCCACTGCCACGCGTTCCCGTGCATGTCATAA
>Ga0187783_10003764_pt1 | contig 11197 bp, 9 predicted proteins | sample 1015_SJ02_MP02_2_FD_132471 | JGI IMG/M metagenome (GOLD analysis project Ga0187783, IMG submission 132471) | Tropical peat soil microbial communities from peatlands in Department of Meta, Colombia - 1015_SJ02_MP02_20_MG | ecosystem: Environmental > Terrestrial > Soil > Wetlands > Peat | place...
ACAACCAGCCGGAGGTTTGGCCGAGGTTCGGCTACGAAGGTCCGTCCTCGGCCCAGGGTGGCTACCTCCATCGTGGCTTTGACGATCTCAACTGGCTGTGAGGACCGTATGCCTGCGAAATTCGATCTAAACGATTCCTCTGTGGTTGTCATCATCGGCTCCGGAGCCGGCGGCGGGACACTTGCCAACGAACTCGCCCAGAAGGGGATCTCCTCGGTCGTGCTCGAAGCGGGAAAACGCCTGGAAATTACCGATTTTCAGAACGACGAGGACGCCATGTTCGCCCTGTTTACCTGGCTTGACCCGCGCACCGCTTCCGGTTCGTGGTACGTGGCCCAGACTTCGCCGGATCTGCCGGCCTGGACCTGCAAACTGGTCGGCGGCACGACGGTGCATTGGGGAGCCTGCGCCTTGCGTTTTCAGGAACACGAGTTCAAAACTCGCACGCGCTACGGCGCGATCGCCGGGGCCAACCTGCTCGATTGGCCCATCGATCTGAAAGAGATGGAGCCTTTCTACGATCGAGCCGAGCTGAAAATGGGCGTCACCGGAACGCACGGAATTCCGCGCCTTCCCGTCAGCAACCACGGCAAGGTGTTGTTCGCCGGGGCTAAGAAGATGGGCTACACCCAATTTATGACCACGAACATGGCGATCAACTCGGTGCCCCGCGATGGTCGCGCTTCGTGCCAGCAGGCCGGGTTCTGTATTCAGGGGTGCACCTTTGCCGCCAAGTGGTCGACTCTCTATACGGAAATCCCCAGGGCCGAAGCGACCGCTAAAACCGAAGTCCGCCCCCAATCGCAGGTTTTGCACATCGAGCACGATAGCTCCGGCAAAGTGACGGGCGTCGTGTACGCCGATCGCACTGGCGCGGCCGTCCGGCAGCGGGCCCGCCTGGTCGCGGTGGCAGGAAACGCTATCGAAACTCCCCGTCTTTTGTTGAACTCTTCCTCGAGCATGTTTCCGCAAGGCCTTGCAAACTCATCCGGCCAAGTCGGCAAGAACTACATGCGCCACATGACTTCAACTGTGTTTGCCATCTTCGACAAGCCCGTCCACATGTATCGGGGTACGGCGCAGTCCGGAATCGTGATGGATGAAGCGCGACTGGACACCCGACGAGGCTTCGTCGGCGGCTATCAGATGGAGTTGCTTCCACAGGGGCTGCCCAGCTTTGCGCAGAATATCGTGCCCAACGCATGGGGGCGCGACCGCGCTTCCATCATCGATAACTATGTAAACATTGCGGGCGTCTGGTTGATCGGCGAGGATGTGGCACGCGATACGAACCGCATCACGCTTCATCCGAGCCGCAAGGATCAATATGGCCTTCCCATTCCCAACGTTCATTCCGACGACCATCCGAACGACCTGGCGATGCAGAAGCACGCGCTCGGACAGGCAGATGCGCTCTATAGATCCATCGGTGCCAAAAGGACCGTGCACCGGCTGGCTTTTCCTTCGACCCACAACATGGGCACGGCGCGCATGTCGGACAGTCCGCGTGACGGGGTCGTAAATCGCTGGGGACAATCGCACGACATAAAGAACCTATTTGTATCCGACGGGAGTCAGTTCACATCCAGCGGAGGCGAAAACCCCACGCTGACGATCGTGGCGCTGGCCATCCGGCAAGCCGAGTACATCGCCGACCAGATGTCCCATTCCGCCCTTTAGGGGAGCCTTTGGGTGCCCCCCGGCTAGGAGTCCCCTTTGGCTGCTTTGGGCATAAACGGCGCGATACGGCCGGCCAGCGGTTCCCCCGGGTCCTCACCCACGAAGCGTTGCACTTCCCGCCCGCGGCTGTCCATCAGAATGAAAGTCGGGAAGGCATGCACGTCGTATTGGCGGGATGTCTGGCCTTCTGGATCGAACTGCACTTCCCAATTCATTCCACTCTCGGAGGCGAACCTGCGCCCTGCGTTTTCGTTCGTGTCCTCATTGACGCTAATGACTTCGAGTTGATCGCTCCCGTAAGTTCTTTGCAGTGCCTTGAGGTCTGGCACCGATTCCCGGCAGGGGCCGCACCACGACGCCCAGAAATCCAGCAGCTTCATCTTTTCCGGCGAGTTTGCTTCCCGAGCCGCGGCTGCGCTGCCGACCACGCTGATCCCACCGCCGTTTCGAGGCAAGTTCTCGTCGTCGATCACCTTGACCGCTTTGGGCGCACTATTTTTTTTCGCGCGCACCAGGCGCGCTAAATCGCCCAGCGACATAGATGGCCCGGTCTGGGCCGAGTCATCGGTCTGGGTGCTCGGCAGCTGCGAAGGAGAGGTTTGGGGCGTGCGTGGGACGTCGCCGCTCTGCGAAACGCCTTGGCCTTCCAACGAACGCGGCATCCCCGCCAACAGTGTCCCCACGGCCAAGCCGCAGAGTGCCCCTCGGATCGATCGAGAACGCATGAGCGCCTCCCTGTCGGCTTAGCTTGCCTGTGGCGAACGACGCCGCCAATGGTACGACCGGCACAGAATTGCCACCGGAGAGGGCTCGGCGCGCATTTATACGAAATCAACCGCATGTTTAGTTTGAAATTACACATCTTCTGCCTCCTCCAAGCCTCTGATCGGAAACCACATACCTATTGGTGCTGTGATTGACACCGCCCTTTGGCCGATGCTACCGTTCTTCTTCGTTACTCCAGCCCCCGTGCTGCCGGAGGTGACTCCATGGCTTACAAACTAACCGTGAATGGGCGACCGGTGACGGTCGACGTGCCTTCTGACACGCCCCTGCTTTGGGTCATCCGCGACGTCCTCGACCTCAAAGGCACGAAGTACGGTTGCGGGATGGCTCTGTGCGGCTGCTGCACCGTACACATCAACGGCCAAGCTAGTCGCTCGTGTACGACAACGATTTCAAGCGCCGCCGGAAAGCGCATCACCACGCTCGAAGGGCTTTCAGAAGACGGCACGCATCCAGTGCAGATTGCCTGGCAGGAGATTGATGTGCCGCAGTGCGGCTATTGTCAGGCTGGCCAGATCATGTCCGCCGCGGCCTTGCTGGCCAAGAATCCCCACCCCACCGACGCGGACATCGAGGCCGCGATGGATGGCAACATCTGCCGCTGCGGTACCTATCTACGCATCCGTCAGGCCGTTCACCGAGCGGCCGAGATCAAAGCGAAATTGGCCGACACCAATCATGCGGATCTGATTCCGTCCGAGAAGGCGTAAGGAGGTTTTTGTGGCCACGACATTGCCGAAATTCGAATCGAACGAATCGCCCAAATCTCAGGCCATGAATCGTCGCGCGTTTCTGCGCGCCACGGCTCTGGCCGGCGGCGGAATGATGCTCGCCTACTACATCGAACCGGTCGCGAAGGTACTGGCGCAGTTTGGACCGCCCGTGACGCTGCTGCCGATGTCGTTCATCACGATCGCGCCCGATGGCATTGTTACGATCGTCGCCAAGAATCCTGAGATCGGCCAGGGTGTGAAGGCCATGCTGCCCATGTTGATCGCCGAGGAGCTGGATGTCGATTGGAAGGACGTACGCATCGAGCAGGGCGATCTAAACGCGAAATACGGTTTGCAAATTGCGGGAGGCAGCACCGCCACACCCATGAACTGGGACCCGATGCGACAGGTTGGAGCCGGTGGCCGCCAGATGCTGATCGCCGCTGCCGCCGAGACTTGGGGCGTTCCGGCATCGGAGTGCACGACCACCCCGGGCCGCGTGCACCACCCGGCCAGCCAGCGGTCGGCCAGCTACGGCGAGCTCGCGGCCAAAGCGGCTACGCTTGTACCGCCCGATCCCAAGACGCTCAAGATGAAGGATCCGAAGGACTACCGAATCATCGGGAAGAATGCGCCGAATCCGGACATCCAGAAGATCGTAACGGGAAAGCCGCTGTTCGGCATCGACTTCACCATGCCGGGCATGCTCTATGCCAACTTCGAGAAATGTCCCGTCTTCGGAGGGAAAGTCGCTAGCGCAAATCTCGATGAGGTCAAGACGCTGCCTGGCATCCGCCATGCCTTCATCGTTGCGCCGGGTCCGGACCCGGGCGCACTGGCGGGCGGTGTAGCCATCGTCGCGGACAGCTGGTATCAGGCCCGCTCCGCCAGGGACAAGGCGCTTAAGGTCACCTGGGATGAAGGCCCTACAGCGGCACAGAGCAGCAAGGGCTTTGCGAGCAACGCCGTGGAACTTGCGAAGAAGCAGCCCGGTCAAACTCTGCGCAAAGATGGCGATGTGGACGCGGCGCTGGGTGGCGCCTCCAAGATCGTCGAATCCTCCTACTCCTATCCATTTCTTTCGCATGTACCGCTTGAGCCGCAAAACTGCTCTGCCTTCTTTAGGGATGGCAAGCTGGAGGTGTGGGCGCCCAGCCAAACGCCCGCGAATGGAGTTGCTCAGATTGCGAAGGCACTCGGGATCGATCAAAAAGATATCACCGTTCATCTGACGCGCATCGGCGGCGGCTTCGGCCGGCGCCTGACGGATGACTACATGGTGGAGGTTGCCGTCATCGCCAAGCAGGTGGGCGTTCCGGTGAAGCTCCTCTGGACACGCGAGCAGGATATGGCCCACGATTTTTACCGGCCCGCCGGCTTCCATTTTTTAAAAGCAGGTCTCGACGCCAACGGCAAGATCATTGCTTGGCGCAATCACTTCGTCACATTCGGCGAGAATGGCCGCTTCGCACAAAGCGCGGGCCTGTCGGGTGAGGAATTTCCCGCGCGCTTCATTCCAAATTTCTCGCAACTTGCTTCCATGATGCCGTGCGGTGTCCCCACGGGTGCGATGCGCGCTCCGGGAAGCAACGCCATTGCATTCGTGATGCAGTCGTTTATCGACGAGCTGGCGCACGCAGCAGGCAAAGATCCGGTGCAATTCCGCCTGGATTTGCTGGCGGCCACGCCCTTGCCCCCAGCTGCTCCACCCCCTGGAACTCCCGTGGCTTTTGCACCGATCGCTTTTGACGCGGCCCGCATGCGCGGTGTCCTCGAGATGGTCGCTGAAAGGTCCGGATGGGGCACGAAACAACTCCCGAAGGACACGGCGATGGGCGTGGCCTTCCACTTCAGTCATCGCGGATACTTTGCTGAAGTTGCCCAAGTCTCCGTTGGCAAAGGCGACCGGGTGAGGGTTCTCAAGGCTTGGGTCGTCGGCGATATCGGTAGCCAGATCATCAATCCTGGGGCCGCGCAGAACATCACGCAGGGTGCAGTGATCGAGGGAATGAGCCACGCCATGGGTTACGAGATCACCATCGAGGGCGGTCGAGCCCTGCAGAGTAACTTTCATCAGTATCCGCCGCTGCGTCTGACACAAGCGCCCGCGGAAATTGATGTCTTCTTCCTGAAGACGGATAATCCGCCCACCGGTCTCGGCGAGCCTGCGTTGCCGCCGATGATTCCGGCGATCACCAACGCGATCTTCACGGCCACGGGCAAGCGCGTCCGTTCACTGCCGCTCGCTACGCAAGGCTACAACTGGGCGTAAACAAAACGACCGGGATTCATCGCCTCATTACCCAAGTTTGCGGAGCCGGCCGAGCTGATTTTCGACTCGCGTGATTCACCGCGCGCAAGCCCATTATGCCCAATCCTTCCTACCTCCGCATTGCCACGGAGGAAGCCTACGCTCCTCCGGAGCTGATCACTCGCTACCGCGCACTTCTCGACAATGGCTCGCACAACGATCCCGGCTTTGAGAGTTTCATGCGCTTCTATCTCACGAACTCCGGTCCGCGCCTGGTTGAGATTCGCGAGCAGATGCAGGACCTAGGCGAGCGTCGGATCCGCGATATGAACGCGTCGGGCATCGCCAAGCAGATCGTTTCCATCACCGCGCCGGGCGTCCAAGTGTTTGACGCCGACACCGCTGTCCGGCTTGCTACCTCCTTCAACGATCAGCTGGCCGAGGCCATTGGCAAGCATCCAGACCGCTTTGCTGGTCTCGCCGCGATCGCTCCGCAGAATCCGCCTGCCGCCGCCAAAGAGTTAGAAAGAGCCGTGAAATCACTGGGCCTGAAAGGCGCGATCGTCAACTCCCACACGCGCGGCGAATATCTCGACGATCCCAAGTTCTGGGAAATTTTCGAGGCAGCTGAATCACTGGGCGTGCCCATCTATTTGCATCCCAACACGCCTTCCCCCCGAATGGTCGGACCGTTTCTCGATCGCGGCCTCGATGGAGCCGTCTTTGGCTTTGCCATGGAAACCAGCCTCCACGTCCTGCGCATCGTGGTCGCCGGCGCCTTCGACCGCTTCCCCGCCTTGCAGATGGTACTCGGCCATCTCGGAGAAGGCCTTCCCTACTGGTTTTTCCGCATCGATTTCATGCATCAACGGCTGGTCTCGAACCGTCGTTACGCGAATGTGCCGAAGCTTGAAAGAAAGCCCAGCGACTACTTGAGAGACAATTTCCACGCGACCACCAGCGGCATGGCCTGGCAGCCTCCCATTCTCTACGCCCTTTCCGTGCTGGGCGCGGACCGCGTGCTCTATGCCATGGACTATCCCTACCAATTCGTGCCCGAAGAGGTGCAGGTTACCGACAACCTCCCGATCGGCGATGCCGACAAAAAGAAGCTCTATCAAACGAACGCGGAGCGCCTGTTCTCGCTGTAATCCTCGAGTGTTTTGGCGACCGTGGAGACCTCTGCTGGCAGGCCACGTCTGCTAGAATGGCCCACTGTTTCAAGCGAACGGCCCGAAACAAGGACCGTCCGGCGAGAGGGCCGTCCAACCAGCGCTGCCTGACTCCCTCGCGTCTTGATGCCTTTTGGCCATCGAATCGCTACAGCGAACGAGGTAATGGATATGGCGGAGACACTCGGTTTTATCGGTTTAGGCAACATGGGCGAGCCGATCGCCCTGAATCTTCTAGAGGCCGGGTACGGATTGCGGGTCTACAACCGCACGCCATCCAAGATGACTCCGGTAGCTGCGAAGGGCGCGCTCGTCGCGAAAACTGTGGCGGAGGTGGCCTCGCCCGGGGGAATCGTGCTCACGATGCTTGCCGATGATCGCGCCGTCGAAGACGTCTGCCTTTCGCCCGGATCCTTCGTTGAAAGGCTAGGTGCTGGCGGAGTGCACATTTCACTCAGCACGATCGCGCCTGCCACGGCACGCCGTCTTTCCACACAGCACGCGAAACACAAAGTCGAATATCTTGCCTCACCCGTTTTTGGGCGGCCGGAGGCTGCCACGGAGAAAAAACTGTGGGTTTGTACATCGGGCCCCGTAGGAGCACGGCGGCGTGCCGAGCCAATCTTCGATGCCATCGGCCAGGGCGTCTTGGATTTTGGCGAAGAACCAGGTGCCGCCAATGTCGTCAAACTTTGCGGCAATTTCCTGATCGCGTCCACGATTGAAGCGCTTGCCGAACTCATGGTCTTCGCGGAAAAGAACGGCGTCAGCAAGAGTGCTGTCGCCGACATGATCGGCAAGTTCTCTCCGCTGCATCGAGGCTATGCACAGCTCATTGCCGAGCAGAAGTTTGAGCCTGCCGGCTTCCGGCTCGCGCTCGGCCTGAAGGACATCGATCTGGTTTTGGAGACGGCTGCTGACAGCCTTACTCCGCTGCCCATGGCCGGCTTGCTGCACGATCGCTGGCTCTCAGCGGTGGCGAAAGGCCGCGGAGATTTGGATTGGTCCGCCGTAGCGCTGGGGGCGGCAGAAGACGCGGGATTGAAGCCGAACCTTCGAACCGAGGTGGCCGGATGAAGGCTTGCCTGCTGCATTCCCCGGCGGCGGTCGACACGAGTCCGCTCGATTTCACTGACGCGCCACGCCCAGAGCCGAGCCCTGGAGAGATCCTGGTGCGCGTTAGCATGTGTGGGGTCTGCCGCACCGATCTTCACGTGGTGGAAGGCGAACTGCCCCCGCGCAAATCTCCGCTGATTCCGGGACATCAGGTGGTAGGGGTCGTCGAAAAACTCGGTGAAGGAGCACGGCGCTTTCAACTCGGCGCGCGAGTCGGAATCGCGTGGCTTCATCACACCGACCAATCCTGCGAATACTGCCATGCGGGCATGGAAAATCTTTGCGATCATCCCGACTTCACCGGCTACACCGTGGACGGGGGTTATGCGGAATATGCTCTCGCCGCAGAAGATTTCGTCTATGGGATACCCGAGAATTTCTCCGATGACGCCGCCGCGCCGTTGCTCTGTGCGGGGATCATCGGGTTTCGCTCGCTGCGGCTTTCGGGGGTACAGCGCGGGGGCCGTCTCGCCTTTTACGGCTTCGGCGCGGCAGCGCACGTGGCCATTCAGGTGGCGCGCCATTGGGGAGTCGAGGTGTATGCGTGCACGCGAGGCGCCAAACACCAGCAGCTAGCCCGTGCGCTCGGTGCCGTCTGGGCGGGCGAGGCCGCGGCCGAACCCCCCCGGAAGCTCGATGCCGCCATCCTCTTCGCGCCGGCGGGAGAGTTGGTGCCGCCCGCGCTCCGCGCCCTCAAGAAGGGTGGGGTTCTCGTTCTGGGCGGTATCCACATGAGCCCGATTCCGTCAATCGATTACAACCTGCTGTATCAAGAGAGGGTGATTCGCAGCGTGGCCAACAATACGCGAGCCGATGGCGAAGACTTCCTTCGCGTCGCAGCGGAGATTCCCGTCCGGACGCAGGTGACGATTTTCCCGCTGCGCGAAGCCAATCGCGCACTCCAGGACCTGAAAGGCGACCGGGTCAACGGCGCGGCCGCCTTGGACTGTCGGCCGTGAAGATCCTCTCCCTCAATGTCGGCCTGCCGCGCAGGGTTCTTTTTCACGATCGCGAGGTCATGACAGCGATTTTCAAGACGCCCGCCGAAGGGCCTTTGATGCTCTATCGGCTCAACTTGAATGGCGATCGCCAAGCCGACCTCGAAGTTCACGGCGGAACCAACAAAGCCGTCTATATCTACCCGTTTGAACACTACGCCTACTGGCGCGAGCAACTGCCCGAAGTAGATTTCAGCTGGGGCCACTTCGGCGAGAACCTGACCACGGAGGGTTTGCGGGAACAGGATGCTTTGATCGGCGATGTCTATCGGATGGGGCAGGCGGTGGTCAGAGTGACTCAGCCACGCATGCCGTGCTACAAGCTCGGGATTCGCTTCGGGCGCGACGACATGGTCAAACGATTTCTCGCCAGCGGCCGCTCAGGTATCTACTTTTCTGTCGTAGAACAGGGCCTTGTGAATCGTGGAGACACGATTGAGAAAATCAGCACACAGCCGGACGGCATTTCCATTCAAGACGTCAATCGCGCGTATGCGAATTCCCACGACAACGCCGAGCTCGTTCGCCGCATCGTGAGCGCACGTATTTTACCGCGCGGCCTGCACCAGGACTTTGTCGACGAACTCGCGCGGCTCGACCCCTGAGCTGCCGTCATTTCTTGTAGGTCTTCTGGAAATTGTTTCGAGAGTTGATTACCGTGAAGGTGCCATTGGGCTCGGCCAATACTTCGATGTAATGCCCGTCGTCGCTCGTCTCCGTGTTGGCGATGAAAGAGTCCGCAACATTGTGGTCCTTGTCCGACATCACCGCGTAATGCAGCTGCCACAAATCCTCAAGACCGGGTGAGTCGTGCACGATCTGCCAGGCCGCCGGATGTCCTCCCTTGATCGCACCGTTGTTCATAATGGCCACGCGCGGGCGGAGTGCGTCAACGATCTCGCGCGAATTCGAGGAATCCCCGCTGCCCGGATGCGCGGTTCCATGATGTGTCGTCAAATAGATATCGACTCTGCCGACCAAGTTGCGCGGACAGGCCAGGCCAAGTTCTCCTCGGACTGTCAGGTCGCCGAGATCGATGAACCGGAACTGATCGTAGGTCAGCAGCACGCCCACTGAACGGGAGTTCTCGCTCAAATCGGCGGGGGCAGACGGCACCGTGGGGCACAGCGGATTTGGCTCACCCGCTCCCGGCAAAGGCGTCGTGATCTCTGCACCCGCCGACGCCAACACCTCGACACGCATTCCTCGGAGCGGAAGCGTGTCGCCGGGCTTCAGGATCAAACGCTGGGATGGCCCCACCACGTTCAGATACGTGGTGTAGTTGGCGCTCGTTTCTGATGTTTGCTCCATATTGGGGCCGTGGTCGGCGAAGGTCGTGATGGGGATACGGCTGGCCAGCTGCTGGACGCCGCCTGCGTGGTCGGAATGATAGTGCGTGAGGATGAGGTAGTCGATGTGGTTGACGTTCGCTGCCTTCGCCGCGGCCAGGATGCGGTCCGCGTCGCGATGGTTCGAATCGGGCCAGCCCGTGTCGATGAGCAGGGACTCACCCTCGGGGTCGACGATCAGAGTCGATTGCCCACCCTCCACATCGATGAAGTAAATCTGGAGCGGCCTCGCGGCTCCGAGCGCCGGTAGGGCCAAAAGGCAGATGCAACTCCAGATGAGCAACAAACCGGCGCGACGCATGCCGAGCCTCCTTGAATCGTCTCTCGAACTCAGTGAGCGTATCGGAAACAGATTACAAGAATCAGAACCTTCCGTCGCGGTGTTTCCCCGAGCTCCCGAGCTACTCGCATTGCGTTGCGCCAGGAACCTGAGCACAATTGAATGGCTCTGGGGGAGGGAGGGCGCGCGGAGGCTATGCCCAGAAAGGACCGATGGTGACGGCCAACAAGATCGGCATTCTGACCGGCGGGGGTGACGTTCCCGGGCTGAACCCGGTGATCAAATCCGTCGTGTACGGATCGAGCGAAACCGGGCGGCAAGTGATCGGGCTTCGTAGGGGCTGGGAGAGCCTCGTTCAGATGACCGGCCCGGACGATCCTACCTATGTACGTGAACTCAACCGCGAGAACACGCGCACGATCGATCGAAGTGGCGGCACGGTGCTGCATACCTCTCGGACCAACCCGCGCCGCGTCTCCGAAGCCAGCGTGCCAAAGCACCTGGCCGGCAGCAAACTCAAACAGCTTCCCTTTGACGGCAAGTTCTACGACTTCACTCCGATCGTGATGGAGAACCTGGAACGATTGGGAGTGGGATGTCTTGTGGCGATCGGAGGGGACGACACTTTGAGCTTTGCTTCGGCTCTTTCTGCCGCTGGATTTCCGGTGATCGCGATACCGAAGACGATGGACAATGATGTGAAGGGCACCGAATACTGCATCGGCTTCTCGACAGCTGTGACGCGCGCAAAGCAATCGATTAGCCGCCAGCGGACCACCATCGGCTCGCACGAGCGCATCGGCATCTTTCGAATCTTTGGTCGGGACGCCGGCTTTACGGCACTGTACACGG
>Ga0187783_10003765_pt1 | contig 11197 bp, 11 predicted proteins | sample 1015_SJ02_MP02_2_FD_132471 | JGI IMG/M metagenome (GOLD analysis project Ga0187783, IMG submission 132471) | Tropical peat soil microbial communities from peatlands in Department of Meta, Colombia - 1015_SJ02_MP02_20_MG | ecosystem: Environmental > Terrestrial > Soil > Wetlands > Peat | place...
AATTTTCAATTGTCGCCACACATAGCGATGGCACGGCGGAGAGTCCCTTCAGCAACTTCCTCAGCGATAAATCGTATGCTTTGAAAGGCCATGCGCTTCGAGGGTCCTCAGGATTTCCTGATGGCCGAACACCGCCGCTGGTGACGCGTAGCCCACCTTCCGCGGCGCTGTATGCACGAGGGTGTGCGCCCCAAACGCCTGCATCAATCCCGTCTGCTTGTAACAGCTCGTCCCAAACATCACGACCTGCGCGGATTCAAGCGTTCCGCGACCCACGATCACGTCGATCGTGCGCTGCTCCCTCGAATTCTCCCGCGGGGGAGTGCCTGTCTGAACCGAATTCGCCATTTCCGCAAGCTTCTTCTCCTGCTCGGCTTTCGGCAGCGGACGAATCGTCGCTTCGAATTGCTTCTCCGTCGCCAGGACGCCTTCCATGATCTGGCGGTTGAGCAGCCCGCCGAACGACTTCACATTCGCTGCCTGGGGATGGTTCTTGTACCAGACCGGGTGGGGGAATCCACCCCAGCTCAGCGCGAGTTGGGTTCGAATATAGCCGGGAACGACCGCCTCGTAGCCGACCGCTCGTTGCCAGGGTTTGTACCGATTCTGATCCAGGTAGTAGCCCTCGGTCTGGATCACGGCGAAGATCGTTTGCGTCGATCCGAAAGTCGGCATGCCGTCGAACATCGTAAGAATCTCCAGGCTATCAATTCCCCCGGACTCCAGCACGAGCCTGGCTGCCGCGTCGCTCGGCGCGGACATGAACGCCATTCCCGCTACGATGGCAAGCCCCTTCTTGGCAAATGGGCCGCTCCATTTCTCCTCAAGTTCCCGGTGCCACGCCTGCTCGCCCGCGATATCCAGATAGTGGCATCCCGCCTCCAAGCAGGCTTCCACCACCGCGGGGCCGTAGTAAATGAAGGGGCCAACGGTATTGCACACAACTTTTGCACCCGCGAACAGTTTCGCGAGTTCAGCGGTGGAACCACCTGTTTCGATCATCTCGTAGTCGGCCGTTTCGATTCCGGGAACACGATTCATCACCTCCTGGATCTTGGCCCTGTTCCGCCCGGCCGCAACGAACGACACGTTGTACTCGCGCAGATATTCCGCCGCGAGCCGTCCCGAGTACCCGCTTGCGCCGTACAGGACCACCGGCTTGTTCGTTGCCATCGTTTCCTCCCCACTGGCGTTTCCGACCGTGTTCGCTTGCTACGCGGCTCGCATGCGCCGCAACGATTGTTTTCCCTCTCGCCGAGATGCTGATTTTAGGCCTAGAGTCTCGCGAGAACTAGTAGGCACCTTTTTGTTACTTGGTATCTGGAGAGGCCCTATGGACGACGGAGATTGCCCCGTCCAGCTCACGGCGGAGGTGATCGGTGGAAAGTGGAAGCCGCTCATTCTGTTCTACCTGGAAGATAGAACGCGCCGGTTTAGCGAACTTCAGCGGCTTATTCCCGGCTCGACGAAGAAGATGCTGACGAAACATCTCCGCGAACTGGAGCGGGATGACGTCATTCACCGCCAGGTTTTCGCCCAGGTGCCGCCGCGCGTCCAGTATTCTCTCACACGGCATGGGCAGAGCCTGCGGCCCATCCTGAGGCTGATGTCGGCATGGGGCCAGAGGCATCGATCCCGATATGGTGCCGGCCAGAAGGCCAAAATCTGATCGCGCCCTCTCCTACCGTGTTGTACACTCCCGTCCGGGCGGGAGATTGCTCAGTCGGGAGGTTCTCATGGCAGAGGTTTCTACCCCGTCGGTCGCGGTCCGCCAGGAAAAGCTCTTTATCAACGGCGAGTGGACCGCTGCACTCGACACGAAAACGTACCAAAAGAGAAACCCGTTTACCGGAGGCACGGCTTCCCACGTTCCCGCCGGCAAGCGCACCGATGCGCGTCGCGCGATTGAAGCTGCCGCCGCCGCATTCCCCGCCTGGGGCGCGACCGGTCCCGGCGTACGCCGGAATCTACTTCTGAAAGCCGCGGACGTTCTCGAGCGGCGTATGCCTGAGATCGCGAAAATCACCGCGCTCGAAACTGGCCAAACCTTCGGTTGGGGCATGTTCAACTGCGTCTACACGGTCGGCATCTTGCGCGAAGCCGCCGCACAAGCCTACGCCATGGTCGGTGAAGTCATCCCCACCGATCTGCCAGACACAACCGCCATGGCCGTCCGCCAGCCCGTGGGAGTCGTCGTCGGCATCGCCCCCTGGAACGCACCGATGATTCTCGGAATGCGGGCGGTCGCCGCGCCAGTCGCGTACGGCAATACGGTCGTTCTGAAAGCCTCGGAGGAATCCCCAGGCACGCATCTGGCGATCGCCTCGGTTTTCGAGGAAGCCGGCTTCCCTAAGGGCGTGCTCAACGTCATCACCAACGCTCCTGCCGATGCGGCCGAGGTCGTTGACGAATTGATCTCTCACCCAAAGACTCGCCGCATCAGTTTCACGGGCTCGACGAAAATCGGCCGCCTCATCGCGGAAAGCGCCGGACGGCATCTAAAGCGCGTCGTGCTCGAGCTCGGCGGCAAAGCCCCGATGGTCATTCTCGGCGACGCTGACCTCGAGGCCGCCGTCTCCGCCGCCAATTTCGGCGCCTTCATGAATCAGGGGCAGATCTGCATGTCCACCGAGCGCATCGTGGTGGAAAAGTCCGTAGCAGATGAGTTTGCAAAGAGGCTTGCCGCCAAAGGCCGATCGCTGAAAATGGGAGATCCGATGGATCCTCAGTCGCAGATCGGTTGCATGATCACTCTGGCCGCCGTCGAGCGCGTGCAATCCTTGGTCGACGATGCGGTCGCCAAGGGCGCGAAGGTTCTTTGCGGTGGAAAGGCGGAAGGGCCTTGTTATCCACCGACGGTTGTTTACGGCGTGACGCCCGCGATGCGCATGTATCACGAGGAGTCGTTTGGCCCGGCCAAGCCCGTCGTCATTGCTGCGGATGCCGAAGACGCGCTGCGGATCGCAAACGATACTCCCTACGGTTTGTCGAGCGCCGTTTTCACGCGCGACGTCAACAAGGCGCTCCGTATGGCCGAGCGACTTGAGTTCGGAATTTGCCACATCAACGGCGCGACGGTGCATGACGAGCCGCAGATGCCCTTTGGCGGTGAAAAAGATAGTGGCTATGGCCGCTTTGGCGGCCGCGCGGGCCTCGACGAGTTCACCGAGCTGCGCTGGATTACCATCCGGCGCTCGCCGACCCCGTATCCGATTTGACGATCCGTGTGGTCGGTTGAGCGGAATCAAAGAACGGTCCCCTGTCCTTCTGTACAGTTTTCCGATCAGCCACTTCTTCTCGTGAGAAATTTCTTCTTTGCTGCGCACCCGCCGATACTGCTTGCAGTAGGCATGTTTTAGCGGCTTTCGGAGGACTCCATGCGCATCCAGCCCGCGACCATCCTTTCGCTGCTGGTCCTTTCTGCTCCTTTGAGCGCGAATCCGGCCGATCGACAGACGGCATCCCAAAGCACGTTCGTGGCTGCGACTGCCCAGCCAGCATCGGCGGAAAAACCCCTTCCTACGGTCGAGGAAGTCCTCGAACACTATCGCGTGGCTACGGGAGGGAGCGATGTCTGGTCAACCTTCTCGACGCGTGCGACCAAGGGAATCTACCAGACCGAAGATCTATCTGGTTTTGCCGGGATTGAAATTGTCGAAAAGACTCCGAACTTGAGCTTCCGGAGAACCACATTCTCGAACGGAAACACAATTCGCGAAATCTGCGATGGGAAGTCCGCCTGGATCGAGGACGCCGCCGGCAACCGGCTCGAGTTCACTGGCGCCGCCCTAGAGAGCCGTCTGGAAGCCGCGTTGTTCGGCAATCGAGCGGACTTTCTGGCTCGGTCGTCTCCGGGCCGCGTGCTGGGGACCGCGCAAGTCGGTAGACACTCGACCTACGTCGTCAGCTTTGCACCAGGAAAGAAAACCTCCTCAAAGGTTTATTTCGATATAGAAACCGGATGGGTCGTTCGTGTGGATGACGTTTTCCATCGAGACGACGGCGACTATCTGGTTGAGACGGACGTGGACGACTACCGGCCTGTCGATGGCGCCTACTTTCCGTTTCGGATTCGCCACGTCGAGCACGGCAACATCTATACCATCCGCGTTACCCAGATTAAGAACAATGTGCCCGTCGACGACACGCTTTTTGCCAAGCCCTGACCCGGGTGGGAAGCGAAACTGGGCGCTCGCCGTCATGGCCGGGAGCATGTTTCTATCCGGCCTCATCGGATATCTCTTGGCGCGAAATGGTGTGACAGCCTCTCCGAAGGGGGTTCTATCGAGCCTTGCCCTGTCCACCCCGGCCCGCCTCGCGGCCGCCCGGTGGGCGCAAGGCGCATCCTGTGGAGCTGGGCTCATCAGAGGAATTGTTCTTTGCCTGGGCAAGTATCGAAGAGGAAGCAACCTGTAAAGCCCTCTCGGACGAGATTCCGTCTCCCTACGGCGGGCTGGATCCTCATATTGTCAAACGCTCCGCGCTGGCCTATGATACGGCCGCTCAGCCGCGGATTGCGACGCCCGGCAAGGTGAGGGGAATCGCTCGATTAGGCACCCGGCCCGGTCACAGCGCCCCGTTGTGCGGATCGCTTCCTCAGCACAGCCGCCATGACGGTCGTCCTTGATTCTGCGCGAAGAAACCGAAATCGTTCATGTCTTATGGGATGGTGAATTGACGGAAGGAGACAGGAGATGGCCACAGCAACACAACCAGTACCGCTCGATGCCAAGGTAACCAGTTATGTCGCGAAAGCCCGGCAGATGTTGATCAACGGCAGATGGGTGGACGCTGCCTCTGGGAAAACGTTCCCGACGTACAACCCGGCAACGGGTGACGTTCTCACGCAGGTCGCCGAAGGCGATCGCGAAGATATCAACCGCGCCGTCGACGCCGCTCGCGCCGCCTTCGATCGTGGCCCCTGGCGTAAGCTCAGCCCGTCGGAACGCGGCCGCATGATGTGGAAGCTCGCTGACCTGGTTGAAAAGCACGCCGAAGAATTTGCGCAGCTCGAATCACTTGACAACGGCAAGCCGCTCACCATCGCTCGCGTCGCAGACGTACCGGGCACGGTCGATATGTTCCGCTATATGGCCGGCTGGGCCACGAAGATCGAGGGCAACACGATCCCGCTCTCTGCGCAAGCCCCGAAATTCCTGGCTTACACCGTCCGTGAGCCCGTGGGGGTCGTGGGTCAGATCATCCCCTGGAATTTCCCGCTGCTCATGGCGGCTTGGAAACTCGCCCCGGCGCTCGCTGCCGGATGCTGCGTGGTGCTGAAGCCGGCCGAGCAGACGCCGCTCACCGCACTGCTGTTGGGTGAACTGGTTCAGGAGGCCGGGTTTCCCGACGGCGTGGTAAATATTGTTCCTGGCTATGGCGAAACCGCCGGCGCGGCGCTTGCAGCGCATCTGAAAGTGGACAAAGTCGCGTTCACCGGCTCGACGGAAGTCGGCAAGCTGATCTTACAAGCCGCTGCCGGCAACTTGAAGAAAGTTTCACTCGAGCTCGGCGGGAAGTCTCCGAATCTCGTCTTTGACGACGCCGACATCGAGACCACCATCCCCGGGGCGGCCATGGCGATTTTCTTCAATCACGGCCAGTGCTGCTGTGCCGGATCGCGGCTCTATGTCGAAAATAAGCAATTCGACAAAGTGGTCGACGGCGTCTCGCAAATCGCGTCGAAGATTCGCGTCGGCTCCGGTTTGGACCCCTCAACCGATATGGGCCCGCTCGTTTCGCAGGAGCAGCTTAATCGTGTCTGCGGTTATCTCGAGTCCGGGTTCTCTGAAGGCGCAAAGGCCACGGTCGGCGGCAAGCGCCATGGTGAAAGGGGCTATTTCGTCGAGCCCACGGTGCTTGTCAATACGAACGAAAAGATGAAGGTCGTGCGGGAAGAGATTTTCGGACCTGTCGTCACCGCAACGCCGTTTAAGGACATCGACGACCTCGTTGCCAAAGCCAACGATACCGAGTACGGCCTGGCTGCCGGAGTTTGGACGCGCGATATCGCCAAGGCGCATCGCGTTGCCTCCATGCTTCGCGCGGGCACGGTCTGGATCAACTGCTATAACGTCTTCGATGCGGCGCTACCCTTTGGAGGCTTCAAGCAATCCGGGTGGGGCCGCGAAATGGGCCACGAGGTCCTTGAGCTTTACACGGAAGTGAAGGCGGTCTGCACGCCCATCGCCTAGCGGGATCCCTTTCTCGCAAGGGTTGCCGCCCTTCCCGCACTTTGGGAAGGGCGGCGGTCCCTGTGGACGAACCCGCATCTAATCAATGAGAGCTCCGATGGGATCCCAAGTCGTACGAAACTTCATGAAGCAGCAGGGTTTTGCCGAAGAGCCCTCGCCGACTTGCGACATGCATTTCACCGGCCTCTATTTTCAGCCGCGCATCGTTGGCCCTCTCGTGGTTGTAGGAATCGTTCTCCGCTCGCCGATTTTCTTCTTCATCCTTTCCGCCATCCTCTGGTGGAACGTACTTCTTCCAGCCCTGAATCCGTTTGAGGTCTTCTATAATCAAGTGATTGCTCAGCCGCGGGGACGCACAACCCTGCGGCCCGCGCCAGCTCCCCGCCGCTTTGCCCAGGCGATGGCGGCCGCGTTCATGTTGGTCGTCGCCCTGGCGCTCAAGGAGGGCTGGGCGGTCACTGCCTGGGTGTTCGAGGCGGGCCTGGTGGCCGCCTTCGCGGCTCTGCTGTTCGGAAAATTCTGCCTGGGTGCTTACATCTACCATCTGCTGCGCGGCGCATTCGCATTTGCGAATGCCACACTTCCCTGGGCTCGGCCTTCGAATTGAGTGAACCCAACTCTTCACCGCCGTGGCCGTGGCCGGATTCCTTGGACGCCGTAATCGCGGCGCCCCGCCATCATAAGCTGATGTTTGAAAATGATCGGGTGCGTATTCTCGAGGTCTGCATTCCAGCTGGGGAAACCGTGCCCGTCCATACCCACCGCTGGCCGAGCGCGATCTACGTGGCCAAGCAGAGCGATTTCATCCGCCGCGACGGAGAAGGCAATCTGCTCTTCGACAGTCGAACCGCCGGGCCGCCTCCGAGCCAGCCGATGGTCCAGTGGGTGCCGCCGCTCCCACCTCACTCGGTTGAAAACGTCGGCACGACGGAAATTGTTCTGATTTCAGCCGAACTGAAGTAGTCTTCCGTCTCCACCCGCTCGAGTGGGGCCGCCAGCGCGCGCTGGCCCATTCATAAGTCGTGCGGGCTGTTTTAGTTGCAGATTGGCGAATCCGCCGCTCCTTCGCCTGGCCATCGCCTGCGTTGTCAGTTGGGAAGCAATCCGCGCAGTCCGTGTTGCGGCACGTCCGCGCTGTTGTTATAAGTAATACGCTGCCCTATTCCCGAGGAAATTGTGCCCTTTATCAACTTCCCTGCGCGAGAGATCAACTGCAAGCTTGTGTACTACGGCCCCGGTCTCGGCGGAAAAACCGCCAATCTGCAGTGGATCTATGACCATACGGGTTCTTCACAAAAGGGCAAGATGGTCTCGCTCGCCACGGAGACCGACCGCACCCTCTTCTTCGATTTCCTTCCCCTGGACCTCGGCACGGTTCGCGGCTTTAAGACGCGCTTCCATCTCTATACCGTTCCCGGCCAGGTGTTTTACGAAGCCAGCCGCCGCTTGATTCTAAAGGGCGCTGATGGCGTTGTCTTTGTCGCGGACTCGCAGGAGGAGAGACTCGATGCCAACATCGAGACGCTCGAAAACCTGCGCGAGCACTTGAAGGATCATAACCTCGATTTCGCAGCGATCCCTTACGTCTTGCAGCTGAACAAACGCGATCTGCCCAATATTCTCCCGGTGGAAGAACTTCAGAAAAATATCGGCGTGAAGGGCGAGCCAATGGTGGAGGCTGTGGCCATCAACGGTCAGGGAGTGTTTGAAACGCTCAAGGAAGTTGCCAAGTTGGTCTTGGCCGAACTCCGAAAGAACTCCTAAGCCGCTGTCAGGGTGTCAGTGGCTTCTGGGAAGCACCGGAAGAAATAAAAACGGGAGGCAAGAGCCAAAGGCTCCCACCTCCCGGGGTGGGTGGGGTTTGTTGTCGGGCACTCAGCGGGAATTTTGGAGGTCCCGCGCCTGAGCGCGCCGACAAACCGGCTTCCGCCGGTGCCACGTATGCACCATCCTTATCACCGTCAGATAGGGGTGTCAACATCAATCGTGGGCGGCTGCGGGGGCAGCGCCGAGGAGAGCTTTGGCTAGATCGCGTTAATCGCCGGCCGGCTGTTGTGCCACATGGGCCGCGAGATATTGGCTGAGTCCAGAGGTGAGCTGCTGAAGGCCCGCTGCGACGTTGCGATCTAAGGCTTCGACGATGTTGGAGATCTCTTTGCCCTGCACCGGTTCGTCGTGATTGTACGAGCCGCTCCACACCACCGTACCTGTACCCGGGTCGAACAGCTCCAATTGAAACGTGAACCGGCCTGCCAGCGCCGGCTTGTCGATTTCATCCAGCGCATCTAGGTGGCCGCGCACGATGTAGTCGCCCCGTGCGTTACTCCCGATTCGAGAGACGGAGCGATATTGACCACTCTGGCGGAGAGTCGCGACCAGCATCTCCTGAACAAAATCGACGGGGGGTTCGGACCAGCGATGGTAGTCATAGGTTCCCAACTGGACCGTACTGGTGCCGTAAACCAGCCGGGTGTCGTGGTACAGACGAGAACCTGTGACATGCCCCACAATCAGTCGCACCGGAATCGCCGCCTGCGTGGTTGCCACGGGTGCCGCCGGGGCATCCAGCACGTAATATTTCGTCGGGCGCGTGGCCGTGCACCCAGCGGCTATGGCCAACAGTAGGCCAAGGGCTGCGATTTGTGAAATCCGCTGAAGGTGGTTCATGGGTTCGTGTTTAGCTCCGGGCTCTGTGCGTAACATCTCTTCGCTCCTCACTTCGGCGGTGGTTCGCCCGGCTTGTGCTGTTTAACATCGGAAGAGCGAAGCAGAGTATAGGGCCGCGTCTTGATTGTATCGGTAAACTCATTGAGGTTGTCGGTAGCTTGTTGCAGATTATTGATAATCTCGTCCAGATTCTCGCTATTCGCATTCAGTGTGCGATTGAGCTGGTCCGTAAGACTTTCCGCCGAAGCCAGTGATTGGCGGAGGTCCTGGATCGACTTGTGGAGGTCGGGTCGATTCTCGGAAACCACCGCGTCGAGATGCGCTAGCGCATCATCGGCCTGCCGAGACGTCTTGCGGAAGTCGTCGATGAGCGGCCCCAGCTTGGCGCTGGACTCATTCAGGTGCGTGAGCGTTGAGTGAATCGGCTGGCGATTCTCGTCGAGCATGCCATGGAGGTTCGAGAGACTTCCTGAGATGTGGGCTCGGTTTTGATCGTTCAGCACGTCGTTGACGCGATCAAGAGTCAGCTGAAGCTGCCCGGCTCGAGTATTCAGGGTGTCGATCAACCGATTGGCGGGCGGCCCGAGCTGCGCGACCAGTGCGGCGAGGTCGGCAAAGCTGGAATATTCCACCGAACGAATCGCGGATCCCTCGGAGGCCTTGGGCGCAGCGGCGGTCCCTGGCCGAATTCCTAGGAAGTTGTCGCCCAGAGGGCTTACACTCGTGATTTCGGCGACGCTGTCGGTCTTGACCGGAGTGTCCGGCTGCACGTCGAAATTGACTTCCATCCGCGTGCTGTCGTGCGGATCACTGGCCACCTTGTTGACATGCCCGATCGGCGGCCCCCCTGCGTAGCGCACTTGCGAGCCGGGCTGGAGACCGCCGGCGTTCCTAAAATACGTGCGATAGGAGATGTTGCCGCTGTTCAAGCGGCCCGCCATCAGGAAGATCGTGACAACGAGAAGTAGGACGACCACAATCACGAACAAACCTACAACCGCTTGTTCTTTTTTTGCGTCCATTTTGTTTCGGTCTACGCCCCAGCCTGCCCGCCCGATGCTGCAGAGGCGCTCAAAGTGCCGGGGAGTATACCATGCCGAGCGCCCGGCGTCAGTTTATTGGCGCTCGGGTGGGATTTCTCCCGTGAGCATCTGGAGGTAATCGATCTCCGCCGTCAACTCCTTTTCTGGCACGCGGTCCAAAAATTGGCGAACTCTCGGTTGCGTGCTGGCCCGAAGTTCATCGGGTGTTCCGTCGGCAACAATGTTGCCTTTAATTAGTAGGATCATACGGTCGGCGATCAAAAACGCACTCGCCAGTTCGTGCGTGACCACCAGGATGGTGATGCGAAACGCCTTCTTGAGCTTGACGATTAAATCATCGATGCCCGCCGCGATGATGGGGTCGAGTCCGGCTGACGGCTCGTCGAAAAAAAGCAGATCCGGATCCATCGCCAGTGCGCGTGCAATGGCCGCGCGTTTTTTCATTCCGCCGCTCAACTGTGCGGGCATGTAATTCTCAAAACCGGACAGGCCGACCTGATTGAGCTTCAGGCGCACCATAATGTCGATCGTGGATTCATCGAGTTGGGTATGCTCCCGCAGGGGCAGGGCGACATTTTCGGCAACGGTCATAGAGCCAAAAAGCGCACCGCCTTGAAAGGACATTCCCATTTTCTTGCGCAGTTCATCGCGTTCCGATTCTGGCATCGCCGCGAAATCTTTACCGCGCATCCAAATGCTGCCGCCGCTAGGAGTCTCGAGCCCCACCAGCGTGCGCAAAAGTGTGCTCTTGCCGGAGCCCGAGCCTCCGAGGATGACCAACGTTTGGCCGGCCGGCGCATCGAAGTTGATGCCGTGCAGGATCTCGCGCTCGCCGTACTTTACGCGCAGATCGCGGACCGAGATCGCCGGCGCGTCGCTGTCGATCACCGCACGGTCAGCTGAAGGGATCTCCCCTGCCACTTCCTCTCCTTTTATCGCGGAGCCGTGATGTAGAAGATCGAGGTGAAAACCAGATCCATGACCACCACGAGAAAGATGGATTTGACCACTGCGGCGGTCGTCGATTTGCCGACCTCTTCCGAGCCCAGACCGGTGGTGAAACCCTCCTGGCACCCGACCGCCGTGATCACGATGCCGAACATGACGCTTTTGACGAGGCCGATGAAAATGTCGCGCTGTACCATGGCGTCAAGCGTGGCGTGCAGGTAAGTGTTCCAGGTGAAGCCCGCGCTGATCACGCCGAACACGCCGCCGCCGACGATGCCCGTAAAATCGGACCACGTCGTCAGGCACGGCATCATGAGAAGCATCGCTATGAGCTTGGGCGCAACG
>Ga0187783_10003766_pt1 | contig 11194 bp, 9 predicted proteins | sample 1015_SJ02_MP02_2_FD_132471 | JGI IMG/M metagenome (GOLD analysis project Ga0187783, IMG submission 132471) | Tropical peat soil microbial communities from peatlands in Department of Meta, Colombia - 1015_SJ02_MP02_20_MG | ecosystem: Environmental > Terrestrial > Soil > Wetlands > Peat | place...
AAGGAGCGGGGCATTCAAACGGTGATGGTGTCGAACGGCTACATCACGCGGGAGGCATTTCACGACATCTACGACCATATTGACGCGGCGAATATTGACCTCAAGGCGTTCACAGAGAATTTCTACGGACGAATCACCCTGACGCATTTGCAGCCTGTACTGGAAACGCTCCTGTGGCTAAAAAACGAAACAGATGTGTGGTTCGAGATCACCAACCTGATCATCCCCACGCTGAACGACGCGCCTTCGGAAACCCGCGCGCTCGCCGAATGGGTGGCGGAGCATCTCGGACCGGACGTGCCGGTGCATTTTACGGCCTTTCATCCGGACTTTAAATTGCGCGACAAACCGCGCACACCACCTGAGACCCTGCATGCCGCCCGCGCCACAGCCCTCGGAGTGGGGCTGCACTACGTGTATGAGGGAAATATCTACGGTGATGGAGCACACACGTTTTGCCCGTCCTGCCAGAAAATGCTCATTCGGCGGTCATGGCACGATGTGCTGGAGAACCATCTTAAGAACGGTTGCTGTCCGAATTGCGGGTTGTCAATACCGGGCGTGTGGACGGCTTCGGTCGTGGCAGGGAGCAAGACGCAGTTTCCGCCGACCTTTGAACAGCCATTCGGAGATTGGAACCTCTGATGGCGCCGACGCTTACGGCCGCGGCCCGGTTTCTCATCGAGCAGAACTATGGTGCATACAGCCCTGAGCAGCACGCCGTGTGGGCCGAGCTGGTGCGCCGACGGCGGCCGCAGATCGACCGTTACGCGTGTCGCGCCTATCGGGAAGGGTATGAGATCCTCGGGCTAAAGGACGATCGGCTGCCGAATCTCCAGGCGATCACGGAGCGATTAAAGCCTCGCACTGGATGGAGCACCACGCCCGTAAGCGGTTTCCTGCCGAGCGACGCGTTTTTCGAGATGCTCGACGCGCGCATGTTTCCAACGACGACGTGGATTCGTGGGCGTGATTCGCTTGAATATACGCCCGAGCCAGACATTTTTCATGATGTCTTCGGTCATGTTCCGATGCATACTCATCCCGTGTTTGCCGATTTCCTGCAGCACTACGGCAACGTCTGCGCGAAAATCAAGGACACCGAAACGTTGGAGCGGCTCGGCCGGCTTTTCTGGTATACGGTCGAATTTGGCCTCATTCGCGAAGAAGGCATGGTCAAGATCTACGGAAGCGGCGTCATTAGCTCGCACGGTGAGTGCACCAACGTCATCGACGGTGGATGCCAAGTGCGCGACTTCTCCTTGGAGGAAGTGCTCAGCACGCCCGTAAAAGTGGACCGCATCCACTCGCGACTATTTGCCATCGACAGCTTCGATCAAATCTACGAAGCCATGCACGAGGCCGAAAGGCGCGTGCTGGCGCATTCCTAGCCTGGGCCGCCCGGAGGAGCCTTCCCAACCACCTTGTGGTTCGCGTCGTTTGGTATGTGGTTTCGGGGCAGCCGAAGAGTGCGCACTTGTTCATGCCGTACTGGGAACCTGCGGTACATCATCCCTTTGGGAGAGCAATCCGGGTGACACGGGGAACCAAAGGCGTTGGAATTACCTGGCCCGCGACAAGGAAGGGCTTTACTTCGGCTGAGGCCGCGATTGCGAGTTGGGCGTCCGCAAGCGATTCAGTTTGGTCCGCAAGCGCGCTGGATCGAGCCCAGCGGACTGACAAACCAAAGGAAAGTCTTTTTGATCTTGGAAGAGATATTCTTCGGCCTGACGCTTAGAGCGGAGAGGACCTGAAATCCACTCCTGAATCGTGGTCACGATCACGGCTTGCCAGAGTCGCACTTCGAGGCCCTGCGGCAGCACCCATGCATTTGTAGCCATTATTCCCCCGTGTGGCGCCGCGGCTGGGAGCGGCGGAGACTCCGTTTGCTCTAAGGGCAACCATCTGGCCGAAGCACCGAGGTCCGTGTTGTTTCTCGTGACCGTGTGCCGTTTTAGTGAAGAGGGAACGCTATGTGCAGACATGGGTTAGATCCTGGCAGCGGGGGACGCGGCGCGTCGAGGTTTCCAAGGACGCGCGCAATGGGCCGAACAGAGAAAGAATTTCCCTAAAGATAGTTTTTCTTACTCACGGCATGCTGCGATTCCTCCAAAAATCGGTGCGAATGTATACCTTGAGTTTCTCCACCGTTTCTTTGGCGATTATCGTGGCCGGGGTTGCCCAACCGGCTTGGCTGATTCTCGCCTCGGGAGGAAGTTCTGGCCCGGTTCGCTGAACTCTGTTTCGCAGGCTGAGGCTGTGGTGTAAACTGCGTCGATCGCAAGACTAGGAATGGCGTCTCGGATGCAAGAACTAGAGATGAGCGTTTTCGCCCCCTCACGGAAGCTCGCCTCGCCGCTTCCGACGGCGGTCCTCGTGTGCGTCGTGGCTATCGTTTGCTACTCCGCCGTCGGAATTGCAGACATGCTGGGCATCCCCCCTGAGCACGTCGCGTCGTTTTGGCCGGCGACCCCTTTCCTTGTAGCGGTGCTGCTGCTGGCGCCAAGAAGAATTTGGCCACTGCTAGTCGCTACCGGACTGGTAGCGTTAGCGATGGCTGACTTCAAAAAGGGGGTAAGCATCAGCTCGGAGATTTGGTTCTCCGTTGGCAATCTCGTCGACGTGTTAATCGTGACGTTTGGCGTCAGGCGCCTGTTCAAAGGGACGCTCCACCTGCGGAGCGCGAATGCATTGGCTAACTACCTCGCGATTGCTGTAATTCTCGCACCCTGCATCTCAGCGCTTGTGGGCGCCAACGGCTTTGCAAATCAGCGATATTGGCTGGAATGGAGGATTTGGTTTTTCGCCGACGCCTTGGGCTTTCTCACCGTAACACCCGCCCTGCTAAGTTGGGTTCACGGGGGGCGCGCCTGGGCCCAGGACTCGCGTAATTACTTGGAATTAGCTGCGCTGGTGGCGTGCTTGGTTCTTTTCGGGTCTCTCACCTTCACGGGAACTGGATGGAGAAACTCCCCGGCTCTGCTGTATTCGCTGGTTCCCCTTCTGCTGTGGGCCGCTTTGCGTTTGGGGCTAAAGGGTGTCTCGACCTCCATGCTTCTCGTTACCTATCTCTCCGTCTGGGGAGCAGCGCATGATCGCGGCCCTTTCACTGGGCAAGGACCCCTTAACAACGCCCTTTCGTTACAACTATTCCTGTTTTTTGCCGCCATACCTTTCATGTTTCTCGCAGTGCTTGTGGAGGAAGAGAAGCAGACACAAGATGAACTGGTCGATGAGCGTGCGCAACTCTCAGAGGCACAGCGGTTGGCACAGATGGGCAGTTGGCACTGGGAGGCAAGCACGAACACAGTCACCTGGTCCGATGAGCTTTATCGAATCGCGGGCCGCGATCCGAGTTTGCCGCCACTGAAATACAAGGAGCTTGGGCAGCTCTACACGGTGGAAAGTTGGACGCGACTGCAGGGTGCGGTTGAAGAAGTACTTTCGGCCCGCACACCTTCCGCCGAGTTGGATCTCGAGATGGTTAGGCCGGACGGCTCTACAAGGTGGGTCCGGGCGCGAGGCGAAGCGCAGCGTGCTCCGGATGGCCGGGTAACTCAACTACACGGCACGCTGCAAGACATCACGGACTGGAAGCTCGCCGAGACGGCACTCCGGGAAAGCGAAGCGAGGTTTCATGACCTCTTCCGGGATGCGGGCGTAGGGATGATTATCGTTTCGCCAGACGGCCATTTTCTCGCGGCGAATGAGATGTTTTGCGGCTACCTTGGGTATACAGAGCAAGAGTTGCGCCAGCTGACGGTTCAGTCGGTTACGCAGCCAGAAGACTGGCCGTCGTTCTCAGCGAAACTGCAAGAGGCCCTGGTAACCGGAGCGAGTTTCCGAAGGTTCGAGAAGCGCTGCCGACACAAGAGTGGTCGCACCGTCTATACCGAGAGCAGCGCTTCATTGATTCGAACTCCCAGCGGCGAGCCTCGGTATTTTGTTGGCGAGGTGTTGGATGTCACGGGGCGCAAGCAAGCGGAAGAGATGCTAAAAAGCGCGAATCAGAGGGTGATTGAGGCGCAAGAGCAAGAGGCCGCGCGGATCGCGAGAGACTTACACGACGACATTAGTCAGCGACTGACCGTGTTGATGATGGGGATGGAGACAGTGAAAAAGAGCCTGACCATCCGTCCGGAGGAATTGCGCGAGCAGATCGATGAGCTTTCCGGGCAGGCCGAGAAGATTTCTTTCGGTGTTCGATCCATTTCGCATCGGCTGCACTCCTCAGAGCTCGAATACCTCGGCATCGTGGCTGCCATGAGGGGGCACTGCAAAGAGGCCGCCAAACAGCACAAGGTCCAGATCGACTTTTCTTATGACGAGATTTTGCCTACGGTGTCCTATGAAGTTTCCTTGTGCCTGTTCCGCGTATTGCAGGAAGCTCTGCACAACGCCGTGAAGCACAGCGGCGAGCGCCGCTTTGAAGTGCAGCTCTGCGGAACGCCCGACGGAATCGGCCTCAGAGTGTCTGATTCAGGAGTTGGTTTTGATCCTGAAGCGGCAATCAATCAAAGTGGATTGGGGCTGGTCAGCATGCGCGAGCGACTTCGACTGGTCCAAGGCACTCTTTGCATTGGGACAAAGCCTGGCGGCGGCACAAAGATCGACGCATTCGTGCCGACAACTCGAGACGCAAAATCCCGCGCCGCCGCTACGTAACGCACGGCGTTTCTCCTTCGCTAGGTGCGACGAATTGCCCCAGTCAACTTGTCTCCAGCAGCGTCGAACTCACGCTTTTAGACGGACCTCGGGACGAAGCCCCACGCCCGTAGGCCTGATCGCACCCAGACTCGTTGCTGACCACTCCCACCGAGCGTGGGGCCACGTTGGCTCCGCCGTCGGGGGATCTGACGGCCGGAGCATGAGAATTGGGCGTAACGTAAGGCTTTCGACGCGGACCGGGCAATTGGACTTTGGTCCAATCGGCGATCGAGCCGAGAAATAGGGCGTGCAATGCAGGGTCGCGGCCGCGGACGCCGAGAGTGAACGATCAAGCTTTGGCGAGAAGGAGGAACCTATGATACTAGGGTCGAAAATTGGGTCGACTCTTGGCAGGCAGCGCCTTCTAGCCGATCCCTCGTGGGCGTGAGGAGAAAACGATGGCCAATCAAAATCGGATTCTGACGACGCACGTCGGCAGCCTGGTCCGGCCGCCCAAGCTCGTCGCTTTTCTCGAGCAAATCGAGGCAGACCGCCCTTATGACCAAGCTGCGCACGCCGCGTGCTTACGGGAATCGATCGCCGAGGTTGTTCGGCAGCAGGCCGAAGCGGGGGTGGACGTCGTCAGCGACGGTGAGTTCGGAAAGACCGAGAACTGGGCTTGGTACGTCCATCAGCGCATCTCAGGTTTCGTCGAGCGCAAGGCCACAGAAGAGGAAATGAAGGACCCTCTGGTAACGAGGAGCATGGGACAGGACTTTAAGGACTTCGCAGAGTTTTATGCCGAGTATTTCCCTACCCAGAACCTCAAGGCCCGGGCGACGAACGTCACCACCGTCTGCAAGGGCCCGATTCGCTACATCGGGCAGGCGCTCGTTGAGCGGGACATAAGAAATCTCAAAGCCGCTATCGCGAAAGTCGAAGTCGCCGATGCATTTCTTCCACTGGTTGCACCCGCCAGCGCGTTCCCATTCTTCCAGAATGAATACTACAAAGACGAGGAGGCACTTCTATTTGCGCTGGCCGAGGCCCTGCGCGAGGAATACAAAGCTGTGCTGGACGCGGGGCTTCGCATTCAAATTGACGACGCCTTTCTTCCCTACACCTATGAGCGCATCGTGCCGCCGCTGACGCTGGCACAGTATCGAAAATGGGCGGAGCTGCGCATCGACGCCCTCAATCATGCCCTGGAAGGACTTCCTCAGGAGAGAATCCGCTATCACATCTGCTGGGGAAGCTGGAATGCCCCGCACACGCACGACGTGCCGCTCAAGGACATCATCGACTTGCTTCTCAAATTGCGGGTCGGCGGTTATCAATTCGAGGCTGCGAACGTGCGTCACGAGCACGAGTGGAAGGTCTGGCAAACGGTGACGGTGCCCGAAGGGCGGGTGCTGATCCCAGGGGTGATCAGCCACGCGACGAATGTGGTGGAACACCCGGAATTGGTGGCGGATCGCCTGGTACGCTTTGCCAATATTGTTGGGCGCGAAAACGTGATGGCGGGGACGGATTGCGGATTTGCGCAGGGCCCATTCACTCGCAGAGTGCATCCGACGATTCAGTGGGCGAAACTCCGGGCGCAAGCGGAAGGTGCCAGGATTGCGACCGAGAGACTCTGGGGCAGAAGATCATCGGCCGCGTGACCTGGCGCAACCCCAGAAACGAGGTTGGTCGGACCGCGCGAAGACTCATCCTGGCCCTGCATGGCCCGACCTAGAACTCCGAAAGCGACGAGGCCTGTGACGATCCCGCGCACTGAATTATAAATGGAATTTGCTGGTCGTTCTTGCCCGCTGACGCAATCTAAGTTGAACCGCAGTATGGCGGTTTCCGACGCACGGCCAGGCCGTCTTGCATTACCGCATCCTTGAAAAGCTCGGTGGTGGCGCTGCCATAAGCGAACAGAGAATGCGCGCATTCTCAATGGGATCCGTCACAGCTCAGTTCCCAGATTGATGTCACGATCTGTGCGTTGGTAAGATCAAGAGTGGTTGGGGTTGGTGCAGAGCGTCGGAACAACGCTCGGAGAGTGGGCCCATGTGTCGATTCGACCGATAAAGCGGCTCGCAAAGTCAAAGCCAACGCTCGAAGGTGCCGGTGTGCACCTTCGTCGTGCTTTCGGATTTGGTAACACATCGGAGTTCGATCCGTTTCTGTTGCTGGACGACTTTCGCAATGACGTACCCGAAGATTATCTCGCGGGATTTCCCTGGCATCCCCACCGCGGAATCGAAACGATCACTTACGTGTTGTCCGGAACAGTTGAACATGGCGATAGTCTCGGCAATAGCGGCGTGATCTCAGCTGGCGACGTGCAGTGGATGACTGCAGGAAGTGGCATTATTCATCAGGAGATGCCCAAAGGCGACTCGGCCGGCCGCATGCACGGATTCCAGCTGTGGGGCAATCTACCTTCGTCGCTGAAAATGACAAGGCCTCGCTACCAGGAAGTGAAGGCGACAGAGATTCCGGAGATCAAGGATGATGACGGCACGCACGTGCGCATCGTCTGCGGCACGTTCTGGGGAAAGAAGGGTCCCGTCGAGGGGGTGGCTTCCGATCCCATCTACCTTGACGTATCCATTTCTCCAGGCCGGCGAAAGACTTTGCCGGTCGAAACGGTTCGCCACGCCTTTGCATACGTTTTTGCGGGCGCCGGAAAATTTTGCAACGCTTCCGGCCCACTGGCAGTGCCAACCGAAGGTGTGGGCTGGGCGGACGTGACACCGCCTTCGCAAGCTGCCGATCGTTCGCTCGTCCTCTTCGACAGGGGAGATGAAATCGTCGTGCAGGCCGGCGACGAAGGGATGCGATTCCTACTAGTATCGGGAAGGCCGCTCGAAGAGCCGGTGGCCTGGTACGGGCCGATCGTAATGAATACACAAGAAGAACTGCAGCAGGCTTTCCGGGACCTCGAAACAGGGAAATTCCTCAGGTAGGCCCATCGTAGGTTCCTGGACGGTGACGGCAACCTGCTGACCGTCGGGCGAAATCTGAACCGAGTCGTAAGGCGGGGAGGCCGCTGGTTCGTAGGTTCTGCGTGGAGTTCGCGAGCGATCTCTGCTATGGAGTCATTGATCCCTTGGTGAGGTAATCCTGTGAGGGGACACCGAAGGCGTCGGCCACGCGATTGAAAAACGCGAATAGCGCAGTTATGTAAACGGCTTCCGCGATTTGATCTTCTTTCCATCCGGCATTGCGCAATTTCTGGACGTCCGCGTGGGTGGAGCGTGCGGCGTCTTTCGTAATTTGCTCGACGTAAACCATCAGAGTGCGCTCGGCGGACGTCAGGCCGGCTTCATCGAGTTTACCTCCCAAAATTGCGGCTACGCATTGATCGGTGGCTCCCTGAACCCGCAGGAAGTAAGCGTGGCTGTCCAGTCAATACGGGCAGCGATTGAGAAAGGAAACGTAGCTGGCGATCATCTCCTTGTGGCGGCGGGAGAGATGGCCTTCCGAAAAGTGAACTTTATTGGAGAACTCCACAACCTGGCGAAGAAAATCGGGCCGGGCTCCGAAACATTTGATGATGCCGGGGACCTGTTGGCGTCCCGAGCCGGCGCGCCAGTGGTCGTACGCGGCGGCGACTTCACCGGCAGCTTCGGCGTCCTCGGTGATGCGGATTTTTGTGGGATGTTTTTGGGCTGAAGAATCGGCGGCTCCGGCGGTATTCTTCAGTTTTTCTTTCCCATCGGCTGACATCGAAGGCTCCCTTCACCGAGCGCGCGCTACGAATCATTTTTCCGCCCGGCGGACCCAGCTGAATACGGGCCAACCCGCCAGCACTACCACGCAGCCAAGCGCGGCTTCGCGCGGGCTGTCGGCGGCGAGCAGAATTAACATGATAACCACCAACACGAGGAACGCAATGGGAGTGAACGGATAACCGGCCGTGGGGACGATCGCTTCCGCATGCTGAGGCTTGCGGCGGATCACAAACAGGCCGGTGACGGTGAGTCCTAGAAACAGCACTGTGACAAAAAAGAAGTACGAGATGATTTGTTCGAACGAACCTAGCGTCAAAAGAATTGAGGCGATAATGCCTTGAACCATGATGGCGCGCCCGGGCGTGCCGAAACGCGGGTGGATCCGGGCGACGGACTTCAGAAACAGGCCGTCGCGAGCCATCGCGTAGTACACGCGTGGCGCGGACATTATAAAAGCTGCCAGGCTACCCAGCACGCACACGATGACGATCGCGGCAAAAACAATGCCGCCAGCCGGGCCGAAGAGGACTTCTCCTGCCTGCGCGACGAAGGTGCCGTCGGATGAGACTTTTTCGATGGGCACGAGATAAATGAAAACGGTACTAATGACGAAATATACGGTGGTGACGGCAATCACGCCAAGAGACAGAGCGCGCGGGAGCGTGCGGCCCGGGTCGCGTACTTCGCCCGCAATTTTTGCGGCGTCCCACCAGCCGCCGAAGCAGAAGAACGCGCCGACCAATGCAGCACCCAGGGCCGACGCCAATGGCAACGCGCCAGGGCGCTGCGCGACGAAAGGAACGAAATTCGACCAGGACCCAAGGCGAAGTGCCAGCGCCCAAACGGTGAGGGTGGCAAGCACGCCAAATTTCAGCCAGGTAATCCAGCGGAGAAAGCCTGCGCTGATTCCCGTGCTGAAGATGTTCAACGCGCAGATTCCCCAGATGGCGGCTACGGCGGCGAGTTTTGTGATTACTGGCGGCCAATGAAAAATGTATGCCGTGTACGCGGCGAATCCCACGGCGAACGCCGCAGTGAGCCCGGGATCTAGGACCAGCAAGCTCATCCATCCGTAGAGAAAAGCAGTGCGGGGGCCAAGACTCTCGCGCAGGTAAACGTACGCTCCGCCGGCGCTGGGGAAACGGCCCGCGAGCTCGCCGAGGCAGAGCGCGCCGCTAAGCGTCATCGCGCCGACAGCGAGCCAGACGATGAGCAGCCAGAAGGGAGACGCGAGAGATTTGACCATCCCCGCGGGGGTGAGGAAGATGCCGATGGCGATCGCTTCGCTAGCGACGACGGCGGCGGCTGAACCGAGGCCAAGCTGGCGGCGGAGAATTTCGCCTGGTGGAGGTGTGATTCCGTTAACCGATGGCATTCGTCAGCGAAAAAGAGCCGCTCCTAGTGGGTGCGGGATTCTTGGCACGTATCTGGCGTGTCTAATGTTTGTCGCGATTCTGAGCGAAACATTAGGAGCGCCGAATGCTTTGGCGAGAAATGATATCACTGCGCGCGGTGGCAGCGGAGTGGCGTTCAAGCGTGCCAGGTTATCGCGGAGACTGGGGAGACTTCGGAACAGCGGGCGACTCGGGCGAGGAGCCGGGCGGACGTGCCGCCGGTTTGAAGAAATGGTGGTCCGTGCTTGGCGCGGCTTAGCTTGGGATCATGAGCGCGATAGACTTCTCCCATCCCGCCCGCACCTATAGGAGCAAGGATTTATTGCTCCCGTCACGGATTTTCTCTGTCACTGTTTCAAGTAACGAAGCGCAACACATCCTGATTGAAAAACGTCGACTCAACAACAAGTTTCAACTGTCATCTTGCCGGTACAGGCGCGCTTTGGATTCACTTGGTGTACCTCCGCATCCCGCGTCGCGGTGATTCCCTCACGAACACACCGTGTGCTACCAGGCGCCTTGTTTTCCTCCAAACCACCAAACCAGACCTATCTCCGCCGTGTTTTGGTCTTTGCTCAGAGAGAATAGGGTCGACGTGAGGAAAACCGGCTGGTTCGACCAATCGTGGCGAAATTCCTCCCACATTTGGAAATTGCCCGAAATCTTGTATTGAAAATCGGCCGTCACCTCTTTGAGCGCCTCGGTTTTGCCGCTGAACAGCCCGCCGTCGTCAGAGAGGTACTCGCTTCGAGCCGCGAAGGCCACCTTAGAATTAAGTTGATAGCGCGCGTACGCAGCTCCGCCTTCGGTGTGCGATGGCTTTGAATAGGTATACAGGCGCTCGAGTACGTAGTCGCCTTCCCCTGCGAACGTGAGCTTCGCCGTTGCATTCCACGTCGCATAGGTGTCGAAAATATGCAGCTTGCCGTTCGGAGCATTGGGGATCGGCTCGAATGGCATCCCCTGAATCGTTGGCAAGTTAGGCGGTCCGTTCGTCACAAACTGAAAGTCCGCGTGTTCTTGGCCCAGATAGTAGTTGACGGTCCAGTTCAGGGACTTGGTCGGCTGAAGAACAAACCCAAATAGCTCATCCTTGTACCCGTTGAAGGGCTCAGTTTGATCAGTGCCATTCACGAGCCAATAGTTCAAGCCCAGTTTGTCGTTGACCTGATAATCGACGCGCGCGCCCATGTGATAGAAGGGCAGGAAATCGAACCAATAGGAACGCGAGTAGTTCATCTGATCCTGTACATAATTGCCTTCGATGCCCAGCGAGCTTGCCCACTTGCCGAAATCGATGCGGAGGCCGGTACCGATTGGTGCAACGTAGGTTCCGTACGCTTGGAAGATGTTTCGGTATATTTCTGGCCGCGGCTCGTTGGTGGCATTTCCCTGTAATGTCTCCGTAGCTTGTCCATATTGCAG
>Ga0187783_10003767_pt1 | contig 11194 bp, 10 predicted proteins | sample 1015_SJ02_MP02_2_FD_132471 | JGI IMG/M metagenome (GOLD analysis project Ga0187783, IMG submission 132471) | Tropical peat soil microbial communities from peatlands in Department of Meta, Colombia - 1015_SJ02_MP02_20_MG | ecosystem: Environmental > Terrestrial > Soil > Wetlands > Peat | place...
ATTCCTCGAGCCCCGGCCCTTGATAGAGCTTGAGGTTGGAAAGCGCTTTCCTCTTGAGCCAAATACATCAAGTCCTGCGGGAGGCCTTCCTCCCGCAAGACGCGCGAGATCATGTCTCGATACCGGCCCGCCCGGCGCAGCCCGTTCTCGACGATCGCGCGCCCATGCGGAGTCTGAAAATAATTGAGATAGGTCAAGACGTAATCGTTGACCGTCAGCGGCAAGTCGTGCTCAACGCTCTGAATTTCCCCCTCCGCGCTGCCCCGGAGGCGCGGATCCACCGGCTGGTCGGCGGGAAGTTCCAAATCGCGCAATTCGTCGAGCGGCGACGACGGCGCTGACTGGGCTGTGAATCCATCGCCTTGATGGAACGCGGCCATCTCGTCCGTGTGCACGGTCTCCACAATATGGTCGTACAGCTCCTGAAGACGCGGCTCGTCTGAGAGATCGAAGCCGCTTGCAAGCAGAACGTCGAGCGATGCGTCAAATTCCTTTCGCGCTTCCTCCAGGTTGCCCGCGTTGTAGGCTTGCTGGCCTGCTTCAAAGAGCACCTCCGATTGTGCTCGAAGCCGCTCGACGCCGTTGGGCGGTCCCAGCATGAGGTCCACCATTTGTGTTCGCCGCGTGAGGGGCAGAGGGGGCAATACACTCTGCGCAGGCGGAGCGATGGCTGCCGGATGGGCGGCAGCCGTGTGCTTCGCCGAGTCCTCGCACCCAACCAAGCTCAAGGACACGGCCAGGCCAGCCAGCAGGGCGGCCCATTTTGGACCTGATTGCCTGAGTAGATGGCGCATCGTTGGGATCCGGACCAGCTCGCCCGATGCGAGCAAAGGTCGCAGCCCTAAGAACTTAGACGCAATTCCCCGGGACCGGAGAGGTGCAAGAAGGATGCTAACTAGGCTTCAGTGAACGGGTCAATCTTAATCGGAAGGAGAGTTGGCCTATTCTGCAAGCTTCACATTGCCCGTGGCATGCTGCCCGTACCTGGTATGGCGACTTCCGAACCTTGAAGGCCAAATGCTTTACGACAACGCCTGACTCAAGTCTGAGATTAAATCCGCAGGATCCTCCAGACCAATGGACACTCGTATTGTGCCCGGTGCAATCCCTGCGGCGGCCAGTTCCGAAGCGCTCAGGCCGTGATGAGAGCTATAAGCTGGGAGCATGACAAGCGACTCCACTCCCCCAAGGCTGACAGCCAATTTGAACACTCGCGTACCATCACAAACGCGGCGCGCGGCGCGCAAACCTCCCTTGACGTCGAACGCCAGCATCCCCCCAAAGCCCTTCATCTGGCGGCGCGCGGCACCATGATTTGGATGCGAAGGAAGCCCCGGGTAATGGACCCGCTCCACCTTAGGCTGTCTCGACAGAAAACGCGCAACCTCCAGGGCCGATTCGCTCTGCCTCCGGACGCGTAGTTCGAGCGTTTTCAGACCGCGAATCAGGAGATAGGCTGCGCTGGGGTCCATCGAGCCGCCTAAGCGCATCATCAGCGCGCGAACACGTCCGATTAATTCGCGGGAGCCCACTACGGCGCCGCCCAGCAGATCGGAATGGCCACCAAGGTATTTCGTCGCACTGTGCAACGACAAATCGAATCCGAAATCGAGCGGCCGCTGCAAAACCGGTGAGCCAAAAGTGCTGTCCACGAGAGAGATCAGCTTGTATTTTCGCGCCAGCGCCGCCGCGCGTTTCAAATCGACGATTTCAAGCGTAGGGTTCGTGGGCGTTTCCACGTACAACGCGCGCGTCTCCTTATTGATGAGCTTTTCCGCGCCAGCGAGATCCGCTCCCACGTGATGGACGCGGATGCCGAAGCCCGGGAAAACATCCCGCATCAGGTTGTAAGCCCCGCCGTAGATCTGCCGCGTCGCGATCAATTCATCGCCGGCGCGCAGAATCGCCAACAGCGACGTTGAGATCGCCGCCATTCCCGAGGCCATCACCAATGCGGCTTCCCCGCCCTCGAGCGCGGCCAATTTCGCCTCCGCTACGGCGAGCGTCGGATTGCCGTAGCGCGTGTACATGTACTCTCTTGATTTTCCCTCGGCGTATCGCTTCAATTCTTCTGTGTTCGCGAAAGTGAATGTGGAAGAGCGAACGATGGGCGGAGACACCGGCGCGTTTTTTCCGTGAGTTTCTTCGCCCGCGTGCACGGCGACCGTCGCGCTACCGAGACTCTTGGAAGTTCGGGGCATGATGGAACGATTTTCCAAGAACACGCGCAGAGCACAACAGCCAAAATGGCCCCGGCGCGTAGACTCAGGCTTCCTCTTCGACGGGCTCGCCTTCGCGGTCCGCCTTGGCTGCGGCGATCACCTTCTCCGCGAGCTCATTCGGCAGGTAGTCGTAGTGGGAGAATTCCATCGAGTAGCTGGCGCGCCCTTGCGTCATCGAGGTCAAATCCGTGGCGTAGCTCAGCATTTCGGCAAGCGGCACTTGCGCTTTCACCACCACATTCGACCCGCGAGCCTCGCTTCCGCTGATCCGTCCTCTGCGCGAACTCAAATCGCCCATGATGTCGCCCGAGTATTGATCCGGGGCATACACCTCGACGTTCATGACAGGCTCGAGCAACGCCGGCCGCGCTTGCTTCATCGCTTCCTTGAACGCGAGACCGCCGGCAATCTTGAACGCGATGTCGGACGAATCTACGTCGTGGTACTTGCCGTCGTACAAAACGGCGCGGAAATCCACAACGGGGAATCCTGCAAGATACCCGCGTTCGGCGGCTGCTCGTATGCCCTTTTCCACCGAGGGGATGAAATTCTTCGGAATCGCCCCGCCAAAAATATCATCCACGAATTCAAAGCCTGTGCCGCGAGGCAAAGGCTCCATGCGCACCCTGCAGACACCGAACTGGCCGTGTCCGCCAGTTTGCTTCTTGTGCTTGCCCTCCGCGTCGGCTTTGGCTCGAATCGTTTCGCGATAGGGCACCTTGGGCGGCTTCAAGGTCAGCTCGACGTGGTACCGCTTGCGTAGCTTTGCGACGACCACTTCGATGTGCTGCTGACCGGATCCCGCCAACAGAAATTCCTTGGTCTGCGGGTCACGCGAGAAGCGCAACGCGAGATCCTCTTCCAAGATTTTGTGGATCGCTTGGCCGATGCGGTCCTCATCTGCGCGCGTCTTCGGCTCGATAGCGAAGGTGATGGAAGGCTCTGGAACGTGAGCCAGCGGATAGTAAATCGGAGCCGCCTTATCGCCAAGCGTGTCGCCGGTGAGTGTCTCCTTCAATTTCGCGATTGCGCCGATATCCCCCGAATGCAGCTCGGGCACGGCTGTGGCCGTCTTCCCCTGCATTACCTGGACGTGCTGCAACCGTTCCGCCGCCCCTCGTGTGAAGTTCTGCAGCGTGGCATCGTTCTTTAGGATGCCGGACATTACCTTGAAATAGCTGATTCGCCCGGCAAACGGATCGGCCAGCGTCTTGAAGATGAACAGCGACACCGGCTCCGAATCGCTGATCTTGCGCCTAAGCGGTTCTCCGGCTCCGCCGGGCTCGCTGCGACCCTCAATCTCGCCGCGGGCGGATGGATCCGGAAACAAGTCCACCAGAAGATCGAGCAGGGACTGGCTGCCGATATTGTGCAAGGCCGAGGTCAGCACAACCGGATTGATCCGCTTGCCCGAAAACGCCTGGCGCAGCCCATTCGTCAGATCCTCGACCGGCAAAGTGCCCTTCTCAAAAAACTCCTCCATCAGCGCGTCATCGCCTTCGGCAACCATTTCGACCAACGCTTCATGCGCGGCCTTTGCAGCCTCGGCCATATCCGGCGGAATCTCTTCGATTCTAGCTTTGCCGTCGCCGTCCGGTTGATAGATGTGCGCCTTCATGGACACGAGATCGATCACGCCTCGAAACGATTTATCTTCACCTATCGGAAGCTGCAACGGCACCGCGCTGCGGCCAAAAACCTGCTTGACCGACTCGATCGCGCGCTCGAAGTTCGCCAGCTCGCGGTCCATCCAATTAATGACAAACGCGCGCGGTAGATCGTATTCGGCGCAAAAATCCCAGACTTTCTCGGTCACCACCTGCACGCCAGCCACGGGATCGACGAGAATCAACGCTGCATCCGCCGCAATCAGGGACGCGCGTGTCTCGTTCACGAACGTGCTGTAACCGGGCGTATCCACGAAATTGATCTTGGTTTTTTCGCTTTGGCCCGGTGAGGACCATTCCGCATATCCCAGTCCGCTCTGAATCGAGATCTTCCGCGCGATCTCTTCGTCGTCCCAGTCGGTGACCGTATTGCCTTCGGCCACTTTGCCCAGCCGCGTGGTCATGCCCGCAGTGAAAAGCAACGACGACACGAGTTGCGTCTTCCCCGTATCGCCGTGGCCGACAATGCCGACATTGCGCAGAAATGAGGTGCCATAGGATTTCATTCCGTCCTCGATCCCGGCCCGGAGAGTGGCCCGAAGGGGAGATACCTCGGGGATGAAGCCATCCAAGCCTCGTGGCTTGAAGCCCCGAAACCGCGGATGCTAGCACGCCCGTCGCCCCTCGGCAATCGCGTCATGGTTACTGGAATAGGCCCATGCGATGTCTCGAGCCGGCCTTATGTTCTCAGCTCAAACGAATGCTTTTGGAGTTTCGTCGGCGGCGCAGACGAAAGCATACGCCATGCGGCGAGTATTGAAATCGAAGCCGATACGGCCTTCGCGATCAATCAGGATCAAGCCGCCGGTGCCGTGGCCGCGTTTGGCGAGTTGCGTAATTGCCTCGCGAGCGGCGACCATCGCAGGATTGGCAGAAGAATCGGCGTGAGGTTGTAGCGGACGGCGAAGAAATTCGATTGCGCTCTTCGCCATGACGACGCGCATGATCGCTTCGCCCCAGCCGGTGCAGGATACCCCGCCGACTTCATTGTCGGCGTAGGAGCCGCAGCCGATGAGCGGCGAATCGCCGACTCGCCCGGGGAATTTGCAGCAGGTCCCCCCCGTTGAGGTCCCCGCTACGATTTCGCCCCCCGCATCGAGCGCAACCGCGCCGACGGTTCCGAAGCTGTGGCCGACGTGATGGGTCGCGAGGTGCTTATCCCCGCGGCAACGCTCCCAGGCCGCGCGCTCCGCTTCCGTGATCAAATCCTCAGGGTCGCACAGGCTGATTCCTTCCTCTAGAGCAAACTGCTCCGCGCCTGCGCCGACCAGGAACATGTGCTCGGATCTTTCGAGGACTCGCCGCGCAAGTTGGATCGGATTCCGGATGCGGCTCACAGCCGCGATGGCGCCTGCTTTGAGAGTGGAGCCTTCCATGAGGATTGCGTCGAGTTCGGGCGTTCCGTCGCGGTTCAAGTGCGAGCCGATGCCGGCATCGAACACCGGGTCATCTTCGAGGACGACAATCGCGGACTCCACGGCCTCGATTGCGCCGCCGCCGCGCTGCAGAATTTTCCACCCGTCCTCCAGCGCCCTCAAACACCCTTCGCGGCAAGCAGCCGCAGAATCATCGGGAATGTCCCACGCGCCGCCGTGGACAATCAGAGCGGGGCGTGATGCGTTTGGAGAATTATCCAAGGGAAGCGACCCTGCGGAATCTTACTGCGGGAACGGCAGCATCGAGGCGGAGGATTTCGTCTTGTTGTCCGGGCTGCGCATCAAGTCGCTGTTTCAATCGTGGATGGTCTTGATCCGGACGACCTCAAACTCGCGAGTTCCGGCAGGCGTCTGCACCTTGATTTCTTCCCCGACCTTTCGGCCGAGCAGCGCCTTCCCAATCGGAGAGGTCGTCGAGATGAGCCCCTTCTCGGCATCCGCCTCTTCCACGGTAACGAGCTTGTATTGCACTTCGGACGATTTCTTCAGGTCGAGCAGCCAGACGCGGGAGCCATAACCGGCGCGGTCCTTCGGAATATTGTTGAGATTGAGCATCCCCATGTCCCCGAGCCGCTTCTTGAGATGCCCGATCCTGGCGGACACGTACCCTTGCCGCTCCTTCGCGTACTTGTATTCCGCGTTTTCGGAGAGATCCCCGTGAGCGCGAGCTTTCATCAGCTCTTTCGGAAGCTCGATGTTCAACTCATGCTCGAGGGTATCGATTTCTTCCTTAAGCTTGCGCTTCACTTCCTCAAGGGCGTCTGACATATGAATTGATTCCGCTTTCTATATTTCGCGAAGGATTTCCCGGGCGGTAGGAAACCGTCCGGTCTGCATGCGGCGCGCCTGCAAGCCGCAATCAGCCGAGCCTGCGCGGTAGATTCCCGATTATACGGGCTGTCTTACCGGACGCGCAACGTGAGGCTCGCCGCCTATGTGTGACCCGCGGCGCACACGGTGAAATCTTGCGGCCATTCCTTCTTTTGTGGTACCTGAGTACGTTTCTCACAAACATAGCACCGACCTCGGACACTACGGGGCGGAAAGGAGTCACAGTGAGCGGCAGCTCGGTGAACTCGTCGGCACTCATTGCTCTCCTCGCGATTCCGAGAGATGTGATGTGGTCGTATTTTGTCGGCGGCGTAGTCTTCGCAATCGGTGTGGTCACGATTTTTCTTCGTGGCGAGTGGCAAAACGCTCGAGCATTCGACAAGCTGATTCTGTTTGGACCGGTCTTCTATGCCTCGCCCCTAGCTGCCTTCGGCACCGAGCATTTCACACTGACGGCGGCCATCGCGTCAATCGTCCCAGCTTGGATTCCCTGGCATATGTTTTGGGCGTATTTCGTAGGTGCCTGCTTTATCGCGGCGGCGCTGAGCCTGGCGACGGGGATTCAGGTGCGTCTCTCGGCGAGTTTGGTCGCCCTCACGTTCTTTCTTTTCGTTGTGCTGATGGATGCCCCGGCTTGGGTGCAAGATCCGCGAGATCGGATTGCGCTGGCATTAATGCTGCGGGAATTATCGTTCTGCGGCGGCCCTCTGGCGCTCGCGGCCAATCTCAACGAGCGTTGGCCCAACCGCGCAAGACGCGTCCTTCTGACGATTGCGCGATTCTTTGTCGCTGTTCCCGTGCTGTTTTACAGTTTCGAGCAGTTCCTGCACGCCGATCATGTTCCCGGCGTTCCGCTGGAGCGCGTAACTCCCAACTGGATCCCCGTACATGTCCTTTGGACATTCCTGGCAGCCGCGGTTTACGTTCTGGCCGGTATCCCGTTGCTAGTCGGCAAGAGACCCCGCGCCGCGGCCGCGTGGGTAGGCCTGGCTGTCCTGTTTGTCGTGCTGGTTGTCTACGTCCCGATCGCAATTGTGGACCGCGCCAGTCTCGACAATGGCCTTAATTATTTGATGGATACACTGATGTTTTGCGGCACCGTTTTACTACTCGCCGGCGCCATGCCCCGCGAAGCGTGGCGGCGGTAATCATCGGCCGATCCGTTTGAACACCAACACCGAAGATGGCAACACCCCCTGTCTTCTTTGGGATTTTGAGTCTGGCGGAGAGGGGGGGATTCGAACCCCCGGTACGAGTTTTAGCCCGTACAACGGTTTAGCAAACCGCCGCCTTCAGCCGCTCGGCCACCTCTCCGTGGTCCTTCGGGACAATCGAGCGGTCTTGCTTCGCCGCAAGTATAGCATCCGGATTTGTCTGGCCGCTATTTTCTAGCGAAGGGGTACGTTCGGTGAGACACCATCCGTCCGACTCTATCGCAACGGCGGATCGGTGGCGATAGCTGCCCGATCCTCGCGCGTCGCGCGCACGACGCCGGATTCGTCCGAATAGAAATTTTGGTAGCCGTAATTGCCCGCGCGCGCTTGGAGAGAATAGCTATGTATTGCGCCGTCTGCGCCCGTCGCGCCCGCGACATACTGAAGTTGGTAGCCCTGGCTCAGCGCGAGCTGTGCCGCCGCTCGCGCATTATCACCCAACGGCTCTAGTGTTGGGGGGAACGATCCGCCCTGCGCCTGTGCATAAGCGAGAAGCGCCGTGCGAACCTGGCTTATCGCGGCCACGGCTTGCTCTTCGGCCCGTTTCGTGGGGTTGCCCGTGCGAGGGGAAATCACGTACCACAAGAAAGTCCATATTCCTGCTAGCAAAATTGCCAGGAGGAAGCTCCAGCGCAGCAAAATCCTTGACGCGCTTGCGGGCGGCTTCTTTTCGTCGGACTCCAGCAGCGCAACCGTTAAGTCCGAGCCGCAGTGAGGGCAGATTTCCGTCGCCGCGTTGATTTCACTTTCGCATTCGCGGCAGGTGTACATGAAAGGTGAATGATTGCAGCGATGCGGCGCAAGCGCAACGCGATGTCAGCCGCCTTACGTCCCCTGCGTGTGGCCGATGACGACGAGCGCCACCGGCGTGGCGCCAGAGCCTTCGATCGGGAGATTGAACTCAAGATCCCAGGCATCCACGTCCTGCTCATGCACGATGGCGGGCAAAGTCGCGTTGTCCGGCGGGCCAAGACTCCATACGGAGGGATGTTTCGTGCCTGTGGTTTGGCGGCTCAGCGCGACAGTCTGGTCAAATGTCATCGTCGAGGGATCTGCGTCCGCTGAGATGGGACTCACGAGCAAGAAATCGCGTTGCGGGGCCTGACCCATGTGATTGCCATCGTTCGGCAGCAATCCGTAACGAAGCGTGTACACGCCTGCATGAATATGTTGCTCGCGATAATCAATCACATCTGCAGGAAATTGAATTACGCCGATCAGTGTTCCCACCGAAATTTGCCCGAAGGTCACTCCGAGCTCCTGATCTGGAGTCGCCGCAGCGGGAATCGACTTGCGCAGCCAGACCTCACATAGCACGCCGCTCGAGCCGGCCACTTTGAGCACATCGCCTCCGAGCGTTGCTTGGATCGGCGCTGAAATTCCAGCGGGTGGGGCGTCGGTTGTCTTCTCAACTTTGTAGTCTTGAGCGGCAGCCGGGCGAACCGCAACCGACAGGAGCAAAAAAACGGACGAAGCAAATGCCAATCTTCGAGCGAGTTTCATGAGTCATCCCTTCTCGAATGTAAAATCCGCCAAATCTACCGTGATACAGACCACGCCGTTCCCGGCTACGAATAAAATCGGGGCACGCCCAATAAAAACGGGCTGACCCGCATGGGTAGCCCGTTTAAAAATCTCGAGAACGAGTTTTCCTGTCCGCCCACGGCGGAAGAGCCGGAGAGTTCACTCAGCGAAAAATCCGACAAACGAGCCGCGCCGCCCGGATTCGTCCCAATTCACGCCCAACGCCGCGCCATGGTACATGCTATCCGAGGAAACGGCGGGCATCGAATGTGTCAGATGGGAAGCCATGGGCGGATAAAAAATCTCCTCGTTGTGGCAGATCATGTCGCCGTCCATGACCGGACGCGTCTGGAGCCGAACCTGATCGCCTGCAATTAGCGTCGCTGGCGCGTGCGGGCTGTCCATCTGAAATGAGATCGGCAGGGCTTCCACGGCGACCACATCGGCAAGCAGTGCCCCGGTCTGCGACTGCGCGAAACTCTCCAACGCCGCGCGCTGCTCTTCGTTTGCCTGCTGATCCACGATCAAAAGCGCCTTAGCCGGGAGTGGGTTTTCGTACGGATCGCCAAGCGTTCCGCTGGCGCGGACAACCGCGATCACGCTCAAGCCATCGAGCGAAACGTTGTTCCACGTCCCTTGTTGGATGTGCCAGGCGAGTAGCGCTTCACGTCCGGTAAGGTTGACCTCGGAATTAGCAAAGCACGGGCCTGTATAGACATCTGCATCTCGCGACTCCATGTACTGGCCGGATATCTGCGGGGTCGTTTGCGGGCCGGCGTAGGCAGCCACGCCGCCGACAAGCAACAGAAATGCCGATAAGCCAATCGATTTCATGGGCGCCTCCATCGGGGAACAAAGTAAATTCTCGCACAGCAAAGCAGCGGAATCAAACCGACTTGGTGCGCCGTGCCCAGAAGGTGTGGCACCAAAAAGGTGCTGAGGAATCTGCTCTCGAGGCGCGCGCGGCGTCTTAGGGAGTGTCGCAGCATCCACGTCCCGGCCGGCACGAGTCGGCGTCTGCGTGGGCGCCGTCCGGCCCGAGGATCGATTGCGTAACGGCGCACCAAAACGGCCCTTTAGGCTCGTCGTCCCCGAACGGATTCGGAGGATTAGGCACGACGGATTCGTGGAACATTGTTTTTGTGCGCAGGCAAGTGCAAACCTGACCTGCCTCGATCAGTGCGCGCAAAGTCGGCATCATTAAGCTCCTTGCTGGACAGCAGCCAGCAGCGCGCGCTTCACCGCGATGCGCGCCAGTTGGACCTTATAGCCATTTCCGCTTAGCGGTTTGGCGCCTTCGACCGCCGCATCGCCGGCTTTCGCCGCGAGATCTTCCGAAATCGCCTGCCCTGCAACAGCGCGTTCAGCTCCAAGGGCGGGCCAAGGTATTGGTGCGACGTGTCCAAGGACGATCCGGGCCGACTGCGCCGTGCCCCCATTCGTTTTCAACGCGACCGATGCCGCTGCCAGCGGCCAATCGAGCGCCTCTCGTTGGCGAATCTCGTAAGTCGCCGTCTTCAATCCCATCGAAGCCGCAGGGATCGTCACGTGCGTCAGAACTTCATTTGGCATCAGCGCGACTTCCCGCTCAGAAGCCGTCTTCGGCGTCTTGAAAAAACTCGCCGCAGGCACGGCGCGCGTGCCCGTCGCGCTCTCGAGATGCACTTCCGCTCCCAGCGCTACAAGCGCCGGACCGAGGCTCGATGGGCTTACAAAGTACGCCGGGCCCGCATTGCCGAGAATTGCGTGATAACGATTGTCACCGCCCGGAATGAGCGATTGCGATTTCGCGTCAAGTGCCAACAAGCCGAATCCACTGCGGAAATACCAGCATCGCGGCCGCTGGCAAAGGTCGCCACCAACTGTGCCCATATTGCGGATTTGCGGACTGGCGATTCCGCTCGCGGCCTGCGCGAGAGCGGCGAATTCACTCTTGATGTGATCGTCCGAGAGTAGCTCCTCAATGGTCACCAGGGCTCCGATTCTTGTCTCCGTCTTGCTGACGTTAATTCCTCCGAGCGCGGAGATTCCCTTGATGTTGACGACGCGCTTGGGCATCTCGACATAGTCCTTCATCAACGCAAGCAAATCCGTGCCGCCGGCTAGAACCTGAGCGTCAGCCCACCCGGGGCCGAGCAGTGCAACAGCGTCCTTTACGCTTTCCGGATGCGCATACTCAAACGCATGCATAGCTCGAAAGCCTCCTCATCTCCACTCGCGCAGAACTTCAGACGATCTTCAACGCCGCCAGCACGTTCGCCGGGGACAGCGGCAGCTCAGGGACACGCACGCCGATGGCA
>Ga0187783_10003768_pt1 | contig 11193 bp, 10 predicted proteins | sample 1015_SJ02_MP02_2_FD_132471 | JGI IMG/M metagenome (GOLD analysis project Ga0187783, IMG submission 132471) | Tropical peat soil microbial communities from peatlands in Department of Meta, Colombia - 1015_SJ02_MP02_20_MG | ecosystem: Environmental > Terrestrial > Soil > Wetlands > Peat | place...
CCAATGCCCGGGCGAAGCGGATAGCGTCGTGATACCCACCGGATAAAGGGATGGCCGACGTTGTGAGGAACGGGTACTCGCCGCCCGCCAGGCGTTCCGGAACCCAATGAACGGAGTGGTCATGTGGAGAGTGCAGAAATGATTCCCTCCAATGTGCCGACGGGGGCCCGTGTCACCGAGGATCCGGCGCACTGCCTGTGCGACGCAGGCTTCGGCGGCCAAGCTCCCGGTGCCCTCCGCAGCGCTGGACCCGTGGCCGAGGCCATCGCCACGGCCGAGCAGGTCGCGGGAGCTAGGGTCCGCGAACCGATCCGGGCAGGCCGATGAGCGTGTCGGCGCTGAGCCAAAGCCTTTCAATCGACAGGGAGCGGTTCGAACGGACGTTGCGGGAACTGGCGTGCATTGGCGCGGACCCGCGTGGCGGAGTGTCCCGCCTCGGGCTGAGCGCGGCGGAGAGCGAGGCGCGCGCCTACCTGAGTGATGTGAGTCGCGGCGCCGGGCTGGTTCCCCTGATCGATCCAGCAGGCAACCTGCTGATACGACGCCCCTCTGCAGATCCCCGCGTCCCTGTCCTGCTGCTGGGGTCACACCTAGACACCGTGCGGCAGGGCGGATGGCTCGATGGCGCGTACGGCGTCGTGGCCGCACTTGAGGTGCTGACGGTGCTCGTTCAGCAGGCCGTGGATTGCCGGCTCGAACCGGTTGTCGTGGGCTTCGCGAATGAGGAGGGAGCCCTCGTTCAGTATCCCTTCTGGGGATCCCGCGCACTGACCGGCACCCTAGTGGGTGCCGAAGACGCCGGTGACAGGGATGGACGCTCGGCTCGATCGTACCTGCTGGCAGCCGGCGGCGATCCGGGCCGCCTGGCCGACGCCGCGTGGCAGCCCGGCAGTATCGCCGGGTATCTGGAGCTGCACATTGAGCAGGGCGTTGTCCTGGAACAGCGGCAGATCCCGATTGGAGCCGTTCACAGCATCGTGGGCAGGACGATCTTTGAGATAGAGGTGCACGGTAAGTCCGGACATCCTGGCACGACGCCGATGACCGGGCGCAAGGATGCGCTGACCGCCGCGGCACAGCTGGTACTGAAGGTCGAGAGCATCGCTGCGGAGCTGAACATGTGCTACTCCGCCATGGTCGGGTTCCTGGAAATAGCGCCTAACACGACGAACACCATTCCCGGCACCGTACGTCTCACCGCGGAGATCCGCGACGCCGACGGCGAACGCATCCGGAGCAGCGAGGCGGTGCTCGAATCGATGGCGGCGGAGGTCAGCCGGGACCGGAGGACCGAGATTGTGGTCCGCAAGGCCAGCCAGTCCGACCCTGTCGCCACCGATCCGGCAATCCGCTCAGCCGTGGAGCAGGCCGCCCGGTCACTCGGTCTGGAGTGCCTGGCGATGCCAAGCGGTGCGGGCCATGACGCGCAGATCGTTGCCGCGATCGCTCCGACGGGCATGATTTTCGTGCCCAGCAAGGACGGCATCAGTCACGCGGCCGGAGAAGACACGGCCCCGGACGCACTTGTTTGCGGGGCGGACGTGCTCTTGCACTCGGTCCTGCTCCTTGGCCGTGGCCTGGATGCCACCCCGGTGGGCCCGGGCGTGGCTTTACGCACTGCGGACGGACGGCCGTCACTGGTGGGGCCCCACGTGGACAGCGCAGGCGGCTAGCTGGTGCACTCGGCGAGAGGTAGCTGTTGAATGTGAAGCTTTCTGTTCACGTCATCGATTGCGCGTCTGGAGTCTCGGCGGCAGACGTCGAGATCCGCCTTCGGCGGCAGACCGAGACGGATTGGCAGTATGTGACGAGTGGCCGAACGGATTCGAACGGCCGGCTCGCTGAATGGCCCGACCAACCGCTCGAGAACGGCACGTACCAGCTCGAATTCGACCTTGACGGTTATTACGCCGCGCTGGGAACCGTCCCGCTTCACCCCCGGGCGATCGTGGAGTTCCGGGTGACCGATCCAACCGTGGATCTGCACTTGCCATTGCTGGTGACCGCCAATTCCTACCAGACTTACCGCGTCTGCTAGCACGGGGCAGAGGCGCGGTTAGACGACCGTCAAGTCCGGCCAGCACAATAGCGTAGAACCCCACGTGAGTCCGCCACCAAATGCGGTCAGCAGAACGTTGTCCCCGGCGTGCAACTTTCCGGTCGTTACTCCTGCCGCCAGCGCGAGAGGAATCGAGGCCGCTGCTGTGTTGCCGACCACATCGATATTGCAGACGCACCGCTCCACGGGCATGCCGAGCCGATCCGCGACCGCAGTCAGGATCCGCCGATTCGCCTGGTGACACACGAGCCAATCGACTTGGTGAATTGTCCGCCCGGCTAGCTCGAGGCAATGACGGGAGGACATCACCATCTGCGAGACCGCCTGCCGGTACACCGACTGGCCCTGCATGATGAAGTAGCGGCCGCCGTCTGCCTCCTGCACGTCGCGCTGTGGCCGCAGCGACCCGCCCGCGGGCACCGTAATCAGATCAACTCCGGCACCATCGCTCCCCAGCGTGAAGGCGCCAAGAGCGCCCATTTCATCCGCGTTGCCAGCACGCAGCACGACGGCGCCTGCTCCGTCACCGAAGATCGCACGGTTGCTCCGGTCGCGCGGGTTGACCATGGTGCTGAAGGTGTCCGCACCAACGATGAGGACGTGGTCAGCGATACCGATCGCGATTATCCCTGCGCCGATGGCTAGAGCGTAGATGAAGCCCGAGCACACCGCGCCCACATCGAACGCAGGCACATTGTGCAGGCCCAGTCGACTGGCTACTTCGGGCGCGGTCGCCGGGCAGGGGCGATCCGGCGTTGTCGTGGCCAGCACGACCGCCCCGACGGTTTCCGTGCCGGCCGATTTCAGCGCCCGGCGTCCAGCCTCTTCGGCCAGGTCCGAGGTCGCCGTGCCGGGTTCCACGACGTGCCTCTGGCGGATGCCGGTCCGAGTCTCGATCCATTCGCCAGATATTTCTAGAATACTGGAGAGCTCTTCGTTAGTGACCACTCGCGGGGGTGTAAAAGATCCTAGACCGCACAACACTGCGGCTCTCGCCCTGTGAGCTTCCGGGTCTGCCTTCATATTTCTCCAGCCACGCACCCAGAGCCGATAGAAGATCCGGTCACGTTATAGAGTTTGCACGCCACGAAATCCGGGAATCTCGCGGGTAATGGTGCCGCAGCCCGCTATCACGCTGGCATTCTCTTGCAATCGCTATCGACGATGTCAGCTGGCAGATTCATGGAAGCTCGGGTGATCAGCGGCAAGGTAGGCGCTGAGCGTGGTATCGGAGTCTGGGTCGCACCGGTCGAGTCCAGCGGCCACCAGATCCGCCAGTACCTCGTCCGTTCCCCCGCCTAGCCGGGCTAGCCGGGAGTCGCGCCACAGGCGCTCCAGTGGAAAATTGCTGCTGCACCCGCGCGCGCCGAATACTTGCATGCACGTGTCGACAATGCGACCGACAGCCTCACCCGCGACGAGTTTCAGCGCCGCGACCTCGCGCGCTGGCATGCGCTGCTGATCCTCAGCATGGGCCGTAAGTTCACGCAGCCGACTCTGCAGATTCCACAACTCGGCCTGGCAGGCGGCGAGCCGATGCCGGATCACCTGCTTGTCCATGACGCGTGATCCGCCGACAGCGCGCTGCCGCGCATAGGAGACAGCGAGCCGGAGTGCGGTCTCCGCAGTCATCAGCAGCTGTGCACAGATGGAGATGCGTTCGAAGCTGAGCAGGTGTGCGGCATAAGCCAGGCCGAGGCCGGCGCGGCCGAGCAGGGCATCTCGGGGGAGCTCGGCGTCGATGGTGACCTGGCCAACATCGCAGGCTCGTACGCCTAGCGTGCCGAAGAAACCGTCGACGCGCACGCCAGGATCATCCACGGGCACGATGAAGATGCTTAGGTCAGCTGCGTGCTTGGCGTCTTGCCGCCTGGCTAGCACCAGCACGTGGCTGGCCTCCCCGATGTTGGAGACATAGCGCTTGCACCCCCGCAGGCGCCATCCGGCGTCAACGTCAACCGCTGTCATGCGGATCTGAGCGAGGCTAGATCCGCCATGCGCTTCCGTCGCGGCGAAACAGCCGATCGCCCGGCCGTTCAGCGCGTCCGCCATCAGCGCCCGATGGGCGGGACCGGAGCCCAGCCAGGCGAGGCCGCCGATGAACATCTCGCTATGCCCCATGGCAACCACGGCAAGCCCGCTACTGCGCCGAGACGTCTCCTGGGAGAGGGTGACCAGGTACGACAGCCCGCCCTCGGCTCCCCGTTCCCATCGCTCGCGGAAGACCCCGCGGCGGGCCAGCTCGGCGAGCGCCTCCTTCGGGACGTGCCCGCGGTCCTCCCATGACGCCATCGCATCGTCGTCGAAAGCGTCTAGCGCCTCCCGGACGCGCCTGCGAAAGCCATCCTGATCAGGGGTCATGACCGGCCCGCCGGTCCGGTACGGCGATCACGCCACGCTCTCCCGCCAGTCCTTATGGGCATCGACCATGCCGTGCATAACGTCAGACAGTCTCTCGATCAGCCTTGCGGTGACCGGCCCCGGCTCGCCGACGCCGATGGGTCGCCCGTCGACCGAGAGCACCGGCACGACGCCGACTGACGTGCCGGTCAGGAAGCACTCGTCGGCCAGGTACAAGTCGGAGCGGGCCAGATCCTGCTCGCGTACGGCCAAGCCGTCTTCGGCGGCCAGCGTCATGATCGTCTGGCGGGTAATTCCGGGCAGAGCGCCCGCGGACACCGGCGGCGTGACGACGGCTTCATCCACCACGACGAAGACATTGTGTGCCCATCCGTCGGCTACAAGACCCTTGGCGTTGAGGAGTATGGCCTCATCGCAGCCGGCGCGGAGTGCCTCCGCCTGGGCCAGGTAGGAATTCAGGTACTGACCGCAGGCCTTGGCGGTTGGCGGCATCGAATTCGCCCCAAAACGCTGGAAGCTGGATATCTGTGCCCGCGCCCCCGCGCCGGCGGGCGATCCGGCGAGGGGGCCGCTTTCCGACGCGATGATCGCTGTCCGGAAGGCGGTCGCGAACGGGTTGCCGCCTTCACCCATGAAGACCAGCGGGCGCAGGTAGCAGTCTGAAAGATGGTTTGCGGCGACGACCGAACGGCAGGCCACCGCCAGATCCTCGATCGGATAAGGAAGCTTGACCCCATAGATCGCAGCTGAGCGCCGCAGTCTCCGCAGGTGATCGGTGAGCCGGAAGATGGCGGGGCCTGCGGGGGTTGAGTGACAACGGATGCCCTCGAAGAATCCGAGGCCGTAGTGCAGGCCGAGGCTCGTGACGTGCACGGTAGCGTCATCCCAGTTGATGAGTTCCCCATCCATCCAGACGATCTTCGTGGCCATTGTGCGGCTGCCTCCTCCTCATCCAAGTTGGGCGAGGATCCGCTGGGCGATGGCGCCGGAGTTGTAGATCTCGCGGCACTGCGCCCGACGAACCTTGCCCGAGGTAGTTCGCGGGATGACGCCCAGGCGCACGATGAGCACCGGCGCGAGCCTGCTGCCAATAGTCTTGGTCACCGAAGCCTGAATCAGGCGGGCGAGCTTGACCGCGTCATCGCGATCCGTTACCAGACGCGGGTTGGCTTCCGCCATGAGAGCGAAGCGGCCGGCCACCGACAGGTTCCTGAAGGCGGCGCAGGCGCGGACCAGCGGCCCGCAGGCCTGCTGGGCTACCAGCTCGACGTCCTCGGAAAACACGTTGCGCCCGGCCAGGGTCAGAACCTCATCGCGGCGGCCCATGACGTACAGCTCGCCGTCAGCTGTGAAGCCAGCATCTCCCGTGTCGAACCAATCACCGGCCGGAGTTGACTCGAAACCGCCCGCGGTATGGTAGCCGCTGAACAGCCAGTCACCGCCGAGGTAAATAGGCCCCTCGGCGCGAGAGTCCGCCGATACCAGCACGTCAACTCCGGACAGCGGCCTGCCGGCCGATACGTGCCCGCCTTGTCCGTGTATGGGACCGCGGCCGAGCGGAGCGGTGGTGACAGCGACCGTGCCCTCGGCCAGGCCGTAGCTCGGCATCAGCGCCTCCCACCGGAAGCCCATCGGCCCGGCGACGGCGTGGAAATCTTGTATGGTCTGCCAGCTGACCCGCTCACCGCCGCAGACCGCCACCCGGACCCTGGACAGGTCAATCTGCTCGTCATACGGAACCGCGGCAGCAAGACGGAACGCAAAGTTTGGCGCTGCCGTCACGGTCGCTTGCTCGTCGGCAAGCATGGTCAGCCAGCTCGCGGGCCTGGTCGCGAACGTTGACGGTGGAGTGAGCACCTGATCTGTCCGCGTCGCCAGCCCAACGAGAAGCATGACAATAAGCCCCATATCATGATATAGGGGCAACCATGACACGATGCGGTCGGCCTCGCCATCGATCTGGAGCGCGGCGATGATCGAGGCCACGTGGCCCGCGAGTTTGGTGGCGGTGACGGCCACGCCCTTGGGCGTGCCGATGCTTCCCGACGTGAACTGGATCAGGGCGGTGTCAGCCACGCTCACATCGGGCATCCGCACCCGGTCATCCCCGGGTTCGGCCAGCGCCTGCTTGGGGATGCGGCGCATGCCCGCCGTGCAGTCCAAGCCGGCTGGGCTCTCATCGCCGATGAGGAAGTCGCAGCCTGAGGCGTCCAGCACCGACCTGAATTGGCGCCCATACCAGTCGCCGGAGTTGCGCGGCGGGGGCGGCAGCGACAAAACCGTGGCACCTATCGCCCACGTGGCGAGGGCGGCCAGGACCGACGCAAGGTCATTGGTGATGGTCATCGCTACCAGCGAACCCGGGCCTACCCCGCTCCGCCGCAATCGCGCCGCCGCGGCCGCCGTCTGGCCGAGGAGGTCACGGTAAGTCAGCTGAAGCCGGCTGTCATCGTTGACAAACGAGATCCCGTGGCCGAGCGGGGTGGAAGGCCGGACGATCTCCTCCAGGGGGCGGAAACCCGGCGGGAGCCGCGGGCCCACGAGCCGCCTTTGCTGCACCGAATCAATGACGGACACGCCTCGGCCTCCCCTACGTTTGTGCTGGCACGTCGGGTTGGGCAAGCAGGTCGGCGATCGCCAGCTCCTCTGCGGTCAGCGCGTGGTCGATGACTTCCTGTACCCGCCGGTCCGCGCGGACCCTCTGCTGAAGCTCTTCGTTGATGTACCTAACGTGCCAGTGCTCGTCTTTGAGAATTCCCCGCAGCGTGCGCTGAATCAGCGGCGTGACGTTCGGGGAGTCCAGGTGCTCGGTGTACTGAAGGACGCCGCGCCGCTCAGACACCCAGGTGAGCGCGAGCAGATCGGTGAGGGTGCGGGGTAGCCCGAAATGCAGGCCCAGCCGTGCCTGGTAAGGGAGGTCCACCTCGATGATCTCACCGTCCAGGTCCTTGATAGCCCTGGTCCATAGCCAGGCATGGACCGCCTCGTCGCGGAGGTGGCGGCTCAGGTCCGAGCTCAGTGATGAGGAATCCGAGAGCCTGGCCATGCGCATGATGGCACCTGCCCCATGTATCTCCGCGGCCCGGTACTGGTTGAGCAGCCAAGTTCGGTCCCGGAGATTGAGCGCGCTGGCGTCGTCAGCGATCATTCTTGCTTCCTCACTTCCATCATTCCTGCGCGTCCATCAGGCTTTTGGCGATGCCGCGGACGGTCTGGATGTCTTTGATCGAATCCACGCTGAGCTGCCGTCCGGTCTCCTTGTGGAGCGTGGCAAGGAGTTCGGCTGCGTCAAGGGAGTCAAAGCCGAGATCGCCACTCAGGCTTTCCGCCGCCAATACCTGGGAGGGGTCAAGGTGCCGGCTGCGGCAAATCAGCCGCGTCACTAAAGCTACTGCCTGCTCATCTGTCACAGCACACTCCCAGATTCTCGTTGAACTGTGTTCATGAATGTGTCTCGCGGCGTAGCAGCTTCGAGATCACGTGGCCGAAGAAGCACTCCTGAAACCTCCTGTCAGAGCCCAAGATCAGCCGAGATGACCTCGAACTCGCCGCTGGGGTCCGCCGAGGCCTGGCTAGACGCCCCGAGGCCGCGCAGCTCACGCTGGGTCAGCGCGAAAAGGACCGTGACCGCCAGCAGGATTCCGGCGATCGGGAAGAACGGGGTGGTGCCAACCTGATGCACCAGGAAGCCTGCCGCGGCCACCGAGGCCGGGAAAATGCCGACGCTGACCAGCGCGAATAGGCTCATGATCCGGCCAAGCATCTGGCTGGGCGCCCATTTCTGGATGAGCGTCAGCATGACGATGTTGACAAAGCCATTGCAGGCTCCGAAGACCAGAATCGCCGCGGCAGCGCCGGGCAGGCCGCCCATGAATGGCACGACGCAGATCGCCGCCGACTCGACCAGGACGACGCCGGACGCGATGATCATTGGCCTGCCGAAGGAACGTCCCTTGGCGGCAGCGAGGTTCCCGGCCACCGCGCCAGCGGCGGCGCACGCGATAAGCGCGCCGTAGCCAGAGGCCCCGAAGTGTGCGTGCGCAAGGGTGGGAAGCGCCACGTCGAAGGTTCCGCCGAAGGCGAGGTTCGACACGATGCCAACGAGCAGCATCATCTGCAAGGCGCGGGACGTGCGAAGCAGGGACCACAGGGTCGGCGATCGGCCCGGCTGCTCGGTGGCGGCGGGCTGCTGGGTGTCTGGATCCGCCGGGGCTGCCTCCACGGCTTGCGCGCCCGTTGGCTGCGCCTCGGCGGCCGGGGCTGGCGAGCGTCGAACGCCGATCAGGGCCAGCGACAGGGCTGAGATCGCGAACGACGCCGCGTCCACCGCGAACGCGGGAGCAGATCCGGCCGTGGCCACGAGGAGCCCGCCTAGGACCGGACCGGCCAGCGACCCGGCCTGTACGGTCGCCTCGGACAAGGCATTGCCCGCATCGAGGCTTTCCGGTGCCAGGAGGGTCGGGATAATCGAGTAGGACGCCGGCAGGAAAAGCCCCTCGCCCGCGCCGATGAGCGCCGCGATCGGCAACAGCAAGGCCAGGGTGTCCAGCCGCCGCGTGGCGAGCAGCGCGAGTCCGGCGACGATCACACAGCGACCCGCATCGGCGCTGAGCATGACGACCCGTGGTCCAACCTTGTCGGCAAGCATGCCGCCGACCGGGGCAAATACCGCGCGCGCCACCCCGTAACAGGCCAGGACGGTACCAAGCCTGATAACTCCGCCGTGCGTTGACAAGATCAGCCACGGTAGTGCCACCGCGTAGCACATGTCGCCGATCGTGGAGGTCAGCTGCCCCGCGCCCAGCAGGCGGAAGTTTCGGTCGGCCAGCGGGCCGGTGCGCCACGCGGCGCGCACAAGGCGCATCGGGCCGTTGCCGACGGGTACAGCGCCGCCGGAACTCTCGTGATGTCCATCGCCTGTCATCGGGAACCTCCGCGAAACGGAGGCACGACCCCACCGGCGTCCGGTGCTGGCACACCGGGAAGAGTCATTCTGGGTCCCCCACGCGACACTCCGTTCATTGATGCGGGCGAACGTAACCAGGCTATTGGCATCCGCGCCTCCTAAGGTTGGGTCACCCCTTTATCGGGCAGGTATCAACGTGCTATCCGGCGCCTGTGGCCCGTTCCCGCCCAGGTCAGCGCCGCCTCTGCTGGCCGCCGCCTCCGGGGCTGCCGGCTCACGCCGAAGCCACCTGGCATTGCGAGTTCGCTACTGCGTCTTTTTGAGTATCTCCACTATGTCCATTACTACCGAACGTACACGGGGCTCGGAAAGCGGTGCCCCGTGGTCACCAGGAATCACCCGGTGATCGATATTGCGCACGACCGGCCGCCACGTATCAAGAAGCTTGAATGGCCAGGTGTTCCCGGTTGTCTCGTAGAGCACAATGTCATGATCGAGAGGTTTGGGCGAATAAGTGGTCAGCGCGGACACGCTGCGGAGCATTCTGTTTATAAGGTCGGAGAGTCCGTCATAACCAAGGCCGAGCACGTCTTCAGTGAGCTCTATGTCCGCCATGGCTGACAGTAGGTTTCTTGACGGGGCGGCGCGCTCGCGGCTCTTGGCAGCCGCAGCGAGAGCCTTGCGCGTCAGCTTCGCCCGCTTGCGTGCCAAACGGAGCTTCGGCACTCCCGCGGGAACGTCGATGACGCACAGCAAGGCGACATCTTCGCCCGCGTCCATCACATGCCTCGCGATCTCGAACGAACAGATACCGCCGAATGACCAGCCGACGAGATGATAGGGACCCTGCGGCTGGCATTCCCGCATGATGCGCGAATACACTGACGCGATCTGGGGGACACCGAGGTCGTGTTCCGGAAGAGTCGCGGCAGCTGACTCAGCGAAACCGAATACTCTGGCGTGCGGGCTCAGGAGCTCCGCGAGTAGTGCATAGTTATGGACATTGCCGCCGCCGTCAGGGGGGCAAAATATCATGGGTGCCGCAATGGACCGGTTGAGCGGGATGAGGCCATCGGGCACCGGAGCCGATGTCCGGTGCGCCGTCACCGGGGCTTGTGGGTCAGCCCTTGGGACAGCGCTGGTTACTGGTTCTTGCTCGGCCACGGGGGGCGGCGCCTGGCCGGTGTGGGCGGCCAGCTCGGCGATGGTCTGATGCTCGAACAAGGTTTTCGGCGTGATGTCGAGCCCGCGCTGGGCGAGCCTGCTGGCGACCTTGATGCTCATGATCGAGTCCCCGCCCAAGGCGAAGAAGTTGTCATGCACCCCGACCTGGCCCACCCCGAGGACCTCCGCCCACACCTCGGCCACGTCCTGCTCGGCCGCCGTGCGCGGCGCCACGAACCCCTCCGGGCTCACCTGATCCGGCGCCGGCAGCGCAGCGCGGTCCAGCTTCCCGTTCGCGGTCAGCGGCAACTCACCGATCACCATCACCGCCGAGGGCACCATGTACTCCGGCAGCAACCCAGCCAGGTGGGCCCGCACGTCGGCCGGGTCCAGCACCACCCCCGCCACCGCGGTCACATACCCCACCAGCCGCCGGTCACCGGGCCGGTCCTCCCGCACCACCGCCGCCGCCGCGGCCACCCCAGCCGCCCGCGCCAGCGCCGATTCGACCTCACCCAGCTCGATCCGGAACCCGCGGATCTTAACCTGATCATCAGCCCGGCCCGCGAACACCAGCTCCCCGCCGGCCGTCCACCGGGCCAGATCACCAGTCCGGTACATCCGCGCCCCCGCCGGCCCAAACGGGCACGCCACAAACCGGGCCGCGGTCAGCCCAGCCCGGCCCAGATACCCCCGCGCCAGC
>Ga0187783_10003769_pt1 | contig 11192 bp, 10 predicted proteins | sample 1015_SJ02_MP02_2_FD_132471 | JGI IMG/M metagenome (GOLD analysis project Ga0187783, IMG submission 132471) | Tropical peat soil microbial communities from peatlands in Department of Meta, Colombia - 1015_SJ02_MP02_20_MG | ecosystem: Environmental > Terrestrial > Soil > Wetlands > Peat | place...
GGCTTTGAGACGGTCATTATGGAAACAGTGGGCGTTGGCCAGGATGAGGTGGAAGTCGCCCGCGCGTCGCACACCACGGTCGTAGTGTCAGCCCCCGGCCTGGGCGACGAGATTCAGGCGATCAAGGCCGGCATTCTGGAGATCGCCGATATTCATGTGGTCTCGAAATGCGACCGCAGCGATGCCCAGCGAACATTGTTGGATCTGAAGCAGATGCTGGGGCTTGGACGAGGCCCTGCTGGGCGAGAGTGGACGCTGCCCGTCATCGGGACAAGCGCCCTCACCGCTCAGGGCCTCGATGATCTGATTGCCGCGATTGAGCAGCATCGGGACCACGCCTTCACGACCGAAGCCGGGCGTCTTCGTCGGCTGGCCATCGCCGAGTTCCGCCTGCACAAGACCGCGGCAAATCTCCTCATGCAGCGTTTCGGCAACTTGATGAGCGAATCGAGCGCGAGGCTTGCGCCTGAATTGGCGCAGCGCGAGGTCGACCCCTACGCGCTGGCCGACACCCTGTTGCGCTCGTTGTTTCCACACGAGGCTTCCCATGACCCGGATGCGCCGCCCGCCAAGGCGCCGACCGGGACAACCGCGGGGTCGCAGCCCAGCTGAGCCACCCTGGGCCCGCAGCCGCTGCATTGCGAAAGTCAGCAGATCACCTACATTCCGATCAATTGGGATCGGAATGTTTACAGCCTCGGGGACCCGTACGCGCCCGAGAGTCACCGGAAACGGAACCCTTCAAACATCGCCCGTGTGATCCGGACATTGAAGGGGCCCTATCCGGGATTTCGTCACTCTCCTCACCACACAATGGTATGGGTTCGGGAACACACCTGATAGAACACGGTCCATAACAGACGAGGCCGATCCATCCAAGGAGCGACGGCTTCAGCATTGACGATGGATGATCGTCAAGTGAGTGCTGTAGCCGACTTCGGGGAGACCAACAACCTACCAGAATAGGTAGGGTGCGGCCATCGCGCATTAGTTTCGGGCGACCGTTCGCGCCTGCGGAGACCGGATTACAGCAATCCTCTCCACTTCAAAATCGGCGGACCGCGATCGACCTTAGCCGGGCCCAAGGCCTAAAGGTCGGCGGCGAGGGCCTCCTCAAATCGCCATGTACCGCCCTGTCTCGCCCCTAATTGCTTAGATGCGTTGCCGAGGTTATCTTGCATTTGAACCTATTTGAGCGGGAAGGGCATTAGGTTACGCCAATGACTCGGAAGCTTCTCACGCTCCCCTATGCCGGAATCACGCCGCAGCTCGCCGCGCCGATCGCGCATGCGGGCGCGAAGGCGGCCGTGCTGGGCCGTGTCACCATCGGCCCCAATGCTTGGCTCGGGCCACTTACGGTCATCCGTGCCGACGGGCAATATGTTGAGGTTGGCGCGGATTTCCATTTGGGTGCGCGGTCGACCCTTCACATCGCCCATGATGTGTTCCCGTGCGTCGTCGGCAATCACGTCACCGTCGGCGAATACGCATGTGTCCATGCCTGCACGGTCGGCAACGACGTCGTCGTCGAAGACGGCGCTGTTGTACTTGACGGTGCCATCGTCGAGGACAATGTCGTGCTCGACCAAAGCGCTACCGTGCTGCCGGGCAGACGAGTTAAGAGTGGTCATCTCTACACCGGCACTCCCGCAAAACCGTCGCGTCCGCTGGCGCCGGATGAGGTCGCTGAGCGGCGGCGAGTCATCACTACCCGACACCAGCACGCCGAATATCCGGTGCCGCCACGAAATCGGCCGACGGCTGATTCTGAGATCGATCCGTCGGTCTTCATCGCGAGCACGGCCAGTATCCGGGGGCGATTGCGTTCCGCTACCGGCAGCAGCATCTGGTTCTCGAACGACTTTGACGCCGGCGAGGCTGCCATTTCCATCGGTGAGCGAACAAACATCCAAGATAATACCATCATTCGCTGCACCACGCCGCGGGGCGTCACCGTGGGGTCGGACAGCACCATTGGCCACAATGTGAAGATCCATGACTGCATCATCGGCAGCGAGTCGCTGATTGGCATTGGTAGCGTTGTGGCACCTGGCACCATTGTCGGCGATCGCGTGATGCTCGCGGCCAAATCGGTGACCCTGCCCGACCAGGAACTCGAGAGCGGTTGGTTGTGGGGCGGAAGTCCGCCGCGAAAACTGGCCCGCCTCGATTCCATGAGGCAAGGTATGATTTCATTTATTATCAGTACCTATTGCCAATATGGGGCAGATTTTGCGGCCGCGGAGCGAGAGTTGATTGCCGCCGGATTATGAAGCGTTTCACGGTTCTGCCCGAGCAACTTAGTCTGCCCACCAGATTCTGGAGTACGGCCGGGCCATCGTGATATTCAAACACGATGTGAATCAATGACTCACAGGCACAAATGCCTGCCCGCTCCCAGGCCGCCCTTGGAACAATAGGCCTGCGGACACCAAACGGAGTCATATGGCCCGCGAGGCCCAAACGACCAGTTCGGTCGCTACCTTGTCGAACGCCTGTTCGAGCGCTCCAACCGCTCCCGACGGATTGAGATCCTTGGCAGGCGCGGTCGCATGAAAAACCCGTGCGTCGACGATCCGGCCGTTATCACCGAGAATCTTTGCTGCGAATTCGACATCCGCGGTCGGCGAGGGAGATGTGGAAATCTGGAAGCTGCGGATATCGAGGGCCAGCTGGTACTCGGCATTGAATCCGTCCATCGGGCGTCCGACCGCTTTGAGGAAATTGGCATTCTCGAAACTCTGAATAATCTTGGCTTGGATCAGCTTCGGAATACTGTCTCCCCATTGGGCGTTCGCCAGTGCCGGATTTGACTCCGCGCTCGGCCGTACCAGGATCCGTTGGGTATCGAACATCACGAGCGCGGTTGGCTCGAGGACCGCGAGCTGGCCGCGCGGGGCCTTCTCCATTGGCGGAAAGTCGCGCGGCGCGGCGAGGTCGTAAACCGGCGGCGCAGGTTTGGGAGCCCCTCCACCGGTCATGCGCTCAAGCCCTTGCACGATGTTGTCAAGTCGATCGGAATTGCGCGCGAGGACACCCGAGAAGGTATTGATGTTTGCAATCGTGTTTTTCAGGGGCTCCGCATTGTCAGCAAGGATCGCGTCGAGGCGCTGCAAGGCCTCACGCGCGGCCTGGGACATATCCTGCGTCGCCCCCGGCTCGGCAACCAGCAAAGGCGGCCGATCCTTCTGGCTCGGCAGAGCCGCTGCGGTGGCGCTACCGCCTCGCAGCGAAATCGACGCGGCGCCCATCAAGCCCTGAAAATCAACCCCGACCTGTGTGTCAGACCGTATCGGGGTCCCCTGCTCGACGTTGATGGTCGCAGTGACCTGTTTGGGATTTGCGGGATCGAGTTCGAGTTGCGTTACTTCGCCGACCCGAATGCCGTTGAACAGTACCGAAGATCCCGCGCGCAGTCCCGATACCGGACTATCGAATCGCACCTGATAGATCGCGCGCTCGCCAAGTCCTGCGGTGTTGTTCAGCCAGTAGACAAAGCCGAAACCCGCCACGATGACGGCGAGAGTGAACAGTCCGATGAGCACGTAGCGCGCGCGGTTTTCCATGGTTTCTGCCTTAAGTCATAGGACCGGTGTTGCTGTCCGCTGGCGTCTGCCGCGGAAATAAGCCTTCACCCAGGGATGCTCAGAACTCATCATGGTGGCGATCGAACCATCGGCGACGATCCTGCCTTCGGCAAGCACGACGATTCGATCGCAAACCGTATGCAGACTGTCGAGATCGTGGGTGACCATGAAGACAGTCAGGCCCAGGGTTTGCTGCAACGTTTGAATGAGCGCATCAAAATCCCCAGCTGCAATCGGGTCGAGACCGGAGGTCGGCTCGTCGAGAAAAACGATTTCCGGGTCAAGCGCGAGCGCGCGCGCCAATGCCGCGCGTTTGGTCATGCCTCCTGAGAGCTCGGCGGGAAATTTGCCAGCGTCGGCCGGATCCAATCCGACCATCTCCAGCTTGGCCATCGCCACTTCCTCGGTCAGCTCATCGGAGACGTCAAGATATTCCCGCATGGGAAACTGCACGTTCTCGCGCACGCTCAACGCGGAGAACAGCGCGCCTTGCTGAAACAACACTCCCCAGCGTCGCTCGATAGCCCGACGCTGGTCGTCGCTTGCCTTATCAGAAGATATACCAAACAGATCAATGGTGCCGTGGCGCTTGGGCAGCAGGCCGATGATTGTTCGCAACAGCACCGATTTACCGCCGCCCGAAGCGCCAACGACGCCTAAGATCTCGCCACGGCGCACGTCCAACGAGAGATGGTCGAGCACCGTCTTGTCGGCAAAGCCGACCACGAGATCGCGCACACGAATGACCGGCGAATGGTCGGGTCTGTCCATGTTCTCACATTCCGATCGATGCGAAAAACATGGCGAACACGCCGTCGAGCACGATCACCAGAAAAATCGATTTTACCACCGACGTGGTCGTCTGCAGACCGAGCGATTCCGCACTCCCCTTCACCTGCAACCCCTCGCTGCAGGCAACCGCACCGATCACCAGGGCCATGAACGGCGCCTTGATCATGCCGACTTCGAAATGTGTGACGGAGATTGCCTCCCTCAACCGTGCGATGAAAATCGCCGGGCTCATGCCGCCGTACAGCCAAGCCACCATCCCGCCACCGTAGAGTGCGGAAATCGACCCCAGGAACGTCAGCATCGGCAATGCGCAGACCAGCGCGATGACGCGTGGCAGAATGAGCACGGAGACCGGATCAAGCCCCATCGTGCGCAGCGCATCGATCTCTTCACGCATCTTCATGGAGCCGAGTTCGGCGGTGTAGGAACTGCCTGAACGGCCGGCAACCATGATGGCAACAATCAGCACGCCGATCTCGCGCAAGACCAGGATGCCGACGAGATCGACGACATAATCGTCAGCACCGAACTTGCGAAAGTGAAAGATCCCCTGCTGGGCAATGATCCCACCAATCAGGAAGGTGATGAGCAGAATAATGGGTACGGCCTGCCAGCCGACCCGGTCCAGGTGATACACGATCGAGGTGAAACGCAAATCCCTGGGGCGCCGCACCGCGCGAAACAGCTCATAACCCAGCGCCCCGATCATGGCTGCCAGTGTCAGCAAATCGTCGCCGATGTCGTTCACCCTTTGACCGAGGGTTTCTAGAACGGCCAGGATCCCATTGTGGCGACGGCGTTCTTCTACCGGCCGTCGGCTGGCCCGGCGGACCTCATCAAGCAGTCCGCGATAGTGGTCCGCGACACCGACCAGCCGCGCATCCTTGCCGCGCTCGACCTCGCCGCGGACCAATCGTTCGATGAGCCAAGCCCCGAAGGTATCGAGTCGCTCGACCCCGGTGATGTCGAGCGTCACGCTGTCCGCCGGACCGAGCTTCGTGGTTGCAGCGTTGACAAGTCGCTCGAGCACATCGGCATTAGCGGCAATCCATGACCCGGCCGCGACCAGCTCAAGCCGCTGGGGGTTGACCGTGGTGCTGAGAAGCGTCGGCGGCATAGAGGTTCTGTCCCCGGGTCTCGAGTGCCCCACAGGATCGGGCCTTAAGGCCCCTTGGCCTTGACATGTCTCAATTCTCGCCCGGCCGCAACGGCACAGCGATATCTGCACGAAATCGGCGGGTTGCGCGTGAGCACAGGTTCGCCCGACGGCGGCAATTACAAGGGGCCGCTCGTCGTGGGCTGGATCGTCCGTGCCAAACGATTGGGCTCCGACGCATCGCCGCGAGACCCAAGCCTGCGAGGCTTCACGCGCCGACCCGGTGCATGTTGAGAACTGTCCGATAGGTCAAGGATACCCGTCGGCGGCGCGCCACGACGCGGCCGCCGACAACGTCCGTCTTGCGCGCCGCGATCCCGTGCGTCCACTTGAAGCGCGCCTCTTTGGCGAGAACGAGAAGACTACCGGGCTCGAGAAGGAGCGGCACCTGCTCGTGCGTTTTGGCAAGCCGCAGCGTCAAGACACAGGACGAGCCGAGGCTCAGCGAGACTATTTGGTCGGCGAAGCATGCTTCGCAGTCGACATGGTGGGCGATTCCTTGGCCTGGCAGATATTCATTCACGATCAGTTGGTTCAAACGCCGGGCCACAAGACCGTCACAGTGCAATCGATCGGCAAGCTCCTGGGCCCAGCCCGGCATGGGGCCGAGCATGACACTCTTTTCAATAGTCTTTCGACGGTAGTCGTATCGGAAACCGTAATGTTGGACGCGGCGCCGCAGATCGGCCGACCATGGCGATCTGTCGATCCAATCGAGGAGCCCCGTCTGCTCTCGGTGTGACAGGTAGGATCGAATATATGCAAGGCCGGCAATCGTCACCTCAGCGGCGGGCATGCGTTTGCTCCAGGACGGCCGATCGCCGACCGAAAGCTACGCCTGATCCCGCCATGGTGTTGAACAAATCATGCGCATGCTTCGTGGGTTTGCCGATCGCCCCCCGCTTGCGCAGACTTGCCATCCTGACGACCCCCTGGATGCCGATTTGCAGAAAGCGATGTCGCGTTAAGCCTCCCCGCGCCCCAACGTCCGAATGACCCGCTCCAAGCCACACCCGCCCGCCTCTCCTGCGCGGACCGCACTGCGTCCAAAATGCGAGCGGGATCCGAACCTGGCAACCGGCTCGGAATTTTAGCATCCCACCATACTCGCCGCATATTCGCACCGCGGACCGCGATCCGGACTGCCCGCATCGCCAAATCACGGTCGCATCACGGTGATTGCCTCATAGCCACCATCAGATCGCTGATCCGGGGAGCAGCCGATGCAATCGGCTTACGGCTATGTCATTGGCATATCGTAACAAAATTCGATTTTCGAGGGACAAAACGGCCAAATCCGATACTGAGTGTCACAATCGCTCGCCGCGGTCGCCCCAACCGCCCGATCGATCGATTCACTCGGTGGCCAAAAAGCTTGCGCTCATTCGGCATTTTCCTCTGTTCAGAGATTTCACGCCAAATGAATGTGAGCAGCTTGCCTCCTCGATGACGCTGCGAACGGTCGTCCGCGGCACCATGATATTCGCCAAGGGCGATGCGTGTACGGGTCTGATGGCGGTCCTCTCGGGTTGGGTCAAGATCAAGGTGGTGTCCGCCACCGGCAGAGAGGCGCTCCTCAATATCGTCGCCCCGGGCGAGGTCATGGGTGAAATCGCGCTGCTTGACGGCCGCGCACGTAGCTCCGATGCCGTCGCCATTTCCCATTGCGAGTTGATGGTGATGACGCGGCAGCGATTCATCCCACTCCTGCTCAGCCATCCTGAAGTTGGGCTGAAGATGATTGAACTCCTGTGCAGACGCCTGCGTCACGTTAGTGAGCGACTCGAGGATGCGCTGTTTCTCAAATCGCCTTGCCGGCTCGCCAAGACGCTGCTGCGACTTGCCGATCAGAACGTACTGCGGGTCCTCACTCAGAGCGAGATCGGTCAGATCATCGGCATGTCCCGTGAGAGTACGAACAAGCAGCTGCGTATCTGGGTCGACAGAAAATGGATCCGCCTCGACCGCACCGGCATCACCTTGCTCAAACGCGATGCCCTCGCAGCCGTAGCCGCAGAAGACTGTGATCCCTGATTCCGGTTTGGCCTAGGCAACTTTCCCCCTCGCGGCCTTTCGCGCTCTGCATCGGAGCAGAAATTCACGATCAGCTCACGGGGCGCAAATTACTCTGATGGTGGTTCCAGAAAGGGGTGCGGCATTCGGTTGATCCGATGACGCCAGGTCACCGGTTTGCTCGGAACCGAGGAGAGAATTGATGACGATTCAGCGTGTTGAAATCAAAAATTGGAAAAACTGGGGTGATTTGGTCAAATCTTGGGCAACCGGTCGTAATTATTTCAACAAGCCTTATGCGGGCCAGCCGCTCGACCAAGCTCCTCCCGTTCCCAGTACGCTCGATGAACTACAAGCCCAATGCGAATGGGCCGAGGCGGGTATAACGATTCCGGCTCGCATTACCGCCCTGCAGATCGTGTATGGAGACGAGGGCACGCTTCTAATTCGTTTGCCCGCGAAGGCGATGCTGATTGCCACCGAACGCGCAATCGAGGCTGACCCCAAGGCTTATCCGTTGCCGACGTTTTATGACGACTTCTGGGGAGATCAGCGGCCCTATCTTGATCGCGACAATGTGATGCGATTCCACGCCTCTCGCATCGGCGACTACACCATCGCACAATGTGGTTAGCGCCGCCGAATGCCCGCTTACCATTGGTGATGGTCGATCTCTCCGACGTCGGCGCCAGCGCCGGCCAGTCCATCGCGCAACCGCTGCCAGTCTTCGCGTCGCTTGATTGGAAACAAATGAAGGAACCAGCGCGTCACCGCCTGCTCGGTAGGCGGTTCGCTGCCAAACCACCTTGATTGCATCAAACTGATGAACCGCCGCCTTTCGTCGGCGGCTTGCGAGCGCAGATCGAGATGATAGAGCGCTGACGCCTTCCAGCCCGGCAGATTTGGAATGACGTCGCACGCGCGATCGGCTGCCTCAACGCATCCCCGGTAGTCCTCGCGCAGAAAGCGAATCCCGACTTGGTAGGCCCAGTGTGTTCGACTCGGCATCAACGCCAATTTATCTGCTTGGTCGGCAAGTTTTGACGCCCGCTCCATCGTTCCGCAAAAGGCAAATCCGTGAGCCGAAGAAATCAGTGTCCAGGGGTCGTTCTCATTGAGATCATAAGCTAATCCTAGGTTGAGTTCAGCCTGATCATACTGTTTTGCCATTGCGTGCGCCCAGCCAAGGCACAGTTGCGAACGGGAATCGACCGGGTCGAGACGAGCGGCAGAGCGCGCCAGTTCGAGCGCCTGCTGATGCCGCGTCGGGCTGCGATACACTCCCGGATGGACGAGATGCACCGAGTTATACAGCTGCACCAAACTGCTGTAGGCGGGCGCGAAACCCGGCACCTCGCTGATGATCTCAAGAAATATGTCTGCCGCCCGATGCCAGTCGGCGGGATTATAGTTCTGAATCAGGGCCTGACCTCGCAGCCAGCGATCGTAAACCCGCAGTGTGGCGTCCGGTTCGCGAGCGAGCCTGGTCAGCCGCTTGGCCGAAAGGTGAACGTTGAGCGCGATCGCGACTCGACGCACAATATTTTGCTGCACATCGAACCAGCTCTCGAGCGTGATTTGATAACGATCGCTCCAAATATAGACCCCGCTACTGATTTCCCGCAAAGTCAGAATCAGCCTGATCGCTCCGTTGGCCTGTAATGCGCTTGCTTCGATGCAGTACTCAGGCAGATCCGGCGCCGGATCGGAACCGCGGCCGGGTGTCCTCTGCGACCTGTCTCGGACGTACCATTCTCTGAAGCGGACCAAGCTGGCAATGAGCTCGTGGCGGAATCCGTGAACGAAATAAGTCTTTTCCGGCTTTACTCCGGAGACGTCGAACTCATTGACCGACATGATGAATTTTCGGGGCGCGTCGCGCTGCTGCACGGGCCCGCCGAGGCGGATTTCCTGGTCCTTGGCGATAGACTCAAGCCCCCCCAATCGGTCATCGACGCCGATATCTGCTGGAGGTTCGACGCCCGCCTGCGACATGCCCCCCTTGATCTCGACGATCAGCTGCTGCGTTGCGGGCGACGGTTCAATGTCGTACTCCGCATCGAGGAGGTCCCATAATTCCTTGTAAACGCGCAGCGCGCCCGGCACATCTCCAGAACCCGCTCGGGATTTGATAAGGTATCTGGCAGCTTCCTCGTGCGTAGGATCGAGATTGAGGATGGCAGCTGCTGATTTCTCGATCGCGGCCGTGGCGCCAGGGACCTCTCGAATGGCGGATTCCAGCGCGCGCACCAACCGGTCGTGCAGGGTCTGACGCTTCGCAAGCAGCCAAACCCGAAACGCCGGATCAATGGTGTCAAAACCAGCCAGCAGCGTCTCGGGCAGTCGCTTCACCTCCAGCAAAATGGGATGGACGCGTCCGTCCTCAACTTCATCCACAACTTCAGTAAGATCGAGCTGCAGCCTTTGGCGATCGAGTGCGACACTTTGCTTATCGGCACGCAGGCCGTCAAATTCGATTGTCGCGAAATTCTCTCGAATTTCGCGGAGGATCTGGCGAAGTGAGGCGCGCGCCTTTTCCTCGCTCGACTCGCTCCATAACAGGCCGACCAATCTTTCGCGGGTCTCCTCCGTGGATTCGCTGAGCGCCAGATAGGCGAGAAGGGCTCTCGATTTCCGGCTGGCGAGTCGTACCGGACACTCCGTACAGGCAATCGTCATGTTCCCCAGCACGGTTAGCGAAAGGTATGCTAATGCCGCCGACTGTGGAGTTGGCACGCCGCTCCAATTTGGTCGATTTACCATCCGTCCGCCCCAGGGTCCCGCCATCTCAAGATGAGGCAAAGTTCGGTACCATGTTCTAGCCAACGATTTTTTTAGCTTTCATCCTTTGAATCAATGAGATCCCCGTGAAATCCGTTGCCTGGTGCGGATCACAGACAACGCCCCGAGCGACCCTTTAGGAGCCGCGCGCAACGAAATTGCCGACCCGGCACTCGGGCCGCGACACCCTATCCCGTCCTTCTGCAATCGGCCAAGTATTATCAAATCGTGTCACGAGACCCGCGACCAGTCTACGGTGTTTGACCAGCTCGCCGCGCATACAGTCGGGCGTGTCACCGGCGGGCGCCGCCCTGTATCAAGCACGCTCCATTCCGGTTTCTATTTGGAGTGGCGGCAGACCAAAGCCGTTGGTCCCGTGATGAGCGGCATTTTGGCGAGCCGCCACAGTCAACCTCGGGGCTGCCAGACCGATCGGCGGTCGTGTCGGGAGGTCTCACACAAGGGTCGATCAGGACTGACCGCTCCTCATTTTGGACTCGGCATTGATGCCTTTTTGATCACCCCGATTAAGATCCTTACAGCAGCATCACATTATTGACGTGCGCTGCCCCGCCGCCGGTGTGTCGCATGACATCACGCAATCGCCCGCTGATGTTGTCCGACGGCATAAGCTGGAGCGCGGGCGCTACCGCACGGACCGCTGCAAGGCCGTATGCGGGTCGGGTGAGGTTGACGATGTAGGAATCAAATCCACGCGTCGCTAGCCGCGCGGCAATTGTGCCGATGTCGAGGCTTTGGTCGTCGCTGGCCGATCCGGGCGGGCGCGGAATCCCCTCGGGATGCAGCAGAGCGCAGTTCTCGGCACTGACCGCCCGAGCTCGAACCAGATGCCGTCGATCGAC
>Ga0187783_10003770_pt1 | contig 11191 bp, 9 predicted proteins | sample 1015_SJ02_MP02_2_FD_132471 | JGI IMG/M metagenome (GOLD analysis project Ga0187783, IMG submission 132471) | Tropical peat soil microbial communities from peatlands in Department of Meta, Colombia - 1015_SJ02_MP02_20_MG | ecosystem: Environmental > Terrestrial > Soil > Wetlands > Peat | place...
CGACGAGCGCGAGCAGGTAGATCGTCGCGATCCGGATCGCCCGCTGTCGACCCGCCCGGTTCCGCCGAATCTCCGCGCCCGGTGCCGGCACGGTGGCCTCGGAGGCCACGACCCCGGGACCGGGCGCGCCCGCTGCCTCGGCGACACCGCGGCTGCGGGGGATGCGGACGGCGCGGGGGCTCGCCACGATCGCCTCGGCCGTCGAGGGTCGTCCTGCGACCTTAAACCTGTCCTCGGAGTCTTCGGCGCGTGCCGAGCCGGACCGAGTACCTGGTCCTGCATACGCGGGCGCCCCGCGAGTTCGTCAACATCACCGAACGCGTTCGCGCGATCGTGCGCTCGAGCGGCATCGACGACGGCCTCGTGCTCGTTTCGTCGATGCACATCACCGCCGCCGTGTACGTGAACGACGCCGAGTCCGGCCTGCTGAAGGACATCGCAGCCTGGGCGGACCGGCTCGCGCCCCCCGGCGACTACGAGCACCACCGGACGGGCGAGTCGAACGGCAACGCGCACTTGGAGAACCTACTGCTCGGCCACCAGGTCGTTCTGCCGGTGACCCGTGGCGATCTCGATCTCGGGCCGTGGGAGCAGGTCTACTACGCCGAGTTCGACGGCGAGCGGCCCAAGCGCGTGATCGTGAAGGTCGTCGGCGACTAGGGCCTCAGGAGTCGAGCTGGCCGTCCGCGCCCGCCGCGACCGCCGCCGGGCGCGGGAGCGGCGCGTCGAGGTCGACCTCGGGGACCTTGCGGGCGATCTCGGCGGCCATCGCCGAGCACGACGACGGCGGGACCGGTCGTAGCGTGTAGCCGGGAAGCGCGAGGTCGTAGGTGACGACCTTCTTCTCGGCGATCGTCTCCCAGACCGCGCGGAAGACCCGGTCGGCGGCCTCGCTCTCGCCCACGTGCCGCAGCAGCAGCTCGACGCACAGGATCTCCGCGACCGGGTCGGCCTTGTCGAGGCCCGCGTACTTCGGTGCCGAGCCGTGGACCGGCTCGAAGACCGCGAGCTCGTCGCCGTAGAGGGCGCCCGGCGCCACGCCGAGCCCGCCGGCGAGGCCGGCGGTCAGGTCGCTGAGGATGTCGCCGAAGAGGTTCGTCGTGACCAGCACGTCGTAGTCCTCGGGCTTCTTGGCGAGCTGCATGCACATGTTGTCGATCAGGCGCTCGTCGGACTGGATGTCCGGGTACTTCACCGCCAGCTCGCGGAACGCGGTCTGGAAGAGCGCCCCGGTCGTCTTCATGATGTTCGCCTTGTGGACCGCGGTCACGCGCTTGCGCCGTTGGCGACGCGCGAGCTCGAACGCGAACTTGATGATCCGGTCGGACGCCTTGCGCGTGATGATGTTGACCGTCTCGGCCGCGCTGTGGTCGCGGTCGACCCAGTGCTCGACGCCGGAGTACAGTCCCTCCGTCGCCTCGCGCACGACGATGAGATCGGTCTCGGGAAAGCGGGTGCCCTCACCCGCGATGGCGCGCGCGGGTCGGACCGACGCGAACAGGTCGAGCTGCTGGCGCAGCGCGACGTTCACCGAGCGGAACCCGCTGCCGATCGGTGTCGTGATCGGCCCCTTGAGCGCGAGGCGGTTCTTGCGGATCGAGTCGAGGACCGCGTCGGGCAACGGGTTGCCCGTCCGCTTGATCGCCTTCTCGCCCGCCTCGACGACCTCCCAGTCGAAGCCGACCCCGGTCGACTCCGCGACCTTCAGGGCGGCCGCCGTGACCTCGGGACCGATCCCGTCGCCCGGGATGAGCGTGACCCGGTAGGGCATGCTTTCGGGCGGCCCGAGCGGCGAACGAACTTAAAGCCGCGTCGGGCCGCTAGGCCGGCGGGCCGGCCGACGGCAGCCGGGCGAGCACGGCACGCATCACGCGGTCGCGCACGAGCCCATCGTCCTGGATGCGGGAGGCGACGAGGATCACCCCGTCCCAGCTGGCCACCGAGATGTCGGTCACCTCGAGCTTGGGCGGAAGGCGCCCCGCGTCGTCGGGGAAAGCAGCAAGCACGTCGGCGAGCGCGGCCTCGACGCGGTGGACGTCGACCGCGAGCGGGAACGTCATGCGGACCCGGTGCACGCGGGGCACATCCGGCCGGGGGAGGACGGTGAGCGCGCTCAGGACGACCGAGTTCGGCACCTTGGCGACGCCGCCGGTGTCGAGGCGCAGGACCGTGTAGATGAGCTCGATGTCCTCGACGGTCCCGGCGTAGGCGGGGTAGACGAGCTCGTGCGGGTAGCTCGGCGCGAACGCCCCGTAGCTCGAGGAGATGATCCCGACCCGGTCGCCCGGGCGGAACGGGCTCGCCACGACGAGCAGGAGGCCCGCGAAGACGTTGGACAGGACCGTCTGGGCCGCGAGGCCGAGGACGATCCCGGCGAAGGCGCTCCCGAGGAAGATCGACTCGATCGAGACCCCGGCGAGGTGGGCGAGCGCGAAGACTGCGGCGATGCCGATGAGGATGTTGAAGAAGAGTCGGACCGCCGCGCCGTGCGCGAGCTGGCCCTGTTGTCGCATGACCGCATTCGCGGCGCCCGTGAACGCTTTCGCGACCGCGTAGGCGAGCAGGACGATCGCTCCCGCCTCGAGCAGGAGGATCTGCAGCCCTGTCAGCCGGTGGAGCAGCGTCGCATTGAAGACGCTGAAGAGCAGGTAGATCCCCGTCGCGAGCAGGACGACGAGCAATAGGTTGCGGAAGAGGAGGCGGAGCGGCCGGCTCTCTTGCGGCGCGGCCATCGCTCGTGTCAGCGGGGGATTCGCATAGCGCTTTTGCGGCTGAACGGTGCGATTATTAGAATTCTTATATTCGTGAGTTATACAGCCACCGGATGCTGCCGGTCGCGCATGCCGAGGTACTCGCCCGGGACTGGCTGCCGCCCGTAGTGCTCGGCCGGGAGCGGGCGGTCGCCGAGCTGCTGCGCCGCCTCGATCCGCCGAGCCCGCGGGCCCCCCCGCCGTGGGTGGTCGCGGTGGTCGGCGAGCGCGGGTCGGGCACCAGCGCCTGCGCCCGGCGTGCGGCCCGGGAGCTCGCGGAACGCCTCCGGGCGTCCGGGGGACCGCGCGCCCCGCGCTATCTCGCGCTGCGGGTCGCGGGCGCCCGGGGCACGCACGGGGTCGCGAGCGCGCTCCTCACGGCCCTCGACGAGGGCTTCGACGGCCGCGGCTTTCCCGTGGCGGAGATCCTGGCCGGCTTCCTGCGACGGCTGCGGCGCGAGGGGCGGCCCACGGTCATCGTGCTCGACGACCTCTACTCCGGCGGGCCCGAGCTCGGGCCCATCCTGCGCGCCTTCGGCGAACCCGACCGCTTCCTCCCCGAGGGAGAATCCGGACTGCCGCCGCTGTGGACCGTCCTCGCGGGCAGTCCGTCCGCGCTCGCCCAGGCCGAGCGGGCGCTATCCGGTCGCTGGAGGATCGCCCCGTTCGTCGCGCTGTCACCGTATACGACGCAGGAGCTCCGGGCGATCGTCGACGACCGGGCCGAGCGGGCCCTCGGGCGAGAACCTCCGGTCGAGCTCGTGGGACGACTCGTCCACCGGGCGGTCGAGGAGGGAGGCGGCGCGGTCCGCGCGATCGATCTTCTGCGGCGGGCGCTTCTGGGACCGTCTCCTACCCTGCGTCCCCGCGCGCCGGCCGGTCGGCGGCGCCTGCTCTCGATCTCGATCGAATCGAGCGTCGTGCGGGCGATCGAGGACGCAGCTCGGGGGGCCGAGGCCGTCGTCGGCGACGTGCGCCGGCTCGAGGCGCGCTACGCGCGGGCGCTCGGGCTCTCGCCGCTGCCGCCCACGACGCTCTGGCGGCGTATCGTTCGGCTCGAGCAGGCCGGCTACGTCCGGCGGGAGGTCCGCACGGGGGGCTTGGGGGGGACCCGCTCGCTCGTGCGGGTGATGACCCCGATCGACGAGTGGGTCGTCAGCCCGAATCCTCGGGGAATTCCTCGAGCGGGCGCACCGTGGGACGTGCCGCCGGTGGGCGGCGCGCCGGCGCCGGGATCGCCGCTGGCGGCGCCGACGGCCCGGGACGCCGAAGCTGGCTGAGCACCATCTCCGCCAGATGGGCCGAGCGCAGCGCGTGCTCGATGCGGTCGAACGGGGCCCGGCGCAGTGCCTCGCGGTCGGGGTAGCCCGCGCGGAAGAGCTGGCGCGCGCGCACGCGGCCGACGCCCTTCAGCCGGACCAGGTCGAGCAGCTCCTCGGTCGCGCCGTAGCGGATCCGCAGCGACAGGTCGTCGATCGGCCGCGCGAGCCGGCGCTGGAAGCGGCTCGCGAGCCGCCCGAGGCCGAACGCCAGCCACTCGGCGTCCTCGACCTTCGAACGGAGGTCGCCGGCGCCGATGCCGAAGCGCTCGGTGATCTCGACGATCGGGACCTCGTTGACCCACGCCTCCAGTACGCTCGCGGTCTTCAGGGTCGCGAGGTAGCTCTCGAGGTCGAGCTCGAGCGGCGGCTCCTCCGGCTTGACGAGCAGTTCCTCCGCCTCGTCGGTGTAACGCCCGAGCAGCTCCGGCTCCTCGGCCGTCCGCAGGAAGAGCGGAGGGAGGTCGGGCGTGGCGGCGATCGCCGAGAGGAGCGCGAAGGCGCCGACCCCCAGCGGGGCGCGCTCGAGCACCTGGCGCAGGACGAGCGCGCTCAGCGGGTCGAGGTACAGCTCGCTCGTGAGCGCCCCGAACGGGGTGGCCCGGAGTTCGGACCCGCGCACGAGGAAGTCGTTCTCCTCCAAGAAGCGCCGCACGGTCGCGACGGTGCCCTCTAGCTCGTCCAGCGGCCGGCAGTAGCCGTAGAACGTCGAGGCGAAGAACGATTCGAGCTCGGCCTCGTCCCGGACGGCGCCGCTCGCGACGAGGGCGAGCACGTGCATCCGCAGTGCCGGCTCGGCGGCGAGTCGGCTCTCGACCGCCTCGGGGGGGGCGGAGAGGTAGCGGTCGAGGAGGCGGTCCTCGTCCTCGGGCGTCCGGGCGAGGAGCAGCGCCTCCCCGTACGCGTCGAAGCGGGGCCGCCCGGCGCGGCCGAGCATCTGGTGGACCTCGGTCGCGGGGATCGGGGCCTGCATGCCGAGGCGGTCGTCGTAGCGGGTCGTGTCGCGCACGATGACCCGGCGCGCTGGCAGGTTGATGCCGGCGGCGAGCGTCGGCGTCGCGGTGAGGACCTTCAGCACCCGGTCCCGGAACGCGCGCTCGACCGCGCGGCGCTCCGGATTCTTGAGCGAGGCGTTGTGGTAGGCGACCCCGTGGGGCATGAGCGCGGCGAGTCGGCGCATGCCCTCCGTCTCTTCGTCGCTCGACTCGCCGAGCTCCTCGACGGCCGCGCGGGCCCGCGCGCGCTCCTCGGGCGCGAGCCGGGAGCGGACGGTCGGAACGAGCGCCTCCGCCAGCTGCTCGCTCGCGCGACGGGTGCTGACGAAGACGAGCGCCTGCCCGCCCTCGGCCAGAATCGAGCCCACCAGCCGGGGGACCGCCTCGCCGCTCCCCGGTATCTCGCGCGTCGATAGGTCGGTGAAGGTGATCCGGCCGTCGTGGTAGACGCCGAGCTTCAGCGGCACCGGTCGGAAGTCGCTGCCGATGTGCCGCGCGCGCAGCCACGCCGCGACCTGCTCGGAGTTGCCGACGGTCGCCGACAGCGCCACGACCTGGAGGTCGGGGTACGCGCGCCGCAGCCGCGTCAGGCCGACCTCGAGCGTCGGGCCGCGCTCGGGGTCGCGCATCAGGTGCACCTCGTCGGCCACGACCACCCCGAGGCGATCGAGCCAGGGACTGCCGCGTCGCAGCAGTCCGTCCGCCTTCTCGCTGGTCGCGACGAGCACGTCGAGCCGTTCGAGCTTCTCCGCCGGCAGGTCGAAGTCGCCGATCGAGAGGCCCACCTTGAGCCCGAGCCGCTCGAAGCGGGCGAGCTCCTCGGCCTTCTCGTGGGCGAGCGCGCGCAGCGGGACGAGGTAGAGGCCGGTGCGCCCGGCACGGGCGGCCCGCAGGAGGGCGAGGTAGGCGACCAGCGACTTCCCGCTCGCGGTCGGGCAGGAAAGGAGCACGCTCTCGCCGGCGAGGACCGATGGCAGCGCCGCGGCCTGCGGCGGATAGAGCGCCCGGACGCCGTCCTCCTCCAGGACCGATCGCACGCCCTCGTCGAGCGCGGCCAGCTCGATCGGCGCCAGGGTCGACGCTCGTCCGCCGGTCTCCGGCGACGGGGCTTCGGGCCGGCGGCGGCGCGCCATGCGCCCAGGAGCCCGGCGCGTTAGTTATCGTTTGGTTCGTCGGGGGGACCGGCGAGCGCGCGCCCGAGGATGAGTTCCTGGATCTCGGTGGTCCCCTCGACGATCGGGAACACCCGCGCGTCGCGATACAGGCGGCCGGCCGGGGCATCGGCCCGGGCACCGCTCGGGCCGGCAATCTCGACGCCGGCCGACGCGATCGACACCGCGGCCCGGGAGGCGACGAGCTTCGCCACCGAGGCGTCGGGTACCGAGGAGGCCCCGGCGTCCGCGCGCTCGGCCGCGAGCGCGACGAGCGCCCGGGCGCCGGAGAGCTCGGCGAAGGCCCGCGCGAGCCGGATCCGCTTCCAGTCGACCGGATCGTCCCGGACCGCGTCGCGCAGCGTCTCGAAGGCGGCCTCGGCGACGCCGAGGGCGCAGCTTGCGATGCCCACGCGGCCGCCGGCGAGCGCGCCGAGGGCGATCCTCAGCCCGGAGCCCTCCGACCCGAGGAGGGCGTCCCCCGGCAGGCGGACCTCGTCGAGCACGAGCTCGGTCGTCTCGCTGCCCCGCAGGCCGAGCTTGTCCAGGCGCTGGGAGACCGAGAAGCCCGGGGTCCCGGGCGCGACGATGAAGGCGGAGATCCCGCGACCCTCGAGCGCGGGATCGTGCGTGGCGAACAGGAGGATCGTGCCGGCGCTCACCGCGTTCGAGGTGAACATCTTCGTGCCGCGCAGCACGAAGTCCCCATCGTCGCGCCGGTACCGGGTCGCGATGTGGGCCGCATCCGAGCCCGCGCCCGGCTCGGTGAGCGCGAATGCGCCGATGCGCTCCCCCCGGGCGAGTGGCCGCAGGTAGCGCTCGCGCTGCGCGTCGGAGCCGTGATCGAGGATCGGCCGCGCGCAGACCGCCAGGTGAACGGAGAGCGTCACCGCGACCGCGGCGCTCGCGCGGGCTAGCTCCTCCAGCACGGCCGCCGTCGCGCGCACGTCGCCCCCCGCGCCGTCCCATCGGCCCGGGATCCCGAGCCCGACGAAGCGCTCCCGGGCCAGGGCGGCGAGCATCCCGTCGGGGATCCGATCGTCCCGATCGATCGCGGCCGCGACCGGGCGGATCTCCCGGTCCGCGAACGCGCGAGCGCGGCTCCGCCAGGCCGTCGCGCCCGTCGCTGCTTCGGCCATCCGATCGGGGGACCCCGCCGAACCCTTAAGGAGTGACGCCGGGTCGGCGGCGCGCGGAGGGAACGGGCGATGGCCGGCGAGCCGACCCCGAAGGACCGGTTCACCTCGCTCGACACGCTCGCGCTCGTCCGCGAGCTCCGGGCGGTCCCGAGGGCCCGGGTCGACAAGGCGTTCGACCTTCCGAGCGGCGGGTGGTCGCTCGCCTTCCGGGTCCCCGGCGAGGGGCGACGGGAGCTCGAGCTCGTGCCCGGTCGCTTCGCGGCGCTCCTCGATGACGCGCCCGAGCACCGCGACGAGCTCTCGCCGCTGGCGCGCGAGATGCGTCGCCTCCTCTCGGGAGCGTCGCTCCGCTCGGTCGCGGATCCGGCCGGCGAGCGCTACCTCGAGGTCACCCTCGGCCGGACCGACGAGCCGGATCCGTACGTGCTCGCGCTCGAGATGTTCGGCAAGGGGAACCTGATCGTCGCGCGCGGCGGGCGGATCGCGGCCGTCGCCGAGACCCGACGCTGGGCCCACCGCCAGCTCCGGGTGGGCAGCGAGTACTCTCGCCCGCCGACGCGCCTCGACCCGTGGAAGCTCGCGGTCCGCGAGCTCGACGGTGAGCTCGCCCGATCGCGGACGGACCTCGCGAGCACGCTGGCCGCGCGCCTCTCCCTCGGAGGGCCGGTCGCCGAGGAGGTGATCGCGCGCGCCGGCGCGGTGGGCTCGGAGGCGGCGTCGGCCCGAGCCGCCGCGCTGGCGCCCGGGATCCACGCGGCCCTCGCCCGGCTCATCGACGAGGTCGGGGACCGGCCGCGTGGCTTCCTCTACACTCGGGACGGTAGCGCCGTGGACGCGACCCCGTACGCCTCGCAGCGCTGGTCCGGGACCCCGGGCATCGAGGTCGTCGAGCGGCCGACCTTCTCGGCCGCCGCGCACGAGTTCTTCTCGTCGCTCGTCGTCGCGCCACCCTCGCCGGCGGAAGCGGAGGCGGCGCGTCGGCGGCGCGAGCTCGACCGACTCCTCGAGCAGCAGTCGGCCGCGGTCACCACCCTGGGCGAAGGGGTCCGCGGTCTCCAGGAGATGGCCAACGCCGTCCTGGCGCACTATCCGCAGGCCGAGGCGGCGCTGGAGCGGGCTCGCCTCGACCGGCACGAGGGCCGGATCGTCGAAGCGATCCTCGGCGGGCGCGCCGTACCCCTCCGCGCGGATGCCACGCCCCGCGAGTCGGCGCGCGAGCTGTTCGAGGAGGCCAAGCGGCTCCAGGCGAAACTCGCCGGCGCGCAGGCCGCGCTCGCGGAGACGGAGGCGAGGCGCGCCGCGCCGCCGGGGGTGGCCCGGCCCCCGGCCCGCTCCACGGTGTCGCCCCGGGCCGGCCGCGCCCACTGGTTCGAGCGGTTCCGCTGGTTCCTGAGCTCGGAGGGGACGGTCGTCGTCGCGGGCCGGGACGCCGCCTCGAACGACGCGCTCGTCCGACGGCACCTCAAGGACGGCGACCGGTATGTGCATGCCGACCTCCACGGCGCCGCGAGCGTCGTCGTGAAGCACCCGGCGGCGGCCGGGGCGACGGTGGGGGAGGCGACGCTGCAGGAGGCCGGACAGTTCGCGGTCGTCTTTTCGAAGGCGTGGCGGGCGGGTCTCGCCTCGGCCTCGGCCTTCTGGGTCGAGCCCGACCAGGTGTCGAAGACCGCAGCGAGCGGCGAGTTCGTGGCGCGGGGCGCCTGGGTGATCTCGGGAACGAAGCACCCGTTGCGGGACCTGCCCCTCGAGATCGGGATCGGGACGATCGACTACGACGGCGAGGAGCTCTGGTCGGCCGCCCCGCCGGCGGCGCTGCGGGCCCGGGGACGCCTGCGTGTCGTGCTGGTTCCGGGCGAGGAGCGGGAGCGCGAGCCGACGGAGGTCGCGCTCGCGCGCGAGCTCGGACTGACGCGTCCCCGGCTCCAGGCGCTCCTACCGGCGGGGGGCCTGTCGGTCCGGCGCACGTAGGCCCGACCTACCTCCTCCGCCCGGAAGCGATCGCCGAGGCGCTTCCAGGTGTGGCCGTTTGCGCGCAGCGCCACGATGGCGTGCGGCCGGTCGTCCACGGAGAGGGCATCGCCGATCCCGAGGAGCGTCCCGTGAGGAAGGGCCAGCGACGCGGAGCGCGTGCGACGTCCCTCGACGATCGAGACGGCCACGACCGTACCGCGATCGCGCACCGCCCAGATCGTTCGCAGCTCGGCGGCGCGCGCCGAGCGGACGGAACGGCCATCGGGGCCGTCCAACCGCCGCACCGTCAGCGGGTCTCCCGCGACGGGCACGGTCGCGCCCACCGTCAGCCGAGCGAGTCGGGGCAGCGGCAGCCGGGACCGTTCGCTCACCGCGCCGTCCGACACGATCAGCTCCACGTCGGCGCGCTCGGCCGGGGCCGACGCGAACGGGTGGGTCAATCGGCAGTTCCGGCAACGCGCGATCCCTCGGACCCGGCCCCGTCGCGGTGCCGAGGTCCGGTCGACCCGGAGGATCCGGTGCGGGGTCGGACGGCCGCAGTTGGGGCACTCGAGCATCGCCGCCTCGACGCGCAGGTCCGACGCGCGCTCCTCGGAAGCGCTCGTCTCGGAGGGCGGCACGAACTCCCACGACGCCGGCGGGGCCTTGAGCGTTCCCGCCGCCGGGCTAGCGGGTGCGGGGCCAACCGGGCGTGGCCACGGCCCGCGCGACATCTGCCGAGGTCTCCCCGAGCCCATCGTCGAGGAATCGAGCGTCCCGGCCGGACGCGGCGAGCGAGACGTACCCCACCGCGCTGAGCGCGAGCCCGGCCAGGAATCGAGGCGTCGTCCGCCGGGTCATCGCCAGGTAGCGGACGAACTCGGCGTACCGGTAGCCGAGGAGACCGAACTTCTTGGCGGCTCGGATCGACACACGACCGCGCTGCCACCAGGGGCGCGTGGCGCCATGCCCAGCGTGGCGCTCCTTGAGGTCGACGGCAATGGCGTCCACGGGGAACCGCCGGAAGTGCAGGCCGGCGCGGTAGGCCTTCAGGATCAGCCCGAGCTCCTCGGCGACCTGGCTCGGCGGATAGCCGCCGAGCCGCTCGAGCGTCGCCCGGCGCCAAACAAAGAACCGGGTCGACGACGGGTTCGCGTCGGACAGCCCGATCGCGTTCAGGACCTCGGCCGTCGGGGTCCGCTCGAGCGCCGCGACCGCGCCGCGAAGGACCGACGGCGCGTAGCGGTTGTCGGCGTCGAGCTGCGAGACGATGATCGGCGCGCTCGTGAGCGCGACCGCTCGGTTCCGACCTTCCCCCCGATTGCACGGCTCGGACCGGACGTGGACGCGCGGATCGTTCCCGATCGCGCGTCGGATCTCGTCCAGCGTGCCGTCGGTGGAGGCGGCGTCCGCGATCGCGAGCTCGCCACCGGCGTCGAGCTCGGGCATGAGGCTCGCGAGGCTCGCCCCGATCGTCGGCGCGTTGTTGCGCACGGTGAGCGTGAGCGCGAAGCGGGGTCGCTCCCCCACCGGCGGGGTCGGCGCGGCCATCGCCCCCTCGGAGCGGGGGCCCGCTTTATTCCGTTGTCGGCCCGTCAGTGGAACCGATTGAAGCGGAAGAGCAGGTAGCGGGCGAGCCCCGGAGACAGGCGGGCGAGCCGCGCGAGGCGGCGCAACGGCGGCTGGCCCTCCCCCTCGGCGAGGAACGTCCGGGCCGCCGCCCGGGGCGCGCGGTCGTGCTCGAGGGCCGACAGGAAGCGGAACTCGGAGCGGCGCCGGAGGTGGAGCGCCGCGATCGGGGATCCGTCGGGAACGCCACGCTGGCGCGCGTAGGCCAGCATCGCCTCCTCCGCCTGGGCCCAGCGGTCGTACAGGGCGGAGTGCCGC
>Ga0187783_10003771_pt1 | contig 11190 bp, 7 predicted proteins | sample 1015_SJ02_MP02_2_FD_132471 | JGI IMG/M metagenome (GOLD analysis project Ga0187783, IMG submission 132471) | Tropical peat soil microbial communities from peatlands in Department of Meta, Colombia - 1015_SJ02_MP02_20_MG | ecosystem: Environmental > Terrestrial > Soil > Wetlands > Peat | place...
GCGCACGCGCAGCTTGTCGCGCAGGTCTCCAACTTGGTGATGGCGGCTCTCATCTCTAGGGCGGCCCTAACAGCCCGTTCTGCGTCATCCTCGTGGGCGACCGGATAGCCGAAGTATGCGAGAACCCCGTCCCCCATGAATTTGGCGACAAAGCCGTCATAGCGCGCCACCGCCGCCGAACAGGCGTCCTGATAGGCGCGTATGACTCCTCTCATGTCCTCTGGATCGAGCCGGGCCGACAACGCGGTCGAGCCAACGAGGTCGCAGAATATTAAGCTGAGTTGCCGCCGCTCAGCGGAGGTCTCGATGGCGGGAGAGACGCCTGGGGCCTCGGCCGCATCGCCTTTCGCCGGAGCCGACTTGTTCAATGCGGCGACGGCGTCGAGGAGCTTGCGGCGATGGCCAACAGCAACGACCCCAAGCTCCCGCAAATCCTCCGCGGTCAGCTTAAGCAGGACCTCGTGGTCCACTTCGTTATCGCGGAATGCAGGCTCGTATTGACCGAGTCCGAGGCTGCGAAGCCACTCGCCAATGTCCATCGCCGCGCCCCCGCCGGGACCGCGAGATAATCGCGGAAGGCGATTGGAGTGTCCAGAAATTGGTTGTCGTTCAGAAACCAGCAAGGCCTGACGCGGCTGCCATCATCCTCGCCTGCGAGGCACGATAGCCGGCGACCCGGCTGAAAGCCCGCGGCGCGGTAGGCGTCGACGGTCTTCATGCCGGAGGCGATGAGTTGGGCAAACCGCTCGCGCTTAGCGCGCTTAAGAGGTCGCGAAGGGTGAGCCGCCATGTGCGCCGCTTACGGGTATTTGCGGAGCCGCACGAAGTGAAGCGGCCATAGATGTACTCATAAGGTCGTAACTCGGAGGATCTGAGCGACTCTTATGGCACGGCTGGTAGTTCCGGTCTTGTAACTACCGAGCGAGGCCGCAAGGTTGGGGTGTATTCGTCAACCTCTCGAGTAAGCATCCACGCGGAAGAGGCTGCTGATTTCGAATTAAAGGGGCCTCAAAACACAAGGCGTCAACGCTCGCGGTAATATTCCGGATTTGGACGGCCGTCTCCCTTGAAGGTCATGTCTCATCGCGCCACAATCAAAGGCGGCTTGGACTCTGAGTCGGCATCAGATCGGCGGCGAAGCGACCGAAATCGATCGCCGCGGTAGTCGGCGACACGAAATCAAGCCCTCGTTCCCGACGGTTAGGGGGGTGAGCTTGGTCGAGGGGCTGCTTCCTTGAGTGAAATCTACACGGCGGACTTTGAACAACAGACACCGATCGGAGAATGGGCTAGAGGATGGGTTCGCAAAAATCAACGGCAAGATTGGTGAGGATGCTCTCCAATAAGCCATTGATAACGCTGACCTATTGTTGGCGCTTATCCCTCTCGGGCATTGAGGAAGATTGATCCACCGCCGTCAACCGCGGCGATGCGCATTGTTCGGGGCCGCTCGTGCCGAGTCTGTTCCGTTTCCTCTTCGTGGTGGCGGTGATCGTCGGCCTCGTCTATGGCGCGATGGTCGCGCTCGTCACTTACGTAAAGGTGCAACCGCGCGAGATGACGCAGACCATTCCGCCCTCCAAGCTCGCCAAATAGGATCATGACGCCCCGGGGCCCCGCTCGTCTCATCGAGACCTTTCTGGAAGCGATCGCCTCGGAGCGCGGCGCCAGCGCCAACACGCTCGCGGCGTACAAACGCGATCTTGACGACTATGTCGCCTTTCTCGACCGGCGCGGCGCCGATCCCTTGACCGCCTCTAGCGAAGCGGCGCGGGCGTTCCTGGCTCATCGCGCCGGCGAGGGCCTGAAGGCCTCCTCGCTCGCCCGCAAGCTTTCGGCCGTCCGGCAATTCCACAAGCACCTCTATCTTGAAGGACAGCGGAAGGACGATCCGACCGCCGCCGTCGAAGGCCCGCGACGCAGCAGGCCGGTTCCGAACGTGCTTGGTATCGCCGAGGTCGAGAGACTGCTCAGCGTCGCCAGCGAGGGGATCGACGCGCCCGGGCGGTCGGACCCGGATCGCCTGCGGGCGGCGCGGATCGCTTGCCTCATCGAGCTTCTTTACGCCTCGGGTCTTCGCGTCTCCGAGCTCCTGAGCTTACCGAAATCGGCGGCGAAGGCCCGCGAGCCCATGATCGCCGTCCGCGGCAAGGGCGGCAAGGAGCGTCTTGTTCCGATTTCGGAGCCTTCGAAGGCGGCGCTCGCGCGCTATCGCGATCTGCTCGAACGCCACGCGCCGGGCCGCGCCAAGAGCCCATGGCTATTCCCGGCGGGCGGAGCGAGCGGACGCCTGACGCGCCAGGCGTTTGCGCGCGAACTCAAATTCGCGGCCTCCGCCGCCGGACTTTCGGCGGCGAGGCTCAGCCCGCACGGGCTACGGCACGCCTTTGCGAGCCATCTGCTGCAGAACGGCGCCGACCTGCGCGTCGTCCAGGATCTGCTTGGGCACGCCGATATTTCAACCACGCAGATCTACACCCACGTGCTCGACGAGCGCGCCAAGGCGATGGTGCGCGATCTGCATCCGCTCGCCGATGACGAGGGCAGCTAGAAGGATCACCCCGTCACCTCGAGCGCGATCCGGCCATGAACCTTATCGCCATACTCGGTGATCGCCGCGACGGTCACCGAATGGGTTCCCGCGCCAAGGTCGTTCGGCAGGCTCGCCGTCCAGATGTGCGAGGACGGTTCGGCCTTGACCCAAGGCTTCTTCGTCGCTTCGTTCCGGGCGAAGACCTCTCGGACGAACGGATCGGGCATTCTTCTTCGGACCATCTCGATCGGGCCTCGATCGCCGATCGTCATGGCGACCTTGGTCTTGGGTCCGCGATCGAAGACATTGGCGACGATCAAGGCCGAAGGCGCCGCCGCGAGCGGGATGGGCGAACCCAGCAGTCGCCCGGGGGCGAACTCGTGAAGCACCTCGCGCGCCTCGCCATGGAGGCGGCTGTCGACGGAGATACGAATCTGCCGCCCGTTCGGCTCCTTGGCCGGGACGAACCAAGTGCGGTACGTATTTCCGTCAATCGCCAGAACGTGAAAACCGTTCGGGCTGCCGTCGCGGCTGTCGGCGCAAGCAACGCCCCGGTGATCCAAAGGCCCGCTCCACCATGAGCCGGAGACCGCCGTCATCACGTGGTGATGATGCGGCGTTGGCCCGCCCCAGCCTTCGGCGGCGTCGAAATAGTGGTGCTCGGTCGTGTGCGTGTGGCCGGAGAAGCTGACGGTGAAGCGCCGCCCCTCGAATAGCGCGAAGAACTCGTTGCGATTGGTCAGATTGGTGCTGGGATCCTCGGGATCGAGATCGTTGCGCAGGGGAATGTGCATCACGATGACGATGAGTTTTTCGGGCGGCGTATGCGCGAGGACATTGCGGACGAATTCCAGCTGATCGGCGTCGATGCGGCCTTCGTAATTGCCGGCCATATGCGGCTTCGATTTGTCGGCGCCGAGGTAGTCGACGTCGTCGAGCAAAAGGAACAGCGCGTCGGCGTAGTAGAAGGCAAGATAGTTAGGACCGTAGACGCGCTTGAACGTCTCGCGGCTGTAGCGGCGGTCCGGCGCCTCGTAATTGAGATCGTGGTTGCCGCCGACCGACCACCACGGCAGCCCCAGCGTTGCGATGATCCGATTGTAACGGTCATAGAGCGACAAGTCGTCGAACATGATGTCGCCTGCGACGATGCCGAACTTGGCTTTTGTCCCGACCAGCGCGTCGACAACGTCATCGCGGATGTAATCGACCTCGACGTCCGTCTCAGGCTGCGGATCGGTGAACAGCACGATCTCGAAGGCGTTGGGCTCGTCCTGACGGCGCAGGCCGAAATCGAGCGAGGCCGGCAGCGGCGCGGTCGGCGCGATTCCCTCGAAGGCGAGGTTCAACGTTTCCGGCGATCCCTTGGGTTGATGATGCGCGTAGAATCGCGGCAACATGGTTTGCGGATCGACGGGCGGCATGAAGCCGGCGGGCTTGATCGCGAAAATGGTCGCTTCCTCGGGCAGCGGCAACGTGTAGCGGCCAAGCGAATCGGTGACCGCGACGTCCTTGCCGTTGGAGACAAGCACGCCGGCTATGCCGGGATCATCCGTTCCCCTGCGGCCTGCCCCGCTCCGATCTTCGAACACGACGCCCGAAATCGTCGCCGCCTCGGCTTCGGCGGCTGAGGCCGGCGCCAAAGTCGCGGCAAGGCCGCCGGCAGCGCCAATAAGAATCTCGCGACGGGTCACTCCGACGTTCGAGCGCGTGTTCTCCATCGGCAAGCTCCCGAATTTTCGCGCAATCGGCGAGGTTTCAACAAACGCAGGCGACAGTTCGATGAAAGCCCAGGAGCGCGCGAAGGGGAAGCGTCAGCTCACGCCGCGAAGAGAAAAGGTCATCGCCCCGACCGAGGCGGTCAGGACCGCGGCGACCGCGAAAAGCGGATCATAACCGACGAATTTGATCAACGCGCCGCCGGCGACAGGCGAGATGAACTGCGCAAAGGCTCCGGCCATGATCAAAATCGCCAAGTCGCGGCCGACGGCGGTTTTGTTCGGCAAAACCTGCGACATCAGCGCGAGGTCGACGACGGAATAGGCGCCCATGGCGAGGCCCCCAACGAGCGCGAAGCCCGTCATGCCCAGCCATGTCGGGCTCCAGGCGGGGATCAACATCGCGATCGCCATGCCGAGGGCGTAGACCTGGACGAACGGTTTGCGCCGCTTGCTCCGGTTCGCCAACCATCCGGCGATGAATATGGCGAGGATCGTCGCGAGAGTGCGAATCGTCGTCAGCGCTCCGGCGGCGATCTGCGGACTGTGGGCCGGAAGCTGATCGACGCCGATATGATCCTGCAGGATGTAGAACAAGTAGTTGGCGATCATGAACTGCGCTGAGAACATTGCCGTCCGAATCGCGAAGGCCAGCGAGAAATCGCGCGAGCGGAATCCCTGAAAGAACGTCATGGCGAGGCTCGGCCGAAGCCCGGCGAATATTGAGGGCGAGTTCGGTCCTTCGCCATGCGGGCCCTCGCGCGCGTAAACGAGGAAGATCGCGGTGGAAACCGCCAGGATCGCCGCCAAGCCGGCGTATCCCCACTCGTTTGGCGCAAAGGCGGCGAGATTGACTCCCAGCAGCGTCCCGAGCGGTCCCGCGAGCGCCATCACCGAAGAGGCGAAGCTGCGGCGGCGCTCGGGCACGCGGTCGGGCACCACCGCCAGTAGCGCGCTTTGAAAGAAATTCAGCGTGAACCACAGCGCGCCATAGAGCGCGGCGAACGCGATCAGGCGCGCTTGAAGCCCCAACGCCAATGAGAGGACGCTCGAGGCCGCCGCCATTATCGCCAGCCAGGGGCTGCGCCGTCCCCATCGGCCGCGCGTCGCGTCCGAAGCGGCGCCCCCAATCATCAATCCGAGAACGCCGGTAAGCGCGCACAAGAAGGTCATGGCGGCGAGATTGACGATCTTGCGGTCCGAATCGATCGCCTCGACCTGGAGCGGCGCCAGGATGAGCTGGACGCCCTGGAAGTTGGCATAGAGCGCGAGCGCCGTCGGCGCCATCAGCGACAGGAGCCGTCCAGCGCCGATCTCTGCGCGGGGCGCCGGGCCAGCCCGCGGCGCCGCCAACGATTGGTCGGTCGATGAGCCCATCAGCCCCTTTCCGCCCCAATCTGCCGACGCCTGCAAAGAAAGCGTGAATCGCGCGATGAAGCCGGTACGAATCGGCGCGCGCTCTTTTGTTTCTATTTGACGGCGGCGGATTCGCAAATCCCGACCGTTCATCGGGGGCCGTCGCAGCGATTACGATCTCCACCGCTGTGCCGGCGTCGGCAACTCGCCGTTCAATGAACTCGGGCGCGGCGGTCGAATTGAACAGCCGGAGGATGGAGCATTTGCGGCAACAGCGGGCCGCGCAAGGCGTTGGGCGCCACGGTTTCGCCATCACGGCGGGATTGCGTTGAGGCTAAGAAACAAATTCCGCGCAACAGGCGCATTTTGGCAGCAACATCGGGGCCGTCTTCCGCGTTTTGGAAGGCCAGGCGTTCGGCTCCGGGTCTTGTTCCGCCCTTTCGCGGCGGCGAAGGCGAGGCGGTCAAATGAATCTGTCAATATTGACACGCGAATTTCTCAAGCGAAACTTTCACGCCAACGGAAAGGCAGGTGAATGACTGCGCCCGACGCGGCGACATTAAAGGGGGACGCGGTCGGACTGTTCCTGGACGTAGACGGAACTATTCTCGACTTGGCGCCGACGCCCGATGCGGTCGAGGTCCCTCTCGCGTTGTTGGATGAGCTTTCCTCGTTGGAGCGCAGACTCGGTGGCGCGTTGGCGCTGGTGAGTGGCCGGCCCATCGACGAGCTCGACAAGTTGTTCGCTCCATTGCGGCTGAGAGCCAGCGGCGTCCACGGCGGCGAAATCCGCTACGCGCCGGAGGAGAGGAGCCTGCCATTGGCGACAAGACGTCTGCCCGAGGAGGCGTTCGCGAGGCTGTCGCGCCTGATCGACGAATTCCCCGGAACCTTTGTCGAAAACAAGGGGGTGAGCGTCGCCGTGCACTATCGTTTCGACGGCGCGCGCGCCCGCGAGCTTTGCGAAGCGCTGAGAGAACTGGCGCAAGAATTCAAGGAGCCCCCGCTGGAGGTGATCGGCGGACGCAAGGTCTACGAGATCAAGCTCGCCGGCTTCGACAAAGGCACCGCACTGGCGAATTTCATGGCGCGGGCGCCCTTTGCGGGCCGCCGGCCGATTTTCGTCGCGGACGATCGCGTGGATCGTCCAGGTTTTGACAAGGCGATCGCGCTCGGAGGCCTCGCGCTTTCGGTCGGCGCCGAGTTGCCCGGCGTCTCCGGCTGGTTCGCCAGCCCGGCGGAATTGCGCGGCTGGCTCGCGGGATTGGGCCAATGAACGCCAGACTGGCGAATGGGGAGACGGCCAGTCAGGCGCTTGACCTCGCCTTGATCGGCAATTGCCGCGTGGCCGCGCTCGTTGATCCTCTCGGGCGAATTATCTGGTGGTGCTTTCCCCGCTTCGATTCCAATCCCGTCTTCAGCCGGCTTCTGGCCGGAGACGAGGAGAAGGGCTTCTGCGACATCGTGCTGAGCGATTTCGCTAACGCTCGATCGGCCTATGTGCGCAACACAGCAATTCTCGAAACGGAGCTCGAGGATAAGCACGGCGGCAGGCTACGCATAACCGATTTCGCGCCGCGGTTTCCTCGTTTCGAGCGCATGTTCCATCCTCCGCAGCTGGTGAGGCGCATCACCCCGCTCGCCGGCGCGCCGCGTATCGCCATTCGCGTTCGCCCGACCGAAGCGTATGGCCGGCCGATCGAGGAGGTCGCGCTCGGCTCCAATCACATCCGCTATCAGGGCGCCGGCGCCCTGCTGCGCCTCAACACCGACGCGCCGCTCTCCTACGTCGCGCAGGAGACGACCTTTCCTCTGACCCGCCCGCTGACGCTCGTCTTCGGTCCCGATGAGCCGTTTCGCAGCTCATTCGAAAGCACGGCCCAGGAGTTCGAAGAGCACACGCGCCGCTACTGGCTTCATTGGGTGCGGACCCTGGCCGTGCCGTTCGAATGGCAAAGCGAGGTCATGCGCGCGGCGATCACGCTCAAGCTCTGCAGCTTCGAGGAGACGGGCGGCATCGTCGCCGCCCATACGACTTCGATACCGGAAGCGCCGAACAGCGGCCGGAACTGGGACTATCGCTACTGCTGGCTCCGCGACGCTTATTTCGTCATTCAGGCGCTGAACCGACTCGGCGCGACCGAGACGATGGAGGCCTATCTCAATTACATCATGACCGTGGTTTCCGATCCCGACGCCTCGCTGAGCCCCGTTCACTCGGTCGTGCCCGGCGAACGGCTCGATGAGGATATCGCGGCCGACCTCGCCGGCTTCCTCGGCCAAGGGCCGGTGAGGGTCGGCAACCAGGCCGTGGAACAGAATCAACACGACGTCTACGGCAGCGCGATACTCGCTGCGACGCAGATGTTCATCGACGATCGTCTGCCGCGCATGGGCGATGAGTCCTTGTTCCGCCGCCTGGAGCCCCTTGGCGAAAAGGCGATGCGCCTGGCTTTGACGCCGGACGCCGGGATCTGGGAGTATCGCGGCCGGCAGCGCGTCCACACGCATTCGGCGACGCTTTGCTGGGCGGCCTGCGACCGGCTTGGTCAGATTGCGCGGCGCCTGGGCAACGGCGAGCGCGCGGTGCTTTGGCGCGATCGGGCCGGCTCGCTGCGCGAGACAATTCTCGCGCGAGCGTGGAGCGAGGCCAAGCAGGCCTTTAGCGGGGTGCTGGGCGAGGACGAGCTGGACGCCAGCGCGCTCCTGCTCTCCGAACTCGGACTGGTTGCGCCGACCGATTCGCGCTTTCTGTCGACGCTCGACGCGATCGAGCACGAGCTGATGCGCAATGGCCGGATCATGCGGTACGCCGCGCGAGACGACTTCGGTTGGCCGGAGACGGCCTTCATCGTCTGTAATTTTTGGTACATCGACGCGCTCGCCGCGATTGGCCGACGCGAGGAGGCGCGCGAGCTTTTCGCCGATCTCTTGCGACGTCGCAATGCCTTCGGCCTGTTGTCCGAAGATATTCATCCCGAAACTGGGGCCCTGTGGGGCAACATGCCGCAAACCTATTCGATGGCGGCGATCATCGATTCGGCCATGCGTCTCTCCGTCAAATGGGAGGAGGCATGGCGCCCCGTCTGATCCTCGTCTCCAACCGGGTGAACGTGCCGGCCGTAGGGGCGCCGCGGCAAGCCGGCGGCTTGACGGTTGCGGTCAATGCCGCGCTCAAGCAGCGCGAAGGCGTGTGGTTCGGTTGGAGCGGCAAGGTTAGCGCCAACGGCGAGACGCCGTCCGCCTCGGTCATCCTCAGACGACGACGCACGTATATTACCCTCGATCTCTCCGAAAACGATTTTCAGGAATATTACAACGGTTTCGCCAACCGGGTGCTGTGGCCGATCCTGCACTACCGCGTCGACCTCGCCGAATATACTTCCGTCGATCTCAGTGGCTATTTGCGGGTCAACGGTCGATTCGCCGACGCTCTGTCGCCGTTCATAACCCCCGACGATGTGGTGTGGGTGCACGACTATCATCTCCTGCCCTTCGCCAGGGAGCTTCGCGCTCGCGGCCACGACAATCCGATCGGCTTCTTCCTTCACATTCCATGTCCGCCGCCCGACATCCTCGAAACGCTGCCCCATCATGACGAGACGATGGGCGCCCTCAGCCACTACGACCTCGTCGGCTTGCAAACCGAGCAGGACGCCGAAAATCTCAGCCGCTATTTCGTCGGCCTCGGCGCCCAGCCGCGCGGCTCGGGCTTGTTCGAATTCGGCGATCGGCGCACGCGCGTGCGCGCTTTTCCGGTGGCGATCGCCACCGCCGTCTACGCCCGCGCCGCGCGCAATTCGTTCAAATCCAGCCTCGTGGCGGATCTCCATTCGAGCCTGGTTGGCAAGCGCCTCATCCTTGGCGTCGATCGCCTGGATTACTCGAAGGGCATTCGGCAACGAATCCAGGCTTTCGGAATTTTCCTGGAAAAATATCCCGAATGGCTGGGAAAGGTCACCTACCTGCAGGTGACGCCGAAGAGCCGCTCAGGCGTGCCGGAATACGGCGCCATGGAGCAGGAGGTCGGCGCGCTCGTCGGTCAGATCAACGGGAGGTACGGAGATCCCGCCTGGACGCCGATTCGCTACGTCAACCGGTCCTATTCGCGCGCCATGCTCGCCGGACTCTATCGCTCCGCGCATGTCGGGCTGGTCACGCCGCTGCGCGACGGCATGAATCTGGTCGCCAAGGAATACGTGGCGGCGCAGGATCCCGACGACCCCGGCGTCCTGGTGCTCTCGCAATTCGCCGGCGCCGCGCAGGAGCTCGGGGCGGGTCCGCTGATCGTCAATCCCCACGAGAGCGAGGCCATGGCGGCGGCGGTTAAAAAGGCGCTCGAAATGCCGCTTGACGAACGCAAGGCGCGCTTCCGCAGCATGTATGAGCATCTCGCCGCCAACGACATCGACAAATGGGCGGAGCGTTTCTTGAGCGCGCTGGGCGACACGCGCGAGCAGCCCGGCCTTCTCTCCAGCCTCAGACAATTGTTCGCGGCGCGCGCGTGAGCGCCGGCGCTCAGCCGCCGGCGAAGCTGCGCGGGGCCGGACTGATCACCGTCGCTGCGCCATTGCCGATTTGCATGACGGCCAAACCGCGCTGGTCCGTGCCGTCGGCGCGGAAGCGGAAGACCCCGTCCGCGCCGTTGAAGCCGGACGGATTGGTCAAGACGCGATTGGAGAACCGGTCCGGTCCCTGCGTTCTGGCCAGCGCCGCCACCAGCGAGACCGCATCATAGGAGAGCGTCGCCAGACGCGTCGGATCAGACCCGAATTTTGCGCGATAGCGATCGGCGAAGGCGGTAAATCCGGCGCTGTCGGGCGCGGCGAACCAAGCGCCTTGCAAGGCGGGAAGCCGAAGCACCCGCGCGTCGTTCCAAACTCCGGTGCCGAGGATCTGCGTCTTGACGCCGCTGGCGGCGAGGGCCTCATTGACAGCGGCCATTCCGTCGGCCTGTTCGGGGATCAGTAAAGCGTCGATCTGGTTGGAGACAGCCGAAAGCTGCGAGGCGACGCTCGAAGCCTCGCCTGGCGGATACCGCACAACGGTGACGACCTTGACGCCGAGACGGCTGGCGACCCTCTGGAGCTCGGCGACCGCCACGTTCCCGAAATCGTTTTGCGGGGCCAGAGCGGCGAAAGACTTCTTGCCGCGCGATTGCGCGTATTCGACGACGCGGTCGACGTACCCCTCGATCATGAAGGACAAGAGATAGACGCCAGGCGAGGCGACCGTCGCGTCGGTCGAAAAAGCGATCACCGGCTTGCCGGCCGCCTTGGCGACCCGGGCAACCTCCCTGACGTCGGGCGCATAGAGCGGCCCGACGATCAGTTCAGCGCCGGCGCCGAGCACCGATTGGGCGGCCTGCGCCGCCCCGTCCGGCGTCGAACGGTCGTCGACAACCATGAGCGTGACGTCCTTGCCGCCGGATTCCTGCATCGCGAGGGCGGCGGCATTGCGAAGCGAGACGCCGACTGTGCTCGGTCCCGAGCCTTGGGTTAGCGGCAGGATCACGCCGACGCGCGCCGGTCCCGATCCGATCGTCTCTCCGACCGTTGGGCCGCCGAGCGGCTGCGACTGGAC